>Ga0126336_10002069_pt1 | contig 11177 bp, 5 predicted proteins | sample SidCmetagenome_FD_92530 | JGI IMG/M metagenome (GOLD analysis project Ga0126336, IMG submission 92530) | Coral microbial communities from El Islote,Puerto Morelos, Mexico - Siderastrea C C metagenome | ecosystem: Host-associated > Invertebrates > Cnidaria > Coral | place: El Islote,Puerto...
ACATGAATTCAGATAGTCTGTCTGAAATCAAACTTAGAAAATTGATGTTTTGGTGAAATCAATTGTTTCAGCTTCACGCTACATAGGAAGCAATCAACATGTGATTTAAAGATATTTTAAGCAATATTCACTCCTCGTGGTTTCAGTTCATTACAAATAGCAACGGCAAAGTACCAGTTGAAAGTATTTTAATTTGCTCACCACAATAAAGGCAGAATTAATGTTTTTAATCTTCCTTTCACACATTTTAAACACCTCTCTAAAGCCCATTTTTCTTTAACTACAAAAGGTCTCTTTTACCACAGAAGAGTTCAAAAGAAAGAACATTTTGTAAAGATTCTGCGTACGTACAAACATTCCGGCGATTTTAAAATGGCCTGTGCGGGAACGTCATTAAAACTTCACATTTTCGCGTGACGAGGTGTACATAAAAAAACACGTGGCTGATAGATTGGTCCTAGTCAGCTAGTCTGACAGGGCTTGAATTTGCAGTAGGATGGAGTACAAAAAGACAGACAGTTGGATGGGAATTTCTATAGCTGAGCTATCAGCCAAATTATGATGTCCTATTTCGACAGGGAACAGTGTGTCGAGTGGTGCTCGGTTTGCCAAATTTATTCTAGCCTTTTATCTGCCAAGACATAGACTGAGGACAAAGAACGAAAAAAGCATGATTTGGAATACTTTACGAAACCTCACCCACGCAGACAAACAGCGTGCATATGAAGTGGTTCATTTTGCCAATCAGTTGCTTAACACGAAACCTTATCCCAAGATAAAGGCTAATAGTTCTGGAAACAAATAGTCAATCTGTGGTTGAAAAAGGCTGCATTTTTATTTTCAATTGCTGGTGAATAGAATAACTATTCTCCGCCAATTTACACCGTGTTTGCTTTGCTTACTGTTTGTGAAAAGTTTTCAGCGTCGGTGGGCAAAAGGCCAGTGTGTGTTGCTAGGCACAAATTCTGCACCTTTGAAATGTCGCGAAAACGGAATTTCACAAGAACAACTACGTAGTTAAACTGTCAAGTGAGTTTGCACAATGAGGTCTATTGTTTCCTTTAAAAAACAAAAGAAAAGCTAAATTATGAGACACGTTTTGAGCTGCGGTTCACTGAGCCAAAAGAAAAAAGAATTGTAAAAGCCGTAACGCTCTTTGAAGTAGATACTCTTCGATGTCTTCCAGGATAAATATGTAAACGTTCAGAACTACTTTTAAATTTGCGACGTTGCGGTTGTTAATGAGGTATTTTTGACCCATTATCCAAAAATATACTTTGTGTTTGTTCGTGTATTCCCGCAGCCGTTCTAGAAAATCCACGTGGTTTCTAAAGCCGATTAAGCAGTATGAGAGCTAACTTTGCTAATCTTTGTTCCGTTTAATATGTTTGAGACAGTAACATAAAATGATATTTTATAACTAAGGGACTTCTGAAGTTAAAAATTTAATGGTAAGATATTTGCACGCTATTATGTCGTTTAAAACAAACAGAAACATCGCAAACGAATTTCGTCATTTCGAGGAACCTTTAAGTTTCGTGACGACTGATAAAATATCGTTTAATCGTTGCCCATAAAGCGTTTCTAAGCTGTGGATTTTAGGTTGTAATCCTGTACTTAATGAAAGGCCAAGAAAAAAATCGTGTTTTCGTGTTTGTATCCGAAATGGCATTGTTAAAAATATACGTTAACTTTAATTTCTGTTTTGACCTGCGTTTGGATAATTGATTTCATTTGCATAACAACTCGCCACGAAAATTAAAGAGAGCGCTGCTTTGAGCAATTACTGCGTGAAACACTTAACGAATTTTAAAACAAGGGGATTTAGGCGGAAATCCTTATCCACGGGAAACAGCTCCCGTAGCAAAATATTATTACTTAGGTGTTTTTGGCTTAAAAACGAAACAAGAAAACAATTTGATAAAAAGAAAGAGGTATTTTTTTTATCCACAGACTAATTTGGTATATTGAAGTGCTATTTGAAATCAGAAATCTTGTGAAAGATCTAGCCGTTATGCAGTCCTTTTACTAGATTTATTTATAAAAGCAAATGGGAACAGGGAATGCGATTCCATCAAACATAAGGAATAATTATTCGTACTGTTCCTATCCTTTTTAAATTGCCCACGTTTGGGCTTACAATGTTAGCGGATTCGAATATGTATGCTTTACTCAAAACTCTAAACACCAGCAAGAGAAAAACAACAGAAGTTAACAGGGTTTATGTTTGGCGTTTTATCTTTTGTCTTGTGTACCGAGTGATATTAGCAAAGCGAAAGAACGCACTTTGTTCGCGCTTAATTAGTATGAACAATGCGAAGTACTCACAAACTAGACAATTCTATCTTTTTCGGTGACCTGGGCTGCCAAATATGCCATTAGTTATGTTATAGAAAGTGAAAAAACTGCACTGAAGTCCACTTAACATTCAGCATGGAAAAACAAGTGGTTTAAAGTTGAACTTTCTAAACGCCTGCGTCAAAGTTGAACAGGCTACGTTCGATTTGTTAGTTCAGCTGGATTTCGCCACAAAGAGAACTGTTGTGTCATGCGCAGTTAAAACGCACCGCCTTGTTAAATTACTGAATAACGCAGTGGCCTTTTTCATAAAGACAAAAGTTTGTATCGAGGAAATGTATTTTAACCTCGCGCAAATGTTAAAACCCGTTGGGCTTGTTAATAAAACGACACGGCTCCGTGTGTTCTAAAAGATATTTATTCGTTTTGTTCTAACTGCTTAATTATTTGCTGCTGTTAGCTCTTGAAGCTAGCGGCTTTTTCATTTACCATTAGCATTTTTATGGTACAATTATTGTTTCTTTTTGAGCAGCGTCAACTTTCCAATGTTATAGAAGTCTAACATTTAAATTACAAGCCATTAAAAAGTGTTGAACGCGCACGGATTAAAGCCAATAAGGCGATAGGCCGACAGGTCCATTTAAAATGGAACTTTTCATGAAAGAAGCTTTAAATTGAGCGTCTCGAAGGAGATACAAAACAACCTGAAGAATGGATTTCGGAGAGATGTTTTTCCGCTAAATACACTGTTCTACTAAATTATGCAAATTTGCCATGTTACACAAGGAAAGTCTTACTCATTAACGATTTTCTTGTTCGTTTATCACTAAGGGCAACGCAGGCTTTTTCCTCTTTCGATCTCCTAGCAGGAAAAATCAACCGAGCAGAAAAACAATCTATTGCAGGTCTGCTACTTTCTAAATAAAGTTCAACGACAGAAAAGGCAACTGAAGATCAATCGATTTTCCTCCTGCCTGAATTAAAAAAGTAAATCTTCTGTTTAATTTACAGTCATTTGTTCTAATGTCAATGTTTCGTTTCACCGATTTAACTATTTAATCTTTAAACGCAACTCTCATAAAGAAGACAAGACATTACTGATCATTTGAAATTGTCTTCTGAAAAAAGTTTCACGTTCGTTTTCGAAGGTGGGTGCAGCCACTTGCACCTAAACACATTAATCAATTGTTCTTTTTACCTCTCCTCTTCCACAGATTCTTGTCTTTTCTCTGCCTCCGAGTTTTTATCTTGTTTATCGTCTTTGCCGACATTCAGCAAGCTCTCCAAGTGTTTAATGTACCTGATAGCCGCCCTTAGGGTCTCTACTTTTGACATCCGTTTATCAGTTGGTTCATCGGGTAGGTGTTCTCGAAGTCGCGCATAACCTTCGTTGACATGGCGTACTCGGATTCGTTCTCTTTCGTTTCGTTTCCTGATGAAGGCAGGTTCCAGATTGTAGTCGTACAGTGGGTGAGGTATCGGCATGGTCATCGGAGGGCCGTAATAAGGAGGCAGTTGTGTGAGTGGAGGGTTTTCGCTTGGGATTCCAAGTTGATAGCAGGTTGGCATTGAAAAGGCAAAATCTGGATACTCCATTCCGAATTAATTTGTGCAAATCCCAAATGTGATGATATCAGTGAGATATCTCAAAACGGCAAGCTTTGGGCCCTGGCGGGTGAACTTGAAGACCTTGAGATGTTTCGGAAGCGATCGACGAGGAACACAAGCCAGTGTTTGAAATGTTGTTGACGAAATGTATCAATGTTAGCCGCGAGAGCAAAAGTTAAACTAAAATGAGGTTTTGAGCGCCGTTTAATAAGTCTCCACCTGCTGCGATAGCCAATCAGATGGAGCGTTTGTTTTGACAAACAATTAATTGGATTATCACAACTTTGGATCTCGGGAAATAAAAAACCGCGTGTGCTGCCATACTAGAATCACACACGTTAAATACGGAAACAAGAGGCGAAGAAGCAAAGCTAACGTGGGAGATTAAAACAGGGGAATGTATGGCTGTTCAGTGTTATGCTAATTCATTGTGCAGTTAAACACCTTGGACGTAACCTCCGCTAAGCGGAGACGAAGGGACGTCAGATATTTGTGGGATGGGAAAATTTCGCAATAAACATAATTGAGCTCAGGTATGCTGTAAATGCCTTTGAAACAGATGGGAAAGTACGTGACCTGGGTTTAATATTGTTCAGTGCGACTGTTGCATTTGACAATGCGGGTTTAATATCAGAAGCTGTTGCCCCCCTCATGAAAACCAGGGTAGGGGTCTTTGAAAGCAACCCCACAACACGCGGATCGTATGTAGCTTGCTATTTACTTTATGACCCCTGAGGTGACGCTGAAAAGAGGATTGTAATTTACAGTGAACCAAGCTGACTGGAGGCCCTAAGATGGCTAACACGCAGCTTACAACATGCATCATATGAGGTACATCAACCGTGAAAATAGTGACCAACTAAGACTGACAAGATACTTTCGAAAGGATAAAAAGAGTATCGGTTGTTTTTAAATGGGATTTCTCCAGAGAATGAGGATGACGTACTTTTTGTTCTTTAATGAGAGGAGGAGAACAATAAGCCCTCGAAGTGCTGTAACACGAACTTGTAATGGTAACAATCTGTATTTAGTAAACACCCCTTTGAAATGGTCAACTCGATTAGACAATACATCGTGCTCTTGTGTTGCGCAAGAGAAAGCAGTTTCCTAGGTCTTGAAGTAATCAAGCAATTCCCATTGGACAGAAGGTCATCAGAGAGTGGGAGTCTTCCAGAGTGGGTGACTTCTGAGCATGTGTTGATCCATGCTCAACACATGCTCAGAGCATTTGTACAACGCGCATTGGGTATAGTTCGGCCGGCCGAGTCTGTTGCTGAGGCTCACACGTCCGCAAAATGCTTTTTAATCGTCTCATTTTAAACACGTAGCATTGAGCTTGGTTGAAATTAATTGCTAGCACCTGCTTATTGTGTACGACTTTTGTTTCTCTTGGAAATTCAGCTCACTTGCGGCGATGAATACAACACAAGACAATACATCTTATCTTGCAAACAACCACAGAAAATCCTCAAAATACACGCCATATTGTTGCAGCTTAGCTGGCAAGCTAAAATCTGCTTGCGCGCTGTATAAAAGCACCAGAAAACGAACTGGGTAGCCTTTAATCGTTTCGGCAGAAAAAGGGGTGTATAGCACACCCATTTTCGTCCCCCTCAGGGATCGATAGGCAAAGAGCTACCGCTCTCTTCAATAAACATTCTTTTCACAAATATACAAAGCTCGTCATCGATTGCCTAAAAGACAATACTCCGCACAAAAGAAATTTGTTCTAATTTCCATTCGACACCTTTTGCTATGTTGTTTTTGTGCTACGCACTTCACGCTAGAAGGAGGTTCGAGACAATGTCCTATGCGGGCTTTGCCCCCTTAGCCTATATTTGGATAAGACTGAAACGTGATTGAAACATAACCTGACAGTAATTCGACATCATTTGTTCGAGCACATGGAGAATTGTATCGCTTAAGCAACGCTGTGGCCAACAAAAGTGGCTCTGAGAAAACCGTTCTAATCAGTGGTCAAATCTGCAACTGATTATCATAAGGGTTTTGTAATAGCTTTAAGTCTCTATTATCACTGAAACAAAATTGCTACTGCCTCTATTTTAGTCTTAATTGCCTAGCACGAGGAAAAAACAACAAGAAATGGGAATCGTTGCAGTTGTTATTACTTTCACCTAAGTGTTTTTGTCTCACTGAGGACCTCGTTAACAAAGTCAAACTGTTTAAAAAGACCATTTTTCCCGACAATTAAAGCTTCAAGTTAAGATTCTGTTGCTCAAAAAACCCCATATCTGAAGAATAAACTTAGGGCAGAGTAGAGAGAAACATCATACGAAAAGAAAAAATCACGCCCAAATAATTCCTCGTAGGAAAGCTCATCTTTTCGGCCCTTTTAAGAGCTGATCATTTACAAAGCACTCTTTTGTTATATTCTGCATACTAATGAGGCATTTGAGAAAAAGCGAAATTTCTGACGTTTAGCACAGTTCCGATGGGCGTCCGAATAGGAACTTTCTCATCGCAAGTGAAATAATCTTAATGTGCACCATGTTGTCTTTTCTAAGGGCGATGATTTGCGTTCGCCGGCGAAAACCAAACAGAGGGAATTTATCTCAATTAACGTAAAATTTGGTAAATATTCTAGAATATTCATGAGCTGTAGAACAGAATAATAGAAGAAAGAAACATGGAAGTACAAGCGGACGGTAAAAATTCGATAAAAATAGGTTGTGGTTTGCGCGTGTGTAAACAATGAAAACGGAAATCAGTCTAAATTGATGACGAATTAGAACAGCGGACAAATGTGACTTGCTATGTATATTTTTTGGAAGAAACAAAAACCGAAACAAAGCAGGGTGGCAGCTGATTTTCTTTCCCCGGCACCTGAGACAAAAAATTCTACATTTATGTTTCTTTGGGAATATGCTCAAGGTCATAGAAAAGATTTGCATCAAGGTCATAGAAAAGATTTGCATTTATGTTGAGGTCGACCACTAGCAAACATGAAAACAACTAAACCTTTGTATCGCCTCAATCGTCTTTATTTCTGATCACCTTCAGTGAACCCCTCGCCTTAATCGTTTTTATTCTGGGCAAAAAATTAAGCCGTGGAATTCCAATTCATGCGTGTGGCCAATGTTGCATCGTCAATTTGTTGAGAAGGGAAATAAATGACGTATCGCCTGGTGAATTCTGCCAGAAGCATCCTTATCATTAATTCTCGGCACAGCTGCACAGGCTGTAGACAGCTTTAATAAAAATTCAGGTTAAAATCTTGACATCTGCTCTAGCGAACGGCAACTTTGACTTTCATAAAGTATCTTGTACTGAACTAACCCTTAAATTATCTATGTTTTTTTAATGCTTCAATCTTTCAATACTATTTTCAAAAGACGGGCATTACACAGTGCACTGGGGCTCAAATCGGTTACGCTTCAAATGTGTGCTCATCCCTTCGGTATTTTTGACCAAATGATATTTACACCACCGTCAGTGAACCCTTCGCCTTAAGCTTTTTTTCAGTCTTCTTTTTTTTCGCAGAGGAAGTCTGACCTGCAAAAACAAACGCCAAAATATGTATTTATATATGGATGGCCATGTGGCACAAAAATCCGGTAGATTCGTAACCGAAACAATTCTTAAATTGTCCAGTAAACCACAGCCACAAACAAATAAATAGAAGTTTTATAGGGCTTAGGAAGAGGAAAACTTAGTGTTGTCAATTTACGAACTCAAGAGAAGCAAAATACGTTGGTGTTAACGGTCGATATCTTTACCTTAAGCGATATGGAGACTTCGCTGATTTACTTTCACAGGCAGTACCGTCTTTGTTTTTTCCCATAAAAACTAGCCGGCTGATACAAATTAAAAAGATTGGGCGTTCATGATATCTGAAACAAGAGGACCCTTCACAAGAAGTGCAGCTTTGTTGGTCTAATATAATTCCTCGAGCACACTTTGCGTAGAACTTTGCGCCCTTCCGTTTAGTTGTTCAAAATACAGCCATTTCAGTCTGATTTTGATTGTTTTGCAAGCTTAATTACGAGCTTTTATTTAAAATGGGCTATGGATTCGCCGGTATGGAATTCAGTTTTTTCAGTGAGATCAATGATAAATGACCACAGGACCTTCAAAGACTACAAATTGAAAGAGTTAAGTTTTTCTTTGAGAAGTGCGCAATAAGCGATCTTCAGCTGAAGAAACTTTTAGCACAAAGGATAATAGGCATTTCACACTTTACAAATCCATTAAAACTTATCGTCGGTTTTCCAAATTTGAATATTTTCACAATTGACACTGTTAATAAAAACTCATTGAGAAGTCTGAATTGTAATTTGCTGATGTTTTTTTCTAAAACAGGTGAATCAACTCGCGTGGTCAAGACAGTGCGCTTTCGACGCGTACATGTGAGAACGTTTGCAAAATGAACCACATTGTTCAGTTGGATGGGATAAAAACCATACAAGACCCACAAGTTTATCCCTGGGCAAATACGCTTTCAAGAGGTTGACAAGCGACAGAATAGCGTCTTAAAACCTCGACGCTTTCATCCGCGCTTTATACATGGTAGGTAAGCCTATGTAATACAAAGTCGCGTGTTGCTTATTGCGTGACGAAGAAAGGAAACAGATTTGTATAGCAGTAAATTGCTCAGTGTTACAAATCAAAACGCTCAATAGAAACAATGGAGTCACGTTCTGTAATTTATTTCTAACGCCAATTGGTTATTAAGAAAAGCAAACAATGTGTATCACTCCACAGCACACGATATAAATATTCTAAACTCACAAAAAGAGTATTTGTTTACGGATAATGTTTGTATCTTTGTACCGAGTAGTGGTGTTAACATACTGTATTGACGACGAGGATGATTTTGGGGGGACAACGCACAAAGAACAGCGAACTGAACAAAATGAAACAGACAACTGGCTGACTGATCCACGATTGCAATTAAAACGCTCGAGTAAACAAATATGGCAGACATTGATCGTTTAAGGCTGAAGCTTGTTTACAAAACTAGCTAAATTTACTCGGCGTCTCGTTTTGTTCTTGTCGGCACAAACGATCTGTGGTGTCAATGAGCACAACGAACGATGAATTTAAAAAAGTTGAATACTTTCAACTTGTACAGCTAGAAAACACATGTTTTGACGCATTTTTAGAGTGTCTCGTTTTTCGCTAAACTTTTAGCGAAAAACGGAGCATCTAACCTCTCAAACTATTCAGCTTATTTGTTACGGTTCATTCTCCTCAACAAAAGAGAAACCAGAGTTTAAAGAGAAGCTTGAATAGCTAATAACATAATCAATTAAGCATTTCACTAATGCTTAAAATAACAGGTAAAGTCGTCGGTTACCTCTCCTGAACTCATGTAAACTGCTGCGACCAAAGAATTGCAGAGAAGGCAAAGAAACGCGATTGCCATCAGATTTACAAACGGACTTGGTTTTGTGACCACTTGACGAGATAACAAAAGGCTCTAAGCATATGAAACAAGAGGACTTCAGTTGGCCTATTATGAGAAGAAGTTTTGCATTGAAAGTTTTCTCAAATTGGAAATACATTTGCTTGTAGATTCAGCTGGTTTTTGGTTGAAACCAAGAAACGATGTGATCTGTAGTAACCACACCATAGTTTTGTTTTTTGACAGAGCTGTCAGAGTTTATCGTAAACACTTTTCAAGCTGCTTAAACATGTCGGGAGAACTCAAACAGAAAACTTAAAATCTTTCTTCAGCAAAACGTGTTTTAACTTTTTAATGCCCAATGCATATTCTGTATATTTGAAAGAACGTAGTTTGGTTTTGGGAAAGTGAACTTACACCAGAAAAATTTGTGATTAATGCCAGCAAGGTAGTGATATTTGTTAAGCTAACAAAATTCTCGTCATTTCAAATGACGGTTAGTTCTTGAATTTTATTAAAAAATAAAATTGGATTTTTAATTTCTTATGGTAAATTTTGTCATAATAGACGTATGATAACACAAAATTGATGCGAAACTAAGTTTTAATTTGTGGAACATTTCACTGACATCAACAAATTAACCATAGGAACTCCGCTTCTCGGTTCGCCATCGTTGTAACTGGAATATCTCAGTCTAATACTCACTACATGATCACCACAAAAAGAAGAAACACTACAATTTGTCGTGCAGTACAAATGTAGCCCTCTGATTTTCGAATTTAAACCTAGAATCAAATTTAAACCTTAAAGTGGCTCTGAACGAAGTGTGGCCACTTAAGAGCGCAACTGAACAGTGCTGCAAACTGATGAAATTTTGCTGGAAATTTCTTTATTCTCTGTAATTTAAACTTTATTTGAGCTAGTCTAAGTTTGTTAGTTTCATTGCTTTGTTGTGTCATTGTTGTGGCAATGCGTGTACAATGCGTGTACCCCAGTGCCAACGAATTTCCTAAGAGATAGGGAAAAGGAATTCAAACTTCCACTTTCGTTTCCCGTTTCCCACGTTCTCAGATTCGAACTTCTATTTTCGCTTTCCACTCTCAAGGAAAACGGAATTCGCACTTCCATTATTTTCGTTTTCTGTTGTCCTACGATTTTGAAAAACAGAAGATTCGGGAAGAAAAAAATGGATTATTTTCAATTTTCAATTTGTATTTGAAAATAGAAAAGCACAAACATTGTCATGGTGTATTTTCAATTTTAAATCAAAAATCGATTAGCCCGAAGGTACACGGATAGAAAGACCGTTTATTAGGTATTTTACAACATAAACATATTTCAAAAACTGACCCTGATTATAGGACCAGCTACACAGTGAAGAACTGAAAGGAAACGAGCAAACTGAAAACAAACTGACTACAGTGACTACAGTGTAACTTCCAGTTCGTATCAAAAAATTCATTCACAAACCACAATTTGCGTGGCATTTTCCACTTTACGGCAACAGCAATTACAGTTAATTACAAGCTTCAATGGTGGAATAACAGTACAAAGAAGACTGTCAAAGTGGAGTCGTCCACAGATTGATTGTTGTGTCTTTGTCTTTGAGCTTAGAAATTTGCTGTTGAAGAGTTAACAAGTAATTTGAGTCAAATTATTCTTCTGTGGGTTAATTTTCAAGGACATAGCAGGCTGCTGAAAACCACTAAAATTCGCTTGCTTTGAATTCTCAATTTGGCACAGGTTTTCAAGAGAAAGTTTCCCTCCCCGGTAAAACACCGAATCACTTGAAATTCAGAATTCTTGAAAGAGGAAATGCCGTTCTTATTAAAACCAGGTTTAAGAATTAGTTTCGGGATTTTTATCAGCGCCGAGTACAAACGCTCTCAAAATCCCGATAATTACA
>Ga0126336_10002070_pt1 | contig 11177 bp, 9 predicted proteins | sample SidCmetagenome_FD_92530 | JGI IMG/M metagenome (GOLD analysis project Ga0126336, IMG submission 92530) | Coral microbial communities from El Islote,Puerto Morelos, Mexico - Siderastrea C C metagenome | ecosystem: Host-associated > Invertebrates > Cnidaria > Coral | place: El Islote,Puerto...
CCTCCATGATCACTCATTTTCACTGTTACTGTAATGACAAATTGTATAGCAGTATAATAATCTGGGCTCCGTTTGTTGAAAGTAAAACTGTCCGATTTGCCGGATGACTTGGTGTGTAGAGAGAGAAGACCGCAGATCGTAGTCTAATCCCAACTTCCCAGCTTGAAGACTGGAGTTGGCCTTCATTAGGCCCCAGAGAACAAAAGAAATACCACAGACCGACCACACAGGTTAACTGGTATCCCTGCGACACTAAGTAACACGACAGACTTACTCCTTCATATGGTCGTTTGTCAGTTGCGACGCAGTCAAATCTCTGTAGAATCTCTTTTGACTTGCCGTGTACGACAATAGTCCATCTTTCCTTTGAGCTTTGTTACTGGAGATTGTTATAAAGGGAAATCCCTTCTGAGTCACCCAACAGTCCATGATTGTTGCAACATCGATGAGACTCCCTGAAGCCTGAAAAAAAAAAACGCGAAAAATGGTTAGAGGATAGGTGTTGAGAATGACATCACACAGAGACTAGGACTACTACAAGCCAAAGCTTTTAAATAGGTCTTTTTAATTTGAACTAAAGTCACCAGGGGCCCGTTTCTCGAAACTCCCGATAACTCTCCGGGACGAATCCTATTTTAGGTGCACAATGCTCTCGAATAGCTATAGGATTTTTATTGATTTTGAAAGTTAAATTTTAATCTTTATAATTTCGTGAAGCATGTCGCTAAGTTTGCACCAATAATTACCATTAGCTGGCAAATAAATGAGCTCGAAAAAATACTTACCGGGCCAGGAAAGTTATCGGGAGTTTCGAGAAACGGGCCCCGGAACCCATTTTGTTTTTCCTTTGTCATTAGAGTCCCACTGGGGTTTATTTAAAAAAAGTCCTAATAATCATGAGAGAAAAACACTGAAAGGATTCTGGTAGTTGTAATAAAATAACTTCGCCCTCGACACTGCTTTCGCTGATCACGTGCAGTATTAAAAAAGCCGATACTGTTCGCAAGTACTGATTACTTTCCAGGCATGCCTAATTTTCGTGGTATCGATTAAAAATTTGTATCGGTCTACTCTTTTCACGGAAGCTTTTCTAGCTTTCACAGATGGACAATCATATTTACACAAACTCACTTTACTCATCGCCTTCCAAAGGTCCGAGGCTTTAGCATTTGAAAATCGATGCTCTTTCAAGTATATCTGAAGAACAAAGAGAAATGAAAGATAAACGAACATAAGTCTACATACAGTTTATTTTAAATGAGAAACTTCTTCATGGTAAAGTAAAATGAACGATAACGAAGGAATGGGAGTGTTTTTATACCGGGTTTTATCAAACTTACCTGGATTCCTCTTCTAAAGGTTTCAATTCCAAGAAAGTTCTGCATCATCCGTATGACTGCCGAACTCTGCGTGAATAAAAAAGAATATCATTTTATTTTGCTGCCTTGTTTACCACATCGCAGACAACCGTACAATGCATGTAAGAAACAAACGAACGAAAAGATGATGAGTGAGTCAGTTACTTTTACAAGGGAACAAACAAGTTTTAACACGACTATCAGTCAAGAATTAGGGGGACTTTCTTACGGTTTTGGAAAGTTTCTTTCTTCCATGTTTTCTGCCTTGTATCACGATGCAGGGAAACTTTTGATTGTATTCGAATTTTGACTCTTTGACTTTCATTTTTGATTGTCCAATGCGGAATATATTTTCTCCCTACTAGTAAAAAGACTGTCTGATAAATCTCGTATAGCGTCTACGGTTTCGACAGCAACGTTTCAGCACTAGTTCATGAAGGAAAACTGAATTTGTTTGCTTACTTTGTGATATGTTATCTTGTCTACTATCTCGTTTATTTCCGCGGGATTACGAACTTCTACCGACACCGGGTGGGTATACGGTGAGCTGTCCACATCAAGGGCGTCCCTCATGGAGTCCAACATAAACTGATCCGCCTATGAAAACACAGTTAGGTAGCCACGTGACCTCTCTATACAGCACTAACGATGCAATATAAATAAGGGCTGCCCAGGTTGGGGTGGGGAGGGGGGAGGGGGAGGGGTTGGTCGCGTTAAGTGCTACACCAGAATACTCTTTCAAAATGACCAGGTGACAACTACGAAATACTAGACTGGTCTGAAATCCATAAAAGCCAATAAGCTATTTATGCATGGTATTTGGATTAAACACTTAAATGATTGCGTCGACGAAAATCCATGATTTTTGCCACCAAAAACTACAGATTGAGTTGTCAATGAAACAGTGAAGTATTTTATCTTTCTACTTTGTTAACTAAACGTTCGAGCCCTGAAATTAGATGACGTGTTTCTATTTGAATGAAGGCATGAAAAAGTGCGACTATGATTACACGCTTCTTCTCACCCGTTTCCATTTATTGTTGTAATTATCAGTGGTGAGATATTCCATGTACACGGCAAATCCTTCGTTCAGCCACAAATCGTTCCACCATTCCATGGTCACTAAGTTGCCAAACCACTACAAAATAAAGAAATCTCTGAAAGAAGCACCAATAATCTAAAGCAACATAAATCTCAAAGAAATGCATAGCATTGCAATGTTAACAAGAGAGAAAACGGGTACATTTATTTTCGTCTTAAGCTACCAATTACTTTGCCAGTCCCACGGAAGGATCGAAGATATTTTAAAACGGGTGGGTGTAAGTCAGCCTGAATTCTAGCGGGAAGGAGTTGGGTGGGGGATCAAAGGGCATGCTTCACCACAAAATTTTAAAAAGGACGACGCGGGGATTGTAAACGATGTTGAAACATGATTGTCTCATGTTCTACCTGGTGCGCAAACTCATGATCCACAATCATCGCCACAAGTCTTTGATCAGCGGCACTTCCCGTGGTTGGGTCAAACAACATGGCCGACTCACGAAATGTCACTAGTCCCCAGTTTTCCATAGCACCACCCATGTCAGGGATAGCGATTAGATCTGGAATCAGATTATAAAGAGTAGTTATTGCATAAACTTTTAAAACTCACCATTAAGTTCTCTTTCACTGAGAAACATCGTATGATGACACATTGTAAACATTTCGATATCACCACGTACACATACATACCGTTGACATCGGTCACCTTAATTCGCTAAGTTGTTTGTGCTTAGTGTTGAAGCAAACAAAATACAGCTACAACGTTTTCAGATCTCACCCAAAAAGCTTCAACAACCTCAATCAAACTGAGGTGAAAAACTTTACCTAATCCTACCTAACACATACCTAAAACTTTACTTAAAGGAGAAGGTCACTCCAGAAACGGTCGGTGTAGTTTTTGAAATCGCTAATAAAAAGATAACACTAAGTTGAGTTACTGACCATGGTTTTAGCTTCTAAAGTGCATCCGATCTCACTGAAATTCCTCTCCAAAGAGGGCCAAAATTCAACACTGCGCGTCGCCATTTTGAATCGTACTTAGCAGCCTGGCCGCTTGTCCGTTACGTCAAATTGTGAAAGGAGACCAGCAGTCGGTTAACGTGGGCTCGTTTTTCAGAGCCCACGTTACCTGACCACTGGTCTCGTTTCACAATTTGACGTCAGGGACGATTCAAAATGGCGGCGCGCGGTGTTGAATTTTGGCCCTCTATGGAGGGGAATTTCAGTGGTACTGGATGCACTTTAGAAGCTAAAACCACGGTCAGTAACTCAACTTAGTGTTATCTTTTTATTGGCGATTTCAAAAAATACACCGTTTCTGGAGTAATCTTCTCCTTTAATGGTATTGTCAAGGCGGAGCAAATCCACCAAAAAATATTGTTTGTGCGAGTCGACATCACGCACTTTCGATCGGGCCACGAAACAACTTTCAAATTTCACCCAGTTACGTTTCCAGGACTCTCGCTTCTCCTTGTAGAGGAGGAAGATCAAAGAACGGGACTAGCCTGCAGTAGCAACGAAACTAAGATAACACAAAACACGAGCTGAAGGTAGTCATGTTCTGTTTTGGTGTGAGCAGACCAAACTACAAACCTACGCTACCATATGGTGAAAGTCACGTTCGTACTCACCCATTTTAGGCAATGGATACAAAACATTAAAAAATTCCTCGTAATACTCCAGGGCATGTTTGGCAGCACCAAGCGCAAAATCCACACTGTTGATTGCGTCTGGTTTGGACCACACCCTTATCTAAAATTTACAGAAGATGTGTTACTAGGCCAGCGACTCTAGTTTTGCTGGCCAAGTTTAAAGACCTCATTATATTGAAACCCAACATTACGCTTAACCTTTTTAAGCCCCAACAGTGATAAACGTCCACTTTCTCCGTACAATATCAATTCTTGGTCAAACACACAGGTCATGATATTAAAGAAAATGATCACCAAAAATAAAAGTCTTGATATTTAAGCAAACTCTCCTATTAGTAACAGGTACCATACGAAAAATACATGAAAGAAAAGCAAGGAGAATATGCATGCTAATATTGGAGCTTAAAATGACACCTTCTTGCCACTCTTCGTATTTGTTTCCTTGTAATCAAAATCACACACAATGAACGCCACTAGATATGTTGGCATGGGAACACTTGCACTGAATTGGCTTTCCAAAAGCCCATCATGCCATTTGTCACGTGACTCCAAGGGCATATTTGACAGCGCTGTGTGATTGACGTCATGAACTACTGTGATGCGAAAGACCGCTTTGAACGCAGGCTCGTCAAAGCATGGAAAAGCAGAGCGTGCGTTAGTAGCTTCAAATTGAGTTGTGGCGAGGTATCTGGAAGCGAAAGAACGAGAAGGATTTTAGGATTTTAGAGTCGTGAACCAAACCACAAAGTATAAGAAATGTCTGGACAATGGCAACAGAAACAAACAACACAATAAACCAATCAGGACTCTAAGCAAATACATCACAACGACACAAGATAACACCAAAACATCACATGTAAAACAAGATCACGCACTATCGAAGCACGAAAAAAAATTAGCTTTGTTTGTTTTCTTTTACTTTAAACTGGGCTGAGAAAGTGGTGCGAGTCTTTCAGTTAAATTTTTCTGCATTTGCATTAGTCAAAGCAAAACTAAAGGAAAGTAGAACTTCAGACTTCTTTCGACACTTAATTGAGAACCGGTCTACCATTCAAATATTGCCACGGTGAGTTTTACAAAATAGTCGCATTTTCATTACCATGATTGCAAATAAACATCTCATTATTTCGGAAAAAAGAGTAGTATGCTGTATGGAAAGAAAAAAAATGGCCGAATAGTTTGCCAAACCTGGAAAACCGAAAGAGTGTCATGGGCAAGAACGTATAGTGTTCAGTGACATTCTCATGAATGGTCACACTTTAAGATTAAATACACAGCCTTGAACGTTAGAACCACAAAGTACAGCGTAATAAACAGCTCTACAAGAAAGTACTGTTCATAGCTTCATTTCAGACATTGTCACACATAGGCTAGGATTTCATCCACAGACCCATTAAGTTAGAACCACTTTGCACAACATGATAATCAATGCAGGTCATTATTAACTGAGTACTGCTCAGTGATATTTATTTGAATGATCACACTTTATGATCAACCACATTACGCGAAGGGGGTTTCATTGCTGAAGATAAAGCGTCATAAGTGTCGATTAAGTCCTAACCTTAGTTGGCCTGTCTTCGTTTTGTAGCTGCTTTTGTAAAACCCTTCCATGTTACTGGATAGCGCTCCCTTGAATTCCATGTAAAGTGCATAAGACGTCTTCTCTTTGAGCTCTTCGTCCATAGTTATTAAATACTGCTGGTTTTTCTTGTATTCCATTCTTCGCAGAATTTTCAAACGGTTTTGTTTTGAATCCGTAAGTCCTATATCCCCAACACGAAGATCACGCAGGTGAAGTATGATATTCTTCGTTGGTTGAAGACACCTTAACACAATTTCAACTTTGCCAGAAAACTTGAAAGTTGTTAAATTTGGATGCATATACAAATCATAAGACAGGGGACGGATGTTGTTCGGAAGGCGGATATTTTTATACGGCAATGTCACTTCCTTGTCAAAATTTGCGCTTTCCTTTGAAGTTTCTCCAGTTCGTTTGAATTTATAAACCATCTCTTCACTGTAACTATTTATGAAAGTGTAAACAGAAGAAGCAGCGATTACTAAAGCCACGCTAAAGGCTACGGCTAATGGACAAAGACGTGAGACAGCCATGGTAAAAAAAACAGGTTAAATTTCGATTTATAGCTTTGCTGTTTATTTTGTCAGCGGTCTCTCGGAGGAAACCAGTTCAACAGGTGTCAATTGACAGGTCAATTATAAGAGGGAAATAAACGTATCTGTCCAATGGTTAGCGTTATCCACCCTTTGAACAACCGGTGTTCCGTTGAGCCAAAGACCAAGCCAACACGAAATGAGAACCGTAATTTAATGATCACAATCAGCAAACAAATAAACAAACAATTCGATCTAAAATACAAAGAAACTACGTTGGCACTAGGCCTTACAAATTTTCAAAATAAACGAAAAATTAACTGGAATCCAACTAAGAACTTACTTCTATGACTGCCTCCGTAATTGGCGTACATATACACAACTTGTTGAACTTCTTGACAAACTTCTTAGCGAACTTACAATATTAAACGGGTCAGCAAAACGAGTTAGCAAAACGTAAACGACTGGTTAGCTTGACAGTTTTCTTGCAACTGAAAACTACGCTCGGTGACGCGACTTAAGTTACACGACTTACGCTATGCTATTGCGATGCTTAAATTTAAAAGGCGCGCGCGCAACATTAAACCGAGACAGCGCGCGCGTCCACAAGTAACTAATAATTAAAAGCTGATCGTTTATCAGAACAACCGGGCTCAGATGTTTTGACAACAGTTTACGATTCAGTCGGGGGAACAAGTTCCTCTTTTGGTCAATTTTGGTATCTATGCCCGAAGAAGCTTGAAGGGGTCCGAAGAAGCTCCGATTTATATTGTCCAATCAGAAAGAACTACGAACTCGCGCAGGAAAAAAAAACCGAAATGTTTTCAAGTTTTAAACATGGCGTTCCTAGCACGGAGGAATCTGCAGGCCATAAGCTTACTTCCAGATATGCTTTGGCGGTATCAGCGAGAAGTTTGGCTAAATTATACGTTACTGTTGAATAATGTTTTAAGATAGTCTACTGAAGCTTAATTGGTTACGTATTCAGATTGTTCTTCGCTGGGGGGCAACACTGAATTGCAAAACCATTTTGTTTCTATGGCTTTCCAAGGCTGAAATATATCGCTGTTCAAAGCACGAGAAAAGATGGTAACAGTATGTTGCCCAGTATCCGACCGGTACCAGTATCCGACGAATCAAACTTCAACTTAAATTTTCGCGTCGCACTTAGAAATTGGCGAAAACATAAGTATTCCGGAATAAAGTATATTATTTCAACTTCCGATTGCTTGTTTTAATGGCCTTAATGCGTAACGGAGACTCGTAGAAGGCGCCTTTCTGTTTAAATGAGGAAAACGTTGAGAGGTAACTTTGAGGTTTTTCACTGCGCAGTGAAATTACTGTTGTTCATATGATGGCCTGTTACATACGATATCTTCGAGGAAAAATCAAGAGACTTGGGTTTATTAGAATTAAAGAGATCAAGTATTCAGGGCCTTATCGAATTTTCAGTTCGATTCAAAATTTTTAGGAAAATCGGAGATCATAGTTTTCACTTAGTTTTGACCTAGGGTGCCCAGTATCCGACCAGTTTTCTGTTGATGTCCAAAATAATTTTACAAGTTTTATACAAAATTGATTACGGTACTTCAACCGATCTCAAAACTATTCTTAAAATGGCTTGTTACAGAAAAGTCTGTAAAAAGTGGCTTTAGTAACTATTCGAGGCAAACCATTTTCCGCGTGTTTGTCGGCTGGGAAAGTCACGTTTAACGTCAGGTCACGAAAATGTAATCCACGTCACGTCGGACAATTCGGACGACTTCAAAATCATCAAAATTTCGACCATTTTGGTTTCCTCCGTAGAAACAACAACAAAAGTTGAAAATTCCTGATGGAAAAGGAAACTTTGGAACATTGAGCACCGCTAAAATTCTCAGGTTTCGGGTTCATACATTATGCCTTCGGGTTTGTTTACAATGAACGTGAAAGACCAGCTTCTTCTCGTCATTCAAGGATGTCCTGGTGCTTAAATCCCCACCGTTTTCGAAATCTTCGTTAAATTTGGCACAGTTTCATGGTAAATTTATTAACATGTGTAAACATTTGCTGTCGGTCTTACGACTAAGAATTTTGCGTTTCTCATACTAACGATTTCCTGCGTTTAATTACCTGTTCAGGTTCAGTCCCGTAAGATGTCTAAAACAAGCATATACCCGAAAATTTGAAGGTATTTACTGCCAAAAATCAGTTCACTGTGGAGATAAGAAAGTTGGTCAAATTTATCCGCCATGAGTCAGCCTTACTGTATGCTATTTCCGTGTTGATTGAAAATATTTTAATTTTATTCCACATGTTTTCTACATTGCGTGACTTTTCGTTCTTGTTCAATTTGTGGAATTTACTGTATAGAAAACATTGAAATGCACTCGTTACCCCTTTAGTCTCTCAGGTTAGACAAAAATCTTACTTATTCCTATCTAAACAACTTTCGCTTAACTTTAAAAAGTTACCTTAACGTTTGTTTAACTGATATGGTTGAATCTGCTCAAATGGTTATCTGTGTGGGAAGAGAGTTCGATATGGTGACGATATTTAAAGCAACAACAATTTATCATGACGCTTGTATCAGGTTTTAAAATCCTACAAACTCAATTCTATTTCAGATTCGAGCACCTACCTTCGTGGGTGATCTCAAAAGATAAGTGCATGCCGCTTGGGTTTTGAAATGTTCTGTGGATAACAAACTTATTGCCGTGGTCGGATAATGAACCCGGTGTACGGATACTGGGCAACGTAGGAGCTTTCCAAACATTTATACTGCGCAACGGATACTAAACTGAAAACGTCAACATTTTAACGCTATATTGCAACTAAATTTGCTATGTCGGTGCCAAATTTCAGAACTCTTTCTCTCGAGTTAGAAGAGTTAGAGCTTTTTCAAATTGAAGTGGTCGGATACTGGGCAACATACTGTACCGGATCTTAGGTAAGACAATTAAGCTTGGATTAAATGCAGTTCACTCGTGGTTTTGACATGATTCAAGACAGCTTTCCACGAAGGCGCAAAAAAAGAAATAATTAGGCTTATATCAGGGGCACCCAACGGTTCGTTTCGGGGAATATCTGTTTGGAAGGCCTAAAATAGCCTGAGATTTTCGGATTTAATTGCAGTGAAAGCTAGAGATTTTTTCGGCGAAACATCACGTTGGACTTTCGTAACAAGAGGACTTATTGGTTCCTATTGTTCAGAGTGCAAAATAACGTCAGCGAGCATTTTCGGAGAACCACCAGCAGCTCGGAAATTCGGCGGGTAGGGTTCTGTTTCCTAAAATTTTCTGCGACCTAAATTTTCAGCTAAAAAATCCGAACAGATCATTCTGTATTAGCCTACATAAATATGCCTTTAAAAAGCCCTGAAACAATCTAAGAAAGCAGAAAATGATATTTCAAGTATTTTGCTAAAAATTTTCTCGTTGGGTGTCCCTGTTATATTAAAAGTGCTTTGAACTGTATTTGCACCTCGCTGATTAATGTGGTGAAGCGAGTATTCTTCACGAAAGACAAGAGAGTATCCTGCACTAGTTAAATATTTTTCCCGTCCTTATACACATTCATGCAAAATCTGAAGAAAAAGTTGACCTACGGAGCGGAGAACAGCTGATTGCATGAAAGTCTTCTTGCACTTGCCGGCCGGAGAACAAAGCAATTCTCCATTTTCAAAGCTTTAAAAGGCTTATTAACTCCGTGTTATTCTCAATGACTACTATTCTGATCCAGGTCAATTTTGTACTAGAAAAAAAAATGCTGAAATAATGCGCTTTTTTATTTGAACAAAAAACAAGAGCTAAACTTCCTGTTTCCTCAGCGGTCCGCATGTTGTATTGATCCTTCTCGTCAATAATTCTCAAGTGTTTGTTAGTTATGACCCAAAGAGAAACGCCTTCCAAGACAAACACATCTGTAATTCTTTATTATTCAAGCTCAGAAGGAATTCACATTGAAGAACCACAAGAAACCCACAAATTCCGACATGAAACTGAAGTATTACTATACGGTTCTAGCGTTCATAATTCTTGGTTTCAAGACAAACTACCGCTCATTTGCTCATGCATTTTGCCATAAATACAAAAATTAAAGCAAGATCAGACAACGTTTTGATATCGCTGACATCATTATCAAGACTGAAATGGTGATAAAGCGGAAAATTGAAAAGAATAAGAATACGAATCTGAATCCATAAGCATATCAATCAGTCGGGTCCAAACAACGGATTACGCACGGATTACGCACGGACGGCGAATAAAATCGTTGTCGTTGGTAGCATCAGTGTTTGTTGAGAGGTAGTTTTGTTTCCCCATCCATTCCATACTCAAGATATTTCAGAGACCACTCGTCCAGCGGACTTATGGACTTCAATACTGGCTCAGTCTCGGAGCGATAAGTGTATTGGTCCAATATCCTTCCCAGTGCTTGCGAGTTTTGAGATGTTGCTGACCAAAAACTACGCGGGCTTTGGTATGTTACTGACCGCACAGTCGACCGCACATGGGCTCGTGTTCAGCGGTTTAACTTACCCAGCTTTGTGAAGCGAAGCGAGACTAGAAGTCAAACTGCCACCTGCAATAACCTGTCATTTGCGTGCCACCATTGCATTCAATCTGTCATGTAACTTAAAGGAATTAATACCGCTGTTTTTACCTCAAACAGAGGATAAAAAAGTAAAAACATTTCCATTGGCTTTGGATTTTCTAGCACTGCTGGCTATCAAAGGTAAGCTAGCTCATCTTTTGTCAATATTTGCATTGATTTGTGACCTCTTGCCTAGTGGTTAAAGTTCTCATTGGTTGTCACGTTTCTTGCGTCACAAGAGATGTTTGAGAATCGTTGTAAATATTTCAAATCCAATTCGAAAATAACTGTATGATCTTATTAGTATACGAAAAGTTTTAGATGATTTTGTTTTCTTTGCGTCAAAGGATTGAACTATTGAGAGAAAGAGTGCCGAGATAAAATCAAGACGGGTTAAGGACAAAAATAGCATCGTATATTAATTGAAGGTTAAACTTAAAAC
>Ga0126336_10002071_pt1 | contig 11176 bp, 5 predicted proteins | sample SidCmetagenome_FD_92530 | JGI IMG/M metagenome (GOLD analysis project Ga0126336, IMG submission 92530) | Coral microbial communities from El Islote,Puerto Morelos, Mexico - Siderastrea C C metagenome | ecosystem: Host-associated > Invertebrates > Cnidaria > Coral | place: El Islote,Puerto...
CGACAAAGCCGTTATTCAAGCTAAAATTAGTTTGTCTAAGATATAAACTTGAATCTAAAGCTAGCCACAATATTCAATCTGTGGAATCAACATTCGTAAGCGGTTTAAAATACGTTTTGCCCCGGTCAAACGAATTCAACATCATTTAAAATTGTTCAAACCACTCTTTTGTACGGGTGATTGATGGCAATGAGACTTTGTCCAACTCCATTGAATATCATTCAACATTCCTCAAAATCATTTTGTGTCATTCTACAAGGTGAGCAAAAATGCTAAAATCCCTTTCGCCTAGCTAGTTATAGATAGCTGTGCAAATCTACATCATTTTAATTTTTAGCTTTTTATTTAATGAAGACAACATTTTAGGATTATTGCTCCAGCCTATACGGACGGGGAGGGGTAAGTGAATTCTGCCCACACGGGGAAGCTGGATCTTCATAATTTTTTTAACCCTCGGGCCTACAAGGAAGGGTGGTGGATGCACCTTCTCCCCCCCCCATAAGGGTTTTCTTTAATCTTTCCAAGACGAATTATTATCTAGCCCTGACGTCTTCAGCGACTATGTGCATATCCCTTAGGCACATTTTGAAACAAGTTTAATGAGAATGGGTTGCTATGGTTATGAGATATGACGTCATAAGTAGCAGGTGGACAAGCCATTTTTGAAGGAAAATGCGTGATTTTTACCCTTCTTAGGTGAAAAATGCAAATAATGTCAACAAAAAGCGGCAAAATGTTTAATTATGTCATATTTTACATGTCCAGCATCAATTTTAAATTTTCATACTTACATACATACATACATACATACATACAGACAGACATACATACATACATACTTTATTGACTTTCCCCAAGGGGGCTTTTCAAAGACAATAATCCTACTTAATCCTATTTACAACATTTACACTATTTAATTACACTAATATTAAATTATAAAACACTAATATTAAACTCTAAGAAAAACAATCGAACAACAACAACAACAACAACAACAAAAAACATTAAGAATCGATAAAGTCTTGAAGAAGTCTTTAAGATTGTACTTAAAAGTTGAAACTGAGTTAATAATTTTAAGAGTACTGTCCAATGAGTTCCATACACTAACTATTCTATATTAAAAATTCCTCTGGTTGCTAGTAGTTTTGAAAACTGTAATGTTCAGCTTTTGTGAGTGTCTGGTGGTACGGCCGCTTATTTCTCCGCCCTTGATTAATTTAAATGAGAGATACTCTGGATTCTGATTTTTCGATAAATCCAAGATGGTGCACTAAATGGCGGCCATCTTGGATAACGTCACAGGCCCCCAGCTGCACGGTAACCCATAATATGTACCTCATCTTGTAGAGCAGATCACAGGCTTTTTACTAAAGGTGACATAACGAAAACCCAAGGGGGGGGGAGGTCCATTAACCCCTTCTTGTACCAAGGTGGGGGTGTGAGTTTGCTTGTACGTTCGAGGGTTAATGAGCAAGCAAAGCCACCAAACTTGGTGACTTTCCCTAAAATTTATCTGGAGACAATTTAGTATAGCACCGCTCTTGTCCATCAAATTTCATGTTACCCTCTATCTAATGAATAATTTAACTTTTTCGAATTTTACAATTTTAGATCATTTTCGTGTTAATTCATAAATTTCATCAATTCTTGATCAACGTTGGCCTTTTTTGAAGGGTTTGGAAAGATGGCGGATTAAAGATGACTGCAGATTTAGAACATGATGTTATCCTGACATCATCAGCTGATGAAGCGACGTTAAAGGAAACGTTTTTGGACTTACTATCTGTCTTCTAGATTTAGTTGTCATAGCTTCAATATTCGCCGAGTTAAGGAGGGGGTGCAATCCTCCCCACCTGCGGTCTCAGAAGACCAAAAATTTCGAGTTGTAAAGAATTTGATGATCTATAAAGAATAACTTGCTCATGAGTTTTTTTTTTTTTGCATTTTTGAAGGTTTGTAGCTTAAATAATAGTGGAATTCGATGATGCGTGGGCAGAAAAGTTGGAAAAAATCAAACTTCCACAACAGAGATTTTCTTCACTTTTTTACGAAACGTAAATAATCGATAAAGAAAGTGATCTATCAAAAAAAATCTGGGATAACCGAACATTTAAGAGAGTTAAATCAGCGCAAAGATATGAAAATGTGTCTGGGCAAACTGGAAGGAAATCTCTTACTTCCTAAAATACCCAAGGAAATTTAAGTATACTCAGGAAAGAGTATTGAATTAAAACTATGAATTCGTGACGCACCAGCATAAATACAATACATTTTTCACTGTCATATTCTTGAATTTTCATTTCTTAGTCTTAAAAAGAGTAGGGTATTATGCAGTGGCAAATAAACTTGACGAAAAGGATAAAGTATGAACTGTTACCTGCTCATGAGTAACTTACATTTTTAAAGGTTTGTAGCAAAGTCTAAACGCCTCCAGTCCAACTGTCTTTATAGGATTATCTGATAACATTCTTTAAGCATAAGAAGAAAGGAGAAAAAGAGCCACAGGTTAAAAAAATCAGCTTCACATGAAACTAAACAAATAAATTAATTTTCTATTGTTTTAGAGGTGTGTTCCGTGGGAAAAGATTATGAGCTGAAAATTAAGGAAGTTCGCATTAGTTGTTTCTGTGCATCCTTACTGCGCACGCAATTCACGTCACGATGTCATGCCACGTCATACATTGAGCGCGCGCGCTGTTGAAGAAATGTGGAGATATATAGCGCTAGCGGGCATTTAAGGACGTTCGCGCCAAAATCTTCTACAACACAGATTTTTTTCATTCTTTTGCTACAGTCAGATAATGGGTTGAGAATGGGGGGCCACCGACTTCGTTTTCGAAATAAAGCTAGTGGTAAGAACTCCCCCAATGTTGATAAATCGGCCCTCGTAACTCGACATGGCCTCAGTGGTTGTTAGTTGAAAAATAATTAAAATGATTCGCTGAAGACCCACTTTCTTAGTTAAATCTCATTTAAGGGGGTCTGTAAAGTAAATAATTTGAACCAGTGTCATCCTTAACCTTTGAAATGGGCTTATGCCAACACCGGCAGCTAAAATAATAGCGGAATTCGATGATGCGTGGGCAGAAAAGTTGGAAAAAATCAAACTTCCACAACACAGATTTTTTTCACTTTTTCACGAAACGTAGTTAATCGATAAAGAAAGATATCTATCAACTTTACGTTTTCCGCAGGGTTTGATCAGCTAACGACCGATTTTAACACAAAATCCTCTATCCTTCAAGTTGCTGTACCACATATGAGGTTTGTAGTCCTTGTTCACGATAAAATTCAAACAAACTGCAAGGAAACTTGACAGCATACCGCAACTTGCCATGCCGTTTAATGAACATCCGCCGCTTTTGATGTGAGGATTCTCTTTTCCTTTTTTTGGTTAGAAAACAGGCTTAAGTGTCTCATACTGTCTGTTAGAAAATACTGTATGAAACGGAAAGAAAATCAACAAAACTAATTCCAGACTTCATAAAGACTATGAAAAACTCTCAGACACTCCTATATATAAACGCGATTCATTTCCTTCCCACGTCATCGATAAAGCCATAAAATGTGTTTTAATTAAACCAAAATGAACTTCCGTTAGAAATGGCAATTATCCTTTAAACGCTAATTACCTAACATCCGCTGTTTTAAACTTCCTTTCCTGCGTCTTTGTCTTTCTAAGATCAACCCCCAAAAAGTTGTCCACACGTTTCCGCAACGACCTAGACATTAAGCGTCTAGTTTTCTCTTGCTACAAAATTTTTTTTTTTTCAGTTATAAGGATCGATCCTGTTCCTCTGTTGTTTATCAATTTTCACGCGCGAGATGTAACCCCCTCAGCTCAGTGGCTCATGGGTGGAGGATTTTTCACCCTTTAGAAGTTTCTTTTTCTAAGCGTCAGGAGGTGAGGAATGTTGAACTAGCTATGTGACAGTCAATTGGGGCCATAAAGACACGGTATGGCCATATTTATGTGATGAATGGCTTAACAGCGTAATTCAGGGAAAAAAAATTAATAACAGTGCGAGCTTTAGTTGGGCCACAGAGTACAAGGTGGACATATTTGGGGAGGTCCTAAGGCCAGGTTCCAACGTATTCATGACTTATAGGAGCGAAACGTGGACCGAAGCACGTGAAGCTGTTCAAGTTCTCTGTTGGGAAGTGCGAGGAGGATTTGAGTTGCTGGTCACAATAAACATATTTCCAAATAATTTTGCGATAGTGGATGTCCAATGGATGTCAATTCTTTGACATCCACTGTCCTTTCTTATTTTGTATTTTGAATCAAAGATTAAACTAAATCTTTCAAAACCTGTGAACCAAGGCAGTTGGTGTTAAGTTGATGTAGTTATTGTCTCTAAGGTGGCGAACTGTTTTTTTCATTTGTGATGGACTATAGGCTGTAAAATGTAACAGTCAGAAAAGGGCGTATCAGTGAAAACAAAACAATGTAGGGAAAATTTCCAAAGTACAAAGAATTGAATGTCAATGCACAGTCGCTGTATACCTTGAAGGAATATATAAACAGCAAACATTGGCGAAATTGAACTGTTTAACTATCGATCATTTTTAGTCTCAGGATATGGAATCTGCATTTTGTTTTTGCAGTGCTGAACACATAGTGTTTCTGTTTCATCTAACTTTTGTTTCTGTACTATAACATAACATTAAAATTCTGTGGCGAACTAAAAGGCCTCCTCACATTCCATGGCCTAACAGTGATACATTACTTGCAAAAAATTTCGGACGTTAAAAATTCGGTACGTTATATTTCGGACGTTTAATTTTCGGACACTTTTTCTCTCATTTCGGACAAATTTCGGACCAAAATTTCGGACACTTTGCTGAAATATGCCTAAAGTAAATTTACACCTATAAAACATGAATTAGACTCAAGTAAGTTCTGTGATACTGATAGTTTTACCACACATCAAGGTTTTACTGATACACCGACAAGAAAATAACACATATTCAATCAAGCTCAGGTCAGTCTCAAGCAATGTCTCAACTAGAGTTTGGTCAGGAGCTCAGCAGTATCGATGCAAGAGTTGAATATGGAAAGTATACCTAGACTTTGTCCAGTTGGAAAGGGAGGGCTTAAGATAGTTCTCCGAGCTATGTTTAAAATTGACGACAGCAACGGTTTCTTGTTCGTCGTCTCAAATAGCTTATTCAAAAGAACTATGAGCTTCTTGATCAATCATGCACCTCAGTCACCAACAGCTACAGATGAAAAAGAAGCACACGCTAGTGACAATGAAGAGGACCTTTCAATTGTGTTGATTGATGATGAAGCATAAAAGGACTGGCACCACTGGCATTGGCAATGTAATTGTCATAAAACTGGGCTTGGATCGAAAATTGAAATAGGAACAGCAAAGTGGAATTTATGTACGTTTTTGTCTTTCATAAAAGAAACAAATTTTTCCATTCCAATAATAAAAAGAAAGACAGCTGGACAAAGCCTAATCCGAATTCTAGCAATACATCTTGCATATTGGCCTTGAATTTGTGATGGCGTCTCCCAAAAAAGTACTGTGAAGTTTTATAATGTACTGTAAAAATTTCAGACGCTTAAAAATTTCGGACGGTTTTATTTTCGAACACTATTTGTGTCCGAAATTAAAATCGTCCAAAATTTTTTGTAAGAAATGTGAGTAAATGTATAAGCGATTTTAACCATCTATCACTGTTAGGGGTGTGTAGGGCAAACTACCAGAGAAATGGATCACTGTAAATAAGAAGTGAACAAGCTCCTCTAAGATTCGGAGGGGGGAGGGGGGCATGTTAACGAGGGTAGGTTTATTACTGACTAATTGTCCGCCGAAATGTGTCTGGGCAAACTGGAAGGAAATCTCTTACTTCCTAAAATACCCAACGAAAGTTAAGTATACTCAGGGAAGAGTATTGAATTAAAATTATGAATTCGTGACGCACCAGCATAAATACAATACATGTTTTACTGTCATATTCTTGTATTTTCATTTCTTAGTCTTAAAAAGAGTAGGGTATTATGCAGCGGCAAATAAACTTGACGAAAAGGATAAAGTATGAGCTGTTACCTCATCATATTTCAATGGTAACCAACTCACAGCGATTGTCTGACATTTGCGTTTACCGTATTTCCTCGATTAAACGCCGGACCCCGAATAAACGCTGGGTCTAAAAGAGGAGGTTCGGAAATAAGCCCCTCGAATGTTTATTTGTGGTATAATGTATTTAAGGTGTAAGGACAAGGTACAGGATGTCAAGTTAAACGAATAAAAACCCCTTTTTAAAAAAATGGTGGGCCCAAATAAACTGCTCATTCAAACAAACGCAGAGTCTACCAGGCCAATTTTGAAATAAACGCCGGGGACGTTTAATTGCAGAAATGCGGTATTTTCTGACAACTAACTATTTCCATTAATCGCAAAAGTTTTAACCCTATTTCGCCTGGGCTTTTTTTGAGTTTCTGAGCCGGGGGGGGCTTTGTGCCCCCCCTTCAGATCTCGAAAAGTATTAACGCTCTTGTAATGAAACTTGGCAAGTTTTTAGTACGTCATTAGCTTAACAGATTGGTATTATGACGTGTCATGACGTCATAATGGCGTCACAAACCCGCCATTTTGAATTTGAGGTCGCCATCTTGGATCCCGAGCCTGCAGTCACACAGTTGACAATGACGACATCGAAAAATATATGAATTTGTTCTAGGAAACATACTTAATCAAAATAAGCACAAAAAAGCGAACGATCATCTTTTTCTTACAAAAGAAGGGTAAAAAACTGAAAAAAGGACTGAAAAACGACAGAAAATAGTCAAAATACACTCCTGAGAAGACAGTTGCTATGGAAACGTCAATCATCATAGACACGTCATTGACACAGGAAAATTTCTCTGATAAAGTTTAGGAAAAGTCACGAGATTTGGTGATTATCCGGCTGGCCGTTTAAAAGTTATAGTTCGTTATATTCAGGGCGGGCACAATGTGCCCCCCGCCCAGGCTAAATAGGGTTAATTTCATAAAAACTGATTCTTGTTCTTACCAAGAGTCACTCATAATTGACAATTTATCAGTCTCCTTTGTTATCGAATTAATAATTTTAATAACAGTGTTATTGACGACACAATATTCAAGCCAACAGTTTTCGAAGTATAAAGGTAAAACAACAGAAGCACACCCCAGTGTCCATAACATGTGCCTAATCCGCAAGAATATATTACACATGTCTCAATATGGGCCTGTTTTGAGCATTATTTTCATGTCTTGCATGCCGGCTGACAAAAAAAAAATCGCTCGCGGTTTCTGCTAGGTCAGAGAAATGCTTCGCTCATTTAATATATAATCGCCTTAAAATCAAGCGACTTTCGATAACCCTTCGGGTTACAATTCAACAAAAGGAAACGAAACGCCTTTTTCTTCCAGTAACCATTTCATTGATGGACTTCTCCTCTGATTTTATCCTGGAAATTTACGATCCAACGTTGGATGGCTCCGCCATTTTCTGTTGTGGTTCTGTTTTGGAGGTAACAAGCGATTTTGACTACGCTGACGCAAGGTTTCCTAGAGCCTTTCCAGCATGCGTAGTTAATCCCGAAAGCTCTGGGGTCGAGAATTAGTGAAACTGGTTACAAGTCTAAATTACTTTTCCAACATTAACTTCAACGTTGCCTTTACAATTCTAGTATACCGTACTTGAATCCGCATTTTTGAGATTATGAGAAATGCGTAATGGAGAACAAAAACCCCATCGATCCTTCCTCTGGGAATCGCACCCGCGTCCTTGAATTTATAGGAAACCGAGATGACCACTCAGCCACATCAGCAATATCCAAAAAAATTGATTTTCATTTTAATGCTTAGAGCCAGTTGTTTATTGACTGCAGCTCGATCGAGATAAACACGGTGTTTTTCCTGGGAAAATGTGTTCGGACCGCCGCCAAAACCATGCTCGTGGACAGAAAAAAAAAACAGAATGCACTAGTTCTGCTATATTTGGCGTCGGGACTACTGTCAAGCGATGTCAAGCGATGTGCCGACTGGGATCGCAGTAGTGAACACAACAAAGATGACTCCTCGAAGGCAAATTTTGTTGCTTGAACTTTTGGTGTCCACAAAAAGACAACTGAGTAGTCTTTTGAACTTTTTCTTATCATTTATAGTTATTAGATATATATATTTTGTTATGTTTAAAACTTCAACACTGCCGAGCAACAGTTTTTTTTAGCTGGCTGCCCAAAAGCACCGCACGACTTCCCGCCACGAAAAGATTGCATTCTCCTTCACCTCCCTTCCCCCGTTGGATTGACTTGCTACTCTTCCCTCTCCCAGGGTCTACGGGCGGGTAGGTGGACGTACGCTGACGTCACAGCCAAAACATCTGGCATCGATAGGTTACCAGATTTGCATCCCAATGGTGCTCCGTTCTGTGCCCTTCGCCCGCATAGGAGCTCCGCTATAAACTCAATGAAACAATCAGTCACATCAATTCATCAGTTGGTCGATTCACCACGCAATCAACCAATTAAATTTGTTTTTCTTATATGAACGCTCTGGGATAGCTTCAAACCTCTATCAACACGTTGGATTTATCCACCCTTTCCCAAATTAAGGTAAACATTTGTTGGCTCGCTCCTCTCTCTCTCTCTCTCTCTCTCTCTCTCTCTTTATTCATTTATTTATTTATTTCACTACTTACATTATCTGTTCAAAAACAAGATCGACATCGGCAACGAAGGTTGGAAGAGGACAGAAACTGAAGAAGGCTCTCTGCGGAATACTTTCCAATTTGTTGAAGTTCACCAACCTAAAAGCCAAAGAAACAAACGTCAAAGGTGAGATTTATCAAAAAGACAGGCTCGATTTCAAGACTTTAATAAAGTAACAAAAGGAAAACGAACACACTGGATTTTAAAATTGAAGGCATTTTTCCGTTAGAATTGCAATAAAAATCAAATGAAGTATAATTGAAGCTACAAACACTGGCACAAGTCATTAGAACAGCCTTCCCTCTTACCTGTATGCAATGTTCAAGTGGTATATTTAATTTTATTAAACATTTTAACATTGATTGGTGGAAGATGGAGGGAAACATGATTGTCCTAAAGGTATTCTAACGAAGAGAGAGTGATTGAGGATTTAACAATATTGAAACATTTTACTCTAGAATTTGTTAACAACTCTTGACAACGTGCAGCTTACAAATACATTGCCTTGGAATCAAATAAGACTTTTTTCCATTGGATTTTAGTTTACTCAACTCTTCTTTTTGATCTTCCACGTTTTTTTTGTTCAATAAACATTTTTCTAAAGACGTCAAAACTTGGATAGAAGATAAATCGCTCATTCATTTGATGCTAATTGTTTCTGCGCATTCTTACCACGCACGCAAGTCGTGTCGCCATGTCATGCCACGCCATGCAGTGAGCGCGCACGCTTTTGAAGAAATGTAGAGATATATAGCGCTAGTGAACATTTGAATATATATGCACTGATTAACTCTCTTAAATGTTCGGTGTCCCCAGATTTTCTTTCGATAGATCACTTTCTTTATCGATTATCCGCGTTTTATGAAAATTAAAGGAAATCTGTGTTGTGGAAATTTGATTTTTTTAACTTTTGTGCCCACACATCATCGAATTCCACTATTATTTTAGCTCCACAGTGTTGGCAAAAGCCCATTTCAAAGGTTGAGTTAAACTGAAAGGATGACACCGGTTCCATTTATTTACTTCAGAGACCCACTTGAATCAAATTTAGTAAGAAAGTGGTTCTACAGCGAATCATTTTACATATTATTCAACTAACAACCACTGAGGCCACGTCGAGTTAAGAGGGCCGATTTGTCAAAATTGGGGAATTTTTACACGCGCTTTATTTCGAAAACGAAGTGGTGACCCCCCATTTTTTTTTGCATTTCTGACATGGTTAACTCATTATTCGACTGTAGCAAAAGTATGAAAAAAAATTGCGTTGTAGAAGATTTTCGCGCGAACGTCCTTAATCAGGGAATTGCTTCTGAAGTGTACATTAAGACACATTAAGAAATCATTTCTTTGTATCCTTTAGTGTTGAGAAAGACCCACTCAGCGTTGTCCCTGTGAGGAAATAAGGAAGATACGAGGAAAATAATTCCTTTGAACCCCGCGGGATTAATAATTCCTTTAAGCTCGGTGGGATAGAGCATCACCGATGATCTACCGACTGAGAGACGCGACCAAACTGGAGCATGTCAAGGGCTATTTAGATGGCAGTTGACGGCCACAATAATATGAATGGTTCGTGAAATGTTGCACTGTTGGTTTAGGGTATGTCCATGTGAAGTAGCTTGAAAGATGAACGGCTTATCGACCACTTGGTATTTTAATAAGATATCCCAAAATTCCTTTAGACAATACTTACCTTCATCAGGGGCTAGAATGAAGATGGAAACAAAGGGATACATTGTTCAAAACAAGGGTAAGATAAAACGATGATGCATGTTAGTTTAAAACGAATTAATAGCTGTAAACAAAAATAAAAAGAATAAGTGTAAACAGCCAACTGGGTGGACGTGGTTTCGGACAGGTCGCCTCACTCCAAGCTGGAAATTTTCTTTTAAACTCCAGCTGGGTAACTTTGATGAAACTTTTTTCAGACATGCATGTGTTTCCGTTACAGGACGAAGAGTGAGGCATCATATCTTAAAATGACACTATATAGTGTTATTTTATCGTTTCGTTTTTGGTAGTTGTATGAATATCGTTGCAATTGTTATTCGCAATAATGTAATTTAATGTCATGTAATTTGCGCAATGTAAGCTAATATATTATTATTAGCATTTCAGATTCACCTGGTATAAGAACAAGAGAACAGAGGTAACCGAGTTGATTGCAACGATTACTGTAGCAACTGTTGGCTGAATATAGTCGGCAACAAGGGTTTTGCTTGTGTCCTTCTAGTACGACTGCAAGCGCTGGCTTCACGCATCTACCCAGAGTCGCAGTGTGGATTTTGAGCTGGTAGATCGGCAGTGTACGTGAGGGATCTTCTCACTGCGTCAGCTCTAAGAAAAGTGTAAGGAACAGCAGAGAGCCATGTTTTTTGCCGTTATTGACTTGTTGACAAAAGTGTTCGATGTTGCAAGCAGCAGTGGTCTCTTTAGTGTACTGAAGAGGTTGAGCTGCTAACTTGCGTCTTCGTCTGCACCCAC
>Ga0126336_10002072_pt1 | contig 11175 bp, 6 predicted proteins | sample SidCmetagenome_FD_92530 | JGI IMG/M metagenome (GOLD analysis project Ga0126336, IMG submission 92530) | Coral microbial communities from El Islote,Puerto Morelos, Mexico - Siderastrea C C metagenome | ecosystem: Host-associated > Invertebrates > Cnidaria > Coral | place: El Islote,Puerto...
TAAGCTTTTTCTTCTCGACGTTTATCTGTACGTTAATACGTTCCAAGTGACAGGAATTACAAACGTCAACCGTTTTGAAGGGTTTTCGAGACGTGTGTTAGCCTAGTGTCATGCCGGCAACAAATCGGGTCTCCTGACGACAATTCCACACCAGGGAAGAAAAAGATTTTCAACAGAGCTCCTTTACCGGTCCAAAAAACTGACTTACCTGTTACCCTGAAAACTAGGGAGAACACTGTAATTTATGCGCTCAGAATTGTTTTCCTTGGACAAAGATCATCAAACTCACTCTGTTAGCAAGTTCCAAGAAAAACACTTATCTGAGGACATGGAATTTGATAATTGGAAATCAGCTTTTATTGATCATGTGGTCATCAAATAGAAATTCTTGTGATAAGAATTAGTGTCTTCAAGTTCAAATTTCAAATGGATTTTTTACCCACTCTAGCCTATTTGACAGTATCAGAGGATTGGTCAAGCAGGCCACTGCCAAGTGCTACAAACACCCAAACCTCCCAGTTGGTTAAATTATTCTCTGTGATCTAACAAAAGGCCACATAGGCAGGGAAAGTCCTGCATGTTCACTTGCTTTAGATTAGTAAAATTTACCTGAGCTGTAATCTCCACACCATTTTCAGGTGGCAACTTGTGTGTTTCACTGAGTTTGCGTGCAGCAGAGTACGGCATTCGTGTACCAGACTCCATCCTTGCTGCTTACTCACCGTTCAATGTACAGTGGGTACCTTCGCCATCACGTCTTTTGAGCCTCATGGATCCTCTACTACCCACAGGGATCCTGGCGGGTTGCCTAGCAGCGTACTCTGGCATGGGGAAGTCACCGTTTGATGACTGCACAAAGAATTCAATCAAATCTCTAACAGGCCAAACAAGTCAACCTGTGAATGTTGTTGACAAGAGAAAGAAAACAAACTCATTGTTGCGTCTTCTGAGAGTGGGGTCTAAGGAATCCAAGCAAAGGACTAGTAGCTATGTAGAAGCTAGTTCACAACCAAGTACCGAGAGTTTCCACAGCTGTTTAAGTTCACCACAATCACTGACTGGTGACAGTGTAATTATGTCAAACCCTGAAGCAGTTATTGGTTCTTTTAGCCCCAAACATCTGCCACATTGTAATGGACTTGTGCAATGTCAGGAAAACAACTTTCACCACCCTGTGGCACAAAAACATGATGAGCCCATTGATCATGGTGAATACATTTCCTCAGATCACGAAAAAGAGTATGAAAGTGATTGTACTTCATCAGAACATTCGCGGCATCCAGAATCAAGGAAACATTCACAAGACAGCTTACCCAGCCGAGCTTTGAGTCCTCAGAGGAGTCAACATGGCAAAGGGAATGACACTGAGCACATAGCTGTCCACTACCATAGTGACATTGAGGAATGCCATGTGGTAAATGTTGTTGAGTCCCCAGGGGGCCCAGATGGAGAGCTCCTCTTGTTCCCTCTTGATGCACCTCAGGATGGGCCCTATCTGGAGGCAGGTACACCACCAGATGAGGACGAGGAAGCAGGACATGAAGAAGATCCCCATGAGAGGAACACATCTATGTCCCAAGTGTGTCTGCCTATTGCTAAGAACCCTTACATGTCACCACTTGTGGCTTCTGATGTGATGCTTAAAAGCCTGCCACCAATCGATTTAGTGGTTAGTGAACTAGATTTCAATGGACCTCTTTTAAGAATTATTTTAAACTAAAGCATTACAGAAGAAGTGACTAGCCTGTTTAATGGATGGTATTGTTCATGTGACATGAGGGCGCAGTGGTGTAGTGGTTAGTGCATTGGAATTCAGATCTGAAAGTCGGTGGTTTGACACCCAGTCCCTACCATCATGTTGTTTCCTTAGACAACAAACTTTACCCCACATTGTCTCTATCCACCCAGGTGTATAAATTGGTACTGGCGACATACTGCTGGGGGTAGCCCTGCAATGAACTAATATCCCATCCAATGGGGAGTAGCAATACTCTCAGCAGAAACCGGGTTAAGCTCCGGCTTGTATGGGCCACCTTGGCTCGTGAGTGACTTTACCTAGGTACCTACCCATTGTTCATGTGAAGGCAAAATTTTCCAAGCAGCCTAAGAAGTGAAAGCTTGGAGTAACTGAGAGTATGCTATTTCTCTCTGGGTGGGTTGCTCAACTCTTTTTTCCCTTCCCCTCCTTTCTCCTCCGCAGAGGCTCAGGCTGTTAGTAAACACCCCTGCGCGCTTTAATTTTTCCCTCTTCCCAGCCTCCATGCGTTTCTACGCAGCGAAACTGTAGGAGGCCTCTGCTGCGGAGAGAGCTTCCCCTCCTCCTCTTCCCCACCAGAGAGGGAGGGGAAGAGAAAAAAAGAGTTGAGCAAGTCACCTGACTCGAATAATTATTATTGGAGTCGGTTTTTGCATGGTGGCGAGAACTATCAAGGCCTGGGTTTGTGTTATCCTCCACAGCCTTCTGCTTTGGCAGGTAACAAAAACTTTGTTCTTGATAATTCTCGCTATCCTGCTTAAATTCATCCAATAACTGTTAAATAACTGAACTGTCATGGGGAACAGATGTAACACCAAAAGCAGTTTTTTACCCTAAATGGGGACTCATTCTGGCATATGGACAACACATACCTGATTTTTAATTGTGTTCATCACCAGTGACTCGTGACTCGCAGGTTCCTAAAGTTTCTGAAATTTTTTGTCCATAGGCCTGTACTCTGGATCCTATACTAGATGACTCAGTTGAGTTTGCCCGACGGCTACGCTCTTTGGGGAAGGATGTGGAACTTTATATCTTAGAAGACTTACCGCACGGCTTTTTAAGCTTCCATCAAGTCAGCCAAGAAGCAAGAGAGGGCAATGAACTGTGCATTGTCTGCTTGAAAAGGACTTTGGCAGGAAAGCGAAAAAGAGAAAATGTAGAAAAGGCTCCTGTTTACTGAGACATCAGCAGTGCTCTGTTGCTCAGCATTAGATGGCATCATGCGTTGTGACTTTTCACAACGTGGCCTTTGTGACACACAAATAACGACAGTGGGTGAAATTTTGTTGGTTTTGATCTCACGAAGCAGAAACCAAAAATAGCACTCTTTTGATATTTTTATGAGGTGGAATAGTGCCTTGGGGTGTATTCCTTGGATTTTTTGGTGGGGTAGTGCTGCACAGTTCTCCAAACCCTGACCCTGTCTCAGACCATAAAAGTATTAAGTAATTTTCCAATACCCATTCTCAGACCTCGCCTCCTACATCCGTATCCATTTTAGACTTTAGGCCATAACAATTCTCAGTCCAAAATGGTTCACAAACTATACCCTTTGGGGTGGCACACACCTATACAGCTTATACAAGGGAGTATCCCCCAGGAATTGTGTGACATTGTGTGACATTATGTGACAGTGGCAGTGGTTCTGGTGATAGTAATGGGAAAGTTGGTAATCAGAGTGGGAATGGGAATGACAGCACTTGGTAATGGCAGCAATGGTAATAGTTCTAATGTGTACTGTCAAGTTTCTTTTCTTTTTTTTTTTCTTAGGGTAACATAGGTTATGGGTTTCGTGCAAGACTTTAAACAAGGAGTCGTAGTTGTTGACTTTTTTGTACTTGAACCCCTTGCTGGCAAGGGATAATTTTCCCCTTTACTTTCAATTCAAAAATTGCCGCGTTATGTAATTTTGTTTACTCAACAATATTGTTCAAGATAGTAGAAATTTAGAATAAGGGAGACTCAGGAAATATTTTGGGTTTGTTCAGGAACATAATTACACGTCATGTCAGGTTAAAATTACTATATTTAATAATGCAAATCAATTGTACTTACAATTGTCAATTGTAAGATGTGCCATGGAGAATGCTAAGGGTGGAATCATTTGCAGCATACGCGTATTGCTGTCGTTTTGGCACGTGCGAATTTTCTATTGTTTTTTTTTTGGCTAAAAAAACAAAAGAAAATTCCCACGCACTAAAGCGACAGCTATACGCGTATGCTGCAGATGATTCCACCCTTTAAATTTTAGCTTACTGTTGAATAATGCTGCCAATAATACGAAGTGATGTAACTGATCTAAATAACAGAATATTTAATATGACTTCAAATAAAAGAATGGATCCTGTTTAAAATGCATTGTTGTAAATTGTTTTGTTTACACTCCCCTAACAATTCTAACAACCTACTGTCAAAACTTGATCTATGCAGTGGAAAGTGGTTGGGTAACCTTAGAGTCTGAGTAAAATCCTGGTGCTGTTTATTATGCTGTACAAAGTGGTTCTAACGTTTATCGGAATTTAACTTTTAAACGAAGTTATTAACCGATAAATATCGAAAATCGTCTCAGTTTAGTTCATAAACCAATTTCTATTGACTGAATATTCATTGGCGATTTTCTCTGTTTCTATCAGAGCTTTAACTGTGACAAATAAAAGAGATACTCGTGCACTCACACTCTAGCGTGCGCAGCAAGGGTCTCCATAGGTTTTTCCGCATTTCGAAGCATTATTAACGTGCGGAATAACCTTCAGAAACGCTTGCTAGGCAGGTTACTCACACTCATGCACGTAAAATTGGTTAACGAGATTAAAAGGCACCTCTTCAATTTTTGGAAACGTGGCTCAGTTTTGCTCATAAACAAATTTCTATTATATGAATATTCACAAGCGTTTTTCTCCATTTTTATAAGAACTCTAGCTTTGATACTTGCACAAAACATTCACGCACTGACACTCTTTCTAAAGCAGGTAGAACGTTTCCGCAAATTCCCCGTTTCACGCAATATTGAAGCAATAGAAATTGGTCAATGAGCTTAAGGGGCCTCTTCGAGGTTTGGAAAACTGGCACAGTTTTGCCCATTAACAAATTTCTATCGTTTGAATATTCAAAGTAGTGAATATTTATATTCAAAGGCGATTCTCCGTTTCTATGAGAGCTCTAGCTTTGACACCTTTCTAACGCACGCAAAATTGGCTCATGAGCTTTAGAGGGACCTCTTCGATTTTTGAAAAAGCGGCACAGTTTTGCTCATTAACAAATTTCTATCGCATGCATATTCAAAGGTGATTTTCTCCGTTTCTATGAGAGCTCTAACTTTGACACTTGCACAAAATATTCGCGAACTCACACTCTTTGTAACGCACGAAAAAGTTTCCCAGAAATCTCCCTTTTAGCGCAGTTATTAACGCATGCATATTGAAACAATAGAAATTGGTTAATGAGCTTAAAAGGGACGTCTTCGATTTTTGAAAAAGTGGCACAGCTTCGCTCATTAACAAATTTCTATTGTTTAAATATTCAAAGGCGATTTTCTACGTTCACACACTTACGCGCTTTCTAAGGCACGTATAAGCGGCCGGCAAATTCCTTTCTTCAGGGAGTTATTAGCGCATGAATATGAAACAATATAAATTGGTAGGGGACACCTTTCATTTAAGGGAAAATGGCTCACTTTTGCTCATTAACCAATTTTTATTGTTTCAATATTCATAGGCGAATTTCTCCGTTTCTATAAGAGCTCTAGGTTTGGCACTTATACAAAATATTCACACACTCACACACTTGCTAACGCATGTATAAATGACGGGCAAACGCCCCTCCTCAGGGAGTTATTAGCACTCGCATATGAAACAATAGAACTTGGCGGGGGACACCTTCGATTTTTCAAAAAGTGGCTCAGTTTTGCTCATTAACCAATTTCTATTGTTTCAATATTCACAGGCGATTTTCTCCGTTTCTATAACAGCTCTAGCTTTGACACTTGTACAAAATATTCACACACTCACACGCTTTCTAATGCACGTATAATCGACCGGCAAATCCCCCTACTCAGTGAATAATTAGTGCAGAAATATAAAACAATAGAAATTGGTAGGGGACACTTTCGATTTTTGGAAAAATGGTTCACTTTTGCTCATTAACCAATTGCTATTGTTTCAATATTCATAGGCCATTTTCTCTGTTTTTATAGCAGCCCTTTATTTGACACTTGCACAATACAATCACACACTAACAAGCTTTCTGACGCACGTATAACCGACCGGCAAATCCCCCGCTTTAGGGAGTTATTAGCGCTAAAATATGAAACAATATAAATTGGTAGGGACACCTTCGATTTTTGGAAAAATCGCTCACTTTTTGTCATTAACCAATTTCTATTGTTTCAATATTCATAGGCGAATTTCTCCGTTTCTAGAAGAGCTCTAGCTCTGACACTTGTACAAAATATTCACTCACCAACTTGCTAACGCATGTATAAACGACGGGCAAACGCCCCTCCCCAGGGAGTTATTAGCACATGCATATGAAACAATAGAACTTGGCGGGGAACACCTTCGATTTTTGAAAAAGTGGCTCAGTTTTGCTCATTGACCAATTTTCATTGTTTCAATATTCGTAGGCGATTTTCTCCGTTTCTTTAAGAGGTCTAGCTTTGACACTTGTACAAATATTCACACACTCACACGCTTTCTAATGCGCGTATAATCGACCGGCAATTCCCCCTTCCCAGGGAGTTACTAGCGCATAAATATGAAAAAATAGAAATTGGTAGGGGACGCCTCATCCTCGGAGACCCAGGGGCAGATGGTGGGGCGAGGGGCAGTCGGAACGGGCGAAAAAAAAAAGGTGGGGGAAGAAAAGTCCCCACCATCTGCCCCTGGGTCTCCGAGGATGGGGACGCCTCCAATTTACGGAAAAATCACTCACATTTGCTTATTAACCAATTACTATTGTTTCAAATATTCATAGACGATTTTCTCCGTTTCTATAAGAGCTCTAGATTTGACACTTGTACAAAATATCCATGCACTCACACACTTTCTAAACGTACTTTTCACGCAGTTAACGCATGAATACTGGAATAAGATGGTTTAGTTTAAAGCCGAAACGGACCTCTTCGATTTCGACACTTGCACAAGTATTTTATCAAACTCACACTGTCTCTTTGTATGAGAGCACATCAACTTAAGGACACGAAGAGAAAGGCTACATAATTCACTTTTATTTCTTCACTAATTTCCGTATTATTTCCATTTATTATTTTTTGTTTATGAATCACTGACGGGTATAATAAGAACTCACAATTGGCCAGTTACCAGTTTGCTCCCAATTTCCTTAAGCAAGAAAAAAAAATGCCCGTAAATGTTTTCAATCCACAACGGCATTTTTATCATTTTCACTTGACCACACTAAGGAAAGGACCATTTTATTTTAGAGAGGTTTTGGGCAATTGTTTTTTCTTCCTGATTGCAACAGATTACACGACATTTCCACGTGCACGGGTTTTTTGGAGGAGAAATTTGTTACTGATCACTATTGGAGCTTAAAGTTCTAACAGGGCAGCTGTAAGGTGGTTTTCCATTGCATCCATTTTCAAGTGATGCGTTAGTGTCCATATATGCATGCGGCTTTGATCATTAATTTTCTGTTCTCCCTTAGTGACTATTATCGAATGCCTAACTATTTCCTTCAGAATTTCTTTGTAACAGATTGCTCATAATCTGTTCTTGTAATAAGTTCACAACTTGCTGCTTTCCTGTTTGTGGTGTTTTCTTTTGACTTTCCATCTTGACAGCATCTTGCAGCTGTGCCAGTGTATTCTGATATTTGTCAACCATTGACTGCAGTTTGTCGTCTTTGATGTTGTACTTTGAGATCTTTTCACGGCCGGTCTTCTGGATCAGTTCTTTAAAATGGTGAACCTCTTCACTGTGTAGAAGCGTGATTGCAGTCCCTAACAACAGTCAAGAATAAGAAAACTTTAATCAGTCGCTCACGAACATGGGACTGAAAAGAACAAAAATCTGGGCCGCTAATGGTGTATAAATGGGTACCGGCGACATACTGCTGGGGATAACCCTGCGATGGACTAGCATCCCATCCAGGGGGGGAGTAGCAATACTCTTAGTTGCTTCATGCTACAGAAACCAGGTTAAGCCCTGGCTGTGTGGGCCTCCTTGTCTCATGTGCGACGTTACCTACCTTTTGTATTGATTAGTTACATATAATACATATTTAGGGTGAGGGACAATTTTTAACCTTTAAGCCCCAATAGTGATCAGCATCAAATTTCTGCTCATGATATCAGTGCATTATAACACATACAGGTCATGAGAATTAAGAAAATGATCACCAAAGATGAATTGTCTTGATGCTTAAACAAGTTCTCCCTACTCGTCCTCAACAAAATGTATGGAGACCAGTAAGGAGAATTTGCATAATGACGCTGGGGCTTAAAGAGTTAACGATCAGTTTTCAGATAGGGACAGGGTCACTGCTTACTATGACTTGTTTTTTTTGTTTCATATTAGTTGAAGTGCCATAACAAAAGGCAAGGGCAGCTCACTAGTGCTCATGAGTGTCGATAAACGCCCACAGAGGCTTTATTTAAAGTTTCCCACTTGTTTTACAAAAAGAACAGTTGGTTCTGCACTGTTTCTTGAATTTGCATATTAATGCCAGCACTAACTGGAGGCGTTCACTGGTAAACTGACCCTCATGACACTAAGATTGTCAGGTTTTATTCCAAAAATCACTGAATGGTCAAGCACTCAGCTCTCGAAAAAATTACTGTAGGGCACCACTCAAGAAAATACAGTTTAATCACAGCTAAGATACCTTTGTTTCCAGCTCTAGCAGTCCTGCCTACACGGTGAATATAGCTTCTGACATAGTTAGGAACGTCGTAGCTAATGACATATGATACGTCTTGAATGTCCATTCCTCGTGCCATGGCATCGGAGCAGATAAGAAGCTGTAGTTTACCCAGTTTAAAGTCTCTTAAGATTCCTCTCCGCTGTTGAGGCTTCAAACTTGAAGAATACTCTGCTACTTCGACTCCACCATAGAGCTTCACAAGAAGATACAATCTGTGGAAAATAACATCAAAAGTAGCAGATGCTTCCTTGGAAAGCTGAAATTTGTCTCATGTATGAGCACCTTGTGCACCTAGTGGGGGCGCGGTGGTGTAGTGGTTAGCACGTTGGACTTCAGTTCTGAAGGTCAGTGGTTCGACGCCCGGTCCCTGCCATTCTGTTGTTTCCTTAGACAAGCTACTTTGCCTCACATTGTCTCTCTCCACTCAGGTGCATAAATGGGCACTGGGGACATCCTGCTGGGGGGTAACCCTGTGATGGACTAGCATCCCATCCAGGGGGGAGTAGCAATACTCTCAGTTGCTTCATGTTACAGAAACCAGGTTCTGGCCGTGTGGGCCTCCTTGGCCCGATTGCGACTTATGAGCACCTTGGCAGAGGTGCTCTGGAGTGGGATCTTTCAAAGTCTTGAAATCACTTTTGTAAGTGGCGTAGAACAAAGTGCAGCAAAGAAAAGTGCACAGTAATTAATGGACAGTGGATTCCAATGATTCCTACAGCCCCAGGAAATACCACTCCTGTTTGTTTAAGTGGTCCTTTACATGCTGAAAAAATCATCTATATACATCTGGACAGAGAAAGGCAATGTGAAACAAACTTTATTTTCTAAGAAAACAACGTGACTGAAGGGACAAGAGATGAACCACTGACATTAAGATAAAAAAGACCAAGTGGTTAAAAACTAGCACATCACACTCCCCCACAACTAAACCTCATGTTAGCGTTACCTGTGAGTTGTTTCCAGCGAAGATGCAAAACACAGAACTCTCTGAAATTTGAGCTGAGTCAAAAAGTACACAACCATTAGAGGCTTCTCTCCACTGTTACAAACTGTCATGTATTCTGACAAGCCTTCTGGAATACTGTATCGGACATCTTCAAACAAAAGCACATTAAATTTTTGTCATTGCCATATATGTAACACTTTTGTAACAATTACTAGGACTAGCTATACTTTATTAGTATACACCAAACCGGTGGATAGTGTTATTTGTCCGCTCTGATTGGCTACTCATACTTGGGATAGTATGTACTATTGGTCTCCTGACATTTTTCTGGATTTTGTGTGCAAGTTTTATCTCTTTTCTCAGAAAAAGGAACTATTTGGTACTAGCTATCAACTGGATTGGTAACTATATACTAAAACAATTATTCACCTAAGTGTTGGTGAAGACTGGTAGATGTTTCCTCACCCCTTTGCAGCAAATATCCACCACTATTCTCCTCTCTACTTTGGTGAATAATTGTTAATTATTACTTTAAATTTCAAACAGCACGAACTGAAGCAAGCTTGCACCTTCAGTAGATATTCCAGCCTGGTCTAGTGGATTGACACTTCCTCTGACAGTAAAGAGGATTGGTTGATATAACTGTAAAGGAGCCAGCTTTTCTGGACTGTGCATCATTGTTGCTGAGAACAGGAGCTTTTGTAAAGGAAGCTGGATTGTAGCAAAACTTGTGGCAGTCTGCTGTCCAGGTGGATTCCTGACTGTTTGAAGGTTACAGCATATGGGCCTGGAGGAAGTGATATATTTAAGAACATGAAACACCATACAGGTGAAATGTGAAATGTGGACGAAAGGATTTTTAAGTCTTAACTACTTAGAAGACTCTTGCAGTTACGCATGCAACTTAAGCAGTTGTGAAAAGAAAGCCTGAAAAAAAGCCTGAATTTTTCCAGGATTTCTTTTAATTTGCAACTATTTTTATTTTATTTAGTAGCTTCGCCAAAGAAAACAAAACATACAACGTAACTAAACTAAAGAAGGGGGTTGACAGGGACACCCCAACAGCTGAGGCCAATTACAGCATGCCCAGATAAAATAAAAAGAGTCTGAAATGTTAAGAATGACAATAATACAAAAAAAAGAGACTAACTACATACAATAAAGGATTGGACAAGATAGCGGACGGACACTATTACATTTTAAACAAACAGTCTTAAACGTACGCGGGTCTTCGTAGTCAAAAGAAGTGACTAATGTAGTCTTATAATAATTAAACAAAACCGATTTAAATGAAGTTAAGGTCACTAAACTAAAATCAAGTTTGTCAACTAAACAGTTCCAAATTCTACATGCTCTAACGAGAAAAGATTTCTGGTAAGTAGTGGTCTTGCATTTCTTAGGTATGTATTTATTAACATTGATAGTAGTCAGGGGCGTAGCTAGCCATTTTTGGTTTCTAAGCCCATTCCATACCTTGCGAGTGCAGTGCACGGGTGGGGGGGGGGGGAGATTCAAGTAGGCCTAAGTTTTGTTCAATTCATACTAAAGCTTAGGGGGGTTTTTATTAAAGATAAACAATTTTATTAACAAA
>Ga0126336_10002073_pt1 | contig 11172 bp, 5 predicted proteins | sample SidCmetagenome_FD_92530 | JGI IMG/M metagenome (GOLD analysis project Ga0126336, IMG submission 92530) | Coral microbial communities from El Islote,Puerto Morelos, Mexico - Siderastrea C C metagenome | ecosystem: Host-associated > Invertebrates > Cnidaria > Coral | place: El Islote,Puerto...
TAGCTGATTTATTTCATTAGAATAATAGTGTTAGTTCATGTAATGTAGCTTGCTTTTTACCATCAATTTTTGTAACATAGGATATGTGTGTTTATCTTATGAAATAAAGACTGATTATTATTAATATTATTATTATTATTATTATTATTATTATTATTATTATTATTAAACAATCCGCAAGATATTTTTAATCACATCGAGTTGACACTGCACCGTTTGAAAACGTTCAGAAATAATCATTGAAGCTAACCAATGAAAAGTTTAGACTATTTCCCGAGAGGTCCGCAGAATTAGACGGTTTCAAATTGATTTGGAGATGTATTGTCTAGATCCTTCGACGTTATTGGTCAGCTTAAGAAAAATGTTGGCTTCTTTTGTTCTCAATTAAGGCTGTGACTGGTCAATTTTCTTCCAAGTGGCCCGGTTCGAGTAGTTGCACCGTAAAAACATAGGCATGCGGTGCATGCAGAACACGTCACTTAGATTTGTATGCGAGTGAGCAGAAACTTGTCCGACGAAATACAACGCAACTCTGCCTTCCTTAGGCTTAAATGTTCTGACTTTATGGGGAACGCCTGACTTCTTTATCGCCGTTACTTTCCAACGTTCTCGAATCCGGGTGTATTCGCACGCAGACAAAGTATTGCGTGACTTGGGTCACGTTTCCCCGAGATCCTACCCGAGCTTGGACAAAAATACTTTGCAAGCGAAAGCCGTTTATTATCGTTTCTCTGCTTCTTACGGTATAATTTTTATAACGCAACTCTACCTTCCTTAGGCTCAAATGTTCTGACTTTATTGGGAACGCCTGACTTCTTTATCGCCGTTACTTTCCAACGTTCTCGAATCCGGGTGTATTCGCACGCAGACAAAGTATTGCGTGACTTGGGTCACGTTTCACCGAGATCCTACCCGAACTTGGACAAAAATACTTCGCAAGCGAAAGCCGTTTATTATCGTTTCTCTGCTTCTAACGGTAAAATTTTATTACAATATTTAACTGCCTGTAGGTTGGAGTTTGGCTTAATGTCGACAGTTAAAGCGGTATTTTCTCTTTTTGCAAGTCTTTTTTGCAAGTCTTCTTCGCACTTCAAGCGAGGCGGGCGAAGAAAATATTTGATTATATTTCTCAATTCGTCTTCGAGGTTACTATTATTAGATAAAAGCTCGCTAACTGTGTCGAAAAAATAGAGCTGAACTTGGCCGTCGCCACTAAATCTTTTAAGTTTTCGAACAATACGGAAACATTTTAATCTCGCTCCTACAGGAGTAATAAATTTTACTAATGTGTCAAAACCCCAAACCTGCTTGCTTCGCTGGCACCATCACGGCGTGGAAATTAAAAAAGAAAACGAATATAAGCCACATATGCATGGAAGTTCGGAAACCAAGTCGAGCTCGTTGTCTTGCATGCTCTTTTTTCGGACATTTGTATCACTTGGGATCGGGCTACAAGTACACTTAGCAAAGAAACCCTGGCAAACCTCAGTCCACAAAAACACGCATTCACCACCGGGTGATAAGAAGCAAAGTAAAGTAAGCCCTTGTTTATCGAGATCACAAATCCAAACACTTCACTGAACGGTTAAAAAGGAGGACAGAAACAAACATGTGCATGAATTTGCGAAGTAAGTCGAACTGGTTCGTTACGGTCAAATAGATGGCTCCGTCTTGTGTATAATTTCTGGTGTCAGTTGTTGCTGTGGAAATTTGTACCACGGCTAATTGAGTAAACACAGTAAACGCAGCTAGGACTGTAACGTGAAAAAAATGTTGAAGGACGTTTAGTATACAAAGAATACGAGGTAAAATTAAATAGTTCTTGTGGACCGAGACGGCCAAATGAAACACTTCAAAGCCCGGGGGAAGAACTCCCATCAATAGGCTTTGTGGGTATGTGCCGTTGGTACGCTAAGGCTTTTAGTGTCCCGGTGGCACACCCCTACCCGACATCTCATAGATCACCCCCTCCCCCCCCCCCGCCCTCATAGAAAAAAAAACACAGACATAAGCAACGTTGTTTTCGGTTTACAGCAGAACCTGGTGACGTCATAATGACGTCACCGGTTAAAAAGACTGCATTTTTTTCAGAAGGACCAATCGTTGTTTTAAAATGTTATGAAATAAGGGTTAATTGAAATATGTGTTTTAGGTAGGTTGTATTTTTTAATTATTTTCATTTATATTAATGAAGTTCTTATCATGTCTTGGTAATTAAAAACTTGGCGTATATTGGGATTCTGTTCTCTTTTATAATGCTGTTAATTTCAATCTCCAAATGATCGATTGACTAGATGCCCCGTTCCAATAAATACAATCCTTTATCTGTTTTGTTCTATTTTTTAGGGATGCATGCGTGTAATTCTGTGATGTACATACCGTACACGGACCCGTTAATTCACGGAGATAAAGTAAAAAAGGAATGTTCCAAAGCGTCCTTAAAGAGCGCAAGAATATATAATTCGTTGACCCTTGCAATTGCAAAGAATGCCACAACGGACGATAATGAATACTGGACTGGACTGAGGTACGATTAATCCATCCAAATGATCCAATGTCTAACTTAAACACCATCGCTTAATATCCGTTTGCACATTCTTAAGACGGTCAAAACAAAACACTGGGTTAGCGTAATACTAGTCACCCTTTTGTTACCACGCTAAAACCAAACCCCAAAAACTAATATTGGAAAGTTTTGTGTCTTAGCTGGCACCAAAACACGTTCTACTGGGACAAAGATCGAAAGCAACCCACGAGTGTAGAGGACGAAGTCGTTGACAAACCAGACCAGAACGATAAAGGATGGAAATGCTTTTGGATCAATAAGAGTGTCACAAAAGTGAAAGCCACAGAGTGTAACAATGACAAGCGCTACATCTGCGAAAAAGAAGGTATGTTAACAACCGATTTTTTTTTCGGGAAAAGGTGGGTAACAGCGCGGAAATGATGAATTTGTTTGTACCAGACTCCCGTCACTCGAAAACGTTAAGAAAACAAAAAAAAATTATAAAAACTGGTTATCACCAGAACCTTAGCAAGTACGCGCTAAATCGCTGCACAGCAAATTCTAAGAAACGGCTTTCTTTTTGACAATACAGTAACAATGATAATAATGATAATAATAATACTACTACTAATAATAATAATAATTTTTACGTAACTGTTTACGTAACTGTTGGTAATATTCCCCTTTCACGACAACTTGAATCCTTTCTTTTCAAGAAAGCAAGAGGTTTGAGATAACCGGTAGTAGATGACTTTATAGCAGTAACTGTAGGAAACGAAACTCTGTTCGAGATTGAGAGATGTTTCTTAACACAGCCAGCTGCTCCAAGTCTACAGTATGTGCGACAAAGTGTACGTAAAAGAGAAAACAAGGAGATCGATTTTTAAGTGTAAACAACAATGTCCAAACGTAGTTTGCAGGAGTGAGCTTAGCCAATTACCATTAAAAGAAACAATTGTCATGAATATAAACAAGAAAGCCCAATGGGCATTTTCACCGGCCGCTCTGACCCACCCCACCCCTTGGTTAACGACTCCGTATCTTTACGTCGCTCAACATACAAACCAGCGTGACGAAACGTGTGACTATTGCGTTACTGGCTGATGTCATGTTTAAACTCAACTCAGCTTATCTTTTGTATCGCTTTTTATTTATTCTGCTACAAAAGAACAAATTCAACTCAAATGCTGACTGTCAGTATAAATTCGCCCACAACTAAGAATGTTTACACAGAGACGACAAAATATTTACTGTTGGGACTAGACCGGGAATACAAGCAGTGAGCATCAATAAGATCATCAGGGAAAGCGAAATTGTCACTCCACGCTCAAACACGTCAAGGCATATTTCATGACGATATGTTTAAATCCAGTTTGCTAACCCGGGAATCCCCTTGCAAAGGCAAACAAGTTGTCTTGGAATTCGCAACGATTCTCGAAAAGAGTCTTTTCGAGTCACAATGTGACGAGTCCGTCTTTATCACACGGAGAAATATTTATTCATACTTTGCTTTGGGCAAAGTTAAATGTATTTGGTTCCGTTGAGTCGAACTTACTGACGCATGCGTTACATGTAAGACATGTACTGCTACCTAAACCGCTACCACAAGGTTAACAGCGGTTTGTCTGCGATATAAGTATAGAGCGTGGGCACATAAGTAATAACGTTGTTATTGTGATGTGACAGCTTGGGTGGCGTAATCCTGACGTCACGATGGTAAGTCGTCATAACGCAACCTCGTTCCCAGTGTCCTCTCTCTTCCTTCCTTGGGAAAATACCCTGGTTTCGGCTGGTCACTTGACTACCTTTGGCAAACAGCTCCCCACCAGGGTGGTCTCGCCGGAAGCGAATGCAAATCTTTTAAAACAGACATGAAGTCAAGGGAATGGGAGTCATTTAGCTCACTTTTTTCCAAACACAGGCTCGCTAAAAAAATCTACAGTCACCTGCGGCGTTTCAGAAAGGCAAAAGATGCAGATTCTCCATCAACAAAATATTTCACAGTAAGCTCGATCTGTTTTGAATTCGCCGAACGCATTTGATTAAAAGCCGCTCGTACTGCCCGAACAAAATGTCACAATTAAACAACACACTCACTTGTTTGCATAACTTTTCTTTATTGGCCTAATAATGCAAGTAAAATTCTGATAGTAAAAGCGCTTCCTTTATGTATTTTCTCTGTAAGCTTCAATATAATGGTATAACCATGCAGACCCTGAGAGAACATCCCTCTTGTCAACAAAGCTCTTAGTGTTAATTATTTACTTTAGCAGAGCACTTTTTTTATTTGGCCACTGTTTTGTGGCGAGAAAAGTCAATCGGTCAATCGGCGGTGTGAGAGCAAATTCCCCTAACTAATCGAGCGACAGGAATAAAATCTATTACCTTCAAATTCTTATGACTGGTGGTTTCAGTTGGTTGGCGCGGCGCAACCTCGAAACTGGAAACGAGGTTGGGCGCAGTGTATTTCACGATCGCGTCGTTTGCCTCAGTTGCCGAAAACTCTGCTCCTTGGAGATACCAAAAAATAACTTTGTCCTTTCTATTAAATCTCGACAGTTCATTTATTTCGAGCTCCGTAAAGCATAAAGCCGACGATTGTCCTTGTTGCAAGTTTGTTCCGTTGTGTGGAATCCTGCTGACCATGGCAATGGTGATTTGAAATTCTTTGTTAGCAGGAGCTAAAAACTTCAATCAATTATTTCTCTAAAACGCTCTCATAAAAGATCGGTACAACTGAAGACAATTAGACGAACTACAAGTCCTTTAAATAGCTTTAAAAACGAATGTATGGATTTCCTACAAATTAAGGAAAAGTAAAAATAGCAATGACGTCACCGTGTTGCTATGGCTACGTCGATCTCGAAAAACCCACTTTTTTTAAATTTCAATCTATACCCTGCAAATAGGTATAACTCGATTTCCTGGCATCTTTGTAGCGGAGCCAGCCCGCTAGCGCGTCAGCGGAGCTCCATTGCTAAGGAAATTGGTAACCTATCAAGCCAAGAAATTTTGGTAGTGGTAGTGACTTAATAGTCACGTCACCGTCCGTCCGTCCGTCCGTACATCCGTACGTCCGTCCGTCCGCACCACAGGGATACCAATACACTTCATACACTGGATATTACCCTGTGCTGAATCCCGTGTGTTTTTGGCGCGAAATTGCATGTTGACCCGCGTTGTAGCAAAACAAGCAAAGACAACAAAAGTCAAAAACAAATTTGTTAATGGAAAAAAATAGTTCAAAAGAATACTCAGTTGTCTTTTTGGTGGAAGGGGAAAAGTTCAATTTGGGCGAAAAAAATAAGGCGATAAAGTTCAGGCGAAAAGTTCAAATTTGCCTCGTCGATTCGAACTCGGTCGGCACACCGCTGGAGTTCGCAGCTTTTCGCAGCGGTTCCAACGCCAAATATAGCAGAGCTAGTGCTTTTTGGTTTTTTCTGTCCACAACCATGGTTTTTGCGGCGTTCCGAACACATTTTGCCAGGAAAAACATAGCTTCAGATGCCGACGTCCCGGGTTCGGCTCCCAGCGAGGATAAGAATTTTTTATTTTTTTTTTATTTAACAACTTGAATGAGAGTATTTTCACAAATTAATAACTGCCAGCAAAAAAAAAACCCAAAACAAACAAACAAACAAAACAAAAAGGGGGGGGCTCTGCTTTTAGGCTTGGCTAAATCTATATATTATTTCGTGTTCAAAGAGAGTAGGTATGGTTAGTGAAAAACCGGGTCTAGCCACCTTAAATTTGAAATAGCTTAATGTTCACTCCTGATGATGGTTAAAAACTGGCGCTTTAGATTCAACTAAAAAGTTCCACCTTGGAAAACGATCTAAACAAATTTCGACTTGGAAACCATAAATTACGAATTGTAACCGACACACCGTTCTAAAAACCCTAGAACGTCTTCGTCAGCTTTGTATTTGTTCTTTCTGCATATGCATTTGAGTAAAATAGAGCCGGAATCGCGCTTTTCTCTCTCATGTCACGTTGCCCTTTTATCTGCAGACTTGCGGCTGCTTACTGGACTATCGGACAAAAGTCTGTAACTTAATTTGATCAAACTACAATGTAGGCTATTTTTTAATTCGTAGGAATACCGAAATAAATTGTCGTTGTTTTTGTTGTTGTTGGTTAAATTTCCAAATTCCGGTTCCCGTTGAAAAATATTTCAATCTTTTTGTTTGGGCTGGACACTGTCACCACGCATTGCTGATGTGATAAAGAGCTTCCCTTGAAACGAAGCGACTTAAAACTTGGCCCTTGGTCTTAAACTTGACGAATTCTTTTTCTCAGGCGAATTACCCTAATACATTTTATTTTCACTTGGGTTTCATTTTCGTTAAATTTCCGCATCCTAAACAATATATGAAACCTGCTTGGAATGACACAAATTTCGGGTGGTAATTTATGTATCCCACAAAAAGCAGATAAACATTTGTTTTGGATGCTGCATACGTTTTTACTATAACCTTTTATTTTTTCTGGAAACATTGTACTTTTCTCAAAGTCACTTGGGTATTCGTGTCGTCGAAGGTAAATGCGACCACATTTTCAATCACATTGTCCAGTCTTTTTCATAAACGTTAATATATTACATGTAAAATTATATACCTTTGAAAAACAGAGTTTTTCCGATAATCTTCCTATACTCTCTAAATACTATGATGTCGTCAGAATTAACAAACACGGAAACTAAACCTAGTTTTTACCCATCCAGAAACCTCGACCTGTGCAAAACCAACACCTACTACAACATCGAAAATTTCCACCAGTAATTCGGAAAGTAAGCCCGTTTCTACGCTGCCAGACGCCTCGACGTGGACAAAACCTACATCGTCTACAACGTCGAAAATTTCCACAAGTAATTTGGAAACTAAACCCGTTTCTTCGCAGCCAGATACCTCGACGCGGACAAAACCAACATCGTCTACAACGTCGAAAATTTCCACAAGTAATTTGGAAACTAAACCCGTTTCTTCGCAGCCAGACACCTGGACGTGGACAAAACCATCATCGTCTACAACGTCGAACATTTCTACAAGTAATTCGGAACCTAAGCCAGTTTTTACGCAGCCGGAAATCTCGACGTTTAAACATACAGCTATAACAACAATGCTAACCCCAGTAACGACAATAGTTACAAGCACGACAACAACATTGATCAGTTCTGGAAGTCTAACAAGTGCGCCACTTGCTAACACAGTATTAACAAGCAGTAGAATGACAACAGCTGTGATTAACGAAAAAGAGTCAATATCATTAACTACCTCTGGTGCTGAATCTTCCATCGCAGAACCTCCCAACAAGAACGGAACTGCCCATGAGAAACAAACCGCCAGGGAGAGGGTAATAATTTAGACAGCCACTAAATACGTGTTTCCGATTTTGTCAGTTCGGTTTTCTGAAAGCAGTTGATACTCTAATAGCAAATTTAGTTCAACCATTTGATGAAAGCAGTTTCTATAAGCCAGCCTCCGCTTAGCCTCTGCTGTTCACACATTTGATGAAAACAGCCCACTTTACCAGCCTCCGGTCGGCTTTTCAAGTTGTCAGAGCCCTTGAAATATTGCCACCACGATACTGTGCAAAAAACATATATTCCTTCGTGCCCTCCCGACAAGTGATTTCTCATATTTTATTCCGGCCTATTAAACGGACAGCGGCCACTTGAATGTAGCCGCTGCATTGATTGTATTACCATTTCTCTTGGATTCCATCCTTTAATTTTCAAGCGAAAGCCAACCTTCGTACTTACCTTTACATGCCATTCGTTCAATTTTTTGTCAGTTGGAGCATTACATTAAAAAGGTGAAAGCTCTGAAGGCCACAGAGAGAGGTTCTTTGCAGGTAACTCAGTACTGATAAGCCAAATCAGTGCAAACACTGCAATTTTCTTTCAACTACTTGATGTCAGTTAACATATAGTAAATACTGTAGAGACCATTTTTTGTCACAGTTTTTCTAGGAAGGAGAACCATGACATTGTGTTTTGGGAGGCCAGGGTCACTGTAATTTTATTTTTCTTATTTTTCACCCAAATAGAGTGCCAGAATTCAAAAACTTTGAGCTTCATTTTTCTAATGTCCTGAAATTAAGCAACTACATGGGACAGTACTATAATTTTTTAAATCATTAATTTAATGGTCACACTTTAGTAAAGAATGGAAAGATAACACAGTGGCATGTTCCTCCACTTATCTGTTTAGTACTGGGAGCAAAAGTTACCGGGAAATAAGAGTCAGGAACTGTTCTAAACATGCCCGAATTTCAGCTATTAATGAAAAGAGGTCATATAAAAAGCTGAAGTAATATACAATACATACCGAACATATTGTCATTTTTCATTTCCTCAGAATGCAGCTAACACAACCAGCACCTTTTTCGAAGATTTGAAAAATAACCAGGACGAAACGAAGGACATCAATGTATTGGTAGCCACTCAAGAACTGGAGTTATTTGCGATCGAGTACGGCAAGCTTCATTATACAACAAACGAAAGCACTGTAATTTCCAAGAAAAACTATGGTGAGTAAATAAACCGCCATTAATCCCTCAAATTAACATTAGACTAGAAGTCCGGGTAGAAATTACGATCACGTTTGCCAAACAAATGAGTGAGTTTTGTCAATTTTCTGCCACATTTTGTAATTTTTCTGCTGTACCTTTACAGTACAAGTGTTTGTTTGCTTTATCGTTTTCGGTCAATAAGACTTTTAATTATGATTTACTCTGACAAAATAACTTTCTTGGATGCTCAATAGTCAAAAATGTAAAACACTTTTCGTGTTTACAGGAAGTTGCGGTAACACGAGTAGAAGTTTGAAAGAACGAGAAACTTTGTAGAAATACAGCTCATGTCGTCCCCCCAGATATTCACGAGATTTACACAGCTTTACCCTATTTAGGACCATTTAGGCAGACGTTTTTTTGTGCTCTCCAAGCGTCACGCAATTCTATCGTCATTGGGATCGTAACACGTTCCTCTCCTCAGCTTGTGGTAAAGGATCACGTCGCGGGCCCAAAAAACGACTGTTCAGGAGGCTAGGGCAAACCCTTTATCAAGCTTTATCTCAATTGATAACAATGAAAACTTGATCACAAAAGGGTGGTTGTTTAGATTAAGACACGTTATTTTCCTTTCAATCTTGTAGCAATGAAGATCAGAAAAGTACCAGCCGATACCTTGAATGCGGTTGTTTTCTCTGTAAACGAAACAGACTACTCAGCTACAGACGGCTGGGCGAGTATTTCCCTGCCTCCGGTAACTTTCGAAGGACAAGGTAGAGTGAAATTGCTGTTTGGGATTTTGACGCAATACCACGGGTATTAATGTTGGTTAACCGTATCCGAGTTAATTAAAAATGGTTTCATTTTGTCTCTGCCACCGTATTGTGTCCTTAGATTGCTAAGAACTGATAATTAGTTTGTTTTCCTTTGAAAAAAAATCACTCGATATCTTCCTTTTTGGCGTTCTATGGGTGCATTCTTGTACGACAGCACAGCACAGTTTTGTCGAGTTTTGGGCAATAAAAAATAAAAAATCCCCACGACATAGCCCCGTTTAGCCCACTAAAAAGGGATACGTGATATTCCTAATTTCTTCCATCTAATTAACCACCGACTGATGAACAAGCGTATGCTGGGCCCAGTTGTCCAAAGCATGGTTAATGGTTAAGCTAACCCAAAATTAGCGTAAATTTTTAGTTCCGTTTTATAGCCAAAGGATACGGATTCCAGTAAATTCTTTTTTTACTACATTTTGAATTTGGTTCCTTTCAAACGATCACTTAGAATTTGCCGTGAAAACTCTTTTAAAATAAGACTGAACAGGAACGTTGGTTAAATTTTAATCCCAGGTTAGCATTAACCGGCTTTAGAACAACCGGGCCCAGATTGCAACAGACAAACGATTTTGCAGGATGTGGCGTTGTCCAGTAACTTATTTCGGTGTTTTTTTCCTTAGACGCTGTTGTTGTGCTCATTCTTTACAACGACATCAAGCAGTGGGTCCCGGACGAAGGGCATGTTGAATTGGGCAGGTGTGTTAAGCTTTCTGTACTTCTGTACCACTTGAACCCCTGCATCAGATAAGTAATCTATTAAAACACTGCAGTGGAAATTTAAGCTAAAATGTCTCGTTTACAAATAGAATCGTAAATTTGGTGGTGGTTGTTTAACGGGCGAAAAACCCCTTAACTACAAAATAAAATTTTAATGTAACCCATTTAAAACATTCTCTCTAGGTTGTGCTAATACTAATTTTTGTCTTTCTTTTTTCTCAGAAAAAGGTTTTCGAACCTTGAGTTGCAAAGCCGAATAATCGCTAGCACAGTAGATCCCAAACCCCCTGGTGTACTAAAAGAAAATGTTACAATTTCATTCACTTTCGACAAGGTGTGTTCATTATGGATATACGAGGTGTCCCAAAAGTTCGTTCCTCTCATGCCATGCACCATAACTTTTGATCGAAACTTTATGTTTACATGAAATTTCTAAAAGATGTTTACTACTCTATCGAGTACATGTACTCAGAAGTTAAATATCTGGCATGACCCCCTTCGTTTTTTTTTTTTTTTTAATAACATTCTTTACCCGATGCGGTTTGAAGTGGGATAAGTCATATCCCGTAAAGACGGGGATATTCTTCCAGCCCTTTCCGA
>Ga0126336_10002074_pt1 | contig 11169 bp, 8 predicted proteins | sample SidCmetagenome_FD_92530 | JGI IMG/M metagenome (GOLD analysis project Ga0126336, IMG submission 92530) | Coral microbial communities from El Islote,Puerto Morelos, Mexico - Siderastrea C C metagenome | ecosystem: Host-associated > Invertebrates > Cnidaria > Coral | place: El Islote,Puerto...
CCTGTCAGAAAGGTGTGAAAATTAACACCTAAAAATGTCACTCAAATTCATAAATATTTTCTTTTCTTCGTTTCTTTTTGTTTGAAAGCTTTCTTCTTTGCACTATCAAACACCTATGTAAAAAGGATTCTTGTGTGACTTAGCTGCAATCCAGGTGGAAATCCTACAGAAAAAAATCGAAGATCTCTAAACCAGGCATGTGACATGCCACAACATCATTGCGGCTAAGTCAGGTTAAATAGCTCCATTTGTGTTTGTTAACTCTGGCAACTTTCAGCAGAATTGATTAAAATGCGTGGAAAATATTCCTATTTTCATATCACACACGCTGATAATCTGATGAATTTTGCACGTCTTTACGCTTTAGTTTGTTCAATTCGAGTCCACCATGTTTGTTTTCTGCGTAGAGGTTGCATTGCCTTCTGGGACACTCATTTCGTGGAAGAAACGTGGAAAATGGCATATTTCGAGCGTGTAACATGTCCTAGAATCAAACACTCACAGAGTCCCTAACAACCACGATAAACAATGAAACTGTGGTCTTTTTGTCAGCAGTGACAATGCGCAAAAGTCATTATGCATATATGTCGCACAAGTCATTATGCATATATGTCGCACGTGTTCCAGGAAGCTATCGAGTATTCACGTGGGTGTTTGGTTTCCTCGGGGAAACAGATTTGATCAAAACGGTGTTTCTTTCGTTTATCGGGTGCATTTTTTCTTGTTGAATGGACTGTGAAAGGGGAAGCGAAATGTTCTGTAAAATTGTGGGCCTTCTTGTGCATTTACAGCACTCAAGAAGTTTGATTTTCCTTATTTTCGTACGATCAAATACGAAGACGTGATGATATTTTGGCTGGCTCGTAAGTGTGCAAGAAGTAGGCAGCTTACATTTGTCTGAAAGAGATTCTAAAACTTTCAAAGATGTAATAGATTTATTTCCATCTGATATAAATCTGTTCACAGGGTAGTTATATGTCGATGTCGGGTAAATATCGGAATTTTATCGCTGAAACATTCAGCTGTGGACCGCATGAGGATGCATAATTTTGAACCAAAGATTGTAGATCTTACCGGTTTTAATAATAATGGAGATACTTTGATGAAAGAGGAGTTTGTGTACCTGGGTAATACTTCTAGTATGAGGTAGTGTAGCCGGCAATTGTAATATTGCTCTTTTGATTTGTCAACTTTACCTTGCTGCATGAATGCGTGGTACGTTTTTGGCCTTGTTGTGTATAAATGTGCCGGGGTATTTATGATAAACTGAGCTTGCTTTTCTCTAATGCGTGGAATATCAATTGAATATCACCAAAAAGTTTGTTAGTATTCAGGTTGATATAGTTTGTCGTTATGTTTTCATTTACTCTCAATGCCTTTAGCTTCGCCTCTGTAGATTCAAATACATCCAGCCATACGCAAGACCGGAAGGGAGTCAACACGCAAAATTCCAAGATGGTGGCTCAAAATGGCCGCATTACAACGAATTTCAAACCTCTCTTTCTGGGAAACTAGCGATCACTGAGCCGCTATTTTGTAAATAACAACATAACAATACATACACAATAAGTGAAATAACGAAATATTTTTTTGGACTTTTAGCAAATTGTACCACCTTAAGTTGATCTTATGCGTGCTTATCAGAGCGAATTTTGAAGGCCAGCAAAACTTGCCAGTTGTGCCCGCTGCTACGATGATGATTTTTGCCAGCAAATTTTGGTAGCCACAATGAGCCAACGAAGATTACGGATATCTGACTTGTCGTGCCACTTCAAATAGGAACATTTGGGGGAACGTCTATCCACTGGAATTTTTCTATTGGGTTATTCAGAAATTCCACACCCCCAATGGATCGCAAAAGTTTTTGACTCCCCCTTCTTCCCTTTTCCTCCTCCCAACCTGATTCCAATGGGCAAAGTCCTGTACAGGCCCCGAAATAATGCCCAAATCGATCCCGAAATGATCCCCGTTCCTTCCTTGCTGATCCCAAAATGATTCCTACTAGGTAATTTTCAGAATGGAATAGCGTATGGTACTTACTAAGAAATTGAAAAAAATTCTATTCCTTATAATTCAAATCACGCTGTGTTCCAAAAGTACTTGAAAATATTATTTTCTGCAGGGCTAAAAATTAACTTCAGTGCTTGGTCGCCACTCGGGCCAGTGTCCCTGAATTCTTAGTGGCCCTGGCCAAAATAAAGCAGCCCTCAAATTTCCTCTACTAACACAAAAAAAAAATTTTCAAACTATTTTCACTTGAATGAATGCCTCACGGCTGTTTGGGCCTGTGTTTTTTAGGAGGATGCTCAACTGAAATGCCAAAAGAAATTTGCTTGATCTTAACTTTGTCTTGAAAGCTCACATTTGCCAATGTACTGTCCAGAAATTGGTAAAATTGTTATAATCATAAAAACTTTGTTCAGTCCATGTTGGGAATCATTCGTCTTGTTCTTGCTTGCTCTTTTCTGCACCTTAGGTTCTGACTTGGTCCTTAAATCCCAAAGAAAAACTGGACCATTATTTTCCTAATATGGACAAAACTATCTTGTCAACAGCTATAAACTACAGTATCACGATTCTCAGTTTCTTTCCATTGCCTTTGAATTCAGCTGAATGTCGAGCAGTGTTGAGTGATTTTGCCAATATTCATGTTTGAAAACGTATCGCATAGAACTTTGGGTAAGTCTGGATAATCAGAATGGCATCTACGTATCAGGGTGATCTAAAACCTCGATCACAAACGGCTTTGAATTTTACGCTTAAGAACTATACTTTTACTACTGACAATAATTAACAATTTTATCGGTAAACTTAGAGTTGAGGAAAGAAAGGAAAGAGAAGATACTGATTAGGTACTCTAAGGAAAGAACATTTTCTTTTACTGTTATTGTTATAATTTTTTTTCGTATTTCTCAAATTGTAGTCGCCCTTCGGGCGATCAAACCTCAACTTTTAGTGGCCCTGGACACTTTTCAGTCGCCATGGGTGACTGTGCGACCGCCAAGTTTTAACCCTGTTTCTGACATTTTTGATGTCTTTGTTAGTTTCACTTACTTTTTGCTCCCCTCTCTTTGTTCATCATTCTTAACAAAGTTATTATTTACAATTAGTAAAAAGGATAGCTGAGGCAATGGATTGAGAGCTATGTTCAATTATAAAATCAGCCTTCAGTCTTGTAATAATGAGCTTTAAGGTTATTTTAGCCATACCCCCCCCCCCCCAAATTTGTCACCTGTCTACATTGCAGTTATCCCAAACCACGTTATCTTAGGCAAATATTTCCTTTTCCCTTGAGAGTTCGAGATGGCAGGGGACTGCAATACTCTTATATTATTATAATGTAAAAGCTGTGAATATATACCGGTATTCTCAAGACATGTAATTGTGAATTTTTGTTTTCAAAAGTAATGTGATATTTAATTTTATTATGTGTAAATCACAGATCTAGCTACTATTGCGTAGGTACGTGTAACTTGACAGCTGGAAAAACATCAGAAAAGCAACAAGTTAAGTTTTTGCAACAGGGTATGGGTTTTGTGCAAGAATGGCTACCTTGTGGTTCAAATTTCGTTCTGGTTCGTTATTTATTTTCCTAGTTGTGTTGATTGTGTATTTTCTTAAATAATAAGTTATCATAATCTGAAACCAAAGAAAGACAATGGAAATTAAGAATTGAACCACAGTAGCTACAATTTGATGATAATGGTAATGATGAATTACCTGTGATGATAATAAAATGTTACTTATGCGTGAAGATTTAGCCCTTTGTAAAACCAGGGTGCTTGCTGGGGATGAGACTGTGTAATTTCACCACATAGCACTTGCCAACTCACCATTTTTGAAAAGCAACATTGTCCTGTGAGAGCAAAAATTATTTTGCTTATTATATAGGAATGCCTTCAAACTCCTAAGTTCTAATGTAAGAGTATTTATGAGGGTTGCATGTCCCCCACTTTGTGGCTAAGCTCGTGCTCATAATTTTACAGAACAGAATTAGCTCAGATGTGTTATTTTGATATACTCAAAGAATGTAAGAGGTAATTTATGACACATTGCTTGGCCATGCAAGACCATCATACAAGAAAAAAAGGGCAACCAAAATATTTTTCATTGCTCGTTTCTCAGGCAGTGGTAAGAGAAACTGGTGTAATAATAAAGGCAGGGAGAGCAGTACATCTGCCTCCTGATGTCTAGGATAATATAGAGATGAATATATATGTGCCATGTGCTTTTCTAGATGTCGTTGACTTTAAAGACCTGTTAAACACTGCAACTGGTAGGATGAAAAAACGTTCGGTTTTCAATGAAAGGACAGAAAAGGCTTCAGCCAGTCAATATTTTCAGGTGAGCTAAAAAGAAATGGCAGAATGATATTAAAAACATAGATTGCAACTACGACTGAAAAACTGGTAAATAAATGAAAAGGAAGATTTTTGTAAATTACATGTACTCAATTTTCTTAAAGAAGGTGACATTTTTTTTTTCTGGGCTCCCTAATATTTCCCATACTCAATCTTCTAACTAATGTTTTGGGCACCAAGCAGCTTTTGTTTATAGTATGTGCAGGTAATACAAGTACATGTAAGGGAAATATCCAAAGAAAATCTTAGCTTTGAACTGTATACAATGTACTTCTATGTGAGAGTGTAGATTATTAGCTCAGGACTAATTGCATAAGAAAAGTACTAAAAATGCCTTTTGATTTTGGTTGCACATTTGATATGTACAGTGATACTCCAGTGAAATGCAATCTGATTCTTTTCTTGAACTGGTGTTAATTATTAAATTCTGTAAAGCAAGGGCCATACTCACATGTATATTTATCCCCAAACATTAATGGTGTTATGTGTAACATAGTGCATAAATCCAAACTTTATGCTGTTTGCCAGGGTAGGTATATGCATTTGCAGTAAAGGAAATTAATGTCTGACTCAATGTATTCACAAGATAAATGGTACATGTAACTAATTACCAATTGTCTTGTTGCAGTTTTATGGATATTTATCACAGCAACAGAACATGATGCAGGTATGCAAGACTAAGATTTACAAATAGTAATAATACAACAGTGACAACTGGAGATAAAATTAATGTTGGCCTCCATAACTACCATCACATGAATATTTCAACTTGAATTTGTGGATAGCGTTTATTTTCCATGTTCTAGGGAGATAAACATGATTGGAATGATAAAGTTGTTTTTGTTTAAATTTATGATTTATATTTAGGATTTTTGATGTTCAGTATTAATTATTGCCCATGTTTGATTATGTTCAAGTTTTAAAATACTACAAATTAAATAATGTCTTCATTACCACACATCAGGTTTGCTACAGGTCAGCAAATGGTCAGTGAAAAAAATTCTTCAAGGTCAGGGAAAATTCTATTTTGAGTCAGGGAATAATTATTAATATTTATTGTAATGTTTGAAGAGAAGTCAAGGAAAACTGAAACTTAATCTACAGTGTTTTATTTATAGTAAAGGGGTGGAAGAAAAAATTCAGGTGCAACTGTCATCTTGGAAATAGTTCTTTGTTGAATGACAAATTGTGAGCTGTCATGTCAAAAATAAAATTGATGGAAAGTACAGCTAGAAGGAAAGGTTGGAGACTGCTACTGCCTGGGACTTGTATTTATTTGATCAGAGAAAATTAAACTTTTATCAGCAAAACTAAAAGAAAATTTTAGTTGTTCCATATTCATGACATACTGAATTAAACATTTTTCATCATTCTGTCTTTTTATTATGCTCAGGATTACATCAGGACATCCACCTATCAAAGAGCAATGCTGCAGAATTACACAGACTTTCAAGACAAGGCAACTAATTTAATATTTGTTTCCACATATTTAAACAGGGTGGTTCGTAATAGCAGCGCTAATAAACTAGAGGCCCTCCACTAAAGCTGAAAAGCATTGAATTCAAAATTTCTTGCTCGCTTGAACTCAAATGTGCAGCATTTTTTTACCAATTTTTTTCATGGAGTGTTTGGTCAAGCTCAACGTTACCTCGACTGGTTGTGTTACGTTGCGTTGCGTTTTGTTGTCTGTCTTGTATTGCGTTGTCTTGTGTTGTACTGTGTTCTGTCTCTTATTTGTTAGTCTAGTTTGTTGGCTTAAAATTTCTCAGCTTTCCTGTACCTTCATTACACGACTTGACGCAACTACTAGAAGGATGGACAACGGTTCGATCGGCTAGACCAATTTGAGAACAGTTCGATCAACTCGACAACTTGCAACCAGAGGAAACCCAAAAATGCTGGTTCAGTTTAGTTTAAAGTTACCCTTACTACCCGTTCTCTGAATCTTAGTTTCTTGGAAAAAATCACCAGAAGCTGAGTATGGTTTGTTTTCCCTTTGAAAACCCTTTCTGTTAATAACATTCTAGGAGCATTTCAGTATACAAGAAAAGGTCTATGAAATATTTTTCATGACATTCTTCAACCGAAAACTGGACCTGAAAATAATGGTGACAGATCCTCTAAGTGTACTGTGAGCTTGAACAAGGCACCCTTTTACCCCCCCCCCCCACCAAAAAAAAATAAAACTACTATATAATTAAATTGCAAAAAAATTGGTCTACTTTTTGAGTGAAGCTGACAGTTTACGGGTTGAAAATTTAATGTTTCGGAAGAATATACTGTTGAGTTGGCTGACTTCACAGAGTAAAAAATGGTGAAAGAGTTAAGATTGTCTGAAAAATTGCTAGTAGAGACAGTGGGTTTTTGAGTTGGTCGTTTCGCCGAGTTCACAGTGTTTGGTGAAATTTTGTCGACTTTGTTAATTCATCGAGTTGCTTTACTGGTTGGTCGAGTTTGTCTAGTTGGTTCGCGTTGTGGGGTTCGTACTGTCTTATAGTAAATAAGATTGTTGATCCATATAGTTAGGCTTGTTGTGTTTGTTGAGTTGTGTCGAGGTGTGGAGATTTTGTCTAGCAGTAAGTGAGGATTATTGAGTTTGTCTGTTTAGTACGGCTCATTGTGTATGTCGAGTTATGTTGAGGTGTGGAGATTTTGTCTGCCAGTGAGTGAGGTTTGTTAAGTTTGTCGAGTTGATGGGGTTGTGGGATTTGTACTGTCTTAAAGTAAGTGAAGATTGTTGAGTTTATCAAATTTGCTAAGGGTGGTTGAGTTTGTCTAGTTCTCTGGTGTAGAGATGGTCTGCCAGTGAGTGAGGTTGGTCGAGTTTGTCTACTTGTACAACTTCCAGATAGACAGAATAATAGAAATGCTGAACTTGTAAACAACACAACACAATGCAACACAACACAACGGATCACAGTGCAATGCAGCGCAACACAGCAGACACAACACAATGAATCGCAACAGAAGGCAAATGCAGTGCAATTGATCGCAACACAACACAACAGACACAACACAATGGTTTGCAATGCAATGCAATGCAATGCAATGCAATGCAACACAACACAACAGAACTACATACATTCATACATGCATACATACATACATACATGAACTTTACTTCAGAGTAGCCAGAAAGGCTAATATCTCTGTGTAACAAAAGAAGTGAACAAAAAAAAGAAACTTATTTACATTACAAATTACAAATATCCAAAATAATTATCTAAAATTTTACATTGTTCATTGAAAAGAGACTTTCCAAAAGATGTTTAAAACTAGTTAAGAGTACATTCTCTTCTAATATTATCCACTAATGAGTTCCATAATTTCACTGCACAATATTTGAAAGAATGTAGGCCATATGTGGTAGTTGCTGGTTTTGGTAATGATAGAATGTCAGTGGCTTTGAACTCACCTCAAGACAACAAAACAGGAAATAAAAATTGCGCACATGTGCTAAACAAACCAGTCAAGGTAACATCGAGCTCGACCAAAAACTCTAGGGAAAAAAAAACTGCCAAAAAACGCTGCAGATATATGCTCACTGGCTAATGTTTATAATCAATAATGTTTAAAACAAAACAGACAAAACTTTCTTGACATTTGATTAATGTTTTTCTAATCAAATCCTTGGAGCTCAATTAAAATACATTTTTTGGTTATACACTACAGATTTGTTGTTGGTAGTGTTTTTAATTTTGTGGCATCTTTCTTTCTCTGCAGGTTGTAATTGATGTTGGGGCTGGATCAGGTATGAATCACAGTCAAATCCTCATTACATGTATAGACAATACAGGCACTCTCTGGTCACAGTTTGATACATTGACAAGGGACAGGGAGTGGAAGGATTACAGAAGACCTTATGGCAAAGAACTGAGTGGGGAATCTGTGTCCATCTAGTGATACAAGTAATTCTGAAGAATTTACAGGCGGCAGATAGTCTCTCACCAACCCCACCCCCCTTCCCCTTTTCCTAAGGAAAAAAGGTTTCTTTCTTAAAAAGCATCTCATATTGTTTAAATCACATATCAGCTAAGACCATGCAAGGCTATCAATCGCGAGTTGGTGACAGGCAACTTGATATAATACAGGTTTTGTTAAACGGTCACGGAAACGATAACATTTGTATTCTCCTACAATCTGCGTGCACTGTCACGATCTGTCACCGTATTCCCTTTGAAAACACGTTTTATGAACACATTCTGTAGTGATTCTAACGTATTTTGTCAATACTACCCTGAAGTTTTCTGCGATCTTAGATGGAAAATTATATTCAACTTACATATAAAAGATCTTCAGTAAAGGTCATGTTATTATTTGCTCACTAGTATGTCCGGTATTTCAAACCTGATAAAATCTATCTGTTTGCATCATAAAACAGCAGTAATCCCAAGTAATCACTAAGCTTTGTAAACGCTGCCCCTTATCAACGAAATGTCCTCAAAAACAGCAAAATAAACATTTCAACGCTTACCTTTACTTAAGTTGGATACGCCGCAAAACCCAAAAAGGGGAAATTAGACTCCTTTCTACCATTCATTTTTCCTAACCAACACTACTTCAAACAGAAAAGTAAAACAAACTTTTAACATTGGCCTTTGCTGACCTGCTTTGCACAATTAGCAGTTCCTGTATGTAATGAACTTTTATTAGTAGTTCGTGGTTTCCAGTGACCTGTTATGGACAATTTGCACTTCTGATATGTAAGGAATTAAATGTCTGTAAACATATTATATTATGGACGTCTGACACGATCTGTCACCGTATTCCCTCTAAAAACACGTTTCATAAACATGTCTACAGCGATTCTAATGTATTTTGTCAATACTACCCTGAAGTTTTCTGCAATCTTACATGGAAAATTTAAATTCAACTTAACAAGATCTTCACTAAAGATCATCATTGTTTATTCACCAGTATGTCTGATATTTGATAGATTGGATTTCCAACCTGATAAAATCTATGTGTTTACATCATTATAACATCAAACCCATTGTTCAAAAGGCTGCGCAAACTCAAGAAGACTAAGTAACTGATAGACACGACAACAAGGAAAGCGAAAAAAAGTCCATTTTATGAGTCGGCGTGACGTGCGTTACTGCACATGCGCTGCCTAAAAAGTAGACATGCCTTAGCCAATACCACACCCTGAAGAGCGACTGAGTGGGTTTCCTGTGAGTGAGTGGGTAGGCTGTATCTATAAGTATCAGTAGCACCTTTGCCTGGTGGGTGCTCTGTGAGAGAGTGGATAACCTGTGTCCATCTTGCAGGGTTGTCCCTAACAGCCAGCAGCCAGCAGAATTAACCAGCTACTTGGGTCGTTTGTGCCGGCTACTTTTGTGATATATATATATTTTTAAAGGCAAATTATTTGTTCGTTTACTGGCGCAGATATATGAAAATGAAACTTATTTCCCATTGCAGTTTATTGACTTAAAAATAATCAGGTTGGAACAGAGATACACGATAATTAGTTCATTGCGTTGAGTTCTGGGAATTACATGTAGAAAACCACTGAAGGCATGAGTTTACACAAATAAAATTGAAAAGTTACGATTACTTTTGGAACTGACATAATTGGAAATTGGTGCTCAGAATCAAGGAAATTCCGTTTCTGGGGACTTAAAATGTAAAAATTTCCTGGGGGCATGCCCCCAGTCCCCCCTAGAAGGAATCACCCTCAGTGCTTGTTAATCACTACCGGCTACTTAGAAATTTTTGCCAGCTACTTGAAAAGTTGTGGACAACCCAGATCTTGTGATAAAAGGTATCCTGTAAGTGAGTAGCCTGTATCCATCTATTGATAGAAGTATTCATACTGTAACTTAGCTTGTATAGCTGTACCCACACACTGAAGAGGGACTGAGTGGGTCTCCTATAAGTGAGTGGGAAACCTGCATCCTTCTAGTAACAAGCAGATCTGTTCGGATAGTTCGCAGTTGTTTTTTAGATGTTACTAGTATCATAAGTCTGGGAAATCGTGTTTTTTTTTGCATAATAATAGAATGAATGTAGAATTAAGAATACTTGCATAATTAAAGAGAAACAGACGTTGGGCTAGTTTTGCGTTTATATAAGTTGTTTGAGTTTATTTAAAAACTTGAGATTGACAGTTATACTTTCTTGTCAGAAATCATGCCAACATTACACCTAATGTATGTAAACATTCTACTAATTGAATTATGAAAATCAAATTTTTAAATAGCTTTTTGTGTCAGGAAAAGCTCACGAATTAGATCGTTCTAAAAGGCTAAGCGAAAGAAAACGCGAAACCTTTTTGCAACTAAATGAGAAGGATTTCAAGAATCCTTCTGGTGATCATCAAAGAACAAACATGATTTGGGAAGTTCAGAATAATGAGTTAAATCGTCAGATCAATGTCATAACCACGAATACATTCGACTGTTGGAACTACGAAATTAAAAACTGACATGAACTACAGAAACCAAAAACACTTCAGTAACGGTCGATTCTGGAGAGCTCAATAATGGGAAAGAGTCAGGACTCTTCTGACAATGATGCATGGAATATTTAATTTATTAAATACGCCCCTACGGGGAAAATCCTGACTGGCCGGTAATTCCGAGTAACATATATATATGCTCAAAGTAAACTGCATAAAACTCAAGCTGAAAGCTGTAAATAAAGCCTTGAACTCTGTAAGATGTGGATGATTTTTTGATAGTTTATAACTTAAGCCCGTACCAAATGAAAACGTACACAATCGCCTTTTGTGGACTTTATTAATTATGACCAATTATCTCCCCCAGTCAACTTATGCATAAAGAAATGTTTGCACTTGTAGATC
>Ga0126336_10002075_pt1 | contig 11165 bp, 4 predicted proteins | sample SidCmetagenome_FD_92530 | JGI IMG/M metagenome (GOLD analysis project Ga0126336, IMG submission 92530) | Coral microbial communities from El Islote,Puerto Morelos, Mexico - Siderastrea C C metagenome | ecosystem: Host-associated > Invertebrates > Cnidaria > Coral | place: El Islote,Puerto...
AAGTGACTTCAGTTATTATTCGAGGCAAATCATTTTCCGTCCGTTTGTCTGCTAGGAAAGTCACGTTTAACATCAGGTCATGAAAATGTGATCCACGTCACGTCGGACAATTTGGACGACTTCAAAACCATTCAAATTTCAAACATTTCGGTTTCTTTTGTAGAGAAAAACAAAAAAGGTGAAAATTCCCAATGGAAAAGGAAACTTTGGCATAACGAGCACCGCTAAAGTTATGTTTCGGATTGGTACATTATGCCTCCAGCTTTGTTTACAAGGTACGTGGAAGGCGACTAAGATTCTTCTCGTCAATAAAGTCCTTGTTAAATTTGGCAGAGTTTGATGGTAAATTTATTGGAATTTGTAAACATTTGCTGTCGGTCGTACGACTGAGACGTTTGCGTTTCTCCGAATAATATTCAGTGATTTATTGCCTTGTTCAGGTTGAGTCCCGACCAAGAATAAAATGTCTAAAATAAGCATATACCCAAAAATTGAGAGCATTTTTACAGTCGAAAATCAGTTTATAATGGAGATGAGAAAGTTTTTCACATTTGTTTGCCATGATTCAGCCTTATTGTATGCCATTTCCGTGTTGATTGAAAATATTTTAATTCTTTACTCTACGTTTCCCACATTGCGTGACCTTTTTTACTGTATCGAAATCACTGAAAAGCACTCTTTATCCAGACCAGAATCTTACTTATTCCTATCTAAACGACTTTCGCTTAGCTTTAAAAAAATTACTTAACGTTTCCGTGGCTGATATGGTTGAGTCTGCGCGGGTCATCTAGATCTATATAAGAAAAGAGTTCGATGTCAGTGGTGACGGCATTTAAAGCAATTAACATCTATTCATAGTGACGCTAGTATCAAGCCCTACAAACTCACTTCTATCCGATTCGAACACCTAACTAATTGAATGATCTTAAAAGTTAAGTACATGTGGCTTGGGTTTTGAAATGCTCTGTGGATAAAACAACTATTGCCAACTATTGTCGGATACTGGGCCCGGTGTACGGATACTGGGCAACGTATGACCTTTCCAAAAATTTAAATTGCGCAACGGATACTCAACTGAAAACGTCAAGGTCTTACATGTAACGTTACAATTGCCACAAAATTTGCTGTGTCAGGGCTAAATTTCAGATCTCTTTCTCCCGAGTGAAGCGAGATAGAGCCTTTTTAAACTGAAGTGGTCAGATACTGGGCAACATACTGCATCGTAGCCGCCATGTTGGATTTTGCAAAATCTTAGGGAGCTGGGGAGAGGGGCGGGGAAAAGGGGCGGGGAGGGGGCGGGAGAGAGGAAAAAAACGCCTGCCCGTAAAGGCCGTGAAAAAGAGAAACACCCCCTAATTAGTTGCGCTTGACCACCCTTCCGGAAATGATATTCCAGCCAATCAAAATGAAGTCTCGTATTCACTGGAAGCTAAAAATTAACTTCCGACAAAAATAAAAACACATGTAGCAATTGCTACCCACGACGGCAAAATTACTGCGACTGCTGTGAATGGAGACAACGAGAATGCAGCGTACGTATACGCGTAGAGTAATGTCAGAAAAAAAGTGCTAGTGAAAATTGTAGGCTTTGTAAAGTTTCTTTCAAGGTGCAGTTTGGAAATAATCCCGGTAAGCAAAGGCATTCTTCCTCAGAGAATCTTTTCAAGCCCTCTAAACGAAAGGAATGTTTCGGGGTTGTGTTAGCTGAATTTTGTAAACAAGCAGGATTGACGTTGGTACAAAGTTCTGCACAACTTTCTGATCGTGTCTGCAACCCCTGCGGCCGAAAAAATTCGCAACTTAGGTCAGTTATACCAGTTTGTGAAAGCTCCTCCCCTTCCCTGCCCCCCTCCTTTTCCTTTCAGACTAACCCCCTTCCTGTTGGTTGCTCTTTCTACTCTCCCCAATCTTCCTCTTATTTTAAAATCCAAGATTGCGGCTATAGCGTTCGCTCGCCCAAAAAATACGCCTGCATTGCAGGCTACGAGTAGTGTTGAACTACGTTCTCTACTATATTTATAAATATAAAATAAAGAAGGATGATCGATCAACACAAAAGTAAAATTTTATCTTTTAAGATTCCCAGTAGTCAATAATTACAAATATCGGGATTTTACCTGAAGATTTAAACGCAAGAAAAAGATAACTTTTAATATTTGGGAGAAAAATCACTCGCTGGTATAAAAAAAAAGAGCTGTGATTTAAAAGTCAATCGGCATACGAAAGTCTGAAAGAAAGAGAAAACCGCTTTTCGATTGCATGTTTCAGAGATCTTAAGAGTTGCCTGGTAACAATTTTTTCCCGGCAGTAAATGGCGCAAACTGATATCATAAAAACATCACCGCATACAATTATACATTGAACTGCTCAATCGATTCTTAATTCTTTCAGTAATGCAAAGTGGTAGGTAGAATTTGACTTCTTATACAGCAAGCTAATATTAGATAAGAGATACATTTCTACTGTGTTTTAGTGTGTTCTACAGCTCAGTTAGCAGATCATGTTGAAAACAAACAATATTCATATTCTGAATTTCCATTATGATTATTCAGGTTAGGTTTTTTCTTCATTCTCAAAATCACAGCCGGAGTTTCCATGTAAATCAGTTTGCTCAATATATAGCTTTGGGCCGTTTCAAAGTGAAGCAGTAATTGAAAGGAGGATGTACCTTGGAGTCATCGCTTTGTTTGTCGCGAATTGTTATTAACGATTTCATCGATCATTTTTCTTTATTTTTTACAGGGGATTACCAATCATGAGGATTCGTTTGTACACAATAAAATGTGTTTTTCTTATCCTTGGAATAACAACATTGGTTTTGATGGCAAAAAGGAATTTACATTGGAACAAAATCTTGCAAAAATTGAACAAGGGGCAAGTCACACTTCCGTTTATTCGCTCACTGCACAGTATGTTGTATTTCTGTTGTTTTAACAAGTGTTTTTGTTTTTAAAACTGTATGTAAAACAATTTAAAGCTGTGATTCCCATCTATGAAGACGGGCGATCGCTTGATAATTATTCCACGAGCAAGCGTTAGATATTAGTTTTGTGGTGGTCTGTTTTGAGGTGCTTTCTCCAAACGTATTGAAGGGTAATGAGGTTGCAAAATTAAAGGTAGCTCGTATTTTGCTCCTTTTATTCAGTCCAAGACGGATCCTGTCCTCCGGAAAGACTTCCTGAAGGTCTTGCAAGGCTTAATAAATTACATGTTGAGGTTAAGACGTTTATCATGTTTCTTGGATACTCACAGCCTATTGACAGCCTCACAGGCGCCATATTGGATGCACATCCCGAAATACTCATTCCTCAGCAATACGACGTTCTTGGAAACTGGAAAATGTTTCAGGACAAGCATCTGCAACAACTTGGTCAGCAGAAGTATATGCTGTTTTTCCATTTGCAGTATCTTTCCACTTTTCAAGCTCTGTTTAGAAACCAAGCAAGCAAACCGAGTCAGTTCTGGTTGTGGACTTTTAAAGACGATGGCATATATTACAATTTTGTTCCTGGTGCATGGCAAGGAAACACCAATGGAAAACTTAAGGTTTAGTAATAGTAAATATCCTTTTGTAAAATATCGAAACAAAACGGAGTGGTACGGATCCCACTTTAAGGCCTACTTTACATGTGCCGTGCCTTATTCAAACGAGGAAAAGCTTCTGTTTTGACAGTTTTCATTAAGCACGGCACAGTATGGCAAGCCAAATGTAGCAATATTCAATATCACCATATTCATTTAATTTAATCCTTATATTTATTTAGTATTTCTATATTCATTCAATTCAATCCTCCAAAATTCATTCAATTTAATTTACCAAAGTATCCATTCAATTCAATTCTTATAACTTATTCAGTTTTAGTCGTCCTTATTTATTCAATTTAATCTACCAAAATATTTTAAATCCGTTCATATTCATTCAATTCAATACGTGCATATACATTCAATGAATTTTTCAGCGTGAACTAGCTTTTATTCAAAGAATAACTCCGATTGCATTACACTTCAAGAGTTAAAATAAGGTGCTTTATTATATAAAAGTAAATTCGAATGGAAATATTTGTTTGCTAGTTTGTTTTTTGCTTGTTTGTTTGTTTGTTTGTTTGTTTGTTTGTATGACTGAAATGCATAATCACTTTTGCAAATTAGTCTATCACATATGGCTCATCTTGATCAACAAACAGCCGAGACAAAGTTAATTACAAAGGTCATTTCTCATTTATTTTTGGTACCTCCTTGCAGAAATTTCGCCATTTTCACACAATACAACGTTAGAAGGTTCCAAAACAAAACAATTAACGTTAGAACATTCGCTGAATTTGCAGGTTATTGGAGATTCAAGTGGGTTTGTGACATCAAAGAAACTACACGAGAACCATGGAAATTTTTCAATACTCGAGGAAATCCAAACGGTCATTGGAATCCCGGTCAAGTTTATTCATATCATCACAAATCCCTTTGACAGCATTGCATCCATTGCAATGAGACGTTTTGACTCCACCATGAAGGTACCAGAGCCATCCATGATCTAAGGGGAAATATTCCCCTAAAATCTAATAATAACAAGAGTCAATTTTAGCAAAGGTTATGACTATTGCAAATTAAACTTTTCTTTACATCCACTAATGAAAAACTGAAGAAGAAAAGCATCACAAATAAGTTCTGTTGAGTCCCTTTTTTGTGTGTGAAAAGATCACATTTTAGAAAGTCACGGGTTTACAAACAAAGTTTAGTTTGTCGAATAAACGCGCCTTATGATGCTAGAGTTAACGCTGGCGTGGTACAAAATACAATTAAAATTGGAGGTCATTTCTGGGTAAATCTGCAGTGTCTATGTCGATGAAATCCATAAGAGTTCATGACTAGTAGTTTTTCTGTATTGTGGTGTGGTACGTTTTCTATTTCTTGTTTGGATATTTCCAAAAAATATTCCAGTTTGCGTATTCTTGCATTCTTTGGAGACAAAGGTACACACTAATCTGCTTATGTAATGCATATTTATTTTATTTATTTGCCTATTTTTCCATTTAAAGATTATAATGGATACGTTCCTCTAACACTAAAGAGAATTTTAAAAAAAGAACGGCGATATTCCCTCTTAGAGGACAAGAGATAAGCTAAACTTGAAAATAAATTTTAGCTAGCGCAGTTGTACCTTGGTTGTGAATTTTCTCCTTCAAATTCCACGCAGTGTCTGCTTTAGGTGTATTTCGCTAGTGCATATGTGACTGGCATATGTGACAGTAGGACAACACAAAAAGATTAATTCCTGGTGGTTGAGAAAATAACCTAACAACTGAGCATTTTTAACATCTTTATACAAAATATCGATTATTAATTTGAGTTTCATTGTATTTTTAGATTAACGACACCAAAGCAGTCAACGGTGCGATAAAGACCTTCTTTGCATTAGTCGACACTAATGAAGAGCTTCGCAAGATTTATGGCAACTCAGTCCTGGACATCTTTAGTCAAGATTTGATGTTGAAACCAAAGGATGCGTTAAGAAAGATTTGCATGTTCTTGGACGTCGAGTGTGACGATAAGTATTTAGAAACTGTTGGAAATGTCTTAAGTGAGGTTCAGCCATCAAGAACTCGAGATTTCGTGGAATGGAAAATGGAAGACAAGGATTGGATTAGAACTGAAATGAAAAAGTTTGCCTTTCTTCAGTCATTCTCTTTTGATTCTAATTAGAACCAACCTCCTCTTAACCGACGAAAATGTGGACAGAAAAATGTATTTCAAGTTCAAAAATAAACTACAATCTCGGACAAAACTGTTGAGAACTTTGACCGGGAAAATAACTTGCCACAACAAATCTTTCCCCCTCTCCCCCTTTTCAATGTTGCTTTGCCACCAAAAACCTCCTCATGAGTCCTCAGTCCTTGCAAACAACAATGTTTGAGGGGAGGGGGGAGGGAAAGCATTTCTGCGATCTTGTCGGCATTTCCATACAGGGAAATTGAGAAATACGCTCACTAATTGCGTTTGTCTCAACTAGTTTTGTCCAAGATTGTAGCATTTTTCTTGTATAATAAATTCCTAATTGAGACGTTTGCTCATTTAGTTCATGTCTTTGGTCTGGCGTGATGATGACCGTATATAGGAAACTTGCGCTCCACCGAATATGATTGGGGTGTAACGCTCACTTGAATTTTGGGAATGACAAGTATACGCGTATGCTGTAATTCAATCAGCCTCAAACTCAGAACAGGAGCTAGTCGATGCACCTAAACGATTCAAAGCGTTGCGATGTAAACCTAAAGAGAACGCAACCTCTCTAGTTGTTTTGTACGACTAAGTTGAAAACGATACAATTAAGAGAATTCTTCTTTCTTTACGTAAAAGATAGACGACTTAAAATTCATCCACATTCTCATTGCTAATGGATATTAAAACACGAGAAACGATTTTTAGGTGATTTTAATGTAAAAAAAAAAATGAATTCCAACATGTGGGATAAACGTATATCTTAATTTGTTTCATTCATTCACGGTTTACTCTTCCCATTTTAGTACGCATGTCTGCAGGTTTAACACCAATTAAATTGCAGCATGTGCGCACTATATCACCCAAGAGCGCGCTGAGTGAGATATAAAATAAAACTTTCTTTAATTAAATGCATTTCCGTATAGCTTCAGGTTTAATTTTGAACTCATCTACTTCATACTCTTTCCTATACACAAACAGAGTCACAGCACTGTAAGCAAAGTGTGGCTGTGTGGAAGTCTTGCCGTTACTTTCCGGCTGGAAGCCACCATTAAAAAGAAAGCTCCCAATCTTGCTGCGACCAGCACTTATTTTTTATTGTAGTTTATTATTTTTGTTTTGGATCCTTATCAATCTTTTCGTCCATGTTTGCTACCTTTTCCGTTTATTTTAAAAGCAACAAAAACGACTATGCTTCCAAGGGAATATTTCTTTCTCAAAGTTGGTGCACCCTAAACACGTTAAACACTCGCGTCTTTTAGATGCCTTTCCGGCAGTAAAATCAGAATAAAAGAAAACAAGAAACGTGGTCCCTTAGTAAGTTAATTATACCACTTTCTCATTCAGTTTGTTAAACTGTACCCCTTTAAACCAGACAATTTAATACCACACTGCACGACGCCGGCAACCTTTTTAAATCTTATTCGCTGATTTCAGTAGTTTTCACAAATTTTTTTTCGACTTCTGATGTCTCCTTCACACTGTATATCGTAAAGATCTTATACAGTTCTACGTTGGATCGGATTCTATCGAAACTCCTTCGTTGTGTCGTGAATGTTAAAATTATTTGTTTCTAGTGTCGAATTCAAAACGGACTTTGCCGTATTTCTTAAATAATATAGTTGTACTAAAAAATCACTTTTGTTGGCTCCTCCCACCTATTGTGTTGTTCTCGTTCTTCTCTGCATGTCGTATTAATATTCTCATCTCAAAAATCAGTAAGTAATCAAATCAAAAGGAACCAAAGGAGAAATTTTTTAATGTATCTCTTTGAAAAGTGCCTCCAACAGTGCTTTTTCTCTTGTTAGAGAAGAAAAACTGCATGTAGAAGAGGGCTCCCTGTAAAGATTACATCCGTTCAATTTTAAATGTGTGTTAGCAGTAAGTGAATTGCGAGCTAATATTTTAACCTAATATTCACAACGTGTTTCAAATTTCGGCTTTAACGGTATCAACGTTATACAAAATATTTTGTGATATTTTCTCTGTTCACTGCTGAAAAACGACTCTGAAGCCAACAAGAAGGAAAAAATGTTACACTGCAAACGATTCGGCTGAACTTATTTCGATCGGAGAATACTGAAATTGTATGAAGTCTACTGAAACGTTACCAGAAAGCTTGATAGAAAAAGTGGTGAAATCAAAGAACTTGAACAAGTACACCTGCTCGTGCATGGCATAAACGGGCTGTGACAGCTGAAAGCCATAGTTTCCAAGAACTTACATGAGCAGATGTCAAATGATGGAAGCAAAGCCCTGCTAAACTTTTATCAAAAGGGATTTAAGTGTTAAGTCTTTACCTTAACTTTTACCGATTAAGGTACGTATTTCACGGCCTTTAGAAAGACCAGCAATAAACAAGATTCTCGGCTAAAGGTTACTTTGTTTCGTTAAAGGTGTCAAAGTTAAAACTTCAAAAGTATCCGCTTTACCCTGGACTGAAAAGATATTCATCAATAAGGTATGTTGAACTGACTTTTTCGTTAAATTTTCGTTGACGTGTTAACCTCTTATTTTTCAATCCCGTCAACATCGTTAGAGTGAGTTGTCGTTACAAAAAGCCTAAACAAGCCAAATCAATAAAAAGAGCAACATTTAAGACATTGAAATTGATTAAAATTAAAATTGACGTTTATTAAATTTGTTTTAAAATAATCGCCAAACGTGGTGAAAGCGCAGAAATACAAACTTGAAGGACAAAATGATGGCTTTAGCTGAGTCACAATTGCGGTTTCTGGGCATGGTCACGAGATCAAATTCCACTGACAGCAATCCACTTAGCTTCCGTCTTCATTTTTACCCTGCACTTTATCCAAACTTCTTGCTCTGTGAGGAAAGCGAAATTTCGATATTTTGAAGGAACACTAATACTTGAGTCTTTTATTTTTTCGTTCTGAATAGTATATTGGGCTGTTTTCTTTGCTGTGATACGCGCCGAGAGTAGAAGAGCGGTTTTAAATTGAGTGTCACCAAACCAAAACCAAAATAATTGCTTTGGCTAAACACAACAGACCAAAACAACTAAACAATTCAATCAGAATTCGCAGAAAATGCACGTAAATACCGTCAACCGCTCCCTTGGTTTTACCCTAAGTGGTTAAGAGAGTCTTACGAATTTTTTAGTCAATCACAGAGTATCTTAACTCAAAGCACAACCAAACCAAAAAATGCTAATTAAGCTGTGTAGAGAATTACTTTCTACACTCAAATGAAAGGGGATCTTTTGAGTTTAGTTTTACGACACTCCGTTGAAAACCGCTCTGGTGTCATTTTCTTCACAGATCGATAACGTCACATCAAACATGCAAGGAACAAATTTGAACTCTACCCTTACCGCTGACAACTTCTTTACGCCTGTCAATGGAACAGCACTTCAAAGTAAGATCTACCAATACAACCCACTTAAGCCTTCAACAAAACTCATTCTGTTCCTGTCAATGGCTACGGTAGGAATTTCAGGATTTGTGGGAAATTTTCTTGTACTATGCTTCTTGAAGACAAAGAACAATGCCAAAACGTTTCTAAAGACGTGTTCCTTTGAGAAGAACTTTGCGGTTTACATTAAGAGTTTAGCTATTTCTGACGTTCTGTCGTCTGTCATTTCAGTTACACTTCTTTGTGTCGAGTTGTATTTCGACTCATTCCAAACAGGTTGGGGTTGTAAAATAGCACGTTATTGGATAATTTTATTCCCTTCCGTTACTATGAACAACTTGCTAGTTATAAGCATCGAAAAGTTCTTCTCGTGTCGTAGAGTACCACAATCATTTAGCCACTCTACTGTGAAAAAGATGGTGCTGTTTGCATGGTTAGAAGGAGCGACTATTGTGCTTCTTCCCGCCGCAACCTATATAGGTGTAAGGTACAATTTTAATGAAACTCATTACACTGTGGTCTGCAGGTTTGATAATCTCTATTTGCCCTTTAGAATTATGTTCTTAGGTTACACGATCGTCCAATACATCGTGCCGATGATCGCAATAATTAGAATCAATATATCGCTTATTCTAACTGTATGGGTGGTGACTAAAAGAAGAAAGGCCATCGACGTTCAGCGAGATAACGGTATCAAATTGAGGTTTAGAGCCGCCACAGTCCGCAGCACTTGTATCATCATTGCTCTGACGTTTGCGTTTATCATTCCATATATATTTTATTTCTCTCAAGTAATCTACCATCATTTAACTAAGGCAATTATCGATTTTGAAACCGATTACACCATTCGCTTTGCAAGCTCTGTAATAGTATTTTCAAACTCGGCTGTTAATTTTGTATTGTACGTTGTGCAAATGCGTGATTTTCGCGCTTTTCTAAACAAAAAAATTGTCTCTTGGTTTACTGCCGGGAATACCAATCCCGCAAGTGTAGATATTCAAATGGTTAACTTCTCTACTTTAGCTCTAACTACCGTTGATTAGCTAAGATAGAAAGGAGTAGCTTCCCTGCATAGTAGTAATAATGTTAGTCACTTTAAGACGCTGTTACACTAAGCAATTTTGTTGCGCCGTTGCGAGACAAGTTGCACGCAACGTTGCCTAGTGTAACACCTCTACGCAACGCTGGAAAAATACGTTGCAGCGTTGCGAGGATTGTTAACAAAAGTAGAGCCGACTTCTACTTCTCGCAACCATTGCGGCACCAAAAAAGTTGCTAGACATGTTCATTTTTGAGGGAATGTCACACTGGGAAATTTTTCCTGCAACTTGTATCGCTACAAAATTGCGAGACAAGTTGCAATAAATATTGGCTAGTGTAACAGCACCTTTAGGCTTCAGAAAACAGCGTAATCCTCCCGAAGTTAGGGGCCTCTAAACTCCTAAAGACTTTAGTACCTGCATTGTCTACTTCTTCTTGTTATCATCTATAACTTACTGAAAAGGTCCACGACAAAATGTTCAGCATTTATAATTTTAAAAAAATGGAGTGTCCACAAGATGTTAATAGCCACACATGTTACAAAATCTCTTGTCAATAAACGTTTGGAGTCCCAATATACGAGCAGACGCGAAACTATTTGTTTTTGAATTGAATCGACAGATCTTTTTCGTCAGTTTTCACGTCTTTCTTTGCTTAGTCGTTGCTATTAAACAACAAATTGAAGCAGAATGCGATTACAGTTTTATTTCCATTAGCTATTAATAGTCCAAGGGTCACGTTTAACTAAAAACAATATTATAATTATAATAAGAACCTTCCCAGAATGCCTTGCACCAGAAAAATTTCAATGCGAAATAACTCAGTTAATTTGTGGCCGAAGAGGATGCTGTACCATGTGTTATTTACAACTTCGTGAAAGTTATCCCTTATATTAACGTTAAGGTGATGACGTTATTATTCACGTGACTATGGCAAAAAATATGTTTTAGCTCACTGCAAGAACAGGCCTCCATCAATTCAAAAGCAGATAACGTGCCCTGATAGTCATTGGAATGGGCAATATGGAAATTGCCAGT
>Ga0126336_10002076_pt1 | contig 11164 bp, 3 predicted proteins | sample SidCmetagenome_FD_92530 | JGI IMG/M metagenome (GOLD analysis project Ga0126336, IMG submission 92530) | Coral microbial communities from El Islote,Puerto Morelos, Mexico - Siderastrea C C metagenome | ecosystem: Host-associated > Invertebrates > Cnidaria > Coral | place: El Islote,Puerto...
GCCAATCAACACCGCTGTCTGGTTTTTGGACAGTGACGTCACTGGACGGCATTAGCGGTTAATTGATTCAGACGTCTCTCTCGGGAGTGAGCGACCAGAGGAGACGGCTGAAATTCAGGCTATTACAAAGATATTTTTATACTGAATTGTGCTGTAAGAATAGGTTGTTTTTGTCGAGGAAAGACCAAATGGATAAGTCAGTTTTTATTCCCGGCTTTTCGTCACATAATTCCCAACGGAAACTGTAGACTTAGAATCATAACCGCGCCGGAATCAGTGATATCCTCTCCACTTCTTCGTGTTTTTTCTATTGATTTTCAACCACTTCAGTGCCGTAAAGTCGTTTTCCTTTTTTTGTCCTTTTATAGCCCCCAAAGAATGGTCGCTACTCAAGCACCTCTCGAATCGCCTTTTCTTCCTTGTCATACCCAAGTGTTCGAAAAATGAACACGAAAATAACAGGTCATGATGATGAATGAAGCATCCCACTCCTCCCATCTTCCTTGCCTCCACGTGACCCCAAGAAAACCGTATGAAAAAGGTCAAGATGAAAAACAGTTGTCAATGGTATGGCGTGCAACACTGTACATATACATAAAACTATGTACATATACATAGTTTCCCAAAATTTTTTTTGCAGATTTATTTTTCTTTTACATATTTTCATCTCCCTCGTTGTCGTGTTGTCGTTATCTGTTTTGTATTAAGGCTGAAAATCGTTTATGAAAAAAACCAACAAAGCGTGCAATTTGGTTCACGCCCCGCATGGCCCGCTACCAATGGACTTTACCCTAAGGCTCCAGACCTTAATTTCTCGTTTACCCAAACAAGAACGTTTTTGAATTTTTTTTTATGCGACTGACAATTTTGTTTTGCTCTATCATAGTCAAATCAAAAAATAGAGAAAATGTTAGAAGCAAACGGATGCAATGGAACGTCATTTGACAAGGTATTGTAACCCAACTACATGTAAACGTCGCATTTGCAATATGGAGGAAATCATACTTTTAGTTGTGACAAAAAGAATCAATGACGCACTGCAAGCTTTATATCTCTTGGACTGACCTGCTCTTTCTACTCAGATAGTCTTACATACAAGAAGAAAAACAAATATTATTTCGCAGTCCTTAATCTTAAGCTGAGATTTCAATCTATGACCTTCTTCTAGACAGGAATTAACCCTAAAATAGTTCATAGAATGTTTGGACTGCATCAAAATGGTGCGTTTCTATGAGTTATAGGCGCTTGTTAACGCTCAGTATACCAAAGAAATACACTACACTTTGAGGCAGATCCGAAAAGTATTAAATTTTGTAACAAACAAAATAATCTAAGCGTTAGAGGTTGTGAGAAAGAGCAGTTTAATTCGCTCGCTTTCTCTTGTGTATTCACTGATAGCTAATTATTCAGTACCTTTAGTATTGTTTTCCACTTAAAAGTTAACCCCATTCCATGTTCCATTTCTTTTTTTAATACGAATACCTGCTTGTTTTGAAAAAGTGAACAAGGTTGAGACGACGAACTCTTACTCTAAAGTATGGACAAGTCACAACAATAGGGAGTGTAGATATTGACTATGGATAAGTTCATTACCATTTTAAAAAGGTAATAACGAGTCATCTTTGGAGGGTGCAAATTTACATAGCAAAATAAATCTGTAAGTGAAAAAGTCGATGCGTTCTAAAATAAGGTGGGATATTCTAAAGTGACGATTTCGGAATGGTGTGGACTATATTGCTGACTTTTTTCCAATTTTTTAGACCAAAAATGGAAAGATATGACTATTTTTATCACTTTTTTGGCATTTATTCTTTTGGTCGGAGAAGATGCACACAAAAAGCTGATTTTGTTCGTAAAAACATAGCCTTATGTTCGTAGCCTTATATCTTCCATACATCCTTCTTCCTGATGTCTTCGGTTAAATTACATTCAGCTAAAAAGCAATCAAACCTGACAAAATAATGGTTATAACATCTGGTAAATTTGTGTCAAATTTTTTGAAATGTTTCCGTGGCCATATTTCTTACCTCAAAATGTCACAAATATTCTATGTTTTTTTCCATCTAATACATGTCTCTAAATTGCCTAAAATGTTAAGTTGAAATTTACTAGCGACCATTAACATATCCCCGGCTTTATGTTCAAGGCAAGAATAACGGCTCCCTTGTATGAATGGCTCATTTCTCAAGTTTCAGACCAGAACACTGCCTTGCCAACAGTAAGGAGTCAAAACGTCATGACCTACAATCTCAAGTTAGCACACAGTGAGACAAGCAGTACAATTCATTAATTAAATCATGTACATATGCAGCCTAATTCTTACTCAGGAGTCTTTATTAAACAAATCTGTTTGAGCTAAATTAAAGTATTTAGTCGCATTGAAAACTGTTGTATTGACAAGTATAAACATAAACATCTGACGTGACTTTAGATTAAACAAATCTGGATTTTCATGGCCCATTAGATTTTTTCATGACTAATGGCATCCATGCTAGGATATTACTGCCTTTTCATGGGTCATGAAATCTATCAGTCTGAAATATTTGTAAATTTTAAGAACCATGAAACTCCATTTTCAGTACTTTGTAAACTGTTCATGGTCCATGAAAATCAAAATACCGCCGGGGTCAAAGATTTTTCTTTGATCCTGGTAATCATTTCTAATTTCTTCTTTCAGGCTGAATGGCCGGGGGGAAATTATGTAGGGCAGTATTGCTCACTTCTAGCACTCATATCTACACACACTTCAAATGTTTACTAGTCCATGAAAATCACCCTCTCAAAATTTTATGGAAATTTCATGACTTAAATAAACACCACGAAATCTGACATCTCTGTTTTCAAGGCCATTAAAAGTTCTTTCACGGGTTTTTCAACGCAGTTTTATGGAATTTTCATAAAAAAGATTCATAGTATGGGTGGCCATTAAAATGTCTGCTGGCATAAATTACTGAAGGGTAAGAAAAAAGGTGGTACTATTCAGAACATGGATAACAGCTTATCGCATACACCACTGAAGCGAGCGGTTTTCCATTAAATTGTGCCTGTTACAAACTGTTGTTTTTTTGTTGTTGGCCAGGTTGTATATTTGTATGTTTCTTATCCAGATGTTTCTGGGGCCGAATAGAATTTTGGCATGGCCAGGGAGCGACCAAATGTCTGTGGACCACCTTGTATTTGAAATTAAGATCTGATGACCCAGAAATTTTTGCGGTCCAATCGAATACTTGTACGGCTAGGAGGGGCACAGAAATTTCTGTGGACTACAGTATCTTGCATTTGAAATACAGATCTGATGGCCCCAGAAATTTCAGCTGTCCAGTTGAATGTTTACAAGAGGGTACAGAAATTTGTGTGGACCTTCTTGTAAGATTTCACTTTTGTGAGCTATTCTCGTGTATAATTAGTGTTAGTGTTAGATAAGCAAGATTTGACTAATTTTGCTTAAAACCTGGCATTCGTAAATTTCACGTGGTAAAAAAGAACATTTTAGTGTATTTTTTTCCATTTCTTATATAAAGAAAAGACGTTTGGAAATTTTTCAGCATTTTCCAGTGTTTCTTCTGAAAATTACAACTTTAGAATATCCCATGTTATTTTAGAACTTGTTTAATAGCGAAATTGTTAGATCAGCTAGAGTTTTCCACTATTCTTCTAAGCTCTCCGGCCATTTTACTGATTTTGTTGCATTTTGATACACAGGGTGGGAACCTCATCATCAAAAATCCTACCGTGACTGATGAGGTATTCAGACACCAAGCTATACAGGATAAAATGGAGAATGTGCTTCTATGCATTTCTGTGGGAGCAGTAATCGTTTACTTCGTTGTGTTGTCAGTATTGAGGTGAGAGAGAAGAAGAAACAAAGCATTATGAATACATGGTAACAAAGTTGGTCTCTAAACTATTTTAACCCATAGCGTGTAAATAATATAAGGAGTTTTTTGCAGGATTTTTAACCCTGTACACTTTATTGGCAAATAGACTTCGAGTGTCGACAGCCCAATTTGCTTTCCATTGTACTTGATCCCGTTGTTGAAGAAGACCACCCTATCGTTATGTATCGAGAGATTCGCAGGCATACTCCAGTTAAGGCGTAAATTCCTATATGCAAGGCGAAGGAATTCATTTGGTACTTGTGCCAATTGACTGAAAACACTTATTTCGCTTTCGGTTTGTGTTTATCCTCTTGCTCTCTAAGGGATCGGCAAGCTGTCAAAACCCAGACAGCTAAAACATAAAAACCCAGGCGGGATGTCTAGATTTGTGTGAACAGAGGGATTTCAAAGTTTTAGACCAAAGTCTGCTTTCTAGAGAGTGCTGTGTTTACTAAATAAACACCAGGGAATTCATTAAAAACTGAGCTTCATTAAGGGGGTGTTACATTTTAAATCAAAACTCAATGAATAAAAGCCCATCCACGCCTACAGAATTGTTATATTCTTAAAGCAAATAAATGGTAGGAATAAGAATTTCCTCCCCAGAAGCGGCCAAGACATTGAAATCGTTTCTTACCTTGCAGTAAGGGTACTGATATGGCGCCCTTTTTGCATACAATATAGCTGGTTTGTTTGGTTTTCGAGTGACTAAAACGAGATCGTTTATTTAGGAGATATCACACTAGTGTTTGTGGAAAAAGTTGTAGGAGCTGATGTAATCCCGAAAGGGCGGGGTGAGCAGATTTCCCAGGCCTAGCGACATTCGCTGTGCATTGAGCTCTGGCTTACATCTCTTCCTTTTTGGGTCTAAAAAGAATGTTTGAAATTTGCTTTGTCAAGTTTGAAGGAGGAGAGGGGGTTCTCTCAGTACAAAGTAGTGTATCCTAAATTCCTCTAATCTTAACAAAAATGCTTTAAAACCATTTAGAATCTAAATAGGACAACTAGATAGAACACTAAACTTTCATTATTTTTACAACCAAATTTTGAGTATTTGAAAATCTTTTTATTGAGGTCCAACAAATTGACGAAGGCCTCACTTGAGGTAAAAAATTATCTCGCGATTCCGAACAGTGACACTATTTAGGATACTGCCAAAATTGTCTCAAGAATTGTCAATGCCAAAAGAACAGAAAAACGTCAAAGTGTTACAAAAGTGAAAAAAAAGGTACGACAGCAAAGTCATGTGAAAAAACAAAATTTTAGCAAATGTGCCTGTAGGTTGCCACGGAAGTGTCACATCGTTCCAAATTGTTTGCATTTAAATTCTAGGAGGCAGCATAAGGTATGGAGCCTTTGGCTGGATTTAAAAAATTAGTAACGTTTCACTTCATGGCAGGCACATCCAGTCCCCTTTCCCGGACTGGATAGGGTTACAATATGGTTACGAAATTGGTGAAATGTAGTTTACTAGTACTGAGAAATTTGCCACGTTTCAAGTAATAACTGAAAACTGACAACCCCGCTTGAGACGTTATAATCAGGTTTGATTGTATATGTATTCTCGTTTGATTATAGGCTTACTCACTCATTCTTTGCAGGATTAAAAAGTCAGAAAGGATTTTTGTGCATGTAAATTTATTACTGTCGCTGGGCCTTGGTAATCTGGTGTATGTTCTGGATAAAACAGTGTTCACCAATAGAATGGAGCTTCCTGTAAGTAGGAAATGATAGGTCATATACTCTAACAAATTCACTTCACGTGCTTCTTTCTCGAGGAAGTTTTAAATGCATTTTGTGGTTATTGTGTGCATGGTGATCTGAGCTGCGGTGTCCTACTCAGCTGCGGTGTCCTACCCATTCATCAAACTCCAAGTCCTGGGAATCTGAGAACAGGTTTCTGGCTGTGCTGATGGACGCGCATCTAATTCTAGTATCGTTTATATAGAGAACTGGAAGAGTCACTTTGCTTTTCAAGTAATAATTATTAATCACGCGAAAGGGTGTTTCATAAGGGTCACCAAAAAAGTTGATAAAAGTCTCGTTAGTAGAGACTTTTTTGTAATGAAAAATTCGAGGTGTTGGGTATCTTAATGAAACATTCCATCACAGGTTTGACTTATCTTCTCAAACAAGCCAACAAATAAAGTAACGGCAAAGAAGCAATCCTCAAAGTCGATGTTTATGCTATCCAAAACTCTGTCACGCTTGCAATTTTCTTCGCTTAAATTTAATACATTTTTTATGAGGTTGAGAATTCTCACTAAAATTGTAGTTCTTCATCCCCAAGGTTCTCTGTTCCATTGTGGCGGTTACACAACACTATCTACACACCACATTGTTTACTTGGATGTTAGTGGAAGGAATTAATCTCTACACCAAGCTGGTCAAAGTATTTTCAGTGAAGAAGCATTACTTGGCTTACACAGTTGTTGGATGGGGTTAAGTTTTGTCATATGTTAACTGTTGATATTTTCTTCCAGTTGTATGTAAGACAATATTAATTGCAACAAGAACGTGGCCTATGGACATGACATGACATGACATGACATGATATATGATACGATACGATACGATAAGTGGGAGGGCCGAACGGGTAAATTTGTGGCTTGAGGTATGGCGTACGGACCGAGTGGAGCGTGTGCCATGACCGAAAGCCAAACATTTTCCCGTCCAGCTCGACCAAACTCAGTCATAAGTATTTTATCATAGTACCCTTGTTATGTTTAGTTTTATTGGAAAATTCAAACGATGCTTTTGAATGCTTAATGAAAGTTTAGTGTGCGCGCGCTAAACGAACACGTGACGTATGCGAGACCGGACGACTTTTTTCCGGAACAGCTTTTGTCAACCTGTTTGGTCCTACACACGTCAGATCGCCACTGATTTTTCTATAGAATTCTGTCAGTGGGACTGTACGGTGGTCTAATAAGATATGATATGATAACCTTTATTTCAACATGATAATTATTAAAGCTACAAGCTTATGGGGTCCTGTTTAACACACAGAAAAGAAAGGAAGGTCATAATAATAATAATAATAATAATAATAATATCAACAATAATAACAATAATAATAATAATAGTTCAAAGCTTATATTGCGCAAATTAACATATGCATATGATCAAATGGGCATCACATATAAATGCATATAAAACTAACAAGAAACTATGAAAAAGTTAAAACTATATACTTAAAAATCTACAATATATCTATATGGATCTAGTAAAAGGTTAATTTAAACAGATGAGCCTTAAGTAAAATTTTCCTCATTACGAATATTAACAGGCAAACCTCGGGTTTCGTGGCACAAATATCAAGATATTATGTATTGGAAAAAAAGGAATATTAATTTGTCAACTTTGTGTAATTTAGGCATCCCGGTGATAATTGTGGGATGTGTGGCCGCCATAAGGCCTTCTTCCTATGACATGAAAGCACCTTTGATGGAAAACGTCAAGTGTGGATCACTACAATTTACTTCACAGGTGGAGAGAACCAGGTGATCTATATTTGTAGTTTTGCAGCGCAGAAATATTCTACTGTTCCAATCAACGAACCACCCACCCATCCATCCATCCGTCCGTCCGTACTCTCGTTAGTCTGTCTATTTGCCCAAGTACTCGTTTAAGTACACTTATTTTTAATTATTGATTTGTCTGTCTGTCCACCCGTCTGTCTATCTGTGCTATTTATTTATTATTTTGTTTATTTGTGTATTATGTATTTACTTCTTCATTCATTCAGATGTTGGCTCAATGGAAGCTTGTGGATCTTCAAAGGGCCTGTTTTATTTTTTCTTTTGGTATGAATTTAAACTTTTTAATTAGATTTTGACGATCGCCATTTTTTCTGCGAATATTAAACGTTTTCCTCACGCGTTTTAATTGACTGATCTGATTAAATGTACGAACATGTAAACCAGCAACGTAAAGGATTTCGAATCAAGTGAGTGAAAGGGTAACAAGCAAGATACATACCGCTGAGTACGACATCACTTGAGGATAGGCATCTACGGAAAATGCTTGTTCTGGTTTATATATGTGTGAATGGTCTCGCGCCCTCTTACCTGAGTTCGCGCCTTATAGAAAGAACTTCAGGCTATGGTCTAAGGGTGGCCAAAAAGCGCTTCCTTCCGAAACCAAGGACCACTACACATGGTTTAAATTCATTCACTTATTCTGCCACAAATCAATGGAACTCGTTGCCAGACACAGCTAGAACTGCTCTTAATGTAAATAGTTTTAATTCTACTCTTAGAAAATATTGTAATTTATTTAAAATGAATGTGAAATTACTGATTGATGTAAATAGTTTTTAGCTTATTTTTTTAGTTAATTTTGTTTTTCATTCTGACATACTAGCAGCAATTGCTACTCTCAAAATCCGAATGTGTAAATAAAGTTTATGTAGGTATGTATGTACATGTAAACCAGCGGATTTCGAATCAAGTGAGTGAAAGGGTAACAGGCGAGAGACATACCGCAAGATATTGAAATTTTTTGTTATAATAATTGCTTTATATTTTTTGTTGTGATCTTTTCTTGATTTTGTTTCTTTATCTTCCAGGTAAACGTCTGGCTATTTTGTACTCTACTGAGGGTTATCTTTGGGAAACTGGCTCAGAAATATAGTCAACAGAATATCCGATTTGCAAGGTACTTATGATTTTAAGCAACAGGCAACCACGCTATTGGTTCAAAGCTTTTTTCATTCAGTCTTTTTCTTGCATGCTGGAAGGTAGATTTTAAATGTATTTTATTTTGTATTTTGTTACAGACAAGGCTTACGAAGCACTATAGCTTTACTTCCTTTGCTGGGTGTCACGTGGTTGCTGGGATTTTTCATCGAGTTTCACACAGCTGTGGCGTATTTGTTTATTTTGCTGAATTCTACCCAGGTGGGGTTTATCTGAACTCTTTTAATTTTGACATGTTTTAACGGTGAAAGCCAAGCTCATCTTGTAATTTTTTTTGCGTCCACAGGGAATATTTTTCGCTATTTTCCACTGCGTTTTCGACGAACAGGTATTTGAACTTTTATGCTGGCCATCTTACCTTAAACATTAAAGGGGTGCTACGGTCAAAATATCATGCTTTTTTTTCTTCGGATTTTGAAACTTTGTTTACTAAACACTCCCCAAACAGAGTTTTAAGCCTTAATTTTGAGAAGAAGACTGTTCATTTTACCTGCAATTTTCCGATTCAATGGTCCGCCATTATTACACCAGAAAGGATACAATAGCGTCATTCGCTCAAGAGCTTTAGAATGCAGTGTGTGAACACAGCTTATTAATTATTCAAAACAAGTCTTTTAGAGTCTGAAAGTTCAAAACTCCCCTGCTGCATACTAAATAAGCTACTTTCACACACTCTGCTTTCTAAATCTCTTGATTGAATGACCTCATTGTATCCTTTCTGGTGTAATAGTGGCGGACCATTAAATCGAAGAATTACAGTTTAAATAAACAGTCTTCTTCTCAAATTTAAGGCTTAAAATTTCGCTTGGGGAGTGTTTAGCAAACACACTTTCGAAATCCGAAGAAAAAATTAAAAAGTTTTGTTTTTTTAATCGTAGTACCACTTTAAGATCACCTAATGAAGTAAAGGTGTTGTGCCATATGCCACTGGTACGCTGCAGGACTGCGTAGCCTGTCTGTTAAACAGCTTGCCTTCCGATGTTACAAATTGTACAGTCGCAGCAGAATTTAGCCGCAAATGTAGAGCTGACTTAAGGCGGCCGAACAGTTTTGTTGTACCTATTCGCTATTCAACGCTATTTTCAAACCACTGGCAGTTGGGTGGCCAATATAGGCAAGATGCAATTTCAATTTAAAAATATATATAGTTTTATATGTTTTATTGGCCTAAGTACCGTTGCCATGGAAACACAGCTGGCAATCAACCACCATTAAATAATGGATTTGATTTATTTTCAGAAAATCCAGTCATTAGATTTTTTTTCCATCATTTGTCTCTAGTGGCCTATTGACACCGGTCTCGTGTAATTTTGACAGAGAGATCTTCTGCAATTTGGTGTTTAGCATTTTAACGTTTTTTGAACCTGTCATCCGTCAGATTTTAGATTTGGGGGCGAGTTATGCATGTTCTGAACTATTATTTTACCAAATTTCACGAAATTCTAACGAGCCGTTTCATAGAATTAGTGCATTTCCACTAAACCATATAGTCACAATTTTCTGGTGAACTACACATGCGTTGCATTTGACAGGGTTCTCGATCTCTACAAACAATCCCAGAAAGGCAGGGTATTTTTCAATAGTATTACCTTTAATCAAGAGAGGATGAAGGGGTAAGAGAGTGAATCTTGCATATAGACCCTATTCCCATCCTAATCCCTCTAACGTTATTTTTAGTAACAAAATTGAAATTTCAAACCGTTCTCTTATTTGGGTGGATAAACATATTTCATTATTTTTTCGGTTTTGAGATCTGTGTAACAAGGTCGTTCAAAGACCGACATAAGTTATCCCATAATACTTAAAGCAAAATTTGGCGCCAAATTTGTGACGTCATTTTACCGGCGAAAATGCCAAAATTGGAAAAATTAAAATCATGAAAGTTTAAAGAATGACGAGCTCTATCTTGTTGCGAAAATTCAGGGCAATTGCTTTAAAACTCAACACGTTATGTGGAATTTGAATTTCCCACCATTTGTTACTAAAAATAACTTGAGAGGGATTAGGATGGGGATAGGGCCCATATGGGGGAGTAACTCTCTTACCCCTTTATCCTCTCTTGCTTTAAAATATTAAAAAACCAAACGTTTTTCACACATAACAAACTGTTTGATTGTTAAGACGGAACTAACTCTTGGACAGTCTTCACTGGACAAATAAAATGATCGCTGTACAGGCACCATGTTTGTTTTTCTTAAAAATAATGCATGTCAGCAGGACAAATCGTTGAGTGCGCGCAAACTGTGTTCAGACACCTTAACTTTCTAGCTAGCAGTCTTCTGTAGTGTTTCAGTTGTCAATTTGTTTTCCAGATCTTGTTATGGTAACAATTGGTAAGAGCAAAAACCACATCCCAGCTCGCAGTCTGTAAACCCACGTTCCAGACACAAATTGGCGAAAATATTAAAAATACAGTACACTTCGTTACTGGTGTATCGGGGTTCCACTTCAATAGCGGAGCCTGCAGGCAAAGCCCGCCAGCGGAGCTCCATTGCTAAGGAAATTTGGTAACCTATCAATCCGAGAAATTTTGGTTGTGACGTAATAGTCACGTGACCGTCCGTCCGTACGTCCGTACATCCGTAC
>Ga0126336_10002077_pt1 | contig 11159 bp, 8 predicted proteins | sample SidCmetagenome_FD_92530 | JGI IMG/M metagenome (GOLD analysis project Ga0126336, IMG submission 92530) | Coral microbial communities from El Islote,Puerto Morelos, Mexico - Siderastrea C C metagenome | ecosystem: Host-associated > Invertebrates > Cnidaria > Coral | place: El Islote,Puerto...
AGCTATGGAGGACTCGTGGTGAGCGAGGCCATATAACTAGGTTCATATGTGACATAGGCCTGCATACTACAGGCTCGTAACGTCAAATGATAAGTGTAAATATGATAATGGAGTGACGACTGTGAGAAATGTATTAAAAGAAGAAATGTTGAATCAGTCGTGATTACTCAGAAAAAATCTGAGTCCTCCCAACGGGAGGATGAACTTAGTTATATGGCCTCGCTCACCACGAGTCCCCCATAGCTCAGTGGTTAGAGCATCCAACTGCCATCTGGAAGGTCATGGCTTCGACTCCCGTTGGGAGGACTCAGATTTTTTCTGAGTAATCACGACTTATTCAACATTTCTTCTTCTAACACATTTCTCACAGTCATCACGCCATTATCATATTTACATTTATCATTTGACGTTAGGAGCCTGCAGTAAGCAGGCCTATGTCACATATGAACCTAGTTATATGGCCTCGCTCACCATGAGTCCCCCATAGCTCAGTGGTTAGAGCACCCAACTGGCATCTGGAAGGTCATGGGTTCCACTCCCATTGGGAGAACTCAGATTTTTCCTGAGTAATCACGACTGATTCAACATTTCTTCTTTTAACACATTTTTCACAGTCGTCACTCCATTATCATACTTAATATTATTGTTTTGATATTTAACGATAACTTTCTGACTGTGTACCCACCACGAACTGAAACTAGAAAAATCGCTGATGACACGCTTGTAAGCCATGCATGACCTTTGTCCCAAGGATACACACAGAAAGACTGTCCCCATGAAATTAGCCTGCTAGCAGGCTCTCTTGTAGAGGTTGGTAACAGAAGAAATTATTCGAAAGCGATCATATAAAGGCATAAAGTAGATTTTTCGGGATTAACTCCTTCTGCAGTGTGAAGCACGAGCGAGCGGTCTTCAAGTGTGTGAAACGAAACTCCAACACGATAGTCACAAAAGAACTTTGCACAGCTCAATAATAGGTATTTTGGAAACAAACGCTAAGTCTACAAAATAAACTTAGTTAAAGTTCACATGGTGCACAAGGAATTGCTTGCTCCAGTGTGGAAGATTTAAGTTGCTACAATGTACCTTTTGAAATTTCGTTTTTTTTAACCAGGTTTGAGAATTTTCTAAGAAAACATTTGCATTAGAGGGGTAAAATGGACACGTACATATTTTTAACAATTTTGGATTGGTACGCAACTGGAAAATCGTGAATCCTAAGGAAAAGTTCAAATTTTATTTGTGCCTGAACCTGAAATACGTCACTCGGAGTCTGTAATGACAAGAGTCAGAGCAATAAAATTATGCTGTCGGTAAGTCCATTACAGCTGGATTCAATGATAAGGAGAGTTTCTTCAATGTTTTGTCAGGGATTTAGCGGGCTGTTTATTGGGGTGTCCGTAAGAGTGTTCCGTCCGCAAGGTAAGTATTCATGGTATTCGTCAGTGATTTTATGTACGGCAATGTTTTTCTTGCTTCGTGAAATTAACGCCAAGTTCAAAAACTCACGTTGATTTAAGTCGCATTTATTTGAGCCTCCGCAACAGGCGTTGTTGGGGGTGCTCAGGCGAGTGTGGGCCATACCCGGGGGGGGGGAGTACTCCCCCACAATACCTATACGGGTATGTGCCGCCCAACGGGGTCGTGATTTAGGGACTCCTGATCTAGAATGGGGTATCCATTTTAGCGATGTTTCCTAGAACGGGGTATAATATTCGAACGCGCAAAAGTTTAAAATTGTCAGCAGCCATTTGGAATTATTAATAGAGAGTTTCCTGAACTACAACTAAAAATACATAACAAACAAATTGTTGCATCCCGTGTTGCGCGCAGTAGGCGTATTGTAAGTTAATTATAGTGTGATAATGTGTTTGATAATGCGCCATTGGTTCCGACGTGACGAGCGGGGAGTAATATTTCGCCAGAATATACCGCATTGTGTCTACACAAGAAACCTACCTCTGATGAACAGATTAACATATATCTATATATTACATAGTCAATTAAAGCTGCATGATCACTTAGCAATACGGCCTTACGGGGGATTACACGTGGATACCTTTTTCCCCAAACGTTTTACCCTTTTTTCTTAATTATCTCCAGGAGATTTCACTCAATGTAGCTGATTTGTGTAGAAGAAGAATTGTTGTATTTGGATGTATAAGTCGAAAAAACAAAAAAATAACGTAAAAAAACCTGGTTATTGCAATTATCTCCATTTTTAGAACAGGGTATTAAAAATTGACCTATTTCTTGAGTGGAGTACCATTTTGAATGCAAAATCTTTCTAAAGTGGGGTCTTATTTTAAAGACCCGGGTGGCACATACCCACCCAAATTATACTTGAGTGCCTCCCCTGGGGGGGCATACTTGGCACCTTGTTGCAAAAAGCACTAAACTTTGTGGAGGCCTTCCAAGGGGTTTTACCAACAGGCGACATGACCTCAAAACGTGGCATTACGGTTTCGTGCCCCACGAACTGCATCACCCGAAAAATGTGGGGTATCCATGATGCTGTGCGCGCTCACAAAGCACGCCACCATTTTCGGTTCTCTTTGAATTCAATACCGAATATGCCCAAAAGGGATTTATACGACTGTCCTTCCCGTCCGTGAAAAGACAATAGGAGTAATTGCTATTGTGGAAATGTGCCAAAAATGCTCCCACTTTCGATTAATGCTGGCTGTAGAGGAAAGGAAAATTGCATATTGCATAACAGGAATACAGTCACAGTTCCCACAGCAGAGACAGGAAGGTTGGAAAGAAGCACGGACATGGATATAAAGATAAACGCTCACACAAACATGATGATAGAGGCCACAAGAAAAAGGTTAGAGGTTAATTATTATGGTCAATAACATAACTCACTTAAATGTCTTTTGTAGCGCCTAGCACTAGGTCTGTAGTTTGGCCACGCTTAAGGCAAAATTAGTCATAAAGTAATGATCAGTAATATTTCATGGCATTTGAAAATAAAGTCACAAGGATGCCACTGTTCTGCCGCCACTTTGCACAGCAGGTTTTTTTAATCATTCTACTCATGGTCAGTCAGTAGAGATTGTATTCCAATCGAATCAAATAAAGTCCGATTAAATACAATAAAAGATCATAAGAGGCATAAGAGCATGGAAATGAAATTCCTTGTGGCTCTTCATTCTGTCAATTCTGGACAGCGAGACGCATAGATGAGAAACGCAGTGTCACAAATTGTTGTACAACCTTCATGTTAACTCACAAGAGGAGATAAAACGGAAGAAAACAACCAGTAATGACAGTAATGACTCAGTAACGTCAGTAATATCACTGGTGAAATGTGGATTGGTAAATTTTTAAGACAGCCGATTGAACGACGGTAAATGTGAAAAATAGCGGGAAATTCAAAGTTATTCAAAAGAATAAGAAGAAGATGATGATATTCTAGCAAGTCAACTTGAAATGGCCATGAGGGTCACAAAGTGGGACAATCTTTCAAGTCCATCCAAAGGAAGTGGGTCTTCATTGAATTAGGCAGTAAGAAATATGTTTGGACAATCCCAAATTTCATTGAATGTGATTAATTCAAGGGTTTTGGGGTAAGTGCATTTAATATGTTAATAGAGGAAGTGGTGTCTCTTTAGCCATTCGCCCCTCTTCCAACCATTGCGACAACTAGTCCTTTAGTCCCATTATTTCAGGTTTAAGATAGTTTGGTTGACAATGGGTCCGGTTTCTAGGCCTCTTAGCATGTGGAAACTAAGTGTAATGTTTATCTTCTATAAAAGATACTCATCAAAAGAAAGAATTATAAATGAATTTAAGTTACATTTGAAAAAGCCTGGTGTGCAATTAAAATTCCGGGCCTCTAGTGCAAGGCTGATGCTCTCACAAACTCTGCACTTCTTCAAACACAAAGGGAGATATTGTTAAACCATCTTTGTGTTTTCTTTTGTCATAAGGACAACCAGAGTCCTGTTTCTAAGGATGAGAAGGTTTGTGCACTTATCACACCTGCTTGTTTGTGGTAGTGTCATACGTGAAAAGCAGAAATTGTCAGTTACATCCCGAAGAATGCATGAAAGGTAACAATTGAAATAATTTAAATGATCCCTTTTTTTAGAAAGGCCCTGGGAAAGCGTCATAATAGCTCTTCCTTTGGTGATGCTGTTAGAGGACTGCCAGATATCCTTTTTACCAAAGTGGAGCTATTGAGTAGCTCTGTCTGTGGGCGACATACAAATGAGTCTCAAGAATCAAGAAATGGGCTAAACCATCAAAAGCTCTCATGGCTTATAACTAAAGTGAAAGATTCTTGTCAATTTTGTCAATCTTAACATCAACATGAAATGCTGTGTTTTGCCCATTTTTTGACAGGTTGTGAGATGAGCCACGAGATCGGGAATTCCCAGATTTTTTTACCTCGCACGATGGAATTGCGATAGCTGACAACGGGGACCACGTTTCAGATAACGCGTCAGTCTTTGATGACTCAGGGGATGAAGAAAGTTGCGATGGGTTTCACATTCGAGGGACTGTTTCTAATGATGATTAGGATCTTGATTTTGGCAATTTAAATAGCGAAGAAGATGGGAGTGAAGCTGGAGAAGATGCCGAACAAGGGGGTGATGAAGATTTTGATGAATTGCACTGGACCGACCAGCTCACTGACCTTCGTATTCCTGATTTTGTTTCAGCTTCTGACATTAATTTTCAGCTTCCTTATGATCCCAAGGCAGTAAATTTCTTTTCAGCTTTTATCGGTGATGATTTGCTAAATAAACTAGTTACAGAAACTTGCAAAAAAGCTTGCAGATTTCCCTGTGCCCCCTCACAAATTTTCAACCTGTTTCACTCGCTGAATTCAAAGCTTTCATTGCAGCAAACATAATAATGGGCATGGTTAGGCTTCCTGCTGTAGGTTTGTACTGGACAAGCGATGACTTTTTTGCAAAATCTAGGAATTAAGAAGGTAGTGCCAAGGAATAGATTTAGGGAAATTAGCAGTTTTCTTCATTTCAATGATTCCACTCAAGAAGTGGCCCGTGAAACTCACTGTTCAAGGTAAGGCCTGTGCTAAATTATGTTAGAACTAAATGCAAAACCAATTTCAATCCCACTAAATATACTTCTGTCGATACAGGTAAGGTTCCATTTAGGGGAAGGCTTTCTTTTTGTCAGTACCTGCCCACAAGGCCAACAAAATCTGAAATCAAGGTTTGGATGGCTGCGGACTCAAGCAAAGGGTACGAATTGAATTTTGATGTTTATTTGGGGAAGGAAGCAGGGCAACAATGAATTTATGGTTTGGGTTATGATGTAGCTAAGATGTTTACCCCTTTTAAGAATAAAAACCACCATGTTGATTTCGATAATTTTTTCAGTTCGGTTAGGCTGTTAGAGCATTTGCCGGTTCAAGACACTTTTGCTTGTGCTGCTGTGAGAGCAAACCGCAAAGACTTGCCACCATGTGCACGGCAAAAATTCCAGGGGGAAGATTGTTAGGCAAAAGGGTACGATAGTTTTTACTAAATGGCGTGATATAAGGAATGTCCTTGTCCTTTCCTCAAACTCAAGTCCAGATGTACCTGATGTTGTCATTCAAAGACACAATCAACAGGTCCACAAGCCAGCTGTAATTGCTTTGTACAACGAAAACATAGGAGGTGTTGATCTCGCTGATCAACTTCATAAGTATTATTCAATAGGCTGTTTTTGTAAGAAGTAGTATAAGTATTTGTTTTGGTATTCCATTGATGCTTCAGTTTGTAATATTTTCATTTTGTACAATCATTTGTGTGTTGGGCAAGGGAAACCCAAATTGAAGCAGGTAGATTTTCGCGCTACTCTTTGAAAGCAACTTATTGGGGGGGGGGGGGGTTTCATCTAGCGTTTCAGCCATGCAATCAACAAAGCGTCGCAAAATTGAGAATTTTCTGCTCAAAGAGGAGAATGCTGGTAAGCATTTCCGTCATAAAATTAAGGGTATTAAGAGGGAGAAAAGACAATGTGTTTGGTGTAAGAGGGTGGGATTTAAGACTCCAAAGGGCGGGCCTGTAGAAACTAGTCATGAATGCGTGCAGTGCAGGGTTGCTTTGTGTCAGGTAAATTGTTTTGCTATCTAACATGCGGCTAATCAGGGTCGAACTTCTTCGTATCCCGAGTCCTCAGCTCCTGAGAAATCCACAACATGATCCTGCAAGAAACTCAACCAAATAATACTGTTATTGTACATATTGTTAGCTGTCATGTTGGCTTCCATTTGGTGTCTAAATGGCTTTTGTTTGTTTGCATTGTTCTTTTCACTTTTGCAAAATATCGCGTAGCAATTGTTATATTTCTGAAACAGGCAACTGATAATGCCATCACAAGGGATGAAGACACTGACGACAGTGATCATTCCTCTGTTGCTATGGTAAGCTTGCTAGGGATAAGCATAGGGAGATAAAACAACTGCCACTGTCTTGCTTTCAACAAAGAAGGTTAGGCAAACTATCAAAAAGATTATGACAGGGGTCATTACAGGTACCTAAAGCTTTCCTTTGTAAAGTAATACTAGGTCATTAATGGAGTTTCGGTTTAGGAAATATACAACAAGACATTTGGACACTCCTCAATAAACTTAGAACACGCGTTATTCTTTACTGAGCTGCTGGTGCAAAGGACAGAAAATCATACACTCATTTATAACATAAACTGTTAACATTCGTTCTTGCTTTACGTTTAAACCATCCAAGAGAAAGTATTTTCACCAACAATGAAAAGGTTAGAATGAAAGTGAAGGAAATTAAGAGCATAGAACAGGTACATCAAGCAGTTATTTCAAAGGTAAGTGTATGGGCTTCCCCGCCCTTTAAGTGGCCTATTTCATTGTCTCGATCATAGAGCGAGCTATAAAATGACTTTCCATAACCAATTTTGTTCTTGCATTGTAGTCCAAAAGGAAACAAAAGTCCATGAAGAGACAGCCAAAATACAGATCAGATATTCAAAATCCATTTTCACTCGTTGTTGGGTCACAATTTTTTGCCACTTTTCATGCACAGCTCTAACTAATATAACATAATATTTCATATTTTTCCATCCACAGAGTGCAACTTCAAATCCTTCCCGTCCTACCAAAGGTGAGCGAAGGCTTGTCAATCTCTTTAGACACAACTTGCTTGTTAGAGGCTGTAACACTAGTATTGAATTTCCTCTAACTTATCTAGGACCAAATTCACCTAAAAGGTCACAAGTCATTCACGATCTGAGTAACCTACATTTTAGTCTTGTGATTGTTGCTGTTGCCATGGTGTTTTTCTTCCAGGAGATGTCCTTAAGAGCAAATGTTGTTACGGTTTGAGCAAAACTGGAAATGGGCAAAGTAAACGTCCCTTCACATTTTGTGTTAGAAATGAATCCAAAATTGAAGGGTCAAGACCGGCGTAACAAGGAGTCTGCACTGAAGTCTGCAAGGAACAATTCCTTTAGGTCTATTCCAGTAGTCACCTGCTATATACACAGTTGTATTGAGGGTATTCTTGAAGATGAGTCGTATGGAAAGATGGAGGAAATAATTGAGGGGGCATGCTGTGACCCATCTTTATTGGATGTCGACCACCGTGTACAGCAACAGTTTGCATTGATGCTGTTTTGTTGCAAAAAGGTAGACTGTTTTCAATAATTTAACGGAAAGGATTAATCACGTATCACTATTAAGTGCTGACTTAAACTTTCTTAAATTTATAATGGTTGGTTATTTTCTTCTCACTTTGTTCACCCCAAGATGGTTAATTTCTACAACAAAACCAATCCCAGCAGTTTAACAGGAGTGCTTAGTGGAGCTGATATACAAAATACCCGCTCCGCATGCAGCATGATGCTGGCTGGAAAGTAACGTATCAAAATAAACAATTTGCTGGGAATTAGTAAGGAGATTGTTGCTTGATGACGTTTTTTCTTCTGAAACAATTTTTGCTGGAAAATGATACACAGCGCCCACTTCCTAGCTATCTGAGACACACCGAAAAAAATTCAGGTTTGTTTCTCACATGGAGGTCACCACGGTCAACATTGATTATTGATGCACAATGCAATAAACATGATAAACGCAAATTAACACTTTATTGACAGGGATCCATGCAGCATGACATCTGTATCTGGTAAACCTCTTCTACGCCCCTTTATACAGCATCAGACGTCTCATTGTCAATTAGAGTGAAAACAAGCACCCACTTTTGATAAACCACGCAGAGATATGACCACATCTTTCAAAGTCGTTTACACTAAGGAACTTCTTTTTTTACAACTTGCTATTTTGGGATATCTTCTTGATCAGGAACCTATACTTCGGTCTAAAATGGTAAGCACTTATTTACTTCTCGCTAGTATTAGTATTTACTTTCTGTCCATACGCACTGATTAGCTGAATACCCGGCTAAATAGACCAAATCATTTTAATGTCGTAGGAGTCTATTTTGCATTCGTCCTGGTCTTAAATCAGTTAAGCTGGTATTCTACTCTCCTTTCACTGAAACATCTTAATTATAATGATACATCACCCAAAAACTTAAGAACAGAATTTTCAGATATTCAGCTACTAAAAAATTATTTGCTTTTACCTGGGTTAAATTAACGATCCAGCAGTTTGAATCATCGCATTTTGGAAATGTCTGAGTGGATCCAATTCACTAACTTTAAGTACTTTTGATTCCTCAGATAATCAAAAGGGTTGTTGCGGCTCCGATGGACTGACTTCAGACACAGCGGAGTTATTTACCCATTACCGGCCGTGCCGGCCTGAGCAGGCCTTAATTTTGCGTGTGTTCGCTTTTGGCCCCAGCCTCCCCTAGAAAGGCTTTTCACGTCACCTTTTGAGAGTGAGTGTTGTTTTTTCGAGCCTATAAATTGTCGTTTCATACTGCGCATGGGTCGTTTATTACCAACTGCTAATTTAGCGAAGCAATAAAAAAAACACACAACCGGTACTGAGTTACCACAGGCAGCCCAAACTCACGTTACGAGGTGTAATGTAATTTACATTCTTACCTTCAGTGAGGCGGAACGTGACCTTTGAGCGAACCCATATCGCGTTACAGGCGACCGTTAAAAGAGACGTTGTATGAGAATTAAAATACTAAGGTCTGCAAACGCTAAATAACGATAAATTTGAACTTTTGTTGGCTAGATTTTAGAATACCCGGCCACTTATTTGCATCTCATTAAATTTGAATGGATCCTTTTGTTCTATGTGCCTCGTTCTTTAAAGAGTTGAGAGATATGAAAATAAGTGGCCCGGTATTCTAAAATTGCTCCCTTTTGTTCAATACAATGAATAAAAAATACTTACCTCTAATGTATTCCTTTGTGTTTTGCCGTGTATTCAGCATTTTAATGGATTTTAGGCTTCATTGCATAACCACTGTAACTCTTTTCATAAGACGAAGTCAAGGCTGGTCATTGCCATCTGGCAGGGATCCTGGACGAGTCGCACCAAAAACCGTTTTATTTCGCGGAAATTCGAAGCCGCTGCAATTTTTTCAGTTCCGGCCCAAGAAGGAAACCTCCTCCATTACAACTTTGCTGCAGTTTAAGTGCGTACCCACATTTTGAGGGTCGATTATTATCCATATATTCCCGCTATTGTTCTTTCTCATTGAATATTCACAATTCACGAACCGATTACTTTCCGAAAATGCGGCTGGCTGTTCACGAGCGCAAACGCTTTGAAGTTAGGTGCGATATTTGTGCTTTGTTTCAAGATTTCTGCTTGATTGATTTTTTCAAATCCTATTGTTTTATGCAGATATTAATTTATTTTGTAAGAAAGGTCGCGAAAAGCTCAAAGCATGCACGTGGAGGGGCTGGGAAATTGACATGAACGCAACGCGCGGCGTGAACAGTTGAAAACACTTGCAAACATTCTATTACAGGTATCTGAAATGATTTCCATCAATAAATTTGCTCCTTTTGTCAATTCCAGCGTTTATTTGACGTTAAGTGAGTGAGCGATGCGAATAAGTTTGTTATTTTAAAGCCCGCGTTATGTTTTGTATTTGCATACGAATATATCGTCTGGTGTTTTGACAAGTACAGTCAATCGAATCAAAACAAACTCATTTCTTTGCAATTTGTCGTTTGACAGTATCTGATTGTTAAGGTTAAGTAAGCGAATATAACGAAAAGCTTAGCGAACGATCGGTAACAAATTACTACAAATAAATATTTCGCTTTTACGCTTTCAAATCGACTTATACCTCACGAACGAAAGCAAATTCATTCAGACGTGACCGAAGACACGTCACTGCTTTTCTCGCCGCCGCCGGCAAATTTATTGCGTTGTAATTTACCGAATAAAGCCTTTCTCCTGCAAACCTGAACGAAAAATCCCGTTTAAACGCTCATTCTCAACCTTGCAAAACACATCTGAATAATAAACCAATATTATCTTTGTCGCTTTTGAGCGAAACATTTGTTAGATAGAAAGAGATGGAAACGCGAGGTGACATTTCTTTTCAAGAACACCACGCTTCAAAGAACAAAAGGATTTGCACTTGAGGGACCATAATTAGGCCCCATTGTTGGATTCTTTTGAAATACATCCACAGAATCGCCGCCCAAAAGTCACGAGTCCTATTCATTTGTTTGAACCCAATAAATCCGAACATACTCAGCTCTTTCATCCGAGCAAACTCGAAGCTTACCGACGAGTAAATTAACGGGCCTTCGGTGTTAATTAGCCACCAGTATGCCCCATTTTTGAACAACACATTTAAACCAGGCAAAAGTTGTAATGTCTTCCTCTCTGCGCTATCGGTTCGAAAGAAGCTTCATTCTTTTTCTTCCAAATCAAACCATTTGTGCCGCACTTTGGGGCCCACCTGGCTTTCCTCTCAAGCCTGTGACTGCCTTTGCGCCTACCGGTTAATTTGCATTTGAAATTAGAGACTTCGCCAGCGTGACAAATGACACTTACGCGACCCGTGCACGGACAAAAATGGCCAGTTAACTATGCTGCTTTCCCCACGGCCCCATGGGAGTAATACGACGCTCAAGCTGTGCAAGATCACGTGTCCAGGTACGTTAGAAGTAATATATCAAACACGAGAAAGAGTGTTTCATCAGGATATCCAAACCCCGAGAAGTGGGTTGAAAAAACGAGGCGCAGCCGAGTTTTTTTGACCGACTTCGAGGTGTTTGGATAC
>Ga0126336_10002078_pt1 | contig 11158 bp, 7 predicted proteins | sample SidCmetagenome_FD_92530 | JGI IMG/M metagenome (GOLD analysis project Ga0126336, IMG submission 92530) | Coral microbial communities from El Islote,Puerto Morelos, Mexico - Siderastrea C C metagenome | ecosystem: Host-associated > Invertebrates > Cnidaria > Coral | place: El Islote,Puerto...
CAACGTTGTCAGCAAAGCCTTGAACTAAGTAAATCATGTGTAATAAAAAGGGCAATGTAGATCTTCCTAATAACTGATTTAGCTTAAATATGTACGGATGTTCTCATTCATTACGGGTTGGTTATGTGTCGCTGCAAACAGAAATAGACTTAGCACTTGCTTTGCTTGCTCGTTGAACTGTGAACTCCGTACTAATATAGCTTAATATCGGGTGAAATTTTCGAGATTCTGAGATCCAAATTATAAAAATTCGAGACTTCGAGACGGTTCAACGTGTAGCGAACCTGAGATTCCGAGACTCTTATTTTGAATGCCGAGATTTCGAGACTCGGCTGATATTTTCCGAGACGCATCATTTTGGATAGACCATTCCATACCCCTACCATGCGAAAGTCATTTTTCGATAAAATAGGGGTTGAACTCGAGGTCCTGCGGGTCACTTAAAACAACCACTCAAGGATTTGTTTTGACATTCTGATAAAGCAGTATATAAATAAGCCACAGGAGGTCATTTTATGAAATTCTAAGTTATCGCCCATAGTAAAAATTTGTTATATTTTAGAGCTAAAATTTGGTTGCAAAAACTCTCAATTATAGCATGCTGTTCTGGATCTGTTAAGGGGGGTAAAAGTGATTTAGATTTTACAAATTTCTTTGTTAATCAGTACAAAAAGACTTAGGAAAACCACTCATGTTATTTGAAGTTTCGTATCTAGTTCTGGTTTGATATGCAAGCCGAACAAATTTTGGCAAAATTGCGTTTCACCAGAAGTGGATTTTGAGCTCAACTGGGACAAAATCATGGTTTTTCTCGCATTTTCACGAAAGAAAGCCGTATTTGGAAACTAACTACAGCCCGTTTAGTTTCTCCGACTAGGGCCTATCCATGAGCAAAATGTGAGGGAAATCGATTTTTCCACTCGTGCCCCTGCTAGGTCGATATTTGTGGAAAGTCGCTCAGTTAAGTTTTCTCCGCCTCTTCCCTCTCGAATTACATATTACGTAATACAATGTAGCTCACTGTTTTGCGATTTCTGCCGTTTTGGTGAACTTCGACTCTTTGAGAAATGGGATACCTGCCCGCTGTTGTCGGTTTGACCAGTCAGTGTACTTTCTTAGATGTGGTCTATAGTTTCAACATTACTCTCTTGAGGCATGGGGAAACGGAAGAAGAGAAGTTGCGATCAACGGTATGGGTGATTTGCATTTGCTCAGCTTTAAGTTTATTGTATATCTTGTTTGCCAAACGTAATGTCGAAAATGCTAGTCATGGTCGTATTCCTGGTCTCCGGAACGATCAGTGCGGTACTCTCGAAAACGCAGTGTTAAACCCTGGAGGGGGGGGGGGGGTCCTCAAAAAAGTTTTATCGGGAGGCCCCCCCCGGGGTTACCTAATTTTTGCAAAAATGGCACCCTTTTCATATACCTAGAGCAAAATTGAACCCCTTTCTTATACCACAAAGATAAGCCAAAACAATGGAATTTCCTATGAAAGCCACATTTTTGCCGGACTTTCCGTCTTTCTAGCTCAGTTTTTATGTGTTTCACGTTGTTAATTCTGCCAAAATTTAGCACCCTTTTATACACTAGACATTAGAGTACTATTTGGGAGGGTTAAACCGACGAAAATGGAACTGGCCAGTTTTCTGTCCGAGCGACTCAGAACCCAGGTACTTCAGGGAGTTAAAATCGAATTTTTTTCCAGGGAAGCACGTCCCCGGTCCTCCCCCCCCCCCTCTCCAGACGCTCGCTCCTTCAGCGCTTATGTTATACGAAAACGGCCACGATTTTTTCCTGGATCCACCCCTGTTTAGGTAAGCATCCTTAACTATGAACTTGCTAATACTAAGTTACTATCGCTGACGTCGTTAACCTTGATATCAAATGGCGTCCTGGGATCACAAACCTTTTGTGGGATCATACTTTGCTATGTTTTTGGGATCAGGGATCAGAACTTTCGGTCAAAAAGTGGGATCAGTTATGAAAAAATATACCTTATTGCGATCCTGAATAGAAAAATATGGCTGCCATGGCAACAACAAATTCATTAACAATTTGCATGTCATACAGTCACGTTTGTTCTCAGGTAAAGGTTTAGGAAAAGTCACAGTTTGGTGGCATTAGTTTGCATATTTTTATCGGAAGTAAGTTTTTCAGTGAAATTAATAGGTAGATATGACCACTTTAATGAATTAGTTAATACTTCAAAAACTCTCTTTCTTTTTAACAGCGTTGATCCGTTTTTTATGCAGAAGCACTGCTGCTTTTATTTATGATTCTATGTTGAGAAGACAATCAAAGCTAATCTAAATAATGAATATATGATACACAGTAAAGAACGATACATCAGTTAATTTAGAAACTTAAAGGTAACACCATGTATACATATGGGAATACCAAAATAAATTGTTGTTATTGTTGTTGTTGTTGTTGTTGTTGTTGTTGTTGCTGTTGTTGTTGTTGTATTAGCCTTCAAAGTCAGCCCAGAGACCCCACCCCCCGGGGCCTCTGGTGTATCTGTACAGACATCATGCAAATATATTTTGGCTACCCCAGCCTGACACAAAGCGTGATTACTAAACCAGCTTTAATTCAGTTCGTTCTAGCCAGCCAAGAAATTGGAGGAGACTGAAAATTATGCCAGCAATCCAGCCTAGATGAAGCTCCTTGACGAAACAAGTCGTACGATGGATCAGTCCTAACAAATGGAAGCTGGTACACCAGGTTTTCAGCAAAGTCATTTAGAAAGTCATTTTGTCCACACGAAAAATATAATAAAAATATATCATAGAATTTTTTAAAAGAAAATTTGCCGGTAAGCATTAGGCTTAACGCCCCCCCCCCCTCTTGCCTGGTAAAGCGTTAGTAGCTAGGTGACAAGGCCTAATTACAGGGCTAATGTTAGCGATGATGCTATCATATGAGCTGACACAAATTGTTCGGCCAAGCCACCACAATCTTCTAGCTGTTTAATATCGGCTCTGGGCCGGGGACCGTTTCTCGAAACTTACCAGGCTGGATAAGTATTTCTTTTAAATTCATGTTAAGTGCAAACTTGTCAATGTTTATTTTTTTAAAGATTTCAAAATTTAGCTTTCAAAATAATTATGAAATGAGTCATCGTCGAAGAATATTATGCACATAAAGTAATTTTCGGGCGCGGTCAGTTATCAGGAGATTTGAGAAACGGGTCTGGGTCCTGCAGGTCGATCGGCGCCATATTAACCAGGTGGAGTTGGCGTAAAAGCCGCAGTCACTCGATCACTTCACACACAGTCATGGTCTCAGACACTAAACCAGTGCAAGAGCAAACTTGGATGTAGTCTCAAGGAAGGTTTAAATAACTCTTCGAAAGTTGCATTGTTATGGTGTTACGGGTGTTACGGCGAGCCGCACTGAGCGAGCTAGTGGCTCAACCAAAGCGATTCATGCTTCCTAAGTTTTTTTTTCATTATCTCAAGTTCTTTGAAGGTTTTTGTCTTCCGAGAGAACAAAGCGGTAGTTACGTAAGCGAAAACTCATTTTACATATTGCATGGTTAACACAAAAGCGATTAAGTTATTGTTCGAGATAGATCAATCTAGATTAAGTTTCAGTGCTGTAGATATATTGAGCACAAGGTTTATGGATGGTTAGTATTGTATGCCATAACACGTGTAGAACTTACGACACACGTTTTATCTCTTTTCTTTAATTTGTAAAAGTTCCTTCTTAATCTGAACGTTTTAAAATGCACCAAAACGCGACATTTACCGCTAGAATGGTATGCATATGAAGCCGGACCAAGCCAAATTAGCGTTCATGATCATTACAAGACCCCGGCAATATACGAAGAATTGTGATTATGGAATGTTTTTCAGATTTTCCGCATTCCGCTATAGGCACTTCGTTAATGCCAATTTACTGGTATGACGTTAAAAAACTGCTTGCTTTTACGCTGTTTGACCTGCATATCGGCTTTTGCGCGCAGTACTAGTTCGTCACGTTTGAAAGGCTCAGAATCGACTGGCTGCATAAAGTAAAACTTCCGTGGAATATTTTTTCGTAAGTAGAATAAAGGAAAAATGTGCATGAATGGACAGGACGCAGAGATCCTTAAGAACTCTTTTGTATCCGGATCATCTTGTGTATTCACTATTACTTATAAGCTTTAAAGTTAATTAAATTACTTCCATTTTGCTCGTATCTGCCGAGGCATCGATAGCCAAGCCAAGCCGTCTTATAATAAAACGATCAGTCCAACAGTTCCAAACTACCAACAGATTCCTAGGTTCAAACTATTTATAATGAAACATTTTTCAGGAGTCAAACGACCGTGAACACCAAGCTATAACTTATGTACGTGTGATAGCCATGCATTCTGACTGAACATTTTTGCTCCTCCACAAGCGCCGTTTTCATGACTTTTCATGACTTCCGCTTAAGATGTCGAAACGTCGCTCAGTGTCACTACTGTCCTTCTCAGGACTACATTCGCCCGAACGATCATACTTTACCGACTTATGAAAAGTGTTTATTAGGCTGAAGTCGCGATGTTATTGTTTAGTGATGTTCTTAGGTGTTGGGGACAACTTTGAGAAAAGAGAATACACAGGTTACCACATCTTTTCTTCGCCAAGTTCTTCAATCTGCAGCTAGAGAAGTTTTTGATTTGCCTGCATTATATGTGTGGTTGTCATAATTTAAAAGCACAGACTGTGACGAAGCGAATGTTAAGCTTGTTTGTATCGGGCCACACCAACAAAACTAAACATACGGTCAGCTATCTGCCCCTTTATTTGGTTATTTCTTATAGTATAAATATTAAATCTAAAGAAGATCCTCGCAGTTATTATCGCAACTTATGCAGCTGCGAAAAGAAAGCCTGAAAAAAAAAAAAAAAATCAAGCTTGCCGGGATTCGAACCCTGACCTCTGCGATACCGGTGCAGCGCTCTAACCAATTGAGCTAACAAGCCAACTGGGAGCTGGTCCCAGCTTTCTTTTCGCAGCTGCATAAGTTGCGATAATAACTGCGAGGATCTTCTTTAGATTTATTTCTTTATTCCGCAGTTCAAATATATGAAATTCATATATTCATAATTTCAGTATAAATATTATTATACCAAACCAGTGGAAAGTCTTTTTTGCGCGCTCTAATTGGCTACTCAAGCTCGGGATAGCATCTGCTATTCACTGCCCATCATTTTTCTGGATTTCGCGTGCGAGTTTTCCCTCATTTCTCAGAAAAAAGGAACTATTCAGGGGTGCTGGCTATCCACTGGTCTGGTATATACTGAAATGATTTTTCACCTCAGTGTGCGGAGAAGAGTGGTTGATATTTACCTCGCCGCTTTGCGGCTTGGCAAATGTCCACCACTATTCTCCCTTACGTCCGTGAATAGTTGTTAAATATCCATGTTAAATCAAAATTTATTTTTTCTTACTATTTAAACCATTTCACGTACTGAGAAGTGCTGGCCTTCTCCGACTCAGTACTTGGTCAATTTTGCGCGATTATTCACACTACAGAATTACTGTTCACTTTACCGATAATTAAACAAAAGGAATTGAAAGTAGGGATTACGAAAGCGGAAAAATGACGAGTTTAATACGTACATTAGGAAAACATTATTGTTTATGTTCCATTGAAATATTGAAATATGTATTGAGTTATAATACGTTTCTCAACTTTAAGTCACAATTCTCCCTTATTCCCAGCTCAGCTACCGCTTGCTTCGGAAATTCTAAGCACAGTTAAATAGATTAGTACGAAAACAGAATTCTTGGCCAGTTTAGCGTTCTTCATATCGCAACCTGTGAGCATAAACATTTGAGAAATTTTCCGCCTTCTACTTGTCTCATTGTTTTCTCTCTTTAAGACATAATGCAATGAGTTCATGGCTTTTTTTCATCTCTTCAATAAAATAAACCTTGCAATATGGGCTGTTGTAGTGCGAGATCCATGACTCACGTTTACAGTTCGAATTCGGCACTAAAAAGGACCCTCTATCTATTTTTCTCTTTTTAGGTGTTCTACAGTGATTTTAGAGTACTTACTTTGAATGCTCTTCACAAAGTTTCTCATCCAAAAGTTGTGCATGTGAAGGGAATAGAACCATAGATCCAGCTTTATTTATACCGAGAGTATTGTTCTTTTAACAGTTAATTACTCTATGTCTTGATCGGGCGTCAACAACAACAACAACAACAATAACAAAACAAAAAAAAAACGCGAAAAAACACATGGTTAAACTTTTTTTATTTTAGCTGGGCTGGAAGGGGGTATTCTGAAATGAGTACAATTTACACTTTTCACAAAAAAGACAAGTTTGTTGGCCTTAAGGTTGATAGTTGACTTGTATCGTGAGCGCTAAACACGAAATTTTAGTTTTTTCCGCATTGGAACAAAAGCCAACTGTATTAAAAAGACAACTACAAAAAGCCCACAGTACAAAAAAAACGAAACCAATAGCTCAATGACGTTAACAGTTCTGTTCTTGTCCATGGTCTTGTGCATTCTTGGCGGTGAATTTTTTTCTCAACTGAGGTGAGCCCTCGAACGTATTTATTCCTTTTTTTAATTTGGGTGCAAGATGGAAATAAGAACCGCTCGTCTCATGTACAACTTTCAGGCAATACCATACTTTGTTCGACGATAATTACCCGGCCCCAGAAATGTTGTTATTCTTTTTTTCTTTATGCATGTCTGGACCAATATAAAATGTACGTAATCCAACTCTTTGTTGTGTCGCGTAATCGTTGCTCCATTGTCAACTACAATAGCAACAACATTATGTTGGCATAGAGTTCGCTATCTCACAGTGACGAAAATGAAGTTTCTCTTTACATTATCACTACTTCTTCAAATATTCAAGTGATGAGAATTAAGAAAATGATCTCCAAGGATCAGGTGTCTTGATATTTAGACAAATTCTCCTTACTAGTTCTATAAGAAATGTATAGAAAAATAAGGAGAATATGTATTTTTATATCAGGAACTAAGGGGTTAATTAGGGGATAAAATTATTGTGATCTTGTACAAGGCTGTCAGTTTTTCCTGCTTGCGGTGCAGTAAAGTCGAGATGAAGCTCGCGAGCTTACTTCTCCTCGCATTTTTTACCTGTCTCTCACTTGGAGGTAAGCAAAACTTCATGTGAATTCTATAGCGCATTTTCCTTGTTAGTTTAACTTCCCTGTTTTATTTTTTCTATCTGAAGTTCACGTAACGTGCAACGTGCCACAAATATTTTTGTTGGAAGGGTGTGGTTAAAAAACAGGAAAAAACTGTGTAAATGTCGACTGTTAAACGGCACTTGTTTGTTTTTTGTTTGTGTTTTATCCCAAAAATTAAAATTTGTAGATAAAATCAGGATGTTTTTTTTTCAGTTTGTAACGGTGCTTTTCTCGCGACTGCAAGGATTGTAAGAATTTTATAAACGTTAAAAAGCTTTCTATCTGTCATTCAATATAGCAATAGAAGCAAGTTATTTTCCATTAGCATTGACTACATAATGAGATAGGACTGATGGAAAGGAAGCTTTCATGCTTGCAATCTGTCACTCCTTCTTTAAACTGATTTCGTTATTTTCTCTGTGTATTTTCTTTCGCTTCTAACCGGCCATTATTCACCAACCGTAGAGCTAAAAATATAGTATGTCTAATGTGGTTCAAGTTAAAAGTCAGTGCAGGAAAGATCCAGCCGTCCCCTGCTCTTCTTTTTCAGCATTTTATATATACAAAAAATTTCAGGATGTTCGTGAAACGCTGTTTGTTTTTCATTTTTTTTCGCGAATTGGGATTAAATTTAGATGTTCATGGGAAAAGTGGTGTCTGAGTTTAGATCTGTATCATTGTACGTCAGAGTTATCCCAAACAGCGCACTGTGACCCAGTCCTTTTTCCTCCAAAAGCATTGTCGATGGATTTTTGAGCTTCAGGATATGGTACTTTATTTTGGGTCTCAGGAGATGTTTTAACATCTCAATTGTTTGTTACTAGAAATTAATTTACCGTAGTCTTATCGGCCTTTTTGCCACTTTTAAAATTGCGTAGACAACGACTCTAGAAAAAAATGCAGAAAGACTATAACGAAGTAGCTGCAGGATTAAAGGGTGCTTTAAGATGAAATTATAAGTGACCAGTTTTAAGTCTATCGTATTAACACAGGGCTCCACTGCCTTCATTCACGCTTCGCCGAAACCATTTAACCAAACCACCAAATTGAGCTTGGGATATTGTTGTCATAGTTTTTGTTTTTTTAGACGTTTTCAGTTAAACGCAGTCATCACATTTGTTCTTTTCTCGGTTAATATAATAAATCACAGTTCTGATCATTTTTTCCTGTTTCGGACACCTATTGAAATAGGGGGTATTGTTTAACGTTGGGACACAATATATTTTTAAATGCCTTTAAAATACTTGGGTGAATGACGGTATCGGTTGATATTGGTACGAAAAAGGACGACGTTCCGATACTCAACAAATTCACTGAATGGGTTGCGAAACAGGGCAGGATTCACAAAGCTGTCCTCAGCCAAAGATGAATCTTTAGTATTGTTTCTTATAGGCTTTTGTTTTCCAACAATACATAGGGCACATCTTTTCTTAGGATGGCTTCATGAATCCAGCCCCACGGTCCTGATTCTTGCTATCGTACCCGGAGAACGTACCACACCTTATGAGTATTCGTTTAATTCATTTAGTATCGATTGGTGGTGATTATTAGTAAAAACGTGCCAGTGTTTTGCATTAAATTTACTAAATATAAGATTTAACTTTCAAAATTAATCAAAATTCAGACAATGTTGAAGGATATTGTGCACATTAAATTAATAGTTTTTCGGGCGTCGTAATTTTTCTGGAGTTTTCAGAAACCGTCCCAGGGCCGTAAAAAACTTAAGATATAGATGACGAATAATTGTTAATTTGGGAGATAGATACAAAGGCCATGATGTAAACTAAGGGGCTGTTCTTCCTTGGGTTGGCTTGAATAGACTCTCAGAATGAAAAGACAAATACAGAAAGAAAGGAAAGAAAAAAGAAAAACCCATCGAACAAACTGGTACTTCATTCTGGTCCAAAGCGGTCTTTTTTCTGGTTTTTGGCAAAACATATGCTAATGTTGACTAAATAATCTCACCCGTGGAGAAAGATATGCTTTAATGTAGTAGTTTTATCAACAAATGATTGTAGAAAAGCTAATTAAAGCTTGATTTCTATCCATAACCCAGAGGACATGAGACATCAACAAAAGGAAGAAAAACAACTCAGGGATACGGCTGGTGACCCACCGAACCAAACACCAATCGATGGAGTTAGAGACGAGAAAAGCGCTCAAGTAGATAAGCAACCTGCCACAGAAGGGGACGAGAAAAAACCTAAACTAGTCGACCCACCCGCCACAGAAGAGGATGAGAAAAACTCTAAAGTAGTTGACCCACCGGGTACAGAGGGAAACGAGCAAACACCAATTGATGGGGTTAGAGACGAGAAAACCTTTAAAGTGGCCGATCCACCCTCTACCAACCCATCCAGTACAGAAGGAGACGACAGTGGTCCTAAAGAATCCGACCCACCTGGCACTGGAACAGGGAGGGACGATGAAGATCCTAAAGTAGCCGCCCCACCTGCCACAGGGGAAGACGAGAAAACGAAGATTCAGATGAACGGCCAAGAGATTACACCAGAGTTAAAGTACGATTCCCTGGAAATTTCTGCCCAAGATGATAACATGAATGACCCATCTGGTAATAATCATTCAATATTGTTGTTATTTTTACATGATTATATATTCCTGGAATTTTGAAAACGATGCTCCTTGGTTGAGGTGATTGAATTAATGCACAGCACAGCGAGTCGGCGATATAAAAATGATGAGTATGAAGAGTCTTTGTTTCCTCCTCAGCCCGCTTCCTTTTCTTCTCCTTTCTTTTTCGTGCGGTTTTGAGGGTAAAGGAGTCACAATACCTTGCAGGCTTTGAACGTCGTTCCGGTGAAAATGGCCAAATTTTCAGGAGCCATCTTTTAAAAAAGCCAGGCATATAAGGATAGCTGTGTGTTGGAGACCTCATCCGCTCCACTCACCTAGTTAGTTCACATTAAAAAGAAGTCGTCATTCAAAATCGGATTTAACCATCTGTGTTTGTTTCGTTTTCAGGACGATTGCATGTGTTGCACTGACGTTGTCATAACAAACGTCGCAGATTCTTACCGCACGACCGAACATTTAATGGTTCCGTACCTGAAAATTGTGTACTTATTTTAAATAACATTTTAATGACTAAAACATCATTTTCCTAGATATATGCTGACGTCAGTAATAGGGCACCTTGTCTCTAAGAAAAGTAAACTTGTGCCTTCAGCATCCCAGCAAATCAGAAGGTAGGATGCGAGGGCCTGCCCGGCTGCTATCTCTCACGTCTGCGAAGGATGCATGAATTCTCAACACCACGTTCCAGTGATGTGTTCGATTTGTGACTGTGAATCTATATATGCCTGTTTACTAAAAAAACTTCTGGTTTTGGTAAAAAATTTGCTATTTTTTATATCTGAGTACCATGCTCGTAAGTGAACTGCTTCAAGACCATCGCCGGTGTGATATGAAGTAAAAAGCTTTTCCAAGAAAGAGGAAACTATGTATTTTTTACTGATTTCATCTTAGACGAAAGGAAAGAACTTCCAAAGTTTCGTACCATTCGCAGGCTCTCCTCTTGCCGATATTCCAGCCAAGAAACTGTACAAATGAAGATGCACAATAGGGATACTTCACTACGTTTCGTTCAGGATGAATCAAGGGGTGTTCTATCACGGCAGACTTCAGCAGTTCAAGTATTTCATCCGAGAGCTTGTTCGCTACATTAGGGCTGTCTGAGGCAGGCTCGGGGCTGCTGCATCTTGAAGCTGGCAACCTGTTCACTGGTGTGGACGTAATGGATGAAAAGGCTGATGAACTAACTGACATTGGAGTTTCTAATCTAATTTTCTTAGTCAGTTGAGGATACTGCACTGGAATGTTCAAACGTGCGGGATACTTGTGTCCAGCTGTAGCTAGCGCCTCATCTTGTTCCTTGTTGCTCAAAGTGTTTGCAAGGCTTCTTTCTATATTGTCATTGTAATTACGTTGACTTGAACTAGTTGAAACAGCGATAAGATTTGTAGCAAAGCTCTCTTCTATGCTAG
>Ga0126336_10002079_pt1 | contig 11157 bp, 8 predicted proteins | sample SidCmetagenome_FD_92530 | JGI IMG/M metagenome (GOLD analysis project Ga0126336, IMG submission 92530) | Coral microbial communities from El Islote,Puerto Morelos, Mexico - Siderastrea C C metagenome | ecosystem: Host-associated > Invertebrates > Cnidaria > Coral | place: El Islote,Puerto...
AAGTGAACTAGAGTGAGATGTTTCAAATAGCATTTAAAATGTTACCGTGCTATGAGTAGTTTTTTGGTAAATATTTTTTGCACTTATTGCTCGAACGTTGAGCGGAATCCGTCTTAACCTTTTCTCGTACACAAAATATTCCTCAAACATCAAGAGAAAGAAATCAAATGATTTTCTCTAAGGGAGAACAACTGAACTAACATCTATTAGTTTCTGGTGATTTTTCCAAGAAAAAAAAGGGAGAAAATTGCAAACCTTAGCCTAATTGTGTCAAGTTGCAATATACTTCCATCCTAGCGATCCGCAGCCAAAAAATAATTAAATAAAGTTTCAGAGAATTGGTAGAGTAATTTTTAACAAACGTAAACCAGTATTGTTGGGTTTTCTCTGATTGCAAAATTTCTCTTAGCTTTTTCTGAGTAATCCTAAAAATTGGTGTAGAGCCCCTTTAATATCACACCTATTTCCCTTGGATCAAATTGCTTCTATGAGTCATTTGCTATCGCCTACTATCTTGAGCTCAGTTACAGATGTATCCCGTGTGAGTTTCCGCATATTAGTTAACACTTTAACTATTTGACAACAGCAAACAACGTTGCACAAATTAAACTTGTAATATAAAGTTTGTCTTTTAGAATTACATGTATACTGAAAGCCTTTACCTTTCAAAAGTGATGAAGTTTGCCTTGGAGGGTACCCTTCCATGTGGATGCAAGCCGATAGCATAGAAACTGCCAATATTGAAGATTGCATTTAAAACGTAATAGAATTGTCAGCTAGGTGGCAGGTAAAAGAGATAATTCCTTACACGCTGATCAGGGATAAAAGTGTTTCCGTAAAAAGAAAGCGAGAGAAAATCGAAGCTGACGTTACAATTACGTGGTCAAGGGCAATTCCATGAGCCACAGAAAATTGATTACCCTATTTATTATTCTCTCTTTTGCTTGTAGGTTCCTCCCTGGATATTTATATTCGAAGTGCAGGTTATGATGATCCAGGAAAGACTTACATCCGGGTAAATGGACTGGATCGCTCGTCTATTCGCAGAGGACACAACGTTGTTATTTTGAACGCTAACACAGGTTTGTGTTTGCTAAATAAGGGCACATGATATCTTGAACAGGAATTAGAAAAGGAGAGAAATATAACCCTCCTTTCTCTTTAATATCTGGCCTTGGGATATCGGTAGTTCTTATGAAATTCATACAAATGAATGATTGTGAGATGTTTTTGTTGTTGTTGTTATTTGTTTGTTTATGTTTGCTGTTGCCTTTTTGTGTTGTTTTGTTTGTTTGTTTGTTTGTTGGTCTTATCTTCGCTACCCTGTCTTAATACCTTTTTTTTAATAAAACATTGTTTTAAATAATGTTCTTCTGAAATTGTGTTGCCTTGAAAGACTTGAAGGCGTTTGTTTCTACAGGTTCTTTCCTTGGAGCCAGGACATTTGATACCACGGAGGATAGCACCGCTAGCATCAGGTTGAGAAACTATCTTAACGGTATAAGAGGAGAGTAAGTACTGTCAGTTATTTTCTCACCCATTTTTTTTCCCTGAAAAACAAAAAAAAGAAAAACATCTGCATTTGTCACATGATAACTGTATTGTGACAGTCTTCCTTCTTTCGCTGCAGTAACATCGTTTTAGTAGCCATTCATGATTCTGGTTCAAACCACCTATCACCCGCTATCCCCGCTCTCAAAAGACTGGGTGCTACCGATCCCATCCTGACCAGCTTCCGGAGTTCATTTGCTTTCGTGGGATACGCAGGAGCACGCAAACCAAGATGGATTACACAGGTGCAGCACAGAAGATACGAAGGACCGAGCGAGATTCGTTTGACACTTCCAATCACAGGTAATTATCAAAAAAAAACGAGGAAGTTGGAAATTTTTGATCGATTATCGACGTAATATATGACGTAATTTAAAACACTTTGCTGCTTTTTGACGACAAAGTTTTGCTTTTCTTGCACTGAAAGGTTAAAAAAGCGTTTTTTTTGTTCAAAAATGGCTTAACCCTGCTGGTTATGACGAGAACATCTTAATCATAGTAACCGATTCTCGCCAAACTTGTGTCAAGGGCTACCGCTTAAAATGTTAGCTTTCAATCTCTTTACGGTGGCCAATTTATCTCATCAAATCAGTTGATAAATCCAAAGTTTTGTGTTTTGTTTCACTTTCCAGCACCACAGTTTTATTTTTAGAAACTAGCCCTTTGTTTGTTGGGTCAAAGTGAGTATTAAAGAATTTGCCTACAGCTACTCGAAGCGGCAGGTGCTGATAAAAAAATGGTTTTTAAAATTTTTAAGTAAACTGCCCCGCTGCCTCCTTGTACGCCCGACAGTCAAGTAAACTTAAGAGCTTTGACGAAGTACCAAGGTAGAGCACGTTGTCTATGCAAACGTCATCAGCAGATCTGTCTGTTGCTAACTGTGAACTGACATACATCGCGCATTGCTAGTTATATGCATTTTCTAACAGTCGATAAAATCAAAGATGGCCGCCATCTTGTTTCCAGTTTTGAATGATGTCACATGCCCCCCAGCAGTGCCACAACCCATAATATTTACCTCATCTTTTAGAGCACATCACGGCTAACATCAAAGGCTATCTGGCAAAGGGGGCCCACCACTCCTCACCCCATATACCATGGTGTGGGTATGAGTTTGTGATTTAATTTTGTTAAGAAACCAACTTTGCCGAATGCATTACTGTACGTGTTGCTAGAAGAAGAAAGTTGGCGTTTGGCCGGGATATATATCATAGTTCAGTATTACAAAAGAAAACAAAATACAAAACCTTTCATGAGTCTTTCTATCTCGAACGCTTCGATCTGGAAAAAAAGTCCACTTCCGTTGAGAGTTGGGGAAAAATTGGAGAAATTTTCCACAGCAAACAGTTACCCTTAGCTAAACGATTTCGTTTGTTTACTTGAATGGGCCAACCACTATAGACGCACATCTAGTGTCTTGAAAAGAGCTAGATTTTTAGTTGCGACCACCAAACATTTTTCAACGAGTATCATATGACAACAGGCTCTGTGGTCGATACTCCTTATTATGCAATGGAGTAAATTATACGGGTTGTTATGCGTTCTCTCCTTTACTTTTACCAGGAAAAATAAAAAGTACAAACGTATCTACACTAAGCTTTGCATAAGTGACATTCTTTATCTAGGTTAGGTACACGCTATGGTCACGTGACAGATAACGTCACACGTGTAATACTGCCTTTGAAATTTCTTTCTTAGGAATGTCTAGTAACATACAAATTTTGCTTCCCTGTCTCTCAAATTGGCGAAGGTACTAGGTACAAGGCTCCTTCATTTCTCTTGTGTTTAATCCCCTTAATTCAACAAAAAATGTCAGATGCACACTGCCCATTTCAGATTGGCCTATTCCAATGTCCTTCTCTCCATGTCGACAAAACCGCTTTTTTATTTAGGAATTGGGATTGGGACGGCGAACTCTCGTGACTTATGACGTCTGATTGTCTGATATGAATAGTCAGTTTTATGCAATGCATATTTACGCATTAACCCTGTAATGGATTAGAATCCCATCCAGGGGGGAGAAGCAATACTCTCAGTTGCTTCATGCCACAGAATCCGGGATAAGCTCCGGCCGTGTGGGCCTCCTGTGGCTCGTGTGCAACTTTACCTCACCTTATATTTACGCATTCATTCCATTTTGCAAAGCAACCGTATTTTTTCCCGGCTACAGTGCATGGAGAATGGTCTAGCTGGGAGGTATGGACAATTTGTAGCAAAACCTGTGATCCCGGGACACAACATCGGTACCGCAGCTGCACGCAGCCACGGCCTCAATATGGCGGAAGGAGGTGTCCAGGAGCGGCACAAGAACAACGGGTGTGCAACACGCGTCGATGTCCAGGTAAGGAAATGACTACATCCCCTGAGATGAGATCGTAGGGTAATTTTTTGCAAGATGCAGGTGAAGTTATTTATTCGTCTGTTTGTTTTGTTGTTGTTGTTGTTTGGCAAGTTTAGGGTCCTTCCTTCCTTCGCAAAAAATATGTAAATGTAATTCAAAGCCATATCCATCTATTTCCGCAGTTGATGGATTCTTGTCTAGTTGGGGCGTGTGGACAACTTGCACCAAAACCTGTGAATCCGGGACTCAAGCTCGATCAAGGAGCTGCACGCCACCTAAATATGGCGGAAAACCATGCCCAGGAGCGACACGAGAACAGCGGGTGTGCAACACGCGTTTATGTCCAGGTGAGAAAATTATTGTCAGGTCTTTTGAATTGTTTTCTGTAGTCAACGTTATAACCAGCGGACATGGTTGTTGATCTTTGTTTATTTTTATGATTCAGTTACGAACAGAGGCAACCTTTATTGGGGAAATAAATACCGAATTATTGATCCAGCCTGTTGAAATAACGACACGTCCGTAGTTACATTTTGGCTCTGTTCGCCACCCTTTCGAATTCTACTAGCTCATATCGAATACTTCAGGTATTCTCCACTTATCAGTTTCTAAATGTATTGCACCCATTTTTATCGTGTGATATCCCTGTGTTATTTAGTTGACGGTAGTTTGTCGAGTTGGTTTGTGTCAGCACCTGGCGGTGTTACTTGCGGCACCAAGGAGAACAAGATTCTGTTATCAGAAAATGGAGGCGGTTTCGAGCAAGACCGGGTGCGCTACTAAAGGCCCCCAACACAGGTTTAACCACAAGTTAACCAGAACGTTTAGCCACTCCACCCGCCATTCACAGGGCCATCCTTGGCGGCTGGTGTGGGTGGAGTTGCTGGTTACCCTTTGTAATTGTCGGAGAGCGTAGCGTTTCTGCACGAACTCACCTTTGTATTTTGGTGGAAAACTGGGCCGTGACAACCACTCCTATGAATCGAATGAGTGTGCTGCGAGCAAATGCCCAGGTTGCCACTGAAATTCTGAAGATTTTTTTTTCTGTTTGCCTGTGCCTATCGGTCGGTCTTTCTGTCGTTATTCGCGTATGGACAAGTGAACGAACCATTGGCTCTTACGTTTTTTTTTTAACGAACCATTAGCGCTTTTATTCAAAGTGTTGACTGAGCGTTCAATTACAAGAACTTATAAACAAAGGAAAAGACCAGTCGGTTATGTACAAAAGTGGTCACAGTTGCTTGCGGGAGAGGTCGCTTACGAGAACTTTTAATTACAGAGTTTAAGTGAGGATTCAATCGAGAGTGGTCGCAAGGAGAGCTTCGACTATAGCTTCCAAAGTTATCGCAATACTACGGTTGTACGCTATTAATAATTTGAAGTGTGTTCCCTCACTGAGGGACTGTCAAAGCTTCATGGTCAGTAAGTCCTGTCCCCATATTAATTGCCCCTTCAGATATGTTCCCTTTGAAAGATCGCCCCAAAGGGAAGCTTCCCCTCGCCCCCTTATGGTTGTTATCCCCTTTTGATTCTGTTCACGTGATAAAGTTCGAATGACGAACTGCTTGTCAACTGTCAGCACTTAGTTGCCTGAAAGAGTGGAACCTGCTTTCCACCGATATGGCGCTTATTTTAGTGAGTAGCTTTTGTCCTGATTCCTGTTTCTTGATTCCTGCATAACTATTTTATCAAAAGTATACTTTTTATATCTCGCAGTCGATGGTGGTTGGTCTGAGTGGGGCAACTGGACGGAATGTAGCGTGACATGCGGAATAGGTGTCATGTCACGCGAGAGGAAGTGCGACAATCCTCCACGGGTTGCCGAAGGAAGACCTTGCCAAGGAAATCGCAGTGATGTCAAATCGTGTAACACTACCAAGCATTGCATAGGTAGGTATTAGCGATGTAGTTGAAAGGAAAATTTGTCCTATCCATCCCCACTTTGCGACAGGTTATGTTTCCATAACGTGACTACCATGAAATCTTTTCCCTGTCCATACAAGGTGTAAACCCCCTCCTCACCCCTTGCAAGCATTTTCTTACGTTCAAGTTTGTTCAGACGTTATACTTGATCGATGGTTGTACCAGCACATAAATCAGTTAGTAGGTAATTTACAGAAACGGCACTAAACAGCAAATGTTGTTTTCCATTGTATACATAGAGTATCCGGGCTGATTCAAATCTATATATTTACAACTTTTTTAAAGTCAAAGCAAAAGTTACTTAAGCCTTGTGACTTTTCGTAAATTTATTTCGCAGCAATTCCAACATTGGCATGATTTCGTTCGGGGAATTTGATGTGTTCGTAGCCTCCATATTTTAACAGACATACATACATCTTTTGCTATTGTTATTTTTTAAATCATTTTTTGAATGTAATTTTTTAGACATGAACTTGGCACATATATTTTTACATCATCCTTGTTCTTCTTTATTTGTTTTGATTTCTTTTGACCCAATTTGTCCAGGGCAATTAGAATTCGCAAGAAAAGGTCAATACAAATGTCAGCCAGTCTATCGACTTCATTGGAGTAGTATGGGAGTTGTAACCTTAATGGAAATGGTCTCCTGCTTATAGGTACGGGCCAAATGAGAGAAACGTGGGTTGCCTTAGGTCAGAAATAGTTCAACAGACTATAAAATGTATTTCATTTCTTTTTGTTTTTATCAGATAGAGTTGGTTGCTTTGGTAACTTTCCTTCGACTCTTCTCGGGAGCTTCCGTGATGACATCAACTGGTTTGTGCCACTGCCGTTCTCGAAACAGATGGAAAAGATGATTAAGAAATGCTCTCGCGTAACTATTGCAAAGAAACTGAAATTCTTTGCGGTTGAAAACTATGGAAATTGCTACGGAGCTCAAGAGTTTTCTCCTGATAGCGAAGCGAAATCAACTCGCTGCAATTTTGGTGTCGGATTAGAGAACTGTTACTATGTTTACAATGTTTTTTGGTGAATTTCTTGTAATTTGGCTGTAATTTAACTGCAACTAATAGGGTAGCATAACAAAGTGCCGTTAAGAATTGGCAAGGAACCAGCCTAGAATGTAATAATAACAATAATCTTGCACGCTCTGCATTTATTGCGTAAGGAGATCTATATGTGGAATCCATACTATTTTCCCATGTTTATTTCAAAATTTTGATCTTATTTTTTGACTCAATCAGTTTATTTTATAAAGTATTGTAAGAATATGGTTTCTTTATACATCGATGAAAATGATTATATATGCTAATTTTTTGGCTAACTGGACACAAGGGCCGTACTGAAGAATGTTAACCCGAGGTCATGCCAGGTAGGAGGGACATTTCCGTACCGACCTCAGTTAGACTGAACGATAGTTTTCTTGGTTTCTTATACAATGATAGTAGGCTTCCCCAGGCTCGGCCGGAGAATTTAAATTTGCCGCGGTTGTGCTGTTTTTTTGGTTAGCCATTTTGTTATTAGCCAATTGCAAGTGATGACAGCTTTTTCTTTCTTCTCATTTTGTTCATTCTGCCTTAAACTAGAACCGTTTCCATGGCAATGGCCTGTACTGTAAACTCCTGGTCGAGAAATGGCCAATCAGAGGGGTCCATTTGGCCTTGAGAATTGCTTGTCATACAATAAATGATTTGCATTATTTTTGCCTTGAGTTTTCATTGCTGTGTGTCAAAAAGCAAGCCCTTCAGGGTTACAATTTGCAAGTTTCTCCTTTTTATAGATAGTAAATAGAAACGCCTTTGCTATACCTATTGCTGTTCTTCCATCGATCTTTGCGAACGGGTAAGAGGGTCTCAATGGGGTTAACCGCCATCCGTCAGACAGCCTGATAGTTAAACATCCAACGTCAGAAAAGATCATTTTTCATTTTTTTCAACCGTCAGCGGATTCAGTTGTCGCTAGCCATCAAAAGGTCTCAAATCGACCATTTCAGATCGTTCAGCAACTCCTCTAGCCCTCAAAAAATAAATAAACGCTCCAGAACACTCCGCGATTGCAACTCGCGCTTCGCCCTCCCGAGTCCCCGTTTCTCTCCTCTTTTAGCTCCTGCCAGACACGCAGGCTGAGCGTTTGGCCGGAGCTGTACTTTAGTCGACGTTATCGGATAAGTATGGGAACGGGCTGAACTCAAATAGTGAAGGACACGATTCTGAGCAAAGGCCTTTCATCCTCTTTCTCTTTTGCTATTTAACTCTTAAGCACTTCTGTAACGGCGTTAGGGTTTACGTGAGTTTTTCAAACTCACATATCCTAAACCCCGCCAAAATTAAAGTTGTCTCCCGTTAACTTGAACCCTCGCTAACTCGCACCAAAATTGATTTCCCCTGGATTTGCTTTATCTATTTACGCTAAGTTTACCTTCGGTACATGGCCTCCCGCGGTTAACTCGAAGTAAGTCCGTTTTCCCTTCAGGTCATTTTCATACAAACTTTTATCTTACTGATAGCTCGCAGGTTATTTGACATGTGTTTTTGACATAAATCGTGTATTAAAACAATCATGTGATATGTGTTGTATTAAAATTAACTATAACTAGCCCTCTCGGAAGCAACCTTTGAGAAAAGTTACTGTTTCAGTGCATTCGCGAGCCGAGTAAGCCAAACAGACTGATTACGCAGCATTAATCAAGTCAAAGTTCATCCGGCATATTTTTGCGTTCTAGTGTTGCAAAAGTTAGCTGACGTTTCGAACTAAATTGGCAATGGGGGTCTGCTTCCTCTAAGTTCTTTAGTTCTGCTCCTTTGATGCTACTATCTCGCGATAACTCGAACCTTTTCGATTTCCCTTGAAGGTTCGAGTAATCGGGAGTCAATTGGGCTGAGTTGCATAAGTAAAAACGAAATGGTCCAAAACGGTCTCCAGAAGCTCGCAAAAGCGGTAAAAACACAGCAAACGCACAACAGGTAAGGTTTTTCAAACTTTATTTTCGATTTTAATGTATTTTCGTATTACGCTTTGGTTTATACCTGTGGTTAACCTGTGGTTAATCCAACTCGATCTTTTATTGCCCCCAGTGTAGGCTGTGTAGCCTGTTCCAGGCTCCAATATAGTCGGAAAAGCGGATCGAGAAAACAAACTGGCGCGAAAAACGCGTGGGGGCAGCCCGGGAGTAGGCTTGGATAAATTCTGCTCGTAAAATGGCTTATTCTGCCTGCCTGCAGTGCTCGTAAAAATCGCTTATTCTGCTCAAAATTCTGCTCGGACACCCTTTTTCTGCTCAAATTCTGCTCGTTACACAAAAAAGTTTCGGCCCTTCGGGCCTTAGGTATGTTACGCAAATATGGAAGTGAGCCTGGGCCTAACCCTTTAATACTAGCAAAATTGTAATTCATCTTACTTTATATCACTAATATTAGACGAGACAGTGGATCATGTGAGTGCGTTTTAGACCATCAAATGCGTATGCTGCAAATGCGTATGCCGACGACCATCAAATTTATTACTCAGACAGGGATCCAGTGGCACTGGAAGAATGCTTATGCGGGGAAGTAGAAACAGCAAATCAGTGGTATAATAAAAACAGGATGATTGTCAACGAAAATAAACATCAGGCCTTGGTCCTTGGAGACACGGAGTACACTTTCTCATTTCCCCGTTAAAGACTCAATTGACATATTTGGTATGAACATTGACAACAAACTTCTTTTTGATAGACACATATCTTCTGTGTGTAAAAAGATTAGTAGTCAGCTAAATGTCATGTTGAGATTTAGAAAACTGATCTCCAGTGCCACTTTGGTTATTAACTGTACAAGACCTTTATCCTACCACGTTTTCACTATTGTTCATCGGTGTGGCATTTCTGTGGCGCGCGAAATGCTGCTAAAATAGAACTCTCAACAAGAGGATTCTTAGATTTGTTTTAAATGACTTCGATTCTAAATATGACAATTTATTGAACAAAGTTAACTGTGCTTCCCTGTACAACAAGCGGGTGTACAGTATGTTAAAACTACTGTACAAAAGTTTGTTTTTTACCAGGTCTCCCATTTATATGAGGAATATGTTCACTCCTCGTGATACTTCATATAATTTATGTGGTAACTATATGCTGACTCTCCCTGTACCTAGAACTACTACTTACGGCCTTCATTCTTTTTCTTACCATGGTGCCAAACTATGGAACTTACTGCCAGACTGTGCAAGAATTACTGGGGATTTTGCTGCCTTGAAGAGATTTTTAACCAACCTTTGCATGCAGAGCTAAACATATATCTTATATAAATAGAATGGAAACTTTGATATAACTCTTTTGGTATATTTGATATTTTGTGTATTTTATATATATTTTTTCTCGGAAATATTAGCTTTAATTTGTAGCTACTCTTAATTTCGTGAAAAAATAAAGTTTATGTATGTCTGTATGTTTGTAATCACAAGGTATTTGCCATTTGGTATGTATTTAGTTTTCAATTTTTCTTACAACTGTTATGCATATCGTCACGATTTTCCGTTATTCTGCTCAAATTCTGCTCGAAAATGCCTTAAATTATTCTGCCGGCAGAATGCTCGCCTAAAGAATCGGTTATTCTGCTCGAAATTCCGGCTGCCGGCAGAATTTATTCAAGCCTACAGGGGACTAAACTAGGCCCGCCGTTTTTCCCGCCGTTTTTCACTCGCCTGATTTTTCGTTGCTTTCCCCTGACCGAGAGCCTTAACCGAGAGCCTGGTACGGACTACCTCCAGTGACGCTCGGATTTCAAAAACGCGCTGATCTGGGAATGAGTTTGCATAGCAACATTGCGGATCATGGCGGCAAAGGAGAAGTGCAGTTTGTTGTCACTCTCAGCTCTTTTGACACCATCGCGCAACGGCGTTAAAATCTCTTGAATGTGAAAGCTTATTTCAGAAAGGGAAATATCATGGCAAGAGCTCAAGGTAAATGGCTATACTTTTGTGTTCCTTTGAAGGAAATCTAGTTTGTTACATGGAACTTTTTGCTGCTTACATGTAAGCTTATAAAGACTTAAGCTTACATGTAAGTTAAGTCTTATATGCATATGGACATTTCTCTGCTTATAAAAAATCGGCAAATCAATTTCAAAATACTCGTCTGGTGGCTTTAATTACAACTTGTGGATTGAATCCACTAGTTAATAGTTTGAATCAAATTAGTACAATGTAGTATGATCAGAAAGATACGTGTGGTTCTGGATTTTCATCACTATTATTTGCTATCACTTTGACTATTTTGAAGTCAAAGTTGTGATGTTTATGCAAAAAGAGGCGGAATTTTAACAGTCTATGATTTTAAGTCACAATGCAGGGGCAATGTATGTACA
>Ga0126336_10002080_pt1 | contig 11154 bp, 10 predicted proteins | sample SidCmetagenome_FD_92530 | JGI IMG/M metagenome (GOLD analysis project Ga0126336, IMG submission 92530) | Coral microbial communities from El Islote,Puerto Morelos, Mexico - Siderastrea C C metagenome | ecosystem: Host-associated > Invertebrates > Cnidaria > Coral | place: El Islote,Puerto...
TAACGAAAACATTTTCCCTCGACAGGAAGTGAAAGAGAGCGTTTACCCGTTCGGGGTATAACTTAGTTAACCCAAGATTCGATACTGCTTCTTTGAAAGCCTTCGCACAAACTGGAATCCCCGTAACCGCCACTTTGTAAACATTCCTCGCACTTTGAATAATTAATGAAATAATTCATGAGAATAATTGAGAATCAGCCAATCAACACCGCTGTCTGGTTTTTGGACAGTGACGTCACTGGACGGCATTAGCAGTTAATTGATTCAGACGTCTCTCTCGGGAGTGAGCGACCATAGGAGACGGCTGAAATTCAGGCTACAGGCATCCTAACTTCACACAAAAAATGAAGGGGGGTTAAAATTTTTCATTTCCAACTTTGCTACACTTTCTTAGAGAACTGCTCTTAATTTCATTGGCATATCGCTTTTCCAACTGACCTATGAAGGGAAGATGCATTGGGAGCAAGTGATTGTGGGTCCTATTATCCTCAGAGCCCAGTTGTTCAAAGCACTGGGCTAAGCTTTAATAGCGTCAATTTTGACCCATACATTTTTGTTTGTTTTTCAATTTGACTTTGATTGGTTTCAAGCTGTCAAATAACATTAGAAGTGGAAATGCTTTTACAGAACCATTTCTTATTAACCCAAGGTTAGCATAATTTTATAACTGGCTTCTGGAGGAAGTATAAAGTAAGCTTACTCCACATGAATCTCATAAAAATGACAATCACAATTCATAGTTGAGAACAAAATTGATTTACCCACAGAATTCATTCAAATATAGGAAAAGTTTTAGTTATTTAGGTCAGGGTAACCGGAACATTAATTTTTAACCAGCATGGTAGGCCGTTGCTTAGCAATGAATACAGTTTATATAAGGATAAATTAATTATTTCTATCAGTGAAACTGTTTTATAAATTTTGTAGGAAATATGTACAGTCAACAAGATTCGCAACAAGTAAAAGCAAGCTAGAATAACTTGTCGCTAACAAGAAAAACTCACTGAAAAGCCACAATGGCTTCTTCCACCGTCAACTTCGGCTCCTTGGAGGCACCACTTTTCTTGCCTTTTTTCTTCTTTCCAGAAGCTTTTTTCTTTCCTGATTTCTTCTTAGGAGGCATAGCTTATGACTTAGTAAACCATAAACGAAAAAAGCTTGTTTTCACGACGGCTAAATCTTGCATTTTCCGCTGGAAATTCAACTCAGTCCGCACAAGAAACCTTTGGAAAATGACAACATTTGGGGCGACCTCGTTTCAAACTTTCTCAAAACGAGGCTGATCACCGGATAATCGAGTGGAGTCTGGTTCTACGTGGACGAAAAGGCCGCTGGGACACTTTCGAGCGGTCATATTGGTTGTAGTTGGTTGTGGGAGGCAGAAATCAGTGATGGCATCGAGCGGCGAAACAGGGGACAGACTAGATACAAAACGTCTAGAAGCAAAGAAACAAACCTTGGATGATGCTTATGCAGCTCCAGCTAACTTTCTAGAGATCGATGTCGTCAATCCTGAGACACATGGCGTTGCTAAAAAGCGATACACAGACTACGAAGTTCGCATGAGGGTTGGTACATTGTAGCTATAAATGGAATGCATTTGATAACCTAAATCAGAGATAATTATTACCGCACGAGCTGCAAAATTGCAGCAACCTTTAAGCAATTAACATAATTTTGTAAAGATCGATCATCTAATCAGTTCGCAAGGTTGGCTTCAGGGAACCAACTCAAAAAGCTGTCAAGAGCACAAATGAACTTTTATAATTTAATTTCCTTGAAGCTGTCCTTGACTTCTGATTGAATTGGCGACCTGTTAGACTTTCCAAGAGCTTCTTCCAACACTTATTTTCTGTAGGCTAGTTTTGTTGTTGTTGGAAGGGACTTTTTGTACATGCCGCACTGAAAATGTGCTGGTGGATCTTTTTGCCGTTGACGTAAAAGGCTTTTTCAGCCAAATGAACAAACAAGTCCTGACATCATGTCTTAGACTTGACCCATCAACAGGGTGAACAGGGGTAAAAGTACCGCCATTGCTGGTTTGTCTTGAACATATCTGCCGTCCCCCCTCCCCCCAACCAGGTTGGTACTCTTTGAATGTTGGTTAGGGGTGTGCTGCCGAGACACTAAACCCTTACCCTGCACCAAACCATGTTCAGCTACATGTTGTAACCCTATTCTAGACTAGATACCAAGCCCCCTACCCTATCCCAGACTTGCTGAGTGTCAGTTCCTGTGCTAGACTAAACTCTTCATACCACTGATCAATTTCCTGATGAGTGACACCCTGTTTTAGACCAAAAGTCTCTGATCTCTATATCCTGTGCCATACCTGAGAGCTTCAAAAAGCATGGATTGTGCAGAAGCTATTGAGTTTGGCTTTTCCAAAGTTAAACAGGACATGAACTGTAGTAGAGGATGAGAAATCTTACTTTCTTCTCTTACAGGATTAGGGAAAGGTTTTTGGTTTGAAATCATACCCTGTGCTCTTGACTGGGCAAAGCTTGGTTCCACTAATGACCAAAACACTGCAACAAGGACAGTTTTTGTTGCTTTAAATTTCCTCCCTTACCTTGTGAAAGATCAGTTCACTTTCTTCAAAGAAGTGCCTATGTGATTTGCCTAGGATATGAAAATTTGGCAAATGATATCGAAGACGGCAGAACAATTTTTCGTTTGGTTGGTAAATAGAATTAAGCAGTTGGTAGTGAACAGCCCATGTGCAAAACTTACCAAAGGACAACTCTCACCCTTAAAAACGCATCACTCGCTTAGTCTAGAATAGTTAGAAGTAATAATTTTCAAATAGTAATACCTGTTGTGAATTAAGAATTGCCTAGAATCAAATCTTGAAAGTCAAATTCTTCAAAATTATACACTACATTTTTACACCTTACATCTTGGTAGGTTTAAACTACAACGGGAGATCTGGGTTTGCTTACATGGAATGATAATAATAATAATAATAATTATAATAATAATAATAATAATAATAATAATAATAATAATAATAATAATAATAATAATATTTAACAGGGAGCCCACTTCACCAATAGGTGCTCTTCAGTGGGGCCCTGCACATACTTAGAGAAATTAATTAAAAACTAACTACAAAAGATTAAAAACTAATTTCAAATGATTAAAAAGCAAAAGCTAGTTTAATTTGTTTGTTACTAATACAGGTTCACTATCTTTTCTTCGCACCAGACAAATCTTCCAGTGTTTAAGGTCAAAGAATCATCTGTAAGGAGACGGTACAGTGACTTCAAATGGCTGAGAGGTGAACTAGAGAGGGATAGCAAGGTAACTCCATTATTCAAACCTGTTCTTAGCTAATTCCCAGTAAATCACAGTTTTACCAAATGCTAGCTGCTCGATCCATACACAATGAAAGGCTTTTGCTTAGTGATGATCTTGGTTGAAATGTAAATTGCTCCAAATTTTCTCAACTTTTGCATTTAGCCTGGTTATCATGTAAGAAATGTAGTTCCATGTTTTTCTTCGGCGAGATGCCTTGAATTCTAAGAGCTAGGTCATCAGTTGTCCAAAAACTGATTCAACTCAAGTGAAGCACGAAGTGGGGTTTTCTTTTGTTTTAAGTGGCTTGTCATTTTAACAAATTTAAAGTGATAACCTTTTAATGAAATTAGTTAAATGAGTTGTTGTGCCAGAGTAGAGTTACATGTAATATTTAGAGCTAAATCATCACTCATCATACTGTAGATTACTACCAAGGCCTTTAAGATTGTTTACTTTATGCTTACTAGGTGTTTTCAATTTGTACCATTGTTGCTTCCAAACTAATTTTCTAACTAATTTTCTATAGACTTACTGCACTTATCAGCAAATGGCCTCCAAAGTTCATTAAATGACAGTGATAATATTACTGACAATAATAATGATCGTGGTATTGATTTAAACTGTGGTTTGTCTAGCTGTTTGATTATTAATACCACTTGGAAATTTTAAGTTAAGTACATTTCCTTGTGGTAATTTTTCACAGATTGTGGTTCCTCCTCTTCCTGGGGATGCGTTAAAGAAACAGTTACCATTCAGAGGAGATGATGGTAGGAGATAACAGTGAAATTTATTCTCCTAAACATGTATATGTTGTGGTTTAAATTTGTCTTTTGGTTTGAAAATTTTCAAACCAGTTTGATTTTTATATTTTCCCTTGTTCTAGGTCAAGGAGATGAATCTGAGACAAAAGAAAAAAAATTTAAAAAATTAACTGTTTTACAAATTTTCAAACCAAAGAAACATTTAACACGTGCAAAATACGTACATAACATGAAAGTGGAAAGAATGTGTTTTGTATGTAAGACTTTACTAGTACAGGGTTCAAAATAAAATCAGAACTTTTAGCCTGAAATTGTCAGCGTTTTTTCTCAAGGCTGATTTTTAACCAGCTGTAAAGATGAATGGATAAGCTGAGCTTCAACAGTTTTTTGTCTCACATTGCGTGACATGATGAACTACATCAGCACTGGAATAAAGTGTTTCCAATCTTAAGTTATCAGCCACCCTTGGGGACCGTTTGCTCATGTTTTTGTTGTTTTTATGAAAAACCCTATAAACTATACATTTTTGGCAGCTTAGTAATTCCAGAAAATGACTATTATATTCAAAAAGAGGTAGAAGTTTAACATGTTTAGAAAATGGGAAGGTTTTTTCACACGTACACGTCTTCATAGATTAGGTTCCACTCCCTCCAGAAACAAAGAAAACAAAACGATTAACACTGCATTCTCTTCTTGACACCTATGGCTAAAAAAACGTTTGTTCTTCTTTTAGTAGCAGATGAAGTCAGAGAAGACAAATAAATTAGTACTTCGTGTGGAAAAAAGGTCTAGCTTTAAAGCAAAAAGAGGGATTAAAATTTGCAGACATGGTTTTGTGGGAAAACTACAATCTGTCCAAATTTCAGCCAAATTGGTAGAGCAGCTGTTGACTTGTAGTTAAAAACGTATGTACAACTCGCCAAAATTTGACTTTCGAGAAAAAAGGAAAGTGTATTTTCTGCGGCTTCTTGCCAGTAATGAGTTTATGACACCTAAATGTTCATTGTTCTATTTTGATGGCTACCAGAGAGGGATCAGCCTTCTCAAACAAAAGAACTTTGAAAGGTAACATGTAACAGGAGTAATCTTATGTAGCAAGCGGCAGAAAATAATTTATTAGCTTTCATCTTACCACTCTTGGACGTGGGAAAACATTCATCATTTTCGTTTTATTTACAAAATGTTCTCCTTACGTCAATGTGTATTTCTTGTAATAATTAAAATTTGTTAATATTTCCTGAAATGCTGACCAGGTTGACAAAGATGCTGAAAATCACAGCAAAATCCAGGGAAATCATCGACGCAACCACTTCGCCTGTTGATAAAATGAACCCTGATCGCTCTCTGCCAGTTCACTGCCCATTCTTTGTCAAGCGCTTTCTTTTCCTTCAGTCTTGGTTTGGAAGACGAAAAAAAAAACAGACACAACCGTTTTTTTTAATGGTGCATTTAGGTGAAAGAAAACTCTCATTACTTCGTAAAAAAACTTAATATAAATCACTTCGCAAGAATCGCTTAAAATGTGAGTGCAAGCAGCACGTGTTTTTCAATTTCACGTGATCGAGTTAATCAGGTGTGACAGAACTTGTCAGCGATCAATTACCATAATTAACAAGGAAGAATCTTTTACTCCTACTAACTCTCCACTGAGCCATTATTTCCTTCTAATTTTTTGTTTGAAAGAAAGCTCTCGAAGAGATTTATCTGGGCATGTAAAAATCTCCTTTGTCAAAAAATGACACTTTTTTCCGTGGCTGATACCTTTACGAGTTCCTTCACGAAAGTCCCACGTTTTTGTACTGGTTTTAATTGTAGAGTGAGTAATTTCTTGTAAAGGTTCACAATTTCTTCAAAAGTTTGCTGCAAAAACATGCTGCACAAAATGTACTGTATGCAAAATGTATTTTAATAGCACCTTATTTTTTTTTTCCCAAAAACTTCGATCAAAGAACTTGCCTTTCCTGGAACGAAAACACTTTTCACTTGAATGACAATATCAAATCCTGATCAGAATTTAATGATTCTATCCTGTCCTTAGTTTCAGCATTTTAGTTTTGTTTGTGAATTTGCAAATTTGATCAATCTTTTGCGAAAAAAAAAACAAAAACAAATGCCACCACAGTGAAACAATTACTATTTGCTTTGGTCTCTGGTAAATTAAAGAAGGCAAAAGCGTACACGAAAAAGTGACAAGGTGCTAAGAGGAACAGGAGCAAACACTCAGTGGGAACAAAGGAAATCGTGAATGAAAATTTGCTTGGTTTCTAAAAGAGAACTGAATTGCTGCAGCACTGCTATCCTGTGCCTGGCCCATTTCCTCAGTTAGGTCAAGTTATTGAACATGAATGATGCCACATCGGAAAATAAGAATGCCAGCAGGTAGAGATAGTTGCTAGAATGAAGAGGTGATTTATGAGAACCAAGACAATGATTGAAAACGTTTTACAATTTAGAAAGCTTTTAAAACGTCATCCAATTCGCTTTAGTTATGTGTGTAAGTGTAAGTGTACTTGTTCCAGCGATGTTGATTTTGCCGATCAGGGCATCTCATTTTTTCTATTTCTACGGTGAAAAATCACTGGCAAGTGTGGTCAAGTGCCGGCTGTTGCCGGCAGCTGGCTGCTATTTTGAACCCTGCCAGTAGTTGAATTTTGAAAGTCTTGTTTATCGTCTGTCTTTTAGGCATTTTTGAAGATGATTTTATTGAGGAAAGAAGACAAGGCTTAGAGGCATTCATTAACAGGTAAGTTATACAAAGTACTGTAGCTGTGTAGGTGCTCCACAGCTGCTGCTTGTTAGAAAAGTACCCCCAGGATTTTTTTCCTCTCTTTTTCTTTCACTTGTTAAAAATCCTGATTGGGTTCTACTCAACTCCTGCACTGCCCCCAGCATTGGTTTCCCTGCTGGTACTATTTTTACATGCCACAGGACACCCATATTGCCACAGCATAACCCAGTTTTTGTAGCATGTGATTAAGTAACTAAGAGTATTGCTATTCTCCCCTGGATGGGACGCTAGTCGATCGCAGGGTTACCCCCAGCAGTATGTTGCCAGTATCCATTTATACACCTGGGTGGAGAGAGACAATGTGGGTTAAGTTTCTTGTCTAAGGAGACAACACAATGGCAAGGACCAGGCCTTGAATAGCCTGCAAACGCAGACATATTTTTGGCTGTTGTTTCGTTGAACCACTGACATTCAGATCTGAAGTCCAATGAGTTACCCACTACACCATTGCCCTTCCACTCATGAGGAGTAAAGCAGAGGTGCAGATTATTTTTTCTTGAAGAACATAATTTATAATTATCCAACTAAGCTACCATTATTTTTTCGTCAGGCTCAAGGTTAAGTTTTGAACAACATTCGCAACATTGGCTAATGGCATGCCCTTGATTGGTCTGGAGTGCATGTCATTAGCCAGTCCATCTTGATCATTCTTCAGTACAGCCCATGGCCTGTACTCAAGACTTACGGGACAGTTTTCCCTTTACCGAACTCCCAGCTGGTAATTAACTTATTATTTGTAGAGACCAGGACTATTGAACTGTTGACCTGTAGACTGGACATGGTATGTGCTAATCACTTTACCAATGCACCTCTAGGCACACCTGTATAACACATGGAATTAAAAAACACTACCCTTGGGACCTGAAAAGGTGCTTAGTAGATATCACATTCAAAGACAGGCTGGCATGTCTTCCTTTAAAAGGGCCTATAAGTAGCGTGATTTTCATTTGACTAGTCCTTGGCTTGGGTGAACAGGCTACATGTATTAAAAGCCTGCAAGTTCCTGTCATTTCATCATATTTACATAATGTTTAATTACAAATATTTTTCCTTTTTTCAGAGTATCTGGACATCCCCTTGCTCAGAATGAACGTTGCCTGCACATGTTCCTTACCGACCCAATAATAGATAAAAACTATGTTCCAGGAAAAGTTCGAGCCACGTGAAATAGAAGGAAATTTTATAGGAAAGCCTATGTGTAAACAAATCTTTGGGCCTATTTCTACAATCAAATAGTCCACAAAAGAAGCTTCAAATCCTTTAGCCTTAAATTGATCAACATTCAATTTCTCCTCAAAGTTATGCATGCAGATCATGAGTAATAGAGTAAACGGGTCAATGAAACTGTGTACACTAAAACTATTTCTGGATTGATAATTGTAACCAGTGACATGCAAAAGGGAGTAATGACAATGTGACATTAAACTGTAGAGTACTAAGAGTTTCCTTTAGTCATGGAATGCCAAGAACTTAAATTGTCGAATTGGTCTTAATGTAATAACATTCCAGAGATAATTTAATGTGGCTAATCATAGAAATATTTTGAGGCGAGTGAGGAGAACTAGTTTGTTGACATGAGGGCTTTAAGGGTAACAGAGATATTATTTTTAGGAAAATTCAAACAAATTTGATTGCAGGTAGTTTGGGCATAAAAGTTCTTACAATGCACCAATGTTCTTAGAAGTGCACTAATTGAATTAAGTTGTTTTTAGTGAAGGAAATAAGGCTAATTGTTTGGTACACTATTCGTAAGCATTCTTGTAATTTTGTTGTAGGAATTTTCTGGTGTAATTTTTGTCATTTACTGCACTCTGCAATGAATGCAAACTCAAGTTCAAAACTAAACTGAAGGCTTTGCTTTACACTGTCATCAAAAGCTAAATGTCCCCCGAAGCTAAAACAAACTAATATTGTATCATTTTGAACACTCCCAAATCCCAACCTTTCAATGTGATCTTTTGAAGCCTTTAAACCAAACCACTGTTTTGTAAGACATCCTCCAATATAACTGATAGTGTTGTTAAAGGCAAGCATTGGTTGTGGTTTCAACTACAGAATTGCATGTTTTTGAAGAACTCAGTTTTAAACACAGTGTTAAGTAAAAATTAACAGATGGAATGATCCAGTAAGCTGACAAGTTCAATGTTGGCGGTTCCTAGGACACCAGCTTTCCGAATTAACTTGACCATGTAATGGACTAATAGTGAGTCTCATATTAAATTGGATTTGATAGTAGATTAGGCCCAGTTACCTGATTGTGAGCATCTGAAGTCATACCCCAAGAAAACCAGTGACTTGTTTTCAGATTTGCTTTGCTTTCAGTAGTAAGAACCTGGAAAAATAATTCTGTTCTAAAATGATGAATGGTGTAGTGCTACCCAAAGGCGTTGAGCAAAGCACGTCTGATTGGTTGAAGCAAATGTCGATAAACTATGAATCAATCAGTCATACGTCTCGTACTTGGTTCAAGTCTCATTGACAACATGTACTTTCCTGACTGGTAACCAATCCAAGTTCTGCTTCTTGCACTGATTTTTTTGGATCAAATCTGGGACTTTTTATAAGACACCACAATTCAACATGGCGAGTTCCAAATATTTCCAGAGTTTGACTTGAAGATAATATCCTCAATACATTATATCCCAAATTAGGTTTGAACTCTAGTTTCATAACATGATCAGTGCTTAACATGTAACTGATGGTTCTAGTAACTAAATATTTTTTAAAGGTACATGTACCATAAGTAGAAATGCTTTTGATAATTGTGATGCTCATGTGCAAGTTGTGTGCTTTGATTTGAATACTTATTTAGCCAAAAGACTTTCTTTATTAACCACAGATAAGTATCTTTTTTAACCAAAGAGCTGTGAAGTAGTGCATAGTTTACTGGCTACAATACCATAGTAATTATATCTTCCATCATTTTTATAATAAATTCATACAGTTTCTTGAAGAACGTGAATCTGGCTCTAACAATAAACAATCTATGAAAAATATTTGAGGGCAGTAACATGGAGCATAAAACGTTTTTATTCCCAGAAAACTTGAGAGGCCTCTGCTGGGTCAACCAACTGTAACTGCAAGAGTTAAAGTGTGACTCTAACCTGTAGTCAGCCTAAATTTTCAGCTTTTGTTTATTTGTGCACAAGTTGTTTGAAGAAACGAATTATAGAACTTTAAAACCAAGCCAAAGGAAAATAGGGCCTGATTAGGTTGCATCTCGGTTTATGCAACATTGCCTGTCATTTAGACTATAATCTGGATGCAATACTAAAGTGCAATCAGTAGAATGCTATTGACCAGTACTTTACCATGATGCTGTTTACTATGCTGTAGAAGGTGAGTGGCTTTTGAGCCTGTTGTTGAAATCATTAAGTTAGGCTCGATTTCCACCGCTCACTCGGGTCCAGCTTTCCTCCCTTTCGGGGGGTGAGCCAGGCTCATTTCCTGAAAAGCTGCTGGTAATCAATTAAGTATGACCTCTCAAATGAAAGGGATTTAGTACTTGAAGAACTTTCCTGTGGCACTGTTTAATATGCCATATAAGGTGGCAGTATAAATGACAACCAGTGGCCAGAGTTTGTGTGACTATTTAAAAGTTTTCACCCAAAATGATCTCTTCAAATGGCAACTCCAGCCTCCTATATTCCAGTTTAATTCTTCGTTCATCTCTTGGGTCCTCTTGAGATACCAAAGTAGTGGCAGTACCTGGTCTCCCCTGACGACCAACTCTTCCCGCAAGGTGAATATACTCATCAATATTCTTTGGAACTTCCATTAGATATACGTGATCCAAGTCTTTGAAGTCAAGGCCCCTCACAGTTTCCTCTGTGCCAACCACAATGTCTATTTGGCCAGTACGAAACTGAGTAAGGAATTCTTTGAATTCCTCAGGATCTTGGTTAGCAGCCTTCTTGTAGAGAGCTACAGCATTTAAACCAAGGTCTCTTAACTCCCAAACAAAGTTGTCAACAGAGTGAAGCCGGTGAATGAACACTAGAGCTGACTTTTGGTTTGACTCCCTGAAAATTCTAAAAGAGATTTAAAGCTAAAGATTAACTTTTACAGTCCTAGTGGATTACCATGGCAGGTTCTAAAATTTAACCAATAACGGGTTATCAGGCTTGTCTTTGTTTTCTATAGTAACAAAGATGTATTTCAGTAACTACTGACAGTGAGAGCTCCAAACCGTAAACTGCTGCTCATAAGCCCCCCCCCCCCCCCCCCCCACGCCCCCCCCCCCCCCCCCCACCCCCCCCCCCGCCGACCCCCCACCCACCCCATCCCACTGCACCCCACAGCAGA
>Ga0126336_10002081_pt1 | contig 11153 bp, 9 predicted proteins | sample SidCmetagenome_FD_92530 | JGI IMG/M metagenome (GOLD analysis project Ga0126336, IMG submission 92530) | Coral microbial communities from El Islote,Puerto Morelos, Mexico - Siderastrea C C metagenome | ecosystem: Host-associated > Invertebrates > Cnidaria > Coral | place: El Islote,Puerto...
ACCAAGGGGGGGGGGGGCAGGTAAAAAATTTCTATTGTAGATGGGGGGTCATTATATTTTACAGGTACTACCCATCAAATCCCACCAGCCCCCCCCCCACCCCATAAAAAATAAACGATCCCTTAGTGATGCATGTAAAGCCACTTTTTGTTAATAATGTGGGAAGGGAAGGTGGGGGGGGGGGAGGAGGGGGCAAGTGTGGGAAATTTGACAAGCAATGCATGATTGGTAAATACAGTTACATGTAAAAGGGACATAGAGATAAGAATATCTCAGAGGTGAAGAATTTGATTAAATTTTGATCCTTATAATTTTTAGGCTCATGGTGAGATTTGGAGAAGTTAGTTTTTCACAAAAGACCGCAGCCTAAAAATGATAAGATCATAAGTCATTAGAGAGGGTATTTCAACTCATCACTTTTTGCTCACATATTGCCAACAAGATTTGTGAGGTGTTAGGTCCTAAAGAGGGCAATGAATAATAAACATTCTGTTCTGAGGTAATTTCCAAATTATGTACCTACCTGTCTAAATAAGGAGAACAAGTTTAATGTAAGACCTGGTCCCGGTTGTTCAAAAGGTGGTTAATGCCAACCTGGGATTAAAAAAGAGGTTCGTTTTTCTCTTGTTCAAAAGGCTTTTCACAGAAAATTACATGTGATCGTTTAAAAGCAGCCAAAGTCAAAATATAGGGAAAAAAGATTTACAAGAATCCATATCGTTTGGCTATAAAAACTAATCATTGACGCTAATCCTGGGTTCATTTAATCCTGTTTTGAACAACCGGGCCCTCAAGTTGAGTATGAAAACCCAATGTTTTGGTTTAAAATAGGGTTACGATTTTGGGTAGTTCCTGGGTGGTCTACCTGTGCTCTGACAGCCTTCTGACAAAGCATGTGAATTTCACCCTCCTGTAGCTGACTTGTTGTGTTTGATTTCAGTGATCAACAATGGACGGGATGCTGCTCAGTCAGTGTATCACCTTCATATCCACATTCTTGGTGGACGGCAAATGTCCTGGCCTCCTGGTTGAGTTATCAGACACTCGCATCACAGCCTCTACTGTAGATGCTAAGTGAACAGAGAGGATTTTTTATTACCACAGTAGTTTTCAACTCAAACTTTCCTTCCATGGGGACCTTCCATATAAAACCACGGGATGAATCGATCAACAGTAGCAGCAATTCACAAAAAGCATTGCATTATGATTCGATGAACTCCTTTGTTTTCTAAGGAATTCTAAATTAAAATTTAATTGAAATGAATCTGTGTGTAGGCAGTTTTTGATTTACTTACTATTGGACATAAACTACCAGGGTCGTAGATATTTTAAATAAAGTGATATAAGTTGAATCGAACAATAACAATTTGAAGAAATTTTCCAATTTTGCCTTTCTGTTAGAATACTGGGCTACAGGGTTTTTCTTTCTTTATTCTTCTCTGACGACATAGAGCTGCGAAGAGTAGTTGTTGATATTGGTGCTTCTTGGGTCAAATTCGTCAAACAAACAAAAAAGAAAAACAAAAAAAAAAGTTGGGTATCGTCTTATTTGGGACCTTAATCGCCTCTCTCTCCCCTCGCCCATTTGGGGGTTTGGCTTGCGACGCAGGGTAGCCCTGCTGACCCTGGCTGGTGCGTATGTATATCGACATTTTCGATTTGACCTTGTAAACTACGTGTCTATTAGCTCAGGTTACTAGCTGAGCTACTACTACGTGCCAATACCGTGACATAACAGTCAGTCGTGTTCCGTCTAAGCGCATTCAATACCCGAGATATCATTTTCCACCTCAAGCTATATAAATACAACGCTACACCTCTCCATTTTAATATATTAGATTCAGCTCAAGGAGACGTCAACTCGATTTCGCAATGTCACGCCAGATTTTCATGGGAATTCTCTGTCTTGGACTTCTTCTGTCTCTTGGCGAAGTTTTTGTCCGGGGAACAACATTATCGCAGCAGACAACAGACTATAACTGTGCATTTTGTAAACTACTGAAGACCCTGGTTAGCAAGCAAAATGCTATGAGCAAAAAACTTGAGGAGATTTTGCAACAAAATAAAAACCTCGAGAAGAAAATCAATCTGCTTCTTGGGGAAAAAGCCAACTGTTCATCAGGTAAGGTTATCCAGTTTAATCACTAAAAGTTAGAAGAAGAAACCTCTAGCGATCGGAAAATAATGTCTAAGCACGAGACTTTAATCTGTCGAGCACTTTAAATATGTATGATTTGAATTTCTTTATTAGAAAGAAAGAAAGAAGAAGAAGAAGAAAAAAAAAACGGCGATTTACATCGGAAAATTTAGTAAGAGAGAAATGAGAGGGGCAGGGTGAGACTCGATCCCAAACGTTTTTCTAGGATCTGTGATCGTTCTTATTGGTGCGAGGGTCACTTGGAGGAAAAAAAAAGAGGAAATGTCGGTTTTCATGGCCCACAGAATAATTCCAATGACGTTGCACGTCCTAGCTTTGATGCTGCACTCAAACGTTTTTACAAGCGGAAATTTAAGCAGATGTTTTTACCCTACCATCACTTCCGGAGGAGCAAGGTACCTGGTGAGGGGCTACGAAGGGTCTCCAGGAGGCTTGTAGGGAGGGGAGGGAGGTCCGGAAGTAGAGTTAGCTTCAGGAGACAGAGATTCTTGAGACCCCCAGCGTCAAAATGTTGAGAGTCCTGCACAAATTTTAAGAGTCCTAGTATAAGAATTCCGTTTATCTTTCTATCAGTTGTTTCCCCCTTATCAGTCTTTTTCGCCCTTTAATTGTGAAGCCCATGATTCATCGCCCAAGGGTATCTTAACCCTTGCCAATGTAACGGAGGATACGAGAGATCCTATTAATGCTCTTTTTTGGCCCACAAACGACACGGTCTTTAGTCTTGTATAATAAATCCATGTCCGAATCTGCTGAACTTACGCTTCTCATCGATATATTGGTAAACCAGAAAGATTGTGCTGACATCTACAACTGCGGTCAGAAGGCCAGCGGTGTGTATACCATCCATCCTGATGGGCAGCCACCCTTCGATGTCTACTGCGACCAGGCCACAGCCGGAGGGGGCTGGATGGTGTTCCAAAAGAGACTGGACGGCTCGGTTGATTTCTACCGCGGCTGGAATGACTATAAAGTGGGGTTTGGGCACTTGAATGGGGAATACTGGCTGGGGCTTGATAAACTGAACAAGCTGACCACATTGAACAACAAGCGATACAAACTGAGAGTGGATTTGGAGGACACAGTAGGAAACACAGCCTACGCCCAGTACGATTATTTTGCTGTGTCGAGTGAACAGTCCAAGTATCAAATGAGTCTTGGATCGTATTCAGGTAGACTTGCGTCTTTTTTAAAAATTCGTTTGAAGTACTCGTTCCACCATGATCTCGGTTGTTCTCCTCAATTTAGTTTCATTTGTAACTTAAGGCCTGATGTCTTAACCGTGTTTAAATAAAGTCAAATGACAATGACAACGACAAAAGGGAATGGGTAATGATATCAGAACGTTTTTTTTTTTAGTTTTTGAAATAATTGGATCGGTCTGGCGATGGGAAACGAAACGTTTTATGGGGAATGGCCCAATAGTCAATTAGAAGCGCCAGCCACGCAGGCTTCAATACATTTGGCACCTAAACGATGAAATGGGCCACAGAATACCATTATGCCATAGCTGCAACTTTTTTTAAAGGTGTCCTTCTGTCTCTTTGTGATTATAGGAACTGCCGGCGATTCTTTGGCGTACCACAAGAGCCGCCCATTTACAACAAAAGACCGCGACAATGATGCGCATGGCAAAAACTGCGCTGTTATGTTCCATGGTGCGTGGTGGTACGGTTCTTGTCACAATGCAAACCTAAATGGGTTTTACCATCATGGGCCTTTCTCCTCTTATGCTGATGGAGTCAGTTGGGAGCACTGGAAAGGAGACCAGTACTCAGCTAAACGCGCAGAGATGAAAATCCGACCTGTTGGCTGGATTCCACTTTAAATTTGAGCAGATTCCGATTATTATTTTGTGTCAGTTTGGGTAGGCTTTGCTTTATATTAGTAAAGAAAAGGGAAATAAATTAAACATTTAAAACTGTTTTAACTACTATTTTTGGACCAGTCATAAGTAAACTGAACCTAAACTAAACGCCTGACTTATAACTTCCGCGCGTTTTCTGCGTTTGGCAACGTCACAGGTAGACCAAGTTCTCGATCTGTTTTTAAACCAGTGCGAACGCGTCTCTTCCTTGTAAGCGGCATTCTCGATTTATATACTTTTAAAATTTGTATGGAAAATCCACTCACGTTATGTTGGAAATATTCATGGCTATATTTTAGCATTTTGAGAACTTACGTGGATATCCCATACAAAGTCTATAAATCAAGAATACCGCTTACAAGTAAGAGTCACGTTTGTACTATATCATATCAGTTAAGGTTGAGCGATCTGTGGCATCGTTTGCATGTTTTTAATTCGTTTTCTTTTAATTGGTTTGTTACATTTGATTGCTTTTTGTGTGATATTAGGTCCCGGGGCGGGGGTACTCGGTGGGCTATATGGGGAGGATCCACCCAAAAGGGGTGCCTTTTTTGAGCTCGCAGTATATTAAAGTGTAGGGAAATTTGCCATTTTAGTATACGAAAGGGTCACAGAATTGGCTACAAAGTGGAAGAAGTGGTGGCTAAAAGTGAAGCATATCAAAGGGTGTCAAATTTTGGCAGAAATGCCAATGCGAAAAACATGAAGGCTTGCATCCTTTGAGCAACTGAACCAGAATGACTGAAAGCCCGGGAAAAACGCGCTGATTATAGGAAATGCTATTGTTTTGGCTTATCTTTGAGGTATAAGAAATGGGTGCAATTTTGCTCTAGGTATATGAAGGGGTACCATTTTGGCAAAAATTAGTATTGGACAGAGCTCCCCATATAAAACTTTATTGAGTACCCTCCCTGGGTATTAGATGTTATTTAATATTTGGTTATGGTTAAATACTGGACATGTAACGTTCGCTCTAACAAGGGTTATTATAATTAATTAGTACAAGTGGGTAAAATCATAATCCTCACAGCAGAGTTGACACGCAATTGTTGTGTAGCCTCCTTTTGTAGTACTAGCAAAAAAATAAACAGGGTTAAAACTAAAAACAGTACTAGCATTTTTGACTTTGACCTCATTTAACCCTTTCACGCCAGTGGAGACTAAAGGTGACTAAAGGATGAAATCCTACATTGTGATGATTCAAATGAATCCTTGTCAGCAGTACTTTCACATGGTACTATTTATATTTGAGTATTTACAAAATAAAATTTGGGATTTGCCCTGAATTTTCATTTTAGCCACTCCTGGGAGTGAAAGGGTTAAAACCATATCCCTGCTGTAGCTCACTGTCAGACAGGCAAGTGGAACTGGAGACGAATATGATGCAGATTACACTGGAAACAAGTCCACTTGGAAACTCTAAAATCTGCCTCAGTGGTTTTGAAAGCGAGGTCTGGTGCACAACCTTCCACGTGAAAATGTATCTCACCTGCATGATAATGAAACATCATTTTCAAATGAATATCTGTGCACCAGGCCTCACAAAAGAAGCTTAGGCACTTCAGTACAAGCCAACATCAGATTATACCAAACCAGTGGATAGTGTTTTTCGCGCGCTCTGATTGGCTACTCAAACTCGGGATAGCATCTGCTATTCATTTCCCGGCATTGTTCTGGATTTCGTGTGAAAGTTTTTCCTCATTTCTCAGAGAAAAAGGAACTATTTGGTACTGGCTATCCACTGGTTTGGTTTATGCTAAAACAATTATTCACCTCAGTGTCAGTGAAGAGTGGTGGATATTTACCTCGCCACGATATCCACCACTATTCACCTCCACTACGGTGAATAATTGTTAATTATTTGCCACTAGAATGACTTTCTGTACTTTGACAATGTTTAGAGGTTGTGTTGTTCAAGGCTTGAAAATGGAAACTACAACTTGCATAGTCATATATAATATAGTAAACACGCACGCATTTGTTTTTACTATCTGATCTCAAGCCCAAACCAGACTCTCTTTTTTAATCAGCTGACTCTCAGGAACAGCACTAGCATACATTACAAACAGATGAAGTTTCTCTTGTAAAATTTTTTTGCTAATTATGAGAAAGTATCTACTTTTACCTACATCTTGTACTCAATGCAATATGCGATAAGCAAGACTACCGGACAGCACTTGTCAGTTTTTCTTTTGTCCTAAAGGACCCTTGTGTTTTAAGTGCCACTTGCTTGATGGCCCGAAGGAAAAATCAGCACGCTGATTTTTATATGATGCAACAGTTCCATTATAAATACCACAGAATGACAGTTTGCAACCAGTGTGATAAATGAAATTGAAGTAAAATGTATTTTGAACAATATTTCAACCAGATGATAAAAATGCTTCGCTCTCTTAATGACACAGTTTCAGAAACAGTCTCTAGAAAGCGTAACCATATCAATGACTACAGCATAAAATTAAACTGCATTCATTTGAGCAAGCCCGCCTGCAGTCTAAGAGAATGAGTATGGCAAGTGTTTACGTAAGAGAAAAGGCAAAACCACTAGTTTTCAACCCAAAACTACTGATAGATATCATTACCCTACTCCATACTAAACTAGAGTTCTGCAAAATCTTCACATAACACAACATGTAAGTGTCACGAACAGTCCTTCACCAAAACTTCTTGTGGTTGCTAACCAAGTAAGCGACGCAGCCCACAAACACAGGCAGAGAGATAAAGCTTCTCACCATGTGATAGCTGTTCCACTTGTCGATGGTTTCCCTCACCACACTTTCACTCTTTTTCGAGGTGACATCTTTATCATAGATGGGATCAATTGAATTAGGCTTCAAGATGAACAAGGTGTAAGGGAAGATGGTCGCCATCAGTCCTCCACCTATAAGAAATGGCAGCCCTTTCTTTGGGTTACAGTAGTAAGCTCCCGCGCCGGAAAGTGCGGAGACTAATGCCAAGCGACTCTGGAAGACCTTGGCGCGATCGAAGCTCTCCATCCATTCCTTGTGACATGCTTTCGTGTCTGTGAGGGTCATCCGGGCTGGATGTTCCACCACGTTGACATACAGCGACCCGCCGACAAAAATGCCAGCTGCTACGGTTGAAATCACTTCCAGGCAAGGGAATAAGTCTTCAGCGTCGAAACCCATCACAGATATAACACAATTTTAGTACAAAAGTTTGCTTCGAATGCTTGCAAGCAAGTGAACTCAGGAACACCCAAACTGCGCAATCAAACAACGCGCACACTTTCCTCTAATTGCTGCTTTTGGCGCGTGGGCGCGAAGGGGAAAAGTCACGCAACCATCCGGGAGATGATAAACCCGCAATGAATCGATGGGAAACGCATAAAAGAAACGCAAGTCACATAGTAGTGCTGATAAGATTGAAAAGGGCCACTTGCATTTTTCATTTTCAAGCTCGTGGCACAGAAGGAAGCCCATAAGAATCGCCATATTTCAAAAACAGCGTGACCGAGGTGATTGTGTCATGAGATATGCGTCACTGACCGTCAGGTTGCAAACTGAATTACTTTTAAGTTTTTAATTTCACAGCCTGGGTGAAACTTTTAGTTAGGATTCTGGCGAGATTTGTGAATGTAAGACGTGGTTGACGCAAGAAAGAGTACCGTAGGTTTATTCGCGTCGAAGCTTGTTTTTTCTTTATCTGCATCTACATGTATTCCGAAAATTATACATATCAGCTTGTTCACAGAAAGCTACAAGTAGAAACTTATATAAGCCAGAAGCACTCTAGGTCACGCCTTCACACAGAGCTAAACAGGGTCTGGAAGGGGGGATTCTGATCCCGCATTCCCGCTCCTTTTTCACGAGAATCCCGCATCCCGCACTTTTTCATCGCTATCCCGAATCCCGCTTTTCCTTTCCCAAAAATACATTAAAAAAGGACCAATTACTGCAAAAGCTATAGCCTGTTCCAGGCGTTCAGATAGTGGAGCGCGAGCGAAAAATAAAGCGAGCAAAAGAGCGTTTTTTCCCGCTCTTTCGCTCACTTTAGTTTTCGCTCGCGCTCCACTATCTGAACGCCTGAACAGGCTACAAAAGCTAATAAATTTAAGATGTAGATTGGCCCTTTCAATTGATATTTTGCGCTCGCCTGGTTGATACGCTTTTGCCACCACAACGTTTACTTAGGTCGTGACGATTTCCCGAATTCCCGACAGACAAGCGAAAAATCTCGCATCCCGTGCCCAAGTTTTGGCGAATCCCGCTTCCGTGGTAGCAGTCAATTCCCGAATCCCGTCAAGATATTTAGCGTTTTTCCGAATCCGGCACCGTATTTTGGCCAAATCCCGGATCCCGAGAATACCCTTCCAGACCGGCTGTTCACGCAATCCAAAATTTATTTGTGAAAGCCGCCGCTCCTGTTTTTCGTTTTTATTTATGTCAGCAAAACAATTTCTGGACACCTAAATTATTCAGGGATTATCTTGTAGACAGCAAAGGCAGTATAAGCGGGCGCGACATTGAATACAATGGAGAACAATCATAAATATTCTCCTTTCTGAGCCATGAAGCAGAAATTTACCGAGAAAAATAATACAAAAGAAATGGCTTTGGCCCCGGGAAATTTCAAGGAAAGCCACTGCTTCACAACCAGTAGTAAAATACGCTGAAGCTTGATGTTAAATCCTTTATTGCTTTTCAGTTCTTGTAGCACCTGCAAATTTATTCAATACCAGAAACACACAAAAGATTTGAAGCATAAACAGAATTCAAGTGATTGAAACCAAAATGAACATTTTTAATCCTGTAATGTGTTTGAAAATTGACGAAACGAAACTTGACGAGCGAGAAATTACATCAGGAATGATGATATGTCAAGATTCAATACGTCGACAGTACCCCATTGAATATCCGCAAACGATCAGTTATTCAGTAAAATGAAACTGTATGATATGGCGTACAAAATTCAAGAAATTCTTATTTAATTGTAGACCAGATTGTACACACACCAGGCCAAAGCTGACAAATCGACGACAGTGCGAACCTTGTGAAAAGTGTTCCATTTGTCCACCGTGTCCCTAACTTCGCCCGGATCCTTCTTCCCCGCGACTTCATAATCATATATAGGCTCAATGACCCGAGGCTTCATGGCTATGGCAGTGTACGGCAAATTAAACGCCATTAATCCTGCTGTAATCAGCCAAGGCTTTCCTTTGGTCTGGTTGATAGCGAATGCTGCAATTCCACCAGCCATCGGCAGTAGCGACGTACCCGCCATTAGATATTTCGCTCGATCGAAGCTCTCTCTCCATTGCCGATGAAGTGATTGTACGTCGTCGAGTTCCATTCTTGCGGGATGTTCTACAAGGTTGATGTAGATCGCTCCTCCTGCAATAACACCCGTGGCCACTGTAGAAGCGAATTTTATAAGTTTGAGAGCATCCTCGGCGTCCATGATTCAAGAAAGGCTTTGATCCGACGTTTCAAAAATGTCGTACACTGGCTCGACCTTCGCACCCTTCAGGGACTGCCTTGCGTGAACAAATGTGGATGAATTTAATTACGTACAAAAGGTGACATTTACAATTTATGATATTCAGCATAAATTAAGTGCATTGGATATCCGATGCAAAAAGTAAGCGCGTTTATTTCTTTGAAAGTAAGGACAAAATTGCACATAATTCAACATGACGAGTATTTCCAGCTTTCTTTAATTAGACACTCGTGTAACGTAAAAGTATGAATAAATAAGAATAATATTGTTCAGAACCGAGGGAAGTCAGGGAAAGGTTCCAGACAAACAAAAAATATGCAAAACTGAAAACCCAACTGCATGCTCGCTTGAGCAGGTCATTTCAAATTCGAACACCGGATAAAACTTTTGCAGGCTACTATTAAAAAGTATTTCATTTGTGGAATACATGTATATGGAGTCTGAAAGCACTGTGATTATGCAGGAGTACCCTCAAAATGGTGGAAAAGTGTACGTGTAGGCAACTTCATGACAAGACAATCAGTTAGTCGTACACGAGGTTATAGACACAACAAGCAAATGCAGCCAGATCGACCACGGTGCGAACTGTGTGAAGGGTGTTCCACTTATCCACTGTATCTTTCACCTCGGCTGGGTCTTTTCGTGCGACGACTTCATAATCATTGATGGGTTGAATTGAGCGAGGTAGTATAACAAGTGCTGTATACGGTATGTTAAAGACTAACATTCCAGCTGCAATCAACCAAGGCTTTCCTTAGCTGTGGTTCATTGCGTACGCTGCTATTCCTCCGCAGATAGGAATGAGTGATACACCAACCATGAGAAGTTTGGCGCGGTCGAAGCCTGCCTTCCATTGCTTGTGCAGTGACTTTACATCATCAATTTGCATTCGTGCTGGATGTTCCACAAGGTTGATATAAAGCGCCGAGCCAGCCATGACGCCGGTAGTCATAGTTGAGGCGATTTTGATTAACTTAAATGCGTCTTCTTCTTTCATTTTAGAGAGCTTCTAGGGGCCTTAAATCTGAGCTCAGTTGCTGAGTTGTGTATCATGCAATGCACGAGGCAAAAGACTCAGAGAAATTTGAAATACCCAGATTAGCTCAGATTGCAACGCTGCTACGCTCCTGGGAGAGAGATTGTTTTGACGGGCGTCTTTTATCAGGTTGTAGTCGGTAATCCCTTTGAACTCTTAACCTTAACACTTTCAAGAATCCCAAGTTCAAAAATTACTGAAATAAGGCAAAATGTAGAAAAATAAGCTGCTTTTCAAGAAAGTTTTCTCGAATAGCTTTCGTTTGAGTAGACACACTTTAGGATTTTACCGTTTGAAAGTTAGAGTTCAGCGGGATCTACTCTGTCAGTGAAAGGGTTAACCGCAAAATATATTTCGTGAATTTTAGATCTTCCTAATCAGTGGCTGAAACACCCCCCAGTTACAGGTGTGTTTCAATTTTAAGTGCCGTAATAAATTAATTCTGCTGTATCCTATTGTTGAGAAGCCCGACAAGTGACAGTAGACCTTAATAACCATGCCTGTGCCTAATGCATGTGTATCTTGTCCATGTTCCCTTGTTGTTCCCGTCGATCCCAGTCCAATCCTGAAATAAAGAGATAGGAGACAAGCATACTGATCCATAAAAAACGAATCTAATGGATGATTTACCA
>Ga0126336_10002082_pt1 | contig 11153 bp, 4 predicted proteins | sample SidCmetagenome_FD_92530 | JGI IMG/M metagenome (GOLD analysis project Ga0126336, IMG submission 92530) | Coral microbial communities from El Islote,Puerto Morelos, Mexico - Siderastrea C C metagenome | ecosystem: Host-associated > Invertebrates > Cnidaria > Coral | place: El Islote,Puerto...
AAAAAAAAAAACAACGAAAGTTAATTCTTGAAGTGACAAAGTCTCCTTAGAAATTTTGTTTTACTTCGGTAAGTCGTTTAAGATTGTGATATTTTCCCTTTTTTCTGCCTTCGACGAAGCAGGATGCGAGCGAGATCAAAAAAGTCATGAACAAGAACACCACGATAGATGCAAAGGGAGTGATTAAGGTATCGCTCTAGTTTTTGTTGGTTTTATGAAAAATCCTATAAACTATACATTTTTTGGCAGCTTAATAATTCCAGAAACTGACTTTATATTCAAAAAGAGGCGGAAGTTTAACACATTCGAAAAATGGAAAGGTTTCTTCACACATACATGTCTTAATAGATTAGGTTCCACTCCCTCCAGAAAAAAGAAAACAAAACGATTAACACTGCATTCTCATCTTGACACCTATGGCTAAAAAACCGTGTCTCAGATTTTTGACTAGTGCGTTTGTTCTTCTTTTATTAGCTGGTGAAGTCAGAGAAGACAAATAAATTAGCACTTTGCGCGAAAAACAGGTCCAACTTTTAAACAAAAAGAGGGATTACAATTCACAGTAAAATTCACAGACACAGTTTTGGCAACAATCTCACTCGGGCCAAATGTCAGCCAAATTGGTCGAGCGGCTGTCGACTTGTAGTTTAAAACGTACGTACAACTCGCCAAAATTTGGCCTTCGAGAAAAAAAGGAAAATGTATTTTCTGTGGCGTCTTGCCAGTAATGAGATTATGACACCTAAATGTCCGGTGAGTTCTATTTTGATCGATACCAGAGAGGGATCAGCTTTCTCAAACTTTAGAACTTTGACAGGTAACATGTATCAGGAGTAACCTTATGTGGCGCGTGGCAGAAATTGATTTATTAGCTTTCACCTCATCGCTCTTGGACGTGAGAAAGCATTTGTCATTTTCGTTTTGTCTACAAAATGTTTTCCTTATTTCAATCCGTATTTCATGTAACAATTAAAATGTGTTATGAATATTTCCTGAAATGCTGACCAGGTTGATAAAGATGCCGAAAATCGGGGCGAAATCCAGGGAAATCATCGACGCAACCACTTCTCCTGTTTTGATCGCTCTCTGCCAATTCACTGCCCATTTTTTGTCAAGGGCTTTCTTTTCCTTCATTCTTGGTTTGGAGGACGAAAACAGACACAACCGTTTTCTTAATGATGTATTTAGGTGAAAGAAAACTCTCCTTACTTTGTAAAAAACTTCTATAAGCCACTTCGTAAGAATCCGCGCTTAAAATGTGAGTGCAAGCAGAACGCGTTTTCGATTTCACGTGATCAAGTTAATCAGGTGAGAAAGAGCTTGTCAGCGATCAATCACCATAATTAAAAAGGAAAAATCTTTTACTCCCAATAACTCTCCACTGAACCGTTATTCTCTTCTAATTTCTTGTTTGAAAGAAAGCTCTCGAAGAGATTTATCTGAGCATGTAAAAATCTCATTTATGAAAAAATGACACTTATTCCGTGGTTGATACCTTAAATTGAGAACTTTGAAACGAAAGGGAGCTCTTCAAGACCTCCGATACAGGAAGGGAAATAACTAAACCGTGATCTGAAAGTTAAATTTATCTCACTGGAAAATTTCTTCGATGTGACATTTTTTTTTTCTTGCGAACAATTAACCATTTCAAACACAAACAAAAACAGCACGATGCGATGCAAAGTGAGCGATACAATGAAAAGTGACAACCCACAACCAAAACGGCACTCTTCAAGCACTTTACACATAAAAGGTAATGAGGTAACCATCCGAAAGTTAAATTCATTTTGCTCGGACATTTCAACGATTTGACTTTCTTTTTTTAATGAATTATCATGCAACCATTTCAAACACGCCGTGAAACTTGAGTGGAGCCATTCCTGAAATTCAGAAATTGATCAGAACGTAAACAAACCATTGCATAAGAAAACGCGCTGGAAATTCCGCAGTAGAAAGAAGTTTAATTTAATTCGTTTTCAATCCTTTAGTGTTCTGATCGATAATAAAATGATTTTCATGGATTCATTTCCATTCACGAACGGAAGACCCAAAGCCCAGGCTTGTCCCTAACAGCCGGCAGCCGGTAGAATTAACCGGTTACTTGGGTCGTTTGTGCCGGCTACTTTTGTGATATATATAGATATTTTTTCAAGACAAATTATTTGTTCCTTTACTGGCGCAGATATATGAAAGTGAAACTTGTTTCCCATTGCAGTTTATTGACTTAAAAATAATCTGGTTGGCAGAGAGATACACGATTGTAGTTCATTTAGTTGAGTTCTGGGAATTAGATGTACATAAAACATGAGTTTATACAAACAAAATTGAAAAGTTACGATTACTTTTGGAACTGACATTATTGGAAATTTGTGCTCAGAATGAAGGAAATTCTGTTTCTGGGGACTTAAAATTTAAAAATTTCCTGGGGGGGGGGGGCATGCCCCCAGACCCCCTAGAAGGGATCGCCCTCGGCACTTGATAATCACTATCCGGCTACTTCTAAATTTTTGCCAGCTACTTAAAAAGTTGTGGACAACCCTGAAAGCCATAAAAAAGTCTGAGGCGCATGTAATTTTAACTACGCTAATGTGCCTGTAGCTGGTCGCATTTTCAGGAGTTATGAAAAGGAATTTTCAGATTAACAACGGCAATAGTTTTATCTAGCTGTGTTCTCCTACATTAGTGACCATTCACATAACCAAATTCGACGATTCTCATCAACTAAAAACACGGGGGAAAGAACTCTCTTAGCTCTTCAATATTCTTTTCGCTGCAAGTTGAAAATGAAATATGAGAACATGCCGTCTAAAAGGATGTGCAAATATATTTCAGTCAGAATATTTGCTGCTTTTTGCATTGTATTTGGAAAAAAAAGTTCGTTTTGATGGAAAGGCATCACACTATCTCCAAAAGATATTTCTTCAACAACATTAGAAACGTTTTTACATGAACAAAGGTCGTGAACTCTGAAATCTCAAGTCGTGCCACGCAACATGCAGGGACTCGTCTCAGCCGCCACGGATCTGGTGAAGTTTCGGGAAAAGAAGGAAGCTCATGTGTTGAAATTTTTCTTCGTAAATATTCCACCTAGTGAAACTGTTTCATGCATCACATCGCGTGAATGACACACAAATTCCGCGTGCGTCCTTTTCAAACTTCTTTTTGTTTGTAGGTACACAGCACTTCAGTGGGTTCTTTTTGGCTGGGGCTAGCTCTGGGATTGGACACATTTTGACAGCTAGCTCTGTAATTGGTTGCTATAGATGCACGTTAGATCCAACATGGCGGCTACGATCACCAAGATTTTGGCACTCGCGCGTCCCCAAGAAAACGCTTGCATTGCAGGCTAGATCTGCCTTGATCTGCCAACGTGGGCAACTGGGCGTTGGAAGTGAACTTTGGAGAATCAGAGTTCATTTGACCGCAGTGACAATGAAGGTTTAGTGAAGATTTAACTTTCCAGTGGGTCTATCTTGAAAGGGAAAGTTACGGCAGCTCAAAGTCAATGCGATCAAGAACTGTTCACTTCAGTAAAAACCTCTATAGACTCAGCATGTTTCCTCAGTTGTCAAATCTCCATAGCAAGTCAGCCATTTAAGTTAGTAACTTTACGCATAGCTCACTGCTTAAAAGAAGATGGCAATAAAGAAATCTCCATGTGCTGGACTTCTTGATTGAATGCAAATTTCAGTCAGAATATTCGCTTTACCCTCGGTTTTACAAGCAGAGTCACACTCCCACCGTGGTACAAGGTGGGAGGGGGGGGGAGATGGAAGCCTCCCTTGGGTTTTCGTTGTGTTACAATATTTCAAAAAGATTTCACCTTTAGTAGAAAACCTGTGATGTGCTCTACAAGATGAGGCACATATTATGGGGTTGCCTCGCTGCTGGGGGTCTGTAACATCATCCAAGATGGCCGCCGTTTTTGGTCACCATTTTGGATTTTACCAAAAATTAGAAATTGTCAAAAAATATTAAAAATTGGAAATTTTTGATGCTGAACATGTAGAATATGTCATTATCAAACATTTTGCTGCTTTTTGTTGACATAAAGAGGGTAAAAAAACATGCGTTATTCTTCAAAAATAGCTTGACCACATGCCACTTACGATGACACATCTTGTAACCATAGGAACCGATTCTCACCAAACTTGTGTCAAAATGTGTCTAAGGGAAATGCGCACAGCTACTGAAAATGGCTGACGTAGATAACAATTTGTCTTGGAAAAATTCAAGAAAAACCTTATAGAGAGTTGGCATCCACCCTCCCCCTTGTACGCCAGAGGATTAATACTTTTTGCATTGTATTTGGAAAAATCAGATTTTTATGGAAGAGCATTACACTGTCTCCAAAATATATTTCTTTGACAACATTAGAAGCCTTTTGCATGACTCCAATCCAATGGGATAGAGACAAAGTGTGCATTTGTAGATAAATAATCGTACTGCAAAAATTAAAAAAAAAACACTACAAAACTAGATAGACTCCTGTTTAAAAGTATTTTTTCTTCTTTTAATGGCTATTCGATTCTCTAATTTAATCATTTTCTTAGTGATGAACATTTCATTTTTGCATGACTGTACATTCCATGGATGTCTGAGCGCTACGAATATGTCATTTATTATATTGTAACTTACTTGATTGACCTCTCTGTTCTTGGGATTTTCACATCAGTTGCCTCATTGCCCACCTGTCGAGTGCAATAAGCAGATTAAAAAACAACAAACAAACAAACAAACAAACAAACACGAAAACAAGACAAGAAGTTCCTAGCATTCACTACATGTATCACCACCACCTTTGGAAAATTATGTTTTTGCTCATCTTAGACAATCTTTAGCAGATCGAACCATTCCAATTCCAAATCCAGAATCAGTGCAAGTTGGTTGCATTAAGAAAATAGGTATAATAATTCTGGCCCATCCTAACAAAAGACATCTACACTGTAGCAATGATTGTTAAGGTTTTGTTCTACTGAGATTCTTCTTTTCAGTATTCTGTCCAAACCCTGTGAAATTCTATGTCAAAGGCATTTTGAATTTGCATGCATGTCCCTCTCTTTATAAACTGGAACCCCTTAATGTTTTTTTCCCCTTATATCTTGTAGGACCATGTGTCATTCATCCTCAGGTTAATTTTGCTGAATTGGGTGGCTCTGTGACCTTTACCTGCAACGCAGCAAATGTTCCAGGCGAGTTTTTCAGATGGCGGAAAGGAATAGGAGGTTCAGAGGAGATTAGAAATGATTCTCGACATTCATCCGTTTCTGTTACTGGATCATCTCAGCTCACAATAAAAAATATTAATGTTGATGACCAAGGGTATTATGTCTGTGACGTTGACAAAATAAACCCACCCTGTTCAGACAGAGGCTATCTGCAAGTATTACGTAAGTTTGGTTTTATTGTTTGATTTGTTTCACATTAAAAACAGTTTAAGACGATTGCTGCTGAACGTTCAAGCAATAAGTGCAAAAATAAAGTTACCAAAAAATACTCATAGCATGGTAACATTATGAATAAAAAAGAAAAATATCAAAACTTAAGCTCCCAAGCTGACCCTGTGAGAGAAAATAGAATTTGAAGTTTTCTATATTTTAATTGAAAAGACGCTTCATATCAGTTAAGAAAAAAATGACACCCGTTTTTAGCATATTTGTACGAGATTTGACATTAATTTTCTCAAGAATGCTTCAGAATTTAATCGCGTGGTCACTTGGAGAAGCAAATTAAAGTGAGATGTTTCAAAAAGTATTCAAAATGTTACCGTGCCGTAATTTTAGTAAATAATTTTTGCTCTTAATACTCGAATGTTGAGTGGAATCTGTCTTTATATCTTCCACTAGAAATTTGGCCACCTTACGCGTAGTAGGGGATATATTGTGCCACAAAATTAATGTTCGGATTTTGTTGAAAGATGTAGATTTTTTGTTTTTGTTAGTTTGTTTTTTAGCGGAGCCCGCACGCTAGCGCGCCAGCGGAGCATCATTCCTAAGTAAATTTGGTAACCTATGAAGCCAAGTGACGTAACGTGACGTAATAGTCACGTGACCATCCGTCCGTCCGTCTGCACCACAGGGTCACCAATATGATATGGCATACACTTGATATAACACTGTGCTGTGTGCCGTGTTTTTGGACGAAATCGCGTGGTGACCCACGTTGTAGCAAAACAAGCAAAGTCAACAAAAGTCAAAAACAAATTTGTTAATGGAAAAGAACAGTTCAAAAGAATACTCAGTTGTCTTTTCGGTGGAAGGCGAATAGTTCAATTTAGATGAAAAGAATTAGGCAATAAAGTTCAGGCAAAAAGTTCGCAGCATTTTGCAGCGGTTTCGACACCAAATGTAGCATATGCATGTCCACAAACATGGTTTTTGCGGCGGTCCGAACACATTTTTCCACGAAAAACACCAGCATTTTCATGTTGATAGGCAGCTTGTCATGCAAAAAAAAGTAGTAAAATTAACATCTTTGGTTAGCATTAACGCTCATGGCCTAGTGGACTAATCGCCGGTTTACGACATCGTCGAGCCGAGTTCGGCTCTCGGCGGGGGAATTAATTTTTTTCTTTTTTCTTTTTTTAATTTAACGACTTGAATGAGGGCATTTTCAGAAATTAATAAGTGCCAGCAATAAAAACAAAACAAAAACAAAAGGGAAGCTCTGCTTTTAGGCTTGGCTAAATCTATATATTAGAGAGCTCCTCAGGTACACTGTAACCAGTACAGTGTATGGTTACAGGTATACTGTGTCCTCAATCGGGTTATGCATTATTATGTGCTTCAAGGACATACATGTACTGTACTGCACTTTTAGTTATTGCATTAGAAACAGCAGTGAGTGAGGTACATGTACAGACTTAGACAATTATTCTTGTTGAGGAGTACTTGACAACAAGACAAGGTTATATTTTTCTCACTTATATGCAATGCCATTTTGAATGTACGTGTATCAGTGTATCAAAGTCAAGCTTTCTGCTGGTTACTAAGAAACATTTTTTTAAAAATGCATTTTTTTTACCTGGGTGCAGACAGTTGACACACAAGAAAATTGAATTAAAATACGTTGTCCTTTTTAAAGGTATTTTTTTATGCAAACTTGATCGTACATCTGCTAACAAACTCTCAGATAGGACACATTTCATTATTTTTTGATCACTTTAATGCTAAGGTGCTGTGAAACAAGAAGACACCGATTGTCCCAGGAGAGATTACAACGTAGCACTAGGTGAGCAGCTGACAATCTGTTGCCCTGTCAGTGGATATCCACCACCAATTGTTACCTGGAAGAAGAATGGAATTCAGCTGCAGAGAGGAGAAAACACTGATTTCACCATCACTGCTGTGCAGGCGGAACACTTCGGAAACTACACTTGTACTGCTACAGATGGTAAAACTACATTTGGTCCATTCAACATCATTGTTGTCAGTAAAGTTGGTAAGTGCATGTGTGAAAATAACATATTAACTACATTAATGCAAGTTTTCTGACAAATGCTTGTCTTGGGAGGTTTGCGGGCTCCTTTTGCATGAGGTACAGTGTGTATACAGCTGTAGGTATGTTAAGAGATTTGAGGAAAGTTATTTCTTCTAGCAATGAATTCATAAGAAACAGCAGTACATACCCATAATAGAGCGCATAGCGAATGACAGATAACAAGTTGAAAATATAATTAAAATGATCACAAATAAAAGATTGTTTTTAGTTATGAAAATTCCCCAAAAAACTGGGTGTTGAAGAAGTGTTTGTGCCAGCTACCTGCAAGTGCAATAAAAAAGACTTGCCTTGAGCCAAGTACATGTATGTGTATGTGCATATCTGTAGGGAATACAGTTGATTCTCTTTCAAAGCTAAGAAAGAGTTCAATACACTATTTTTATCTGGTTTGAACAATTGATGCAATACCAAGTTGCATTCATTGAAACAAGAATGTAATCCACCCCTGTCAAGATCCAATGTACAGGTGCATGTATAGTTAACATAGGTGTAAATAAAGACATTGTAATGTCAGAGGGTGGCTTTTCTGATGGTATATGACTTATCTGCCATAGTTAACGTGTAGCTATGAAGCTTATGACCCATCAGACTACCATAAATTATGTGAAGTGGTTATGCAATGATTGTATTAACTATAGCTGTAGTAAGGAGGGATTTTTGTTAGTTGATTTGTATGAGCTTGATTCTTAAGTTTGGACTTTAAACTGACAGTTCAGATTTGATCTTTGTTTTAATGCAGGTATCAATGTTTAGACGGAGGGGGGGGGGAAGGGTACGGACAAAGGTGCGGCAATTGAACACTTCTGCTGTCCCCTCTCTGGGGAATTTGCCCCGTACTGACATTTGAATTTTACCGTGCAGAGTACTGGGTCCCAAACTAGTGTTCCAGGAGACGCCATCTTGGAAAATTGAAGTCGAAGATCGGTATTGTGTAACGATGGCATGTAATTTATATATTTTTATTTTTATGGTATGACGTGATGTTTATCAGAGTACACAGAGGTCCGTGCATTCAAATACACGTGACGATTTCGTAGTATTTTTTTTTGTTGACTAACAGATAAAGAAAAAGCAATGTAATCTTTCTGGAAAGGTATATAAGAAACGTTCCTGTTTAATTAATTCGGTGTGGCTCCAATATTTAATACAGCTCAGATCACTTGGTACCAGCACAGATAATTGAAGCTCAATTAAGAATGAACGTAATATCCTCTCAACACCTTTTCCGCTACTGGGAAACAATCTACAACTCTCGGGGACTGTTTTTTTTTTTGTTCTTGGCTTTTTCATCTTCAATCTTCTTCAATCTACCTTCGATAACAGGAGTTAGAAACGTTGATTTCCAATTTCTTCATTACTTTGAATACTATGTCATTACACGGTTTTGTTACCCCTAGGTGTGGATATTTTATCAAATTTGAACTATTTTGCAGTCCCAAGGGTCGGGAATTTGACATAAAAATTGCCAAAACATTCAAATGTCGCACCTTTGCCCGTAAAGCCCCCCCCCCCCAAACATGGATACCTGCATAATGAAAGGCACATCGATGGGGCACCGGTAGTATGTCAGTGTAGCACATATATGCCAGTGTAGTTGAAGAAACACCTTGGTATGTATGACAAAATATACTCAGTGGAATCAGTGGGTAGGCTTCAGGGCCTGGTTGTTGCAAAGGGTGAAAGCCAATTAGTGCTAGCCCCGGGTAACAATGAGGCCCATCTTGTCTTGATGTATAACGTACAAAATAGTAAAGCGCCTGTTCGTTTACGGAACCTCTTTAAGGAAAAAGAAAATTCAGTTTACAATCTTCGTAGTAATAACAATTCTCGGCTAGCTGTTGGTAAGCCGCAAACTGAATACCTAAAACGAACGTTTGTCTACTCTGGCGCAAAAATTTGGAACAACCTACCCTGCGAGGTAAAGCAATACAAAAGTCGGGGGACTTTAAAACGAGAGCTTTCATCTGTTAGGCCCTAGACAGTCATTTTTTATCTATTTATTTATTTATATTTCTCGACCTATTAATTGTTTATTGTGTTCGGCTCGGCTTTCATGTAAAACAGTCACCTTTGTTACTGATGGAATTCCGAGGATAAATAAAGTTGTCACTCACTCATCTAACATTTTCGAGCTAACTTGGGCTCTACGTTTCGTTGTAAGAGACTTTGGTCTGCATTGGATACATGCAAATTATGTCTTTCTAAAGTCATAGTACAACATCTTCCAAAGACACTGCAAGGAAAGGAACATCTGCATTGCATTGTTAGACTGTGTATTGTACCGAGAACGCAACAAACTTACCTTATTTTACCCTATCCACTTAAGCTGTATATTTCGTTTCATCTATCAGCTTAACATGGAAAATAGGAAGTGAAGTTTTGCCATTTTTGCAGGATAATTCCTCTTTAAATTATACGCCCGGTTGTCAATTAAGAGACAAATATCCTGTTGTGCTCAGAAAACAAATGGAGGTGGGCGCATCGAAGTCAACCCTATGTTAAACTCTCTTTTACATCATGACTTCCTTTGCAGCTAAACTTTCTGTAACACCAACTGATGGAAGTGACGTAAAGCCAGCAATATTGACATGGGAAGCTCCACCAAAGGGGGCAGACTACTACACTGTGCAATATTATGGAAGTGATGTACTTGATGATATTGCCAGTGTTGACAATCTTGTCGGAAAGCAAGAATCTCTGGAGTTTCATTATCAAAGCTTGGTAATGAAGGAAGCTGAAAATAAGCCTGAGGCAACAGAAATATGTGCAGAAGTTACTGCTTTCAAGGACAAAGCAGTCGTGGGAGTCACGCCAACGTGCCAAAAATTGAGTAAGCTTAAATATATATTGAAACGTGTTGACTCTTTTCTTCACAATTTTGTACTGGAGGCCTTCGTCATATTGTCTAACAAACCTGGATCGGTCGTAACAAATTTAGGGCCATCAGCACAAATTAAATATAAACGCTGAGTAGCAGAAGACTAAAATTACCTCTTCAGAAGTAGTTAAATAACAATACAAATAAGGCGATAGAAAGTACTCAACATCCACTTTCACTTGGTCACACTTTAGGACTGTTTTATCCAAACTCAAAAGTTAGAATAACCTAATGTAACACCAACACTCCACCTTCTTTCTCACTAAAAAAAACGGAGTTCTAAATGTATCTAAAGATCTTTGTAACTCTGTAATACAAGTCCAAGATCTGAACTGGAATCTCATCCTAAACAAACAGATGTACCATGTTAAGTCCCTTGCTGTACATGTACAGCATTGCTAACTGGTGCTTTTCAGATTAAGGAGAGACCTATGCCGTTCCTCCTGAACATCCTTTGTTTCATTTCATAGTTGCTCACTATTTAATGTGCACTCACCATTTACGTCGACGTTTTTATTCTTATAACCGTAGGAATTACTGAAATTAGCATTTAACCCGACAGATTTGTACTTTGTTTTTATTTTGTCAGGGGTCTGACAAATTGCCACCAGACAGTAGATAAAACTTGTTGTTGCTACATATTAATATATACATTCACAACTGAATTAATATATTGCATTATAGCCATCAAAAAATCAAGCGATAGTGCAATTTAAGTGGGCATGTGGTCGCTGTTTCCTCTGAGTGATAATAGGTAAGTATTGCTGCATTTTTT
>Ga0126336_10002083_pt1 | contig 11151 bp, 10 predicted proteins | sample SidCmetagenome_FD_92530 | JGI IMG/M metagenome (GOLD analysis project Ga0126336, IMG submission 92530) | Coral microbial communities from El Islote,Puerto Morelos, Mexico - Siderastrea C C metagenome | ecosystem: Host-associated > Invertebrates > Cnidaria > Coral | place: El Islote,Puerto...
GAACCCTCTCTTACCGGCCTCCGAACTCACCCTTATGTACTTTGCATCCCACTTAGCCCAAACCGTATCCCACGAAACGGTAAAGCTGTACTTAGTAGCGGTTCAGGACCTCCATTGGGAACTTAACTTTCCTCTTCAGTTCAACAAAATGCATAGGTTACAAAAGGTCCTGACAGGCATCAAGCGTCTCACCCCTGCTGAGCAGCTAGACCGTTTCCCCATCACCCTACAAATTCTTCATGCCATTCACACCTACTTTCAGCCCGAAGTATTGGGCCGTTGGAGCTCAGACGGCTATGAACGCTATATTAGGACTCCTCAGTCTACTATTTTAGAAGTACCTAAACTCTTAACTAACACTAGAATTTAACACTAAGATAGCTGGAAAGTTTACACAGTTGTTCGATACTCTTATGCCTTATTTCATAAGAGTCGGGGGGAGGGGTAAGGCTCTTCCCTTCCACAAGAGCCCCGTCTTCCCCTCTTCCACTTACTGTGGGGGGATTGTGTCCCCTGTATCTGCATGCTCCTCAATCCGTGGCAGGGAAGTGCAACCCTTGACTGCACTTTACCCCACAGTAAGGCTTAGCCCTTGGAGACAGTTCCGGAAAAATATCCATTCCAGGGTGTGGGCCCCCGGTCCCACCTGATCTGTACTCCACCCAGGAGGGCCCCACTCCTGGTTCCCCTTAGTTCCCAGTGAATAGGGGATATGGGCCTCACCCTGCTGGAGACTGATCAGGACCTCTGTCCAGGATGGCTACCCCCGGTACCACCCGATCTTGTCTCCCCCCAGGAGCGCTCCTCTCCTGGTCCCCCAACCCCTATAGTAGTGCGCTTCCCTACCACCCAAAATTTTGCCCATTACTCTTGTGTTGTGTCTTTTATTTATGTTATTGCTCCCAGACCAACTCTCTATCGAAAAGGGGTTCATTAAGCAAACATTGAAAGAAATTTACAAGCAACATGAAAGTATGCCATAAAATGTACACGTGAATGAAACACTCTCGAGTGCAAGGATTTTTTTGGAGACAGCCCAAATGCCTCAATCAAATTTGCTCATATATATGGACAGAACAAACGATTTTTGCGATGTTTTAGAATTTTACGAAGCTAACTAATTTTCGACACAACAAAATTCATGCAGTCTCAATCTTTATACCAATTTATTTTCAGGAATTCAAATTTTGTGTGGAAGTACGATCATGATTTATTGATGTGCCGGGAAGTTTTAGATATTGAACCCTACCAGTTTAAAGTAAGAAATCCCGAAAGAGGAAAGGCCAAAAAAAAGAGAAGACCTTTCATGGTTTCAAACGACGCTATGTATGCAACTAGTTCGCATTCACATCAAGCGATCGTCGTCGTCGTGGTGCAAGTCGACTTAATGTTTTTCCCCCCGAAACACACTTCGTCGCTCCAGTCCTCTCGCGATCGATAGCCATCGTCGTCGTGACTTTCGTCGTGGTTCTTAAGTTCCCTAAAATCTTGATGTCGACATACTAGCCCGCACTCCCTTCATAAAGACAAATGACGTCGCCGTACGCCCTGCTAACCGGGAAGTGATCCTCGGTGACAGAACAACATAAAAGTATAGTTGAACCAGCTGCAAGCTGAGAATGGGTACTCCGTGACCCTTCTCCCGCTAAAAGCACGTGGCCTGGAGAGTCCCAGATATGGAGCACCTCTGCAAAGTCATTGCTGTCTTCGAACTCCAAGAGCACTCAACAGGAAACCTGTCACCCAGTGTACTTGCGCCTCGGCCTACCAAAACTGCTCATTGTACCATCGTACAGATCGACCCTGACAATCTCCTCCCAGAGGAAGGGAGAGCCAAGTTTCAGGCACTGCTCAAAAAATATTATACTTTATTATATAAACTGGAGTGTTTTATAGAGATTTCCACCACTGAGGAAAATCGTAATTGGTACATGTAAAATTATCGTAATTTTACATGTACAAATACGGCCAATCAGCTTTGGCGACGTCACGCACCTTCTTTCACGCCATTTTTGATAACGGTTTGCCCATCGATTTCGTAGTTCTCGATCTCTGTGTCGATCCTTGTTCGCTTGGCTCGTTCAGAAAACAAGAAATAACTACTAACAGTTTACGATGGCCAGAAAAAAAGAAAACAGCCAAAAATTCGGCAAGTGAAAGATTCGTGTCCCTCATCGACGAAGATGTCGAAATATTTGTCGAAGCTGAAGCCAACAAAAACACTCAAAGAAAGTTGCACAGCAACGTAATTTTGCTTAAGTCGTTTTTGCCAAATGAAAACAAAACAAGACAACTCCAAGACATACCGCGGCCAGAATTAGACGCTTACCTCAGCAGATTTCTATTGTCTGTGAGAAAAACGTCTGGTGATAAATATGAGCCAACAACACTCAGAGGAATTATCGCTTCTGTGGAGCGTTATCTGAAAAACCGACGCTACATCTGAGCTACAGCTAGTCTAGTTCAACGTTCGACAGTTCAATTGTTCAAGAGGCACTTGTTTAAGCCAATTTCTCAAATTAGAAACGAGACTGTGGATCAGTTTGTGTGTAGGCTGCGACAACGAGCGGCGAGTTGCGACTTTGCCGAATTTGAGGATGATCATATTCGGGTTAATCGATAAGTGCTATTACAGTCATTTAAGTCACAAGTTTAATCTGGAGCAAGAGGGTACGGTGACTTTAGATAGTCTACTAATGAATACGGACAAATAAAGCAACAAGGAGTAGTAATAATAAAATGAACATAAAATAATAATAAAAAGTTTCTAGTGTGCTAATGAATGTATTTGAAAACTGTTTGTTTGAATCAGTTGAACTGGGATTACTTTATCTTCTGCCTTTACGCTTACTGCTGTTGCCTTTAAATAAAAATCGTTTCAGTAATATTGTGGGCTTTTGTCTTTATATAATAAACACAATAATTCATGGTTGCTTGGAGATATGGAATTTCTCTCCTCGTGTTCAATTCGATATTGCGTTATCCAATCGAAGAGAAATTCCATATCTCCGTTTCCCCCAGAGCGCCCAAAGAAAGCTCATCCAACTCCGAAAAAAAGTTTGAGTAACTGGACGAACTTGGCGTGTGTTCAAACGCCCCCACGTTACGGCTAAGTACCTTAACCGTTCATTTTTGACAACGAAGTCTAGCCCAGCGGCAGTTTTCGCCTCGTCACAGACTTCGCCGACGTTTGTCACTACAGCAAGCCGTAGCCTGACTGAACTTTGTTCCTGATTGTGCAGTAGAAGCACATAATAATCTTACAAATGCATTTTACTGGATACTACACGTGAGGCAGTGAAGTATTGTGGTGTAACCACCCCTTCAATGAAATTCCCAGGTTCCGAGACGGCTTTGGAAAAGGTAATATGCCGCATGCTTGGTCATTTGCTACAAGAATGCGTTGTCGCTAAGATGGTGTCCCAAAGAGCTGTTCCAAAACTGAAAGAAGGTCCTGTAGGCTCTCTGTAAGTGCGACCTCCACCTTTCAACATCCAAGACTGTTATTACCAAGTCCACAGCACCACCCTGTTAGATCTGGAACGCAGGTACCCTCGCAGCCAACCCAGGTCGTATCAACACCCTACCTCCTTTCCTCAACCAGACACCATTGGCTGTATGCAATCCTTCGTCAAAGCATTTTACGATTTCTCTCGTATGATTCCAAGGTGTTTCAGGAAAGTTGCCCCCACTTGATGAAGCAACAGCCGGACGTCAGTCCCAAGAAGCCGTCACCAGAAGTGATGAGCTTTGGAACTCGTTTAACGATGCACAGCGTACTCCCTCTTCTTCGCCCACGATCACCCTACCCAGACCAGAAGACCAATTGTGGATGGTGAATGACGATACAGTCAAACCCCCCTGTATGGGAGTCACCCTGTACCTGACACGCGACAGCATGTTACGACAAGCTGGCTTCTCTAGCTTCAAGCTTCGGAGATCACAGACGACGTGATTATGATGCGTTATGGAAGTGCTCTCCATGGCCGCCTCAACTAATCGCTTCAGTGCTTATATCTTTTAATCCATAGAGAAGGCCTGAATTCTCACTGATAGGAAACCTTGCGTTTAGACATACGATAAGCTATCGTTTCAGGTTCTGCAATTCTCCCCTCTGACATTGCCAGCGGTAACACCCATACTAGTGACGACGAAGCCTGCTTGGTGTGCTCATTTGTCAGGCGTATCGCAGAATCCTTCACATATATCCTGGATGGAATCGTTCGAATGCCATTTACCAGCTGACCCGCCTGGTTAGCGATACATTCAGTGTCCTGATGTACGCCGAACACATGTCCACCTCATTCAGGACCAAGACCATCCAAAAAGCTAACCAACATCAAGGACGTTAAGCGGTACTTGAATCTAGCAACAGTTGCAGCTGGAAGTCTACTCACTGTGGAGTACGAAGAACCTTTCGTCCCAACTCGTGAGTACATCACGGTCTTCCGTTAGATTTTGGACGGTCTGTTGATCACATCCCACATACTGCTTAACTACCGTTACACTTACCAGCTTAAGACGGTCGCCCACCGCTACCTGTACGCCCTCGATATGGACAAGACAGTGGAACGAGTCTTTCATGGTTGTCAGCTGCGTCGCTCTGCGTCAGACAGTGAGTGAGCGCATCGAGCAGTCACCATCCCCACGACTCGACGATTTGGGTTGGTCCTTCGCAGTCGGCTCATGCTAGTCCTTAGAGATTGTAACGTGGTACACCTTCACTCTACTAATTGAAGAAGAGCGCCACCGAACCTTACAGAACGCCCTTGTAGAGATATCCATCCATATGCACCCCACAGACGGCCCACCAGCAGTCATAAGCACTGCCCCTGCTCCCGGATTGAAGGTTACTAATCAATGAAAAGCGTTTACAGTAAGACCGAATCACATTCTAAGTGGCACACCCCAGGAACCCGACCAAGAATCATGTTGCAGAAACAACTGTCTAGGGGATATAAGGGGATCTACTACGCGAAGACCCATTGAGCGTAGCTGTAGCACCCCTATGGGAACCGCTGTCTTTAACAATGAAATCCGCTCATGCGGGCTCTCGTGCAGAGGAATGTGGACCCAACGGGTCTAATTTAAGTAAGAAAAGTTTAAGTTTTTATAAAATAGTTATTGTTTATGAGCATTTTAGTTTCTTTTTAATGTTAGGTCAATTAGTAACATGGCTAATTTGAAAACCAATTTATTGAAATTATCACCGTGTATAAATAAGGTTAATTATTACTAATTCTCCAATGCTCAGATTCCACTAGGTGACAGCAAATTGTTCTCCTCCCAAAACAGGCAGCGTTTCAAACCACCCGTACAGCGAGTATTCCAAGGCCCTCTGTCACAGACCCCACCTAACCCTCTGATTGAAGTTGGCGACTTGGTGTATCTCCCAGCAGACAGGACAATCTCCGGGCTCGAGACTGATTCCTCGTTGTTTCCGTAGACGCACTCATTTTTCAATGTCTCGAAATTCGTTGTGTCCCAGGTGCGCAGTTCCTCGCATCACGTTATCTGATTGCACTGATCCTCAGAGACTAGCTACACCGCTACAACCAGTGTCTCGCAACACATCAACAGTTTTACTGCCCACTCTGCCTTTTGCTATTTGCATCTTGGTCCTGGCTGTTGTCAACGGTTGATCACATTCACTACTCAGTAGTGGGACTCTCTTTACACATGCTAACACAAGCTGATCATCTTGAATAAATAATGTATGATGCTATATAGCTCTTTCGTCAGTTATCGCAGCAACTAATAGTTTTAAAAAAAGAAAGTGCTCTTGGGTAATTGCTTCCAATGCACGACTGGATTTCTTCTGGGATAAGGGCGACTGGACTATACAACCAGCACTGACTTGGTTTCGGCGAAAAGGATTCTCAACTTTACTTGGCCTTCCTGGTCTCGCTCCATTAGATCTATAGTTCCTTGCTTCGTGTCCTTGCTTACCACACATAACACATCTCTATAAGGGTATTAGGTCAATCCCATCGGGCATTACACCTGTAGCAGCGCTTTGACGAGATGTCACTTGGTGGTTCTTAGTTTCGTCATTCTCAGGCTGTGCATGTGGTTTAGGACTCACAAGACTAGACAGGTGCTTCTCATCTGCCTCTAAGTACTCGTCAGCTATTTTAGCAATCTTGCCAAAGATTCTGGTGCCCTCTCGCGAAGGTTAACTACCAGTTCCTTAGGGCAGGGATTAATAAACTGCTCTTTCACGAAGAAGTCTTTTAGTCCTTGGAAGGTTTATTCAGTATTTGGGAGCTCTAGCCACCACATAAGGTAAATAGACAAGCAAACAATAAATTGATCAGGACTCCCGTCTGTCTCAAGCTTTGACACTCTGAACTTACGTCTATCGCCATCCTCCGTCAGGTCATACCTTTCATTAGGGCTAACTTCATATTGTCATAGTTAACCGCTCCCTTTTCTGATAAGCGTGAATAAATATCAAGCGCACGTCCCGACAGTAAAGCACTCAGCTTCGTGGCCCACCCAGCCTTGTCCCATTTCACATAAGTTGCAAATCTCTCAAAACACTGCAGGTAAGCATCAAGTCAAAATTTAAGAGGCGGCAACGAGAGCTGAAATTGAGCTTCCCATCACGTTTGATTTCTATAGTGTATTGTGTGCTCATTTAAAGCGCGAGCAACGTTAATCCATTTTAAGGCATAGCGGACACTAAGAAGGTTGATTTTCTAAATGTTGCCGAGGGCACTAAAACCGTGGATACCGTTTTTATAGCCTTTTCTCTTATTTTGAGGTATGATCAGTACAAAACAGTTTCACGCCAAATGCGACACTGAAAATATCAGGTTGGAAGCGCACACGCCTGCTGATATATGAAGAGCTTTTGGTGAGTCTGAATTTTGAGTAGCCGTGTTGCAAAAAGTTCCATTTTGACTCATGGGCTCAGAGGGACAAGAGATCAAAGTTAACGCCTTTCTAGACGTGGGGACAGATTCTACTTATATCCGAGATGACGTCACCGCAGATCATCTCCGACATAAGTGGAATCCGACCACAGTTGTCTAGAAAGGCGCTAACTTTGATCTTTTGTTCTTCTGAGCCCAGGAGCCAAACTGGAACCTTTTGCAACACAACGTCTACTGAAAATTCAGACTCACCAAACGCTGTTCAAATACAGCAGGACTGCCTAATTGCTCAGGCTCCTTCTTTTTCTTTGTTCTCGCTTTAACTTCGAATTTTATGCAATAAACAACTTGTTTCTGGAACCATTTCGAAAACGTGGAAAGTCCATCTTTCTTTGACTCTCTGTGCAACCACTCTTGAAACGAGACGGGAAGCGTGCTCCTCTGTCTCTGTCGGCCATCCAGAACGATAAACGATAAATCAGCGATAACTATATCTGGCTCGAAGAACCGTTAGTTTTCTAATGATTTAGACAATTTGTACAAACTGCCATTTCGAAACAATCTGAAAAACGCACAATAAACGTCTCTTCATTTCGACTCCTCCACTTTTCTTTTTCGACCTCGCTTACTTCTCCCTGAATGCTAATCCAAAACGTACATAAGGTGCGTTAAGGAATACTAATCAAAGTTTCTGCAACACGGGAAAACTAATTACGTTCGTTGTTCAAGGTCGTTTCCGGTGGGACAATGATACTGATTCTAAGGCGTGTACGCAAAACGATTTTTGACCATACTAGTTATTGAAAAAGTCGATTTTATGATCGTTGTTCGAGGGCGCTGAAATCGTGCGTTTAATGACAGTGTCGTTGGCAATGGCATGAGGCTTGTACGACGCAAAACTAGTTTTGGGATTTTTGGCATATTAGAAACTTCAAGTGTCGTTGCCCCAAATGTTAGGCATTTTGTGACAGCTTTTAATTATATAGCATAATCTGCGAAGTTGACTCGGGAAGAAACGATTTGTGTCCATACGGGACACTAAAAAGTGGTTTTTGGAAAATTGGCCGAGAGCGCTGAAAGTGTGTGTATTATGATACTTTCGTTCTCTAGACGATATTCTATGAATTTCAGGCGTGTACCGGGGGGGAGGGTGGTGAACTTGTCCATTTTTTTATTGGGTTGTTCTTGGCCATCGTCATGCCACGACGAGCAAAGGGCACGTCTTTGCTGAGCTTTAAAAAATGGCGCTGGCAACGTTGATGCTCGGTCTACAAACTAATTTTTTGTACTAGTCCGACTTTCATCTGTGATTGTTTTCTCGTGGAATGAATTTTAGTGATCTATTTTTTGATCTAGGTACGAGGTTTCTTATCTTATCGTTTAAATCATTCTGAAAAAAAAAAGTTTAAAGAGGCATGTTTTTTCGCTGAGTGGAACAGAAGGCGAACTTAGAAATGCATCTTTAGCACTTAAACTTAAACTTTTCTTAAAGTATTTGCTTCCTTCTTCTGTTTATGACAAGAGGATTGAGTAAATTTTTGCCACCTCATTTAACCCGTGTAAAATACACTTTTCCAGAGAAAAATAATAATCTGAAACAGCACGCAAGTCATGAGGACGCTTGAAGAAATAGGTTTTACGCCCATCCAGTAGTGTGTTTCTATGAATACTTTTGGATATTTTAGCGTACCATCTTGTCTCCAGCTTCCTCTAGATTTCCTGTCTAAGCTACTCTATTGTAGAAAGAGTTTGACCATCCACATGACACACGACAGACGATCAGTCAAGATGACCGTTCCGAAAATAAAATGAACCGGCCGTATTTCACTTGACTTTAAAAGGTTAATTACCTTTAAAGCAGGAGTGTCCAATTGCTCAGGGAGACTAGAAGGTCGAAGTGCAGATGGAAGAAATGGTTGCTTTTATAGTCATTAATACAACAACGATTCCTTTCGGGACAATCCCCCCGTTGATGGCCTGATCTCAAACAGCCGTAACAGAGGTAGGTCTCCTTGGCAATATCCCACGTTTTTCACCGAAGTTTTGCCCCTTTTCTTCCACGAAGGGATTGGTGAGGTGCGTTACTGAGAGCACACTTGGGAACTGGCTTTGTTGTTGCTTTGTGGAAAGTTGTTTTCACGAGTTACTTCGACTAGACACTCTGCTCTTTGTTTTTCTTCTTAAAAATGCACGATTTCAGTTTGTTTTCTCTGCTTTTGGCAATTTAGGCTAAATTTAATAAAAACCTTTCTGAATAGTTTTAGTAAATGTAGCTTAGTTTGTTGAAAACAGGATGGTTTGACTTGTATGGAAAACTGTTACAGCCTTGTTGAAAACAGTCTGTTTTGGCTACTTTTTTGCAACTTTGGCTAAAGTAGATGAAAACGTGTTTTTCGTAGTTTTGGTAAAGGAAGCATACCTTGATTAAAACAATGAATTTTGGTTGTTTGGGCAAATGTTTTCCAACTTGTTAAAAACGGTCTGTTTTGGCGGCTTTTGGCAGCTTTGGTAAATGTTCATAAGTTTGTTAATGCGGGATTATTTCACGAAAACGGGGCGTTCTGGCTGTTTTTGGCAAAACTGGTTAATTTAATAAGAACGGCTTGTTTTGGTTAATTAGCACAACTTGAAGGAAACTGTGTCTTTAGGCTTAAATGACCAAATGTTACCAAACTTAATGAAAGAGTCTGTTGTAGTTGTAGCCACGGCAAATCGAATAAAAGCAAAGTGTTTTTCTTAGTTTTGGTAAAGGGCTAAGGTTTTCCAAGTTGTTGAAAACAGTATATTTTGGCTCCTTTTGGCAACTTTCTTTCGATTTTAGAAAAAGGGCTTGTTTTGGCTAGATTAATTAACTGTAGCGAACCTTGATGAAAACAATGTGTTTTTGGCTTGTGTGAAGAAATCTTACCAAATTTGTTGAAAAGAGTCTAGTTTAGCTGCTTTTGACAACTGTGGGCAAATTGGTTAAAAGCAAAGTGTTTTTCTTAGTTTTGATCACTGCTACATTAGTTTTGGCAAAAACGACGTAAATTGATAAAAATAGTCTATTTGGCCTATATGGGCACATGTTTCCGAGCTTGATTTTCGCTGGTTTTGGCAACTTCGGCGGTTAAACTTAAGAAAAACAACATGTTTTGCCTAGTTTTGATAACTGTAGCCTAACTTGATAAAAGCAGTTATGATAAACGTGTGTTTTTTCCTGGTTCTGGTAATTGTAGCTTAGCTTGCAGAAACCTAGTGTTTTGGCTGGTGTTAAGAAATCTATCCAAACATGTTTAAAAGAGTCTGTTCTATCTGCTTTTCATAACTGTGACCAAATTGAATAAAAACAGTGTTTTCCCAGTTTGGTCAATATGACATAATTTTATGAAATCGGTGGGTTTTTGAGCGTTTTGGTGTATTTTGGCTTCTATGGACAAATGTTTCTAAAGTTGTTGAAAACGGTCATTTTGCCATCTTTTTGGAAGTTTGGCAAAATTGAATAAAAACAATGCGTTTTTCCTGGTTTTCATAAATGTAGCCAACCTCGATGAAAACGGTGTGTTTTGACTTCTATGGAGAAATGTCACCAGTCTCGTCGAAAAAGGTCAGTTTTTGCAACTTTTTCTTAATTTGTAATAATATCACCTTCATCCTGTATTTGATTGACATGTAATTTTATACCCGACAACTGATCTTTATATTTAACCACGTTCCCATGTGATTACCAGAGTAGATCAACAAATGAAAGGAACTGAATACACCACATCGAGTGAGTCTTTATAGTTTATTTCCATTCCTAATAAACAAAGTTTATTACATGGTGTCAGAAAGTGGCCAATCATGGAACACGTGAAGCCCATAGGACCTCTACGAATGGATGGAAACATCGCCAAAAATTGGCGAAAGTGGAAGCAGAGGTGGACGCTCTACGCAAAAGCTAGCGGAGTAGACGCCAAAGACGAAGAAACGCAATGCGCAGTCTTTCTGCATACTATTGGAAACGAGGTGCTAGAAGTATACGATACCTTCTCCTTCACAGAGAGTGAAGAGAACAAGATAGAACCACTCATTGGAAAATTTGACGCCTACTGCTCGCCCAAGAAAAACGTCACATATGAGCGTTATTTATTCTTTTCGTGCACACAAAACGGCCGGTCAGTCGACGCTTTTGGCACCGATCTTCGCACAAAAGCTAAAACCTGCGAATTTGTAACTCTTCAGGATAGTCTTATCAAAGATAGAATTGTGGGTGGAATAGACAGCAAAGGTATAAGAGAACGACTCTTACGCA
>Ga0126336_10002084_pt1 | contig 11151 bp, 12 predicted proteins | sample SidCmetagenome_FD_92530 | JGI IMG/M metagenome (GOLD analysis project Ga0126336, IMG submission 92530) | Coral microbial communities from El Islote,Puerto Morelos, Mexico - Siderastrea C C metagenome | ecosystem: Host-associated > Invertebrates > Cnidaria > Coral | place: El Islote,Puerto...
GGGTTCGAATCCCGGCAAGCCTGATTTTTTCAGGCTTTCTTTTCGCAACTGCATAAGTTGCGTTAATAACTGCGAGGATCTTCTTTACATTTATTTCTTCATTCCACAGTTCAAATATATGAACTTCATATATTCATAATTTAAAAGTTTTTGGTCGAGAAAGTTCATCGCTTTGTCTACCTGCAAGAGTTCCAAGGAGTGGAGAAAGGAACCCAGCAACGACTGTGGTGCAACTAAAAGTCGAAACCGAAAGGTCGGAGTTCACAAACTGTTCCTGAGAAACAAACTCAAAAGCCGAGACATTATAGGAATGAAACTTAAGATTACCAAGTGGCCTAAACATTATCAGAAACGCATGTCATGAACCTTTTTTTTCTTTCCTTTCAAAAGGAGTGTTTGTAATTCGTTTACCACACTGCTTGTACAATACTTGGTTTTTAAAGTGTTACAAATAAACTTTTGAAACTTTCAAAGACATCTCTGATTGATTTTGATAGTTCAGGTTATCATCGCTCTTAGCCAAATATCCTACCTTTTCGCACATTGCCTTTATGTTTGAAACATTTAACAAAAGAAGAAATTGGAACTAAATTTTTACCTATCGTAATATTTCCAAATTATTTAACATACGCAGATTTTATTTACCCTTGCGTTAGTAAGTACGCTCAGATGCATAAAGCAGAATTGTTTCTCAATGAATGAGGGAAACTGATTGATCTTTCTATTATCTTTTTACCAGAATGTTTTATAAATGATTAAAATTCCAGACCTAACTTAAATGGACTTAAATGGACTTTTACATGGACTTTAGCAATGTAAAAGTTGTTGGCCACGAAGCAAATTTTCAAGAGCGACTTTTCCTAGAAACCTGGTTGTCAACTAAAGATCAGAATGCAGGGAACGACCACATCGCCATTCCAGAGGTCTAGCTTTCTAGCGCGCACATGCACGTGCCATAATTTTAAATCACGCGTAATAATAATCTCTTTTCAAACTGGTGAAGGCTTAAGCATTAGCCGAAACGTCTTAAACCAAGTATTAAAAACAAGTCAGTGTCAAACCCTTTCACCACTACCCTAACGTAAATTGTTGAGTTACCCACTAAAGGCATAGCAAAGTGATCGGTCGGGTGAAAACGCAGACTGCAGACTGCAGACCGCAGACTCCAGACTGCAGACTACAGACCGCAGACCGCAGACTGCAGACTGCAGACTGCAGACGGTCGGGTGAAAACGCAGACTGCAGACTGCAGACTGCAGACCGCAGAACACTTTTTGCGATAAATTAAGTTTTTTCATTTTTTGCCCGCTGTTAATGTAGTCAGCACTCAACCAATCTAAATGTGAAACAAATATGGCGGACGTTCGTTTGTTTGTGCACAGGTAGCCAAAGCTTTAGTTATGATTGAAAATTAATAAAATTTTATGAAATAAACAGTGTTTCTTTGTTTGTATCTTACGTACTTGCTATCTAGGGCAAAAATTCGCTCTCCGAGCGAGAATAACCGTCTGACTACATTAACAGTGGGCTCAAATGAAAAAAAACTTAATTTATCGCAAAAAGTGTTCTGCAGTCTGCAGTCTGCAGTCTGCGTTTTCACCCGACCGCAAAGTGATGACGCCATGTTCAGCACGAGTTTGTAGCAACCTTACTGAAATTATTACATTGACGGGTGTCCTAATGATCTGAAACATGTGAATACTATAAACGCCGATTAAATGGTCTTAGTATATTCTAAAGTTCTGAACAAGCACAGATGAATAGACAAAACGTTCTAGAATCTTTTACTCTGAAATAAATTGAATAGGGTGATAGAAAGAAATGACTTCTCAAGAAAGTACTTGTATACATAACAGTCAGTGGTATATCCGAATAATGGTTCTTAGATTTTTTTTCTCAATCAATCCTAGGTAAACAGCGAGGCTTAAAGCCGTACAAATGAATGATTGAATTATTTGAAGATTAAATATTAGAAGTAGATCGATCTGAGTTGAATAAATTCGCTTATGGTAAAAGTTAAATGAAAACAAAAATGGAGAGATGAAATTGTCTTATTTTTTCTGGACTCAACGCTCACATAAATTCGAAGACAATTCAGAAGTTAATTGATTTTGACATCACCTCAGAGCAACACTGTGTTGATATTCATGCTATTTATTCCTTAATAATTATCCGTCTACTATCGAAGAACCAAGTATTTCAACTATAGTTACTTCATTAAGCTGTCACCACAAAGGAAATTCGATCACTCTCTGGGAGCTTGTAAAGCCAAATGTCAAACTAATAAACGGTTTATAAACAAGACTGTTGTTGTCGTAACGTAACCTTGCAAATGAAATCCAAATGGTGCCCGCTTTATAGCGAAGTGGTCGCTTGTATAAACAATACATTTCTTCATCGTCGGAATACTCACAGCCGCCGTTCAGCTGATATAGTTGAAGTGAAATGTGTGGCGGATTCCTGGCCTGTCGCTTAGATTTCCAGCAGTGCCTGAGTAAGCGGATTGCAGTTATCAGTGTTGGAATTGTCAAGACAGTAAACAGCAAACTGTAAATGTACACGAGAGCGGTTGTAGATTTCTTTTAAAAGAGTTTTAATGTGGAGGGGAGGTTTGTCGAACTGGTTAACCTTGGGCTGGTTGCCTTGGTAGTGGTAAATAAACGCGTATAAGATACCTCCGTTGTCCGGTTCGATTCACTGCGGGCTGTACTGGTGGTTGAGACTCCACAGTTGGATATGACATAAAGCCATTTAGGTGGTCGTTGGTTTGATAAATTTTTGCATAGCCGTTGGTCGTTGTCACGTAAATCAATAGCATTAACAGTTGGTAGGAGTGCCATGACCAGAGAAATGTTGAAATATTGCAAGTAGATGTGGCGTAGTACGAGCTGAGAATAACTTCCAAGATTCAGCGCAGGATCTGGAAGTGAATGAAGGCCAGCCCTCGTACGATCTATTATCCTGAGATACTCATAACAGTGGCACTTGCTACTGATACATGCACTGCCATTTACAGAGCATAAAAATGGTAGTGCAACTGTGCATGAAATAAGAGAAGACATTTTGTTTTTCATTCTGGATAATCACTCAAGAAATTCGAGATTTCCTAAGTTGAGAAATTATTAACTTCAACTGAACTCCTTAGTGTCTATTCCTAAATAGACTCAAAATGATAAAACTAAAACAATCAATATCCAGTCGCACAGAATTTTAATGTAGTTGCCTTTACTCTGTTATAACAGAATTGTTTTATTTCTCGAATAGCGAAACGCATGTACTGTTTTTTCTTTCACGCGCAAATCGTGAACTCCTCGCGCATTTCCATGTATGCTCCCTGAAAAACACAGCCCGAAAAAGGGCGTTTTTGGCGAATTTGGCCCGATTCAAAAGCGTAAAAAACTGGCTTCGTACACTGTTTCTTCAGTGTGTGTTTATTGTACTATGTATTGGTATGTAAACAATCTTTTTCATTCACAAGACAAGTGAACAGTGGTTCCCAAATGAATTCTCTACCACAATGTTTAAACTTTCCAGGGCGACACGTTAAACAAAAAGATACCACGCATTGAGATAATGACTGTACATAGATTAAGTACAAATCGATGTGAATTTGTGTACATAAATACTTTGTGTACGTTTAACTCTGACTAACAGGATTACTTTTAAGCAAAGAAGTGCTACATCTTCGTTAATTTAGGTTAGGGGAAGAATAATTTTCAGGAATTATTAAGTTAGTCCGTCATTGCAAGTGATTGCGTAACTTCAAATTGGTAAGTAAAATAGGTTGTTGAGTAATATGTTTAAATTGGATGGCGGAAATATGTTTCAACTGGATAGCTGAAATTCAAATAAAGAACTATCGAAGAGAAAAGAACTATAGATACGATGAAAGAACTATAAAGAACTATAGGTACGATGATTTTGACGAAATCACAATCGAAATCACAAAACGAAATCACAGTATATAAAGTTTGTCACGCAAAAGTCCCGCTCATTTCGACATGGAGCGAGAGTTTGATCTTTGGCTTGAGCGAACGTTGAGGGAGGTGGAGAGAGATCTTTTTCTGGAAAATAATATCCTGGTTGATGCCACTCCACCTAGTCCTGTTTGTCAAGTTCTTCTTGACAGAAATTTTATGGCGGATGTGTTGGATAAGTCAGAGTTGGCAAACGAGGGGTACAGGAAGGGTACAGGAGGGGTACAATAGGGGGTACAGGAAGGGTACAGGAGGGGTACAATAGGGGGTACAGGAAGGGTACAGGAAGAGTACAATAGGGGGTACAGGAAGGGTACAGGAAAGATACACGAAGGGTACAGGAAGGGTACAGGATGGGTACAGACGGGGTACAGGAGGGGTACAGAGGGGGTAAGGAAGCGGTGGCGGTCGTGATGGAACAATAGAAACGTGGTGGTGGAGGAGGAAAAATACAATTGTAAAGGAGGAAGAGGGAAATAAAACTGTGGCGGAGGAGGAGGAGGAGGAGGGAAATAAAATTGTGGAGGAGGAGGGAAACTAAAATTTTGAAGGAGGAAATAGAGGCCGTGATGAAAAAACTAGGATACTGTTGACTCAATTCTAAAATTGATAAGATGGGAAAAATGTTTGCCTGTTGAAATAGAATTTTCACTTAAAAGCTGTGTGTGGTTGGTTTTTTGGCGCCATCATTAATAGGCACAATTTATGAATCAGTGAACCGAAAATAGTTTTTTCTATTGTTAAAAAAACAATGCTTATCTGCAGTAACAATGAAAGCGATAAGAAGATGGAAGCTTGCACAAGAACGTCACGGTTCAGTAATTTTCAATTGCAAATGAGATGCGGGTTGGCGCTTGATAGTAAATAAAGCTTTTATAGGCTTAAGAACATTAAAAATATACTATGACACCATTGATCCAAAAATAACTAAAAAAAAACCTGTCAAACCGGTTACACCAAAGTAGACTGCCACAAGCTAAAAATAGAACCTAACGTTATTGACAAACCAGTCTAACCGGTTATACGCTAATGAGAATCCACCACATTTTATTCATGAGGTCAGCACAATAGACTATGACATCACCTAGCTAATAAACTAAGACCGCCATGAGCCAAAAATAGAACATGACGTGATTGACAAACCAGTCAAACTGGTTATACGCTAATGAGAATCCACCGCATTTTATTCATGAGATCAAGACAATAGCCTATGACGTCACCTACTTAATTTATTCCTGCTCTCTTTAATGAGATTCCTGCTAAACAAAAAAGGCCTAACCGGTGCCTACTATACTACTTCTACTTGAACTTGTCTTTGGTCTCTTGCCCTGCGGGTTCCCCACTTGCTGGTGCCGGTGGTTGTCGCGCGTCGAAGAATGCTTTCACCGTTGTAAATTTAGAAAATCTTGCGTGGTAATCACTGCCTGCCTGTGGTAATCAATTTCCTTGAATTTTAATTTAAAAAGATGCAACCCCACAGTGTATTAGCACTAAGCTATTACTTAACTTAAAATCTTTCTCTTCCGGTTCAATATTACCACAATTAAGCCATTCCTTTTAAAGAAACAAATAAATGTGTTTATCATTTGGCAAAACGCAATAACCAGACTAAAGAGAAATGCTTTCAAGGTAAAAGACAAAACACCCAAATTAAACGAGACTAACATGTAAGGTGAAGTTTCATTGGGATTCTGGGAGTCATTGGTCGGGAGCGAAGGAGTCATGTGAGAACGCGCACGAGCCCAGGAAGGTCAGGATTTAACAAGTGTGAGTGCTCACACATAAGCCCATGGGTAGGGGGAATAACACACGGGTGGGCACATGACTCCTTCACTCCCCACCAATGACTCCCAGAATCCCAATCAAACTTCACCTTACAGGTAAGTCTCGTTTAACTTGGATATTCTGTTTCGTCATTGGTCCTTGGTCGCTACGGAGTCACGTGAGATTATAAAGCAGTATGAGTACGAACACTCAGAAAACAATGATATTGCACCATGTAAAGTGGCTTTAACAACAGGAAACCTTAGTCCTTGTTACATACAGCTTTAAGCAACTCAGTCCCAAAATGTTCTTGGGTTACAACTGGTTTGTGATAGTACTTTGCAAATGTGGACTCTTGGGACCACCCAGCACTTTTCATGATCGTGTCAATAAGGATGCTGTTCCCCTTGGCTGCTGAGGTGGATGCTGATACTTTGAAGTATCAACTCCAGCTTGTTTTAAGGTAGTCTTAAGCCATCTGCTTACTGTATCAGGGGATACAGCTTTGTGTGGCTTTGCATAACTAATTAAGAGCTGCTTTTCTTCACCTCGAAGAGTACATGTTAGATTGACCTATTGCTCAAGATGCTTAACAATACAAAGACTAGCATCTCGTGCATAGGCCTGAAACTCGATAAAACCTAAATGCTTACCAGGCTTTGAAGTTTTCAACAATGAATTAATGACAAAAACACATTTGGTAGAACTCATCTGCACAGAATCAACGCATAACATATGCAAAGTTTGGCGCCGTTGACCTGAAAGTAACGCCATCAGCATAACAACTTTAAAAGTCCTTTAACCTACGTTTCTCAAGCGGCCCAAGTTTAGTCAAATCATCTAAGACCACAGTCACATTCCAAGTCTCCTAATACCTGGGTAGAGAGGGTCTGGATTCAAAGATTCCCTTCATAAACCGACAGACCAAAGGATGCTGTCCAAACGTAGAAGTCTCCTTCACCGAAATCACAGTAGACAGAACACACGGTGCCGTGTTTAAAGCGCTATAGCCAATACCTGTTCTGAAAATTAATGCCATGTTCAATGGTTGTTGAAACTGGATTAATCTTCCTTTGACCACAGTACTGTTGTCATTTACCGATGAAAGGTTTATACTGTTGTCTGGTGCCCTTTCGCCAGGACTGCATGACGAGTGCGGTAGCTGATTCTGAAAGTCCTTGGTCAGTTAGCGATTTCCAGACAAGTGGCATAGTAGAAGCCGCAGCCTCTGGTGTAGTGGATGTATTAGGTCTGGCTGTTGGGGTAGAAAGAGAGTCCGTTTCCTTCTTGGAAGAATCAGGGGTGCCTGAATCAATAATCGCATTGCCAACGGCCACCATGGTTGGGTTGGCCAGCAGGGAAGGACTACTAATCCTGTGGCCTCCTCCTCTCGAAGTTTCTGTAACACTTGTGGGATAACACTAAAAGGAGGAAAGGCATAGAAACTGTAAGGTTTCCAGGCAATGGTAAAAGCATTAATGGCCATCGCTTCAGGATCAGGCTGGTATGCAATAAAAGGCTTGATCTGATAATTGAGCCTGGAGGCAAATAAGTCTATTTGAGGCATAACAGGAATTTTCGTGATGGCTTCCTGAAATATTTGTCTATCTAAAGTCCACTCTGTTTCTTTCCTAGATTTCCGGGACTCTGCATCTGCAAGAACATTCTCTTTGCCTCGAATATGAGTTGCGATGAGCCACACCTCATTGTCAAGGCACCAGTCCAAAATAATACAGGTCAACTGATTTCGCTTTCTTGAATGGTTTGTATTATTTTACTTAAGTCTGATACAGCAGTCATATTATCAATTCTTATGAGATGTTTCCCTGACAACTGCTTCTGAAATGCTTTGAGTGCAAAAAAGACTGCCAGCATTTCAAGGTAGTTAATATGATTTGTAGACTCTAACGGGGTCCAATGCCCTCCAATCGTAGTGTCATTTAGTATTCCTTCCCAGCCCTCTTTACTTGCATCTGTGTACAGAGTAATCTCTGGCTGAGGGACACTAACAGGGTTATGCAGTGACTCTGCTGATTTAATCCACCACTGTAAGTCATTACGTGATGACTCAGACAATTGCATAGTCGCATCAAAATTGGCCCTGTTTAGGATAAGAGCACCAGTTTTGTCCATGTCCAGTGATCTGAAATGTAGGGGCCCTAGCTTAGCTGCTGGAAAATTTGATATAGGCAGCCCCAGTGTTGATGCAACCTGTCTAATTGTTGGATGGTGACTATTGAGTAAACTCTGACTGGTAGAAATGATCTTCTCAATTTTCTCAGAAATAAACTGAACATAAACTGACATACAGTGGAACCTCGATTTAACGATCCTCTATGTAACGAAGTCCTCGGTATAACGATATTTTTAAGCCCAGTAATGGTGTAATGTATGGAAAAGAACCTCGATATAACGAACCCTCGATATAACGAACCAATTTCCCCAGTCCCTTGGCACTTCGTTAAATAGAGGTTCCACTGTAGTAATAGAATCTATGATAAAGCCCATAAATAAAAGTGATTTTTTGTTGAGGAACAAAGGATGATTTTTCAGGGTGAATAGTAAACCCTAAGGAATCGAAAAGTTTAATGGTGTCCATAACATTGTTTTCACAGTCAGCATAGTCATCACCTTGCAAATAAGAATCATCAATATGACTTGCTGACAGGTGACCTAACTGTCTTAACTGTGAGTATACAGGTTTCAATAATTTAGTAAACGTTCTGCGGCAAAATGCCAGCCCATTTGGAAAACAGACATATTGTGGTGTTCTATAGCAATTGGCACAGAGTAATAGGCATCCTTCAAGTCTATTGATGCCATAAAGCAACCTGGTTTCACCATATTTAACACAGTGGTAAGTGATTCCCTTTTTTAAATGGCGATAGAGTACATGCTCATTATTTGGTCATTTGCTCATGCTTATTGATTAAGAATTAAGCGTGAAGTACCATCCTTTTTGGCCTCGTAAAAATGGGAGATATATATTCTCCTTCTTCATGAGTGGTAGGAACAATAACTCCTTTTGCAAGTAATTATCATATTTCAATGTCAATAACTTGTTTTTCTTGCAAGTCATGGATTTCCTTCTCTTTGGGGGCTACCCTTTGATATGGAATATGTGTAAATTCAATTGGCTGGCCAGAGGGTCTGAGGTTAATGCCTGCCATTGAGCAAAATATTCTTTCAACCTTCCTGTTTAAAGCAATCAACTTTGGACTTAAAATACTGCAGCATATTTACTTGAGAAAACTTAGTTGAGGTGTCAAGGGTTGTCACTAGCTGGGCTTTTTCTCCAAGTCCCTCGGTTTGTAATTGTTGTTTTGTGACCGGTAAGACTGGCCTCTCTTCCCTAAAAAGGCTTTCCACTATGGTGAGAAGCTTTGCCCTTCCAACTATCACCATGGTGATACTAGTTTGTTGGACGCTTTGATATTATTGAGCTGCGGTTGCAACTCGTCCCCAAATAAAAAGCCAGTGATAGGGACCTGCGAGCCACACGAAGCCGAGTATTCCATATTTAGGTTAGGTTTGATAATGTCGCGACGACGGTAAGACATCCCAGCGTGTACATGTCCTAGTAGCGCTGGGGCGTCAGCATTATACGTGACAAGTTCGCCCAGTCTTTCAGATAGAACAGCGCCAGGAAACTTGTCCGGACTAGCACGGATGGCTAGCAGCGTATCAGTCGATTTAGACAACGCGGTGCCGACTTTGACAAGGGTTTTCTGCATGTTTGCAAGGCGCAGATCTGCGCTTCTTGTCCCGTGCTTGAGTTTATTCCAGATCTCTGGATTGACCTTTGGCACCGTTAATTTCTCACAATTATCGGGTCGATTGTATTTCGTTAGTTTGTCTTTCAATTTGATTTCGTCCAACTCAGAGGCCCATCGCTTATTGACAATATCTGCCAATTTTTGAGTGACCTTAGGGTCAGTTTTTTCATATGACTCAAAGCCTTGGGCGATTTCATTTAACAGTTCATCATCTTTGTCGGCGCTACCCGCGGATGGCGTGTTGCCTTTGGCCGCCGGCAAATTTAACTCCTCTGAATCTGACTTTTCAGATTCTGAGTCGGCGCTATTTTTAATTTCAGGAGCTGTTGAAGAGGTTTTACTTCGTTTTGGTGGCGTGGCAGTGTCTGCCTGTGTGCCAGCAAGCCGTTTCATTGATTTATTCATTTAACTCATGCTGCCGCCCAACTGAGTTATGGCGCGCAAGACATCGCTGAACAACTGGTTGTTTTCATTTTTGAGGAATTGGCATCTTTTTCGCCACTATCTGCATCTACTTCCTCTGAAAGTAAATTGTCCTCGTCAACAGGTGAAAGAGGGTCTCTTTCACCTGAAGTTAATTCAATCAAGACGGTGTTTCTTTTGTGTTTTTTCTCACTTTACAAGACTAGCGTTCGACCTCCCCGAAGGATCGCACACAACTGACCTTCCCGGGCTCGTGCGCGTTCTCACGTGACTCCGTAGCGACCAATGACCAATGACGAAACAGAACTAAGAATGGTTCAACCTGAACGAGAGACTTTTTTCTCCATGCTTAATTACAATCGATTACAAGTGCTGTAGTTGAACTCGACTTACACGTTTCTTTTGCATCGCTGACATCAAGCTTCTTGGCTTTGTCTGCGGGCTTCCATCTTGTACATCTTCCAAGTAGTCGGAACTATCAGCCGTGCTTTCAAAATCTAGCAAATCTTGAGTTGTAATTACTGCCTCAAGTTCATCATTTCTGTGTAATGAGTTATGCCTTATACGCAGTTAAACTGCGAAAAACCACGTGAAACACTCAAAAACAGTGTAACGGAAAGCCACGTGTGAAAGCTGGCTAAATATTGTAAACAAAATGGCAACGTGATTCCAAGGTGTGAACTTCAAAATTAAAATGCAAAAATACAATCTGCGCGAAAAACGAAATTTTTCCTGGGTATGACCATGTTCTAAGACGGTTAGACGATGAACGCTCGTGTCCTATGAGATATAACGTTCCTCTCAAGATAAAATGCCACTCCGCGGCCTTTTATCTTTTCTGGGGACACTACATCCCATAGAACACTCGCGTTCATTGTCTAACCCTTTAATACTTCAAGAAGCTAATAACAGCGCTCAACTCTTTCTTCACCTCCTGGACAAGCTCCCACCAAATACCTGCAAGCCCGCAGCGGAACTGCACGCACTGCGTGCCTATGTTTCAAATAGGCACACAATCTCCACGGTATCAACGAACACTTTTCATGAAACTAATTTACCCTGTTTTTACTTCACCGTTCTGAATATAAACCACACACAACCCACAAGTCCTTGATCCGCTCTGACGAAGGGCGGAAAAGTCAGCTTTTGAATTTCTTTACGGTAACCAATTCAGCTCATCAACTCACTTGATAAATGCAAATTTTGTGCTA
>Ga0126336_10002085_pt1 | contig 11149 bp, 10 predicted proteins | sample SidCmetagenome_FD_92530 | JGI IMG/M metagenome (GOLD analysis project Ga0126336, IMG submission 92530) | Coral microbial communities from El Islote,Puerto Morelos, Mexico - Siderastrea C C metagenome | ecosystem: Host-associated > Invertebrates > Cnidaria > Coral | place: El Islote,Puerto...
CGAAGTCGGTGACCCCCCAATTTTTTTCCATTTCTGACATAGGTAACTCATTATCTGACTGTAGCCAAAGTATGAAAAAAATCTGTATTGTAGAAGTTTTTCGCGCGAACGTCCTTAAGGTGGCTGGAAAGGGTTTTTTAATTGTCGTAAGCCTTTTGAAACGAGGAAAGATTACAAAGAAATATTTCTGACCATGTGGGTAAACTATGAAATCTTGACAACTCTTTTGTCGGGCAATACTTTAAGGTTGGTTGTGACGTCATAGCTGTTACCATGGCAACACTAAAGGCCCACCAAAAAACCCTCCAAATTTCAGTTTTCGCCAATTATCTGAAAAACTAAGTCGGTGACCTACCCTTTTTATTGGATTTTTAGAAAGCTCCCCAAGTTCTTCAACTTCTCTGACAGTGTGGCAGAAAGTTATTCAGTAGAACTTAAGTTATATCGAAAAAGTCTTTTTTTTTTAATTACAAAAAATTCCATTGAATAACTTTCCTCCAAACGCTTCTATTTGAATTGGCACACTTAATGTTACATGCATGCAAAAAAATCAGGATGGGTCACCGAGCAAAATTTCGAAATAAAAACAAATGTTTTTTGCATGTTTTATTTCCGGTTTACGCGATTTTACGCGGAGTTTAACTTCCGGTATTTTGCGCGCGCAACTTATAACAGAAATTTGGATTCACTCAGCTGACGCGTACATTCTAGCTATATAGTGTGTAGGCTACGCGCGCGCGTGGCTAAAAACCCTTTCGAGCCTCCTTAACTCCTAAAATACATCGTTCTTGTTTTCTTTCAGGTGAATCCGATACCTACAGGCGACATTTCTAAAGTTCTAGAATCGTCAGCTTCAGATGAAGACAGTCAGCTCCTTAAACTTGTAAACGGCGGGAAAGTTGACCAAGCGGCGCAGATGGCATACTCTATCCTGACAGCCGTAGAAGACGCTGATGTGGACACTAGCAACAAGCGAGAAGTATATGCTTACGGCTATTTCATTTTTTAAAGACCTATCTTTATTTATATCGGCAGTATTAAAAAAATGATCTGTTTATTATCACAAATTAAGGGAGGAACGCATGACGAGCCTAAAGAATGTCTTAATAGAGGCTAACAAAGTGAAAGAGACTGTCAAATTTCAAAAATGTAGCAACGGGGTATTCCTTTTTGCAAAACGCTTAATTTACAGGCGTTTGTACGTCAAATGTAGAGGCACTCTTTTTCATACTACAAATAATGGCGAAATAGTAATTTAACGACATCATCTCTCGCTAGTTCAAGGGAGCCATACTGGAACAGATATCCACTGTAGAGGTCAACAGCATGCAGCAGGTCACTCAGCTGTCAGCGGTTGTGGTCATGGCAACAAAAGGCGACAAAGATATTGCAGCGTCGTCGCAGGTACAATATGACTTCCTCGTTAATCGAAGAAAATTTGTCAAAGCTTCTCGGTTTTAGCGGGCATCTTGATCAGCGTACAGTTTTTTCATGCGAAATATATAAAGTTCACTTAGGGAACTGAAATGTCTTCTCTTGGTTTTTTTGTTAATAAGAGTGTGTTTAAGTGGCGGTATTCCGAATAAGAACATATTTGAACTGGATTCTCTTTGAACTCTTGCGAAACATAAATCAAGGAATTTAAAATAAATAATATATATTTATCACTATTATTGTTGTTATTATCGTATCTACAACAAAATGCTCCATTGTGATTGGTTCTACGTGCGCCTATTTGGTACGTAATCGGAGGGTGAAGACGTGAGTGTCCAATTACAGCTGTCTAATTTCAGCTTTTTGTAGTTGGATAGCTGTAATCGGACAACTACTCTGCGCACGCGTCAATCAGGTGTACTGAAGTGGGTTCCTTTTATAGCTGTTTATCCACTGCTTGCAAAACTGATAATTTAAACTATATCCCCTAAGGGCACGTAGATTTTTTAGTCTCGCATTTTGTTATAGATAAGATTAATTGGTAACTGGACTTCAGGGGTAATCGTGCTTGTAGTTTCAAATCGTCCTCGTACGATTTAAATTTACTCGCCCAATTCAATCTGGATGTATGAACTCAAAGGCAACTTGGTCCTATGCACCTCGATTTCGCGGGGTAATTGGAATGTAACATATACATAAATTTCTGAGTAAGAATAATTTGTGTCTTGAAACAAGGGCTACATAAAGTTTATGTCTGTTTAGCTTTTATTTCACACTGTTTTTGATTCAATTTTTGTTTATTACAGGAAAATGCGGTCGGCCTTTTAGAAAACATGACGGACTTTTTAAGTTCGCAAGTCAACACTGAGGGACAGAATGTTGACTTAATTCAAGATGTTGGAGGCAGTCTGCTTCAAGGGATGTCCAATTCTCTTAGCGCCTCTGCTCCCAGGGCAAGTTCAGATGCTGAGAAATTGGATGGAAACGACCAAGCAGAGGATGAAGATAGTGTAAAGGAAGATAGAAAGCAGGCAAGAACTCGTAAAAATTCGGAATTCTTCTACGGTAATGTTTTAGCGTTCCTCATCGACGAAGATATGGAAAGGCGAAAATTTGGTCGATAAAATTTTTTTTTATTATATAGACAGCAAGCGCTGCAAGCTCAGTTGGTGAAAATCAAGATGTTAAAATTCTTTGGGATATGCCAATCGATAAAGATAAAAGCATAACGCGCAACATCGAACCAGTCTTCATTAAGGGACGTACCATAACAAAAAACTCATCAAACACGAGCGTGTTTCATCAGCATGACCGACATTTGAGGTTTTGAATATTCCAGTGAAACAGCTCACTCAAGTGTTTGATATAGCTTCTTAAACAGGACCCACCAAATAAAGAAACAACGAACAAACATACTCGGAACAAAGATTTCGTGTTTCCAATCGTCCATTACGCTTTTGATTTTTCTTTCTGTAAACTTGATGAATTATCTATGAGTTTGAGAAATCCAGTTAGTGGTCAGGGGGACAGAATTGAGTCGTGTTTCAAAAGCACATTTCCACCAACAGTTACCGGGGTAATCTTCTCATGATGCGACTTATAATTACACGAACATCTTTTGTTCATCATGCAGAACGAACAAATCGCCAAGAAAACTCTTCAACTTATAGACAAACTGGGGACGGGTCTCCTGGCAACCAAGGTACTTGGCGAGAAACCAAGCGTCTTTGTCACGGAAGAATTATCAGTGATGCTGGATCGACAAACGCCATCCAAAATGTCGGGAAAGACGCTAGGAGAAGGAAAAGAAAAAGTCTCATTGCCATCCGCAGAGACGCTGTTCGGACATGACTCTGCAAACCTGCCATCTGTAGATGCTCAGGTACAGACTTGCTCTGATATCAGCTTTCGTCTTTTTTGAAGCGGGTACTTCGCACTCCTGGTACCATAGTCTCGTACTCAGTCTCCACAGGCTCGTCGCAACTCGCACCCTGTCCCCGTAAAATTGAAATGTTCCCCTTGGTGATCAAAAGTGCAATTTGGAAGTATTTTAACGAAAAAAAAGATGTTGAAGTCTGTGATGACTTACTGGTCTGTTTGAAAGTCTTCTTGTTCAAACAAGGAGATAGTCACGGTGAGATGTGGACGCCATCTTCTTGGTAACGTTTTGTCGCTACTTTCCAAAACATCTTCGCTAAGCGTCTTCTTGTGTTTAGGCAAAGTGATTTCTGTTCTTGCAACGTTTATACTATTGTGAGCCCACCTTTTCAACGGTCAGTTTCACAGATGTTACAACCCGACTTAGCTTGTCCGTCAGCCCCCTGTAGCACATATTATAATTAGTAATGGTAATTGGACTGAGTGGAGTACAATTCAGGGAGTAATCGGGCAAGTAATTTTAAATCGGCCGAGCGCGTAGCGCGAGGACGATTTGAAATTACGAGCACGATTATCCTTGAATTGTAAGACACGAAGTCCAGTTACCAATTAATCGTATCTATGTCAAAATGGAAGATTAGAAAATCTACGTGCCCTTCGGGGATATATTTTTAATTATCAGTTTTGCAGGCAGTGGAGAAACAGCTATAAAAAGAACCCATTTCAGTGCACCTGATTGACGCGCGCGCAGTGTAACTGTCCGATTAAAGCTATCCAATTACAACTAATTCAAATTGGACAGCTGTAATTGGACACCCACGTGATCATCCTCCAATTACGTGTCAAATAGGCGCGCGGAGAACCAATCACAATCGAGCATTTTGTTATAGATACGATTAGGGACTATATTAAGCCACAGACGTCTACCGTAAGTTGAATGAATTCTTTCGTTGGTTTGCTTTTGCCCCTTTCAAAAGGCTGGGAAACTCTTTTTTTTGGTGTCATTACGGACATGATGGCGTTGAATGGCACCAAAAGGAAAATATTAAACTTCCAATTGCTGTCCGTGGCTCAGGAACGTCTGAGCTTAAGTTCCCTATTGACAGGCGAACACATTACTTGTCTTTCTGAAGCTCGCAGGTTAGATCATTCGACTTGTTTAAGAACAATCATGGGTTTGACTACCGTTAGAGTTAGGCTCGCCTTGTGCGTTGAACTTTTCACGAGACGATTTTAATTGAAATACAAGTGTAAAACTTACTGTTATGGCACGGACGTTTGAAACGGGTCAAAGTTTCCTATCTCCGTAGTAACAAGCTCGTGACAAACTGAAGATCACTTACTTTGCACTTGACAAAGCTTAAAATTTACTACCTTTTTCTTATTCAAACATATTGAAAGCCACTGATTTGTTTTCTGCCAGATGACTTCATTTAACAAGAATCCATTCACTTGGGATGAGAGTGCCAAAGGCATCCAATCATCAGTGGTGGATTTCAGTTTAAAGAGAGGTGATGGCACATCACTTGAGATCTCTGGCCTTAAGGACCCAGTAGAGCTATTCATACCAGTAACTCGACCAGACGAAAAAAGCGGAAATAGATCCCAGGAAAAGTATTTCGCAAAACCCAGTAATGGCTCTAGCAACATACGCTATCATCGAATCGACATTCCTTCGGTGAATTCCATCGTATTCTGCGAAATAAAACCCGAACATGGTCAGTTCTTTGAAGTTTTCGTCAGGGCACAAAAGAAGCCGACACCGATTGATTACCAATACAGAACTCGAGTCCCAGATTTCTCGACTTGTGTCGCGGACTCCAAAGGCACTGGGTACCACAACTGCAGTGATAACCCTTATGAGTTTTCAATAACTAGTGACGTCACAGGAAAAACAGGAGTTCACTATATTGGGATTATGTTTGCTGCCAATAAAATTGACAAAACGCGTGGCAGAGTTGCTCGATCGTGTGGAGGCCACGGCGGTCGTCAAAAGCGCTCTTGTATCGGTGTGAAAGATCCTCCAACCACCCCTCCCCCAACAGCAAAGATCATTATTCCGCAGTATAACGCGAGCACTGATGTAAACTACACAATTTCGGTGACGGTGACGAGCTGTTTGTATTGGTCTGAGAAGAAGCAAGCTTGGACCAATGAAGGATGTTCGGTGAGTAATTCATATTCTGGAGTGTGTGATAAATTGTTTAACGTACGATGCACCCATTATTAGGAATAATTAAAAAACAACTATAAACGATAACAAATTGCCAAAATTGTAATTGTAAACGCAAATATTCAATTTACGTTTCACTTTCCTAACACTGACAACGAGATAATTTCCTTAACTCGGTCGAACGGAGGAGACATATCCTACTTTAAAGATAAGCTAGCTGCCGATTTACAATGTACCCTTGTATGATTTCAACTTGCTTAGGGATGCTTGAGGTGCAAATTCAAACTTATCAATCTGCTCTAACAAAGTAACATATGCAAATCAACTTTCTTCACTGTACGGACTTTCTCCTTTTCTTCATGAATTCAGATCGGACCTAAAACAAACTCCGAAAGTCTACACTGCTTGTGTACACATCTGTCCGCGTTTGGTGGAGATTTCTTTGTAGCGCCAAATCCGATCGACTTTGACAAAGTGTTCGCCGAGTTTGGGCGGCTGGGAGAGAGTGGGAACTTTGTTGTGTTGGCGACTGTGTGTTCCATATTTGGTGCCTACGTCTTGGGGCTGGTTTTTGCCCAAAAAGCAGACAAGATTGACGAAATGAAGGTGAGAGAGGATTTAACATTGTTGCTTTAATAACCTAACAAAAGAAATACGACGGCTAGGTCCACTTGATTTTTTTAACGATTTGAAAGACGATTTGCCCTTGCAAGGACTCTGTATATCTTAAATTATTATAGAAGCAGTGAGCAAACGCGCGCTCTGATTGGCTTCCTACCAACAGGCTATCAGCTGTTATTATATAGACAGCCCCTGTATATGAGCAAGCACATCATCGTCATCATCATCATCATCATCATCATCATCATCATCATCATCATCATCATCATCATCATCATCATCGTTGTCGTCGTCATTATTTTTATTACTTATTTTTGTTGCCATGAAGTCAGACAACTCTGCGATGGGCGCCTCTTTGGCTATGGGCTCCTGTAAAAGTCGATTTCGTGAAAAAAATGCTGAATGTACCCTAGGCTCAGCTACAACTGGTTAGGCGTGATTTCTTATGGGTTCTTCCACCATTGGGAGAAGTAGGGGTGTGGTATCATGGCGATAGGTAATAATTAAGTGAGTGGGAATTTTTATTCTTGCAGTTGGACATTTCCACTACACTATCTTCTACGAGGAAGTCACGTTTGTGACCCTTACAGCTTGAATTTTTGCTTTGCCTACTTTTAGTGAATATGTGTTTCGTTACCATTGCATGATATTATACATGTCTGGTCGGAATCAGAACTAAGGGACTCTCACTGAAAGAAGACCTCAGTAGTGGTTCGACCAGTTTATCGTGCGTTCTCATTTTTTGGCAGGTGGTGGGTAATGTGTACTTGAGCGACAATGTTTACTCAAGTGGGTGTGTCTACAAGTTGCACGTGCAGACAGGAATGTGGAGAAACCAAGGAACAACAGCCAACGTGGGGATTGTGCTTTACGGTGAGGAGGGCTGCAGCGCTCCCATCTTACTGTCAGATTCAAACGCCAGGAGGATATTATTTGCACGTGGAAGCGTGAATAGCTTTACTTTCACGCTACCTAGCTCACTGGGCCGACTGTTTAAGATACTTATCTGGCATGACAACAGCGGTGAGAGTCCTGCATGGTTCTTACAGCAAGTGGAAATAGAAGATTCCAACACTGGGGACAAATGGTATTTTCTCGCCAACCGGTGGCTTGCACTAGAGAAAGGCTCAGGGGAGATTGAGTTTGAAATCAATGCCGCGGACAAAAAGGACCTTGCAAAATTTAAGAACTTGTTCGTTTTTAGGACTGCGAGGAGCCTGGGTGATGGTCATTTATGGTTGTCTGTGTTTACCAGGCCTCCTCATGTCTCGTTCACGCGATGTCAGCGGTTATCGTGCTGCCTATCAGTGTTGTTCACTGCCATGGTTACCAACGCCATGTTTTACAATTTCGGCGCATCCCCGAAAGACTCCTTCCAGGTCGGTCCTTTAAAGCTGAGCTGGACGCAAATTAAGATAGGTATTCAGAGCAGTTTGATCGCGATTCCGATCAACGTGTTAGTGGTGATGATTTTCAGAAACACAAAGCCAAAATCGCAGGAACACGTGTACAAAGTGAGACTTGAAGAAATTGAAGAGAAAGCTCCGGGTTGCCTGCCGCATTTCTTTGTTTACATCGGTTGGGCGTTGTGTATTTTGACCTCTCTGACTGCAGCAGCTTTCATCGTGTTCTACAGCATGATGTGGGGTAAAGAAACATCGAACCAATGGCTTACTTCAATCACGGTGTCATTCATTCAAGATGTTTTTGTATCCCAGCCAATCAAAGTCATTCTTCTGGCTTCTCTGCTGTCACTCATTATCAAAAAGCCACCAGAGCGTGAGAAGGTTTACGGTGTTACTTTCAAGAAGGAGGACCGTCATAATAAAACCGTGACTGGGCCGCCCCAGGGAGAGGAACTAGAGAAAGCGAGGGACTTTAGAGCTAAAGTTCAAGGAATGTACAAGGTTCTCGCTGAGGTGACAGTTTTTGTAATGTTTGTGACGCTGTTGATGATCGTTTGCTATGGAAATCGCGGAGTTACGCGATATGTGCTGACCAACTCGATGGAGGATGCTTTTAAAAATTTTAAGGTAAGATTAAAAGAGCACATGTTTACATAACCTGACGCGAACGCTCGAGGAAGTCTGGTGAGTGCGAATTCAAGGGTTATGTGAACCCAAGCAAGGGTATGCAGGCATTTATATATCTTTTGTTAAGGAAATCTACCAAAACGGCCATGCTCCAGTATGGCGCGTGACATTTGATCAAAGCACGTCTAAAATGTATTATGGTCAATCAAAGGACACATTGCATGTGCTGTTTCAACTGTAGAACTGACTCAAGATGTTTTTTGTTCCCATTGGGTATATCTAATGGAATGAAAGCAAAGCATAGGTATGTAGTTCTAACCAATTAGATGCAGCATCCAAGACTGGCCTCTTTAAAGTGAGGTCTCCCGGCTGGCTCTGGCTACTTACGTATTTCTTGGGGCTTAAACGCTAACCTGTTCATTGTTTGATTCACTTAAGGGCAGAAACATTTCATCCTTTTGGAGGTGGATGCAGAGTCAGCTCCTTCCAGCCCTGTATGATACGAGATGGTACAATGGATGGATGTTTGACTACGATGAAGGATTTGTGGGCAACAGAGAGCTGTTTATGGTCGGAATGCCGCGTCTTCGGCAAGTAAGAATAAGCCCAGGTGAGATGTTTGAGCACTTTAACAAAAGTTAGTGGAGGCATGGCAAGGTAACAAGTAAACCGCTGTATTGCACTTTTTCAGGGTTGTTCATTCCACTAAGATCCAATTGAATTTCTGTTACAATTTAGCCCTGGGATATTTAGGAACAAGTACGTAATCGCACGGTTTCAGTCGGTAACCGAAGTCCTATGTTGTTCTGTGGCTTGACCTGTTGACGTCAAAACGCGTCAGAAGAGAAACATATGAACCTCTACAGACACGTAACGTAACGACACGTAACGTCCAAAAATGTCAAATACCCTCTAATTAACCTAACCGGAGCGAAATTCACTTTTCCGTATTGTACCAGTCAAAATTTCCGAGTTATGACGTGCCAAATATAGAGGCGGGATTTCCAGTTCTAACAAGGACTGAGATGTCTGGAAATGGCGTGATATTCATTTGCAGAAACACCCGTCCCCAATGGTGGCCGACCAAGTCTTTTTGTTGGGGAAAAAGTGGCCAATAAATCACCAGCTTGATTTTGTTACTTATCTTTACAGCTAACGTCTGTCAAGTAAGCGAGAAAGTTCCTCAATTAGGAGAATCGTTTACCAGGTGCATTCCTTCTCATTCATCCAAGAACGAATACAAGATTCTCTTCAATTTACCTGAGTGGATTCCAGTCACAAATACGAGTCAGTTTCAGTCAGTGTTTCAATTGGAAAGGATGTGTCCCAGGCCTTGGAGATATCGATCGTCTGAGGAGCTGCAGACCTTGTCCTATCAAGGAGTTTACAGCAGTTACGACGGAGGCGGGTTTGTAGCTGATTTAGGATACAATATAAAGTCTGCATCAAATATCCTTAAAAAGCTTATGGAAAACAACTGGATCGACGATTTCTCAGTAGCCATTTTCATAGAATTTACGGTGTTTAACCCTTCAAGCTCGCTATTTAGCGTGGTGAGATGCCTTTACGAAAGATTCCCCACTGGAGGGGTCGCGTTTTCAAGAAGCGTCAAAACACTGACTTTGTATAAATCGTCGAGTGACAACTTTCAAAGGTTTTATGAAGTCTGTCAGCTGCTATTCATGGTTATTATCTTGATTTTCGTTGTGAGTGAGATCTGCAAGATTTATCGCCAAAGAAAGAAGTACTTTACTGGTTTTTGGAACTGGGTGGAGCTTCTTCAAATTTTAACAGCCGTTTGTGCCGTTGTCATGTTCTTCTTGAAGGCTAAGTACACGAGTTCATTTGTCAAGAGGGTTAGGAACAACCCTTTTGAGACTTCAAGCGCTGACTACATAGTACTTTGGTCGACGGTTGAAATTTATGTACTGTCATTTCTTATATTTATAGTCACCATGAAGTTCCTTCGCCTCATACGCTTCAACCGCCATGTTTGCCAGATGATGGGCACTCTCGCTAGATCTGTCAATCCTCTCGTTTCGTTCTTCATTGTTTTTGTAGCGGCAGTCTTAGCCTACACTCAGATGGCTTTTCTTCTGTTTGGTTCAACACTGGATCCATATTCTTCGTTTTTGGACTCGTTGCGTGCTGTACTGCAGATGCTGTTGGGAGGCAAAATGTTTTTCTATGAGTTAAAATCGACGGATAGCCTGCTAGGGCCTTTGTTCGTGTTTCTGTACATGTTTACAATGACTCTGATTTTGTTGAACATGTTTCTCGCTATTTTAAACGAGTCTTACACTGAAGTGGTCGAATGTCCCGGAAACGACTTTGCAAACGCTGATTTAGGAGCATTTACGATTGCGTATCTTCACAGAAATGCTAATCTGTTGGCGAAGCGATTCGTTTTGTTCCTAAAGAAGCCCTGTAAAGATAAAAGGTTTCCACGGCAACGGAAGAGCAAGGGGTGGAGGAAAAAAGAAAGCAAACAAGCATCTGAAATCACAAGTTTGTTTTCGACTAAGGTTGAGGGGGAGAGAAGTATAAAGACAGTTTGTCCTATGGCCTCAATGGATTCTCTGACAGGAATAGATGATACCCTTGATGAGGACCCTGAAAAAAGTCATGTAGTCACATTCAAAGATTCTGGGAACGTTACCTTGTCTCTTCTTTCTATACACGAGCTTTACGAGTCAAAAGAAGATGAAGATATTAACGTGTTGTTACAAGAGGTTAAGGACGTCGAGTGTTCTCTAGAATTCATTCCAGGTGTCACTCCATTGCGTCCAATAAGGGAATCTATTGTGTGATACATAAATGCAGTATTATAAATCAATTGAGCTGCTATTGTTCAAGGGGGGCACTGCTGGCCAGGATTGCTTTACTCTTTAACAATTAGATTATGAGCTCGAGATTTCTATCGCATGATAGTTGATGAGGCCGAAGGCCGAATCAACTATCACGCATAGAAATCGAGAGCGAATAATCTAATTGTTTTAGTATAAATCTC
>Ga0126336_10002086_pt1 | contig 11149 bp, 9 predicted proteins | sample SidCmetagenome_FD_92530 | JGI IMG/M metagenome (GOLD analysis project Ga0126336, IMG submission 92530) | Coral microbial communities from El Islote,Puerto Morelos, Mexico - Siderastrea C C metagenome | ecosystem: Host-associated > Invertebrates > Cnidaria > Coral | place: El Islote,Puerto...
ACTCTATCCTTTGTTGGTTTGTTGTAATTTTTTTCTTTACGTAAAGGGGGGGGTGGGGGGGCACATGGTTTTGGGGCTCTGAAAGCCATTTGTCCTTTGTTTATGGAGCTGTTCTTTTTGCTTGTACCTTTATCAGTAATATACGTATATATATAATTATACTGTCAGTGCCTACAGAAATCCTGTAGGAGTCATTCTTGTCTCATACACAGTTTATTAACTTTCTGGAAAGTTGACGGGTTGCCAACATGCTCTTTTACCCATTGTAAACAGTCGCTTGAAAGTAGAATGATAACAAAAATATGGATATTTCATTCAGGATGGCAGGTTTGTGCCCTATCAGTTTGAAATAGAAAGCCTTGTATGGACGACATTCCACAACAAGGACCATGGATACGTTCGTGATATTGTAGTTGTTGGTATTAATGGTAAGTTATGTGCTTTGTTTATAATATACCATTTTTATTAAGTTTTGTGTGAACTGTTTTTTAATAGCATGTATAGCATACATAATGTATATGTCAAAGAAAAAAACATGGTGTATTAAGTTACACTGGCTTAATGAACAACTGATTTGTTTGCTATGGGTAATGCTCACATGCTTGCTTGTGTCATTTGTGAATTTTTGTTAGATCCTACAACAGGTTCATTATACAGTGGACTCTTTTCCAAAGTAACAATTGATACAAACCATTGCTGCTTATGTACATATTGATGCACAGTTAGTGGTTGCATTTCATTCACTGTTCACCAACAAGCCTGCTACCTAAGAAAAATTTTAGAGAGCCCTTCGGGCTCCCAAGCTTAAAGTTAAGGAGCCTGGGTTTTAATAACCTCTCTTACCAATGTTAAATATTTTCCTGACATTCAGTGAACAGGGTTAATTAAGTTAGTATGATCAATGAGTCACACCTATTAAAGATTAATGACACCCACTGTACACATTTCTTAGAAAAAACTGCTTGAACCAAGGTGTACATGTATCATAATAATTATTCTCTTCTATGATCATTCCATGGAATTTCCATAGTAATTGAAGCAATTACTATGGAAACTGTTAGGTGCCCCAACAGGCTGCAAGTACAGAAATTTGGTTCCCTGCACTCATCACTTAGGCGCCCCAGGCTGTCAGGCTCCTGTTAGGCAGCAGCCTTGACTAATATATGCATTAGCAGCAGAATCCAAGCAAAATTATTACTGACATTTCCTTGTACAAGAACTGCCTCCACTTGTTTGTCAGTAGGTTCTTTTCTCCATTTGCCCCATCATATTAAAATGATTTTCCAAATAAAACTTATGAGTATTCCTACTTTTCACAGATATATTGGGCTTTCTAACACATGGCTTGGTAGATCAAATGGCTAGGGAACTTCACTGGTATCAGTATTTTATTGAAATTCACTGTCTTCCTTTTTTTTAGGGCAGCAACATCGTATTCATTTAAAATGTTGTGACCATGAGCCCGAGGCTGTCACTCTAATAAGAAATGGCTTCTGGCCATCTACTCCCAAACAGCCACAAGTGGCTTTTGACCAGAAACTGATGGTCCTGCTTCAGTACCTCTTCCTTGAATGCAGAGTGTCACTGAAAACCATTTACCAGGCACTGCAGTGGCTAGCACCACCCCTTTCAAAGGTTTATGTAAGTACTCAGTCATGATGCATTGGTGACTCAAGTTGTTAAATTGCTTTTAAAAAGTGCTAAACTTAACAATTCTGTTTAGCACATCCTTTATATTGTTTCTTTAAATAACACCATGATACAGACATTGCCATACATAACTTGTGGTTACTGTTCAACTTAGTGTGAGAGGAAGCTTGACAGACCAGAAAGAGGCTTGTTATTATTATTATTATTATTATTATTATTATTATTAAATTATTATTATTAACATTCACATTTAGCCTGATCAGTGTTTTGTGGGTTTGTTTTACTTGTCACTATTTCCAAAGCATTCAGTCCCAAATTATTCCATTCATCTTCACTTGGCGCATGCTGCCCATACAGGGTACATTAAACTCTGTGCCAATTAGTTGTGTATTGATGGTTTTTAATTTGATACAGCAACAATTATAACAATATTAGTTACATGTCCACATCTGGTAATATAAGTTGATCAGAAGCATTTAGTAAATTACTGGTAAATTTGTTGTACAACTCTCTGTTGATACGTTAGGGAATTCACATTTGATCACATCCGTGTATTTCCTGTAGGTGAAGGATATCTACCGCCTTCTTGTTGGTGATTGTTTCAGTGAGTTTCGCTACATATCCAGCGTCCTGGAAAACATGACTCAATTTAATCCACTGCTTAATAATGGGATCGAATGTCCAGCCTGTCCCAAGGTTTGTGATACAATATATTTATCTGTGTACTCTATAGAAGTGCTCAAATGGTTTCTTGATACAGTACTCTGCCATGTGTTTGTCAGTCTAAAACACAGTCTGGGTAACTAATAAGGTATAAGAGCTTCCTAAAACATGCAGAACCTGTATACTAAATAATTAATCAAAATGGATATAAATTTCATTGAGTATCACAATTCTTAGCTTGTTTTGCTATCTTTTGAGACATCAATATAATGCTGAATTGCAGTCTCAATATTGCAATTAGTTTATGACATGTTTAAAAAGAAACTGCTTTCAACAGTTGCCTTTGTCTGAAAAATCACACAGTGGTTTGTCATCTCCAGACTAGTTGACTAGCACTGGTGGCCAGTCTTTGTTACATATTTTCAATTTTTTTTCTTGTTTATAGCTATTTTGTTGAGTGACTTATGTGTTGTGTACTATGTACAGTATAATAACTGACTTCTATTTTATTTAGGACAATGGGAACATCTACATTTCTGTTGATGCATTGTTTGGCTGTGTGAGGAAATGCAGTGCAGGGACCAGTGGAAAAACCTGCAATCATGGAGAGGCACTATTTGTCAACCAAGAAAAAGTGGACTCCTTTCTTTCCACATATAATAAAAAGGCCACCAACAAATCATTAGTGAGTTTAAACATATGGTACTAGCATGCAAGCTCAATTGTCTTTTCATTGAACCATTGAAATTACCCAGTCATGGAAATAGAAAATATCATGATTATGCTTTTAATCAATTTGATAGCAATTAACTCCGCCTAGGGCGGTTTCTTGCAACATCGCCCTTGCCGGTCCCAAGCCCGGACAAAGGAGGAGGGGTTGCAAAGTTAATGATTTCATGATTAACTGCAATGATCCTATTACTCTCTTACATAATTGTGTTAAATGTAGTTGTGGTTCTGGAATTTATTGCAGGAGTCATGCAACCAATTCCAAGCTGGTTCCAATCTGCGATCCAAGAACCAATAAAAAAAATTGGATGAAACAGCCATTTTTGGAGCTGGCTGCAGGCATGAAGTGCCATTAAAATTCTTCAGTTTGAAGAGAGGAGAAGAGTATGTATATTATTATTCATGGCATCTTGACACCTTCTTTATTACATGTCATCATAATTCAGTTAACAAGCTACATAGCTTCTGCTAATACTGGAGTTCCCATTAAAAGCAAAGGGAGTTGCTAATATAATTATGTAAATGATGGTAAGAGGCCTTTTATAATTCTTGATGGTCTCGTGATGGACTGAGCTTTTCTTCAAAAATGGGCATCCTCCATTTTCAGTACTTCTTAGAGGGCATCTTGCTCAGTATTCAATGATCTGCAGATGTGTAGCAGTGTTGTTGCTAGCATAAAGGGATATTTTATTGTTTTTAAAAGTCTTTGAAGTATTTTGTGGGATCAACCCCCAAGGTGATTCTTTATTGTACAATAAATCTTGTTTGGTTTGTTTGTTTCCCTATTTCACTTTACATGATGTTACTCTTGAGTATACCTTCTTTCAAATTGAATCAAATTCATGTTCATAATTTACGTGAATAAGGGAACAATTTTCTAGATAACAAAATGTGATCTGAAATAAGCAATTTTCACACAAAGACCCATAAAGAGGTCTCTTATTATATAAAATGGAAAAGTTTATATATTTTTAGATTGTTTACAGTCTTGCATTTTTCTGCAAGATCACCACAATCATATGCTTAGTCCAGACAAGGTGCCATCTTTGTTTATACTGTGAGCGTACCCTGGGGAGGGGATGAAAATCCCCCGAGGGGACAGGTGTTGGGTGTATAAAGGTTGGGGTTGTGAGGTGTGGGTTTTTGTCCTCTTCACAGGTTGTGCTTGCAACATAAACAAAGATGGCACCCGGTTTGGAGTAAGCATGCAATTGCGGCGATGTTATGGAAAAGTAGAGGACTGTAAACAGTCTAAAATATTTTTGTCCATGTAATAAGTTTGTGATGCTAAACTTGTATACCAATACTAGATATATTTGTTTTTCACTTTCTTTATTAAGTGTAATACAACTATCAAACTTGAGATAAAAAAAATTCATTTTAATTCATGTTTTTATTTGTAGGATTGGAAATGCAGTGTTTTTGCTTCAATGGGTCAAAGAACTGCTTAAGAACAAGTCTATCGATATTTATTTTTTTTATGACATTGCATGCATGTTGGATACACATCTGAGGGTAATATTTGTATGCATGCTTTCTTTGATTTGTTCCAAATTGATTTCATATAGAACCGTAAATATATTTGTAAGGATGTCAAATGTTTGGAAAATTTTGTGACACTATTACGGTCGGAGTAATTTTGCTGTTTTTGCTTTGTTGTTGTGTCCTTAGAATACTAAGCAGGAAAAGCTGTTGGAGAATGTTAAACTTGCAATCCCTGCATTCCATTGCTTTGGTCATAAAGTTTCTTGCCAGGTATACAGGAACATATTATGCATTTCAGACAAATATTTTGATTTTAATGTGGTTGTCGTGTTTATAGTGTCAACTAGATGAGCTTGTTTGGTTCTGGAGCTTGGGAGCATAAATTGTATAACTTACTATGAAACTTCGAGATTTGCTCTTTCCTGTAATGTCTAGAAAATGTTACATGTAACGTATGAGTGACATCATTGCTTTTAAACAGCTGCCATCTTAGATTCAATATCTTGGATTTCTTGATTTACCCACATCCATGCAAAAGTAAGATCATGGTTATTTTTCATTTGATGGCAGGTGAACTACAGCGGAAAAAGACTAGAGGGTTTTGGCCTGAGTGATGGTGAAGTTATGGAGCGCCTGTGGTCTTATTTGAGACCAACTGCAAAAATAACCAAGGAGATGACACCAGCTCACCGAGTAGATGCATTAACAGACTTCCTTATGCACTATGCAAAGAAATCAATTTCAACCCTTGGTATGACTTTTTTAGACAGTCGACATCACTCATGTACACGGTATGGTTGTTATATATTCACATTGTTTTTGCAATAATGCAGGAGAACGTCTCTGTGACCATCTGAAAAAAGCCATTGAAACTCAGAAGGAAACTGAAGGTCAGCTGAATTTGCTCCTGAGAAAGTTGAACGAGACAGGTTTGATGTTGATTTTATTGCACACTCTCACTCACTCATCCTCTGACATCCCGAGTGGCACATAAGGCCTGATTTTATTGTAATTTGTCTCAAAATATTCATCAGGCAAAGTATCAGTTATGGAATTTTGTATTAATTGAAAAGAAGTTATTTCTTAATATAGTAAGCAGGGAAAGCTGTTGGAGAATGTTAAGCTTGCAATCCCTGCATATTAATGGCAATAAAAATAATAATAATAATAATAATAATAATAATAATAATAATAACAATAATGATAATAATAATGACACATTTCGTTAATTGTGTTAATTACATTAGTGTTAAAGTAGAAAATGATCCTAACAATTTTTGCTTGTGGTTTTCTAGAAAATGAACGGTTACTGAAAAGTGCGACCATTTTGTTGTTCAAACTTAAAACAAACGCAAATGGTCAAGGTCTTTGTTTCTGAAGATCAATGAAGGACGTTTGAGGCTTTTTTTCCTACAGAGAAAAACACAGGACGATGTATTCCTATTAAATTTATGGGCACATGTGTAAATGTACCTAATTAAATGAATCCGAAAATGCGAGGGTCAAGAGTAGTGTAAGAGTCCAACTTCAATGAGGCCTTGTTGGTTTATTTGCTCGATGTTACGACCATAACAGGAGCACTAGAAGTACAGTATATACAAACTGTTACAACATTCAAAATTTAACAAGCTCAGCAGAAAAAAAAACGTGTGACGTGTGCTGATGTAATAGGCTGATTTGAATCTTAAGTAGACATATTTACGTAGGTTATTAGATTCACAAAATGTATGCTATGAGAACTACGCCGTTAGAAGTAGGTACAACATCAAACACCAAAAATTTAATGTCAAAGAGCGGAGTAGTTAGTTGTGTAGGGATGTCCAATTTCGGTAGATTTTACAAATATTGACGCTACACCGCATTGAAAGTAAAATTCTAAGCTTTCAACTCTGCTAGAGTCTTGTTCACAGTACCTTGGTCAGGTCACGTGACGTGTGACCTGACCAGCCTCGTCCAGATCGCTGGAAGGTTGTATCTCCTTAAAATTTTACTTTCAATACGGTGTAGCGTCAGAAATGTATAAAATCAACCGAAACAATAATTTAAAATTTGAGATATTTAACTCCACAGTTTGTGAAGTATCTGACACTAAATACTATATACAGGTGCAAACGTGCAGCAATCAACTGTGGAAGAGTGGACTGTAGAAGAAAAATCCTCCATCAACAAGCAAAGTACAGGAAAAACTGGTTAGCTGTTGTCATCAGTTGTCCTAACATAATCGCTACGCTTAATGCAACTCCTTAATAGTAAACGAATTTCCAATTTGACACAATAATTAAGTAGTTTTAAATATGTCTTTACGAAATTAAAAAAGGACTTCAAATTTAAGGTCTGTCTAAACTAGGAGACATTGTTTCTGAAACACTGCGGCGTGCGCAAATTTTACCAGTTTAGCCACGCAAAAAAAAAAGAAACACATTAAAACATTCAAAATCTTGCGCCTGAGACGCCAGAAAATGTTTTTTAATCAAGTCGAAAACAAATTTGCTGTTCAGAAGCAAATTGCACGCTAATATGTTTCCTAGTTTAGCCACCTAGGTATGAATATACCTGAAGCTCTGTTTCAGCGAACAATGGTTCCTGGTTTAGCCAGGCACTTAAACTTTGTGATATTGTTCTCATTTATGATGATGGCACAACTGAAGTCCTTAGTTTCTAAATCATTACAATGTTATCATTCGCTAATGCATATTTTTACATTATACATTTTAGATTCATCTGCTCCAGGTCCCAGTGGCTATCCCGAAAAGCTGAGACAATACTACTCCGTGAGGTATAATGTGAATCATACATGTAGTATCCTGACAACATTTCAATGTCAAAGTGAAACAAGTCCAGGAAATAGCTTTGACCTTGGTTGACGTCCGTGAGGGAAAATTTACATTGAGTGGTCTAGTTTAATGGTGAAGCAACACAGTTAAACATCACTTTGGATCTCGTCAGGTCTGCCTATTGGTTCAAAGGCATTATTACATTTTAGTCTAACACTGCTATTGGTTTTCCCTTTTTATCTTTGCAGGACAAACTTACAAAGTTGTACCCCAGGATCTGACACTTCAAAGATCTTAACAATTCAGCTTGACCGGTATAATGAACTCTGTCTTTTAATAAAATTTTCTGTATCTTTGTCACTATCACCTTCAATCCCATCATTGCCTTTGTCACCGCCATTGCGATGATGGAGCGAAACGAAGTGGCTCGTGCGAGTCCATCAACCACTAATTGTACTTGCAGTGCTAATAGTTGTAATTATTGCAAATTATTTTGATGATCATAGCCTGGACAAAGACCTAAAGAAGATGGAGACTGGCCCGCGATGGCCCCCAGACAGTAGCTTGTATCTTGCTTACATCCGTGAGCTTCAAGATCGGCGCCAACGAGATTTGCTATTGTCTATGCATGTGAAATGTTCTGAGAGGTGGTTTCTCCTGCAGTTGATGAAGAAGTATGCAGGTAATTGATCAACCAGTAGATGTAAATGTAACATTTGTACTTTTAAACTTTATCTGTGCAGTTCGGTAGTAGCAATAGCTCCAATGTTCTAGATGTTTTGCCTCACCCTAATGAACTTCATTCCCGAATTCTATTGTGCTAACTATACATTGTGTTAATTATACTGACCTTTTCAAAGGGAGACCTAGTCCGTCCAGAGACAAATTCACTTGGTCTCTGTTTCTAAAGGAAGTTATTAGGAGCACTGAATACCTCGTCCACATAAATTTTATCAACCGTTATTATATTCCTATATAGAACGTGGAGTATATCTCTGTACAATTTCCTTTCTTGAGTCTTCTCTTATTTTGTTTGTTTGTTTTGTAGATGGACAGGCGATTGCCAAGAAATTGTGCGCTCAGATAACAAAGACAACCAACGCTGTGAAGCAATTGTTGAAGGAATATGAGCGCCAGGAAACACACGTTACAGGGTGTAAATATCCAACAAAGATCACTATTGAAGAAGCACTTGATATCGGCTCGCCAATGTGGCGTGTTCTTGAAAGCGATACAGATCTGCCCTCTTCTGTTCCCTATTGTATAAAACGACAGCTAATTGATTTGAATCATTTGCAAAAAAGGTGCACGGAAGAGATTCTGTTGATCAAGGAAGAGATGGACAGAGTGAGTAAGTATTATGAGGAGAAACTAAATCGTTTAAAAAGCTGGTCAAATGAGCTAGCAGTGTCGACGGAATCCGTGGATTCTAGTGGTCAGCTATCTATCGCACTGACAAAGTTGGATGAACTAACATTCTTTACTCGACACCTCCAAGGACTGTTTTCAGCTCATGGCCTCGACAAAGAAGCAGGAATTCTGGAAGATGTGGGTGATATCAATGGTGATGACGAAGATGATGGTGACGGTGATAATGATGAGGATGACGATGATGATGACATAGCTTACGAACTAGAGGAGGCAGATGTTCTGGCAGATCTTCGTTCGGTGCTTAATGTTGAATATGGCAGTGACGATGAATCTGATTCAGGAAATTCTGATTCAGACGCAGAAAACGACTGAATGAAGAGAAATAACGTACAGTCCATGATTAGGTTGATAAATTCTAACAAAAGTAGGATAGATTTTCATATTATTTCCTGTGCTCTGTGAGTGCGACGTTCGTTTTTACTTCACAGTTGCCATAGCAGCTGTGAACTACTGGGGCTGTCCTGGCGTAAATAGTCGTGTGGTGGTAATGTTCACTTTTTAGCAGCAAGCCCACAAAACCAAACAAAGTAGAATCCTTCGAAGTGTGATAGGCAAGTTTTGAGGGGCTCTTAAGCAGGTTTTGCGCAGTCTCTATGGATGAAGAATTAATCGGAGTTCTTGGTTTCTGTAGTTCGTGTCAGTTTAGTTTCGTAGTTTCCACAGTTGAATGTATTCGTGGTTGACATTGATCTGACGATTTACTCGTTATTCTGAAATTCTCAAATGATGTTTGTTCTTTGATTATCACCAGAAAGATTCTCGAAATCCTTGTCATTTTGCTGCAAAAATGTTTTGTCTTTTCTCTCGCTTAGCCTTTTAGAACGATCTTATTCCTGAGGTTTTCGTGACACGAAAACCTATTTAAATTTGATTTCCATAATACAATTAGTCGAATGTTCAGATAAATGTTGGCGTGATTTCTGACACGAAAGTAAATTGAATTGTTTGTCAATCTCAAGTTTTAAAATAAGCTCAAACAACTTATCTACATGCAAAAACTAGCTTAATGTCTGTTTCTCTTTAATTATGTAAGTATTCTTCTACATTCATTGTATTATTATGAAAAAAAAAAAGGATTTCCCAGTCTTACGATAGCATATTTCTTTTCAAATGCTGGACTACTTTTTCTTAACCCGTCAATCGTGGTCTCCCCGTTATTCTTTAATTTTGAGCTGCCTGTTACCTATTTAATGGTGACGCTCTCTATCAAGCAGCCAAATCCTGCTCCTGATAAACAACTGATATACGCTGAACAACAAAGACAGCAGAGGCAAAATAGCAGTAACATCTAAAAAACAACTGCGGACTATCAGAACGGATCCGCTCGTTTTGAATGCACTGCCATAATATCCTGTCCTTATTGTTTATCATATATATTGGGCTGCCAAAGTGTATTGGCATTTTTTGAGGTCTTTATATTTTACGATTGCGAAGTACGGTATACAATTTGAGGGTTTCAAATAGACACTAGTTTCCCATTTCTTGTGGGCAGTCATAAAGGTAATTCTACCCCGGGGAAACACTTCACGGTATCGAGAATGACGTGGGATGTGAGAGACTACATTAGAGAGAGTGGAGAGGTGTAGTTCCCTTTAGACCCAGTTTTATATGCACAATTATAACAAACGACCGCTTATAAAGTGTAATAAATTTGGCATTTGCAAAATATTGTATTGCTTTCTAGTCAAAGGAATTGAAATCGTCCATCAAAGGGATATAACCTACTTGAACCCCACCAAACACAAGAAATGTGCATTTTTATGTGTTACATCAAACTGCTACTCGTTTCGTCTGAGCATCAAGTTGTATGGTAAAATGGGGCAGTTTGTTGGTGTCGAGAGCACACGTTGACCTAAAAAATAAGATTGAAAAGACAATTAACAATACCCAAACCGTAACACAGAAGCTAATCAACAGTGGCTGAACAATGGTTTCCGCAACGCTAAGAAACGCCCTAAACCGGGTCGCTACCTGAGGTCATGATTTATCCAACCGTCTTGCTGTGCAGCGGGGTTATGCCTCCCCTTTTTCAATCCCCGAACCAATGCAAATAGGCCTTATTTGCCACAGAATACAGTGATACCCATAAAGGGTCGATCCATCTTCCCAGCTAAACGGGCTATTTTTACCCGTTTCTAGCAAATCGGCCCTATTTTCAACAATGTCTGGACATTCCCATAAAGGGCCGACGCATCTTTCCAGCTAATCGGGCTATTTCCACCCATACTCAGAAAGGGTCGATCCATCTCCAAACCTCAACGGGCTATGTCGACCCATTTCTAGCAAATCGGCCTTATTTTCAACAATAGTGATAAAAATAAGAATCCCTGCGCAGCGTAGGTGCTGAATGTATGAATGACAAAAGAGGTAAATACTACGCTGTAGTCAAAATACTTTTCCCGACGTTTCGGCAATGC
>Ga0126336_10002087_pt1 | contig 11149 bp, 11 predicted proteins | sample SidCmetagenome_FD_92530 | JGI IMG/M metagenome (GOLD analysis project Ga0126336, IMG submission 92530) | Coral microbial communities from El Islote,Puerto Morelos, Mexico - Siderastrea C C metagenome | ecosystem: Host-associated > Invertebrates > Cnidaria > Coral | place: El Islote,Puerto...
AGGCTAGAGAAAAGCCAAACGTATTTCATGAAAAACAGAGAATACCCTCAGTGTTATTTCCCACTTCATGACTTTACAAACCTTTTTAATCTCCAGTGTGCAGTGGGCCATCAATGCAGACTTCCCTGAGCCTGAAGAGCCCAGAACTATCAGTGGAGGATGGCCTTCTGTGCTGGACCCATCAGACTGAGTGCCATTTTGGACAAATTCCATTATAGTGGAAATCTCTGCACTTCGCCCCAGCACAAGCTGCCCTCGCAGCTCTATGAAGTGGTTATGCATAGAGAGCTCTGCAAAGATGAAAAAAAAATTAGGGTATACAAAAGGAATACATAAAAAGACCACCATATTGGAAAATGAAGGCATGGATTGAAGGCATTGACTGCAAAATGAAGGCATGGACTCCAAGCATTGACTTGGAGTCTCTAAGCCCTGGGAGGTGGGAGGGGGGCAGTGTAGGGGTGCCAGGGGTAGTTGTAATAACTTCTAAGGGTTGAAACTAATGTTTGTGGCTTGGTATTGTTTAGGGTATTGAAATAAAAACTGACTACCACTAGAATTATCTAAGTACTTTTTAGGTTTAAGAAGCCAGAAAGTCTGACAGGAGAGGTAAATACTTGTAAGAAGAAATGAAATATTGAATTTGAGCCACAACCACAAAATGAGTTTCTGACACCTCTTGGGGGTCCTTTTTAAAATTTACCAAGAGTGAAGAGAGCCCCCATCACTTTGTATGAGAGACCTCCCCCTGGGTATCTAGACTAAAAATTGGGTTCACTATATATATTCAAGTATATGTTAACTCAATGTAAACTCACCCATCTCCTCTGCTGAAAGCTGCTGTTTTACCTCAGGTACTGATCTGCTGATAGCTGATTTGAAAAATTTGACCACAGATTCACTGAACGTTTCCAACCCTTTGACTTTGACCTGAAATCAGTGTACAAAGTAGTGATAGTGTCTCTGAATGGCACTCACGAGCAAAAGCAAAGTGGTGTTTAGCAATTTAAGTATAATACATATTTTCTGGAGGTGAGGAAGGAGACATTGTAAAGATAAATTATGCTATGATGTTTCAAAGGATATTTTGGGGACATGAAAACTGATACTATCAAGATATTTTGGGGTCAATGAATTACTAAAACACCATGTCAAAATAAAAATCAGTCGACTTAACTCCTCACTAGTGTGACCTTGTGACTTTTTTCTTTCAGTACACCAATGTCATAAAGGGGCAGGATATATAAAGGCACACATTTTTGCCTTTGTTGTTAATACTTACTACTTTAACCGTTGTGACTAATGACACGATATAGAGGACAAATAGGTTCTACAGCCAAGTCAGATATATTCTCATTAGAGGGAATCTTACCTTTGGCCTCCCTGTTGACTCATCAATCCCATCATATTGGCAGGAGTAGTCAAATACTTGTCCTGGGAATCTTTCTCTGAGTTTATCCTTCAATGCCTAGTACAAAAAATGGGCAATGACAGGTTTACAAAATGGATGTCGAAATATAAGTGGATGTCAGTAAAACTTAAAAGGTGTCTGACCAATCAAAGAGTACAATTTTGCAATTTTATTTTTAGTACTTAAAAACAATAATAACAATAAATTCATATTATCAAACAATAATGATGATAATATTAATAATATTATATATTTTAGAATAACCTCCAGCATAACACGTCCCTGTCATTAAAAAATATTGGGAAATTTTTGGATCTCATTTTGTGGTTGTGGTCCAATAATTTATCCCAAAAGGATACTATTGATCACTGTGATTACCTATAATTAAAAAAAAAATCCTGTAAAAGAAATGTTTACTGTTTACTCTAAAGGGTGCCACTGCAGAGGCTAAAGTTGTACATGTGGGGATTTTGAAACTGAATTCCAGATAAGAAGCACCAAATCTGCATTTTTGCCCCTATTAGGTACAAGTAAGCCTGCTGAAAAAATTTATTTAACACTCTGCCTTCAGCTCCTGTCTTGGGTATTCTTTGTGGTTTAATAAGTATAAATTACCTTTAACTGTGCTTTGTTTAGTGGATGAACATCTACAAATGCTTTCAGCATCTCTGGAGGCAGGTCTTTTACGAAGTCAGCACTTCTGAAAAGGAATGCAGCATTTTGACTCTGCATTCTGTATGCTGCATGAATTATTTCCATGTGGGTTATTGAGGTAGGAAAGATCCATTTATACTCTTCCTGAATCTCTGGTGATATTTCAGATGAACTCGGAATCCAGCCATACCTACAAGCAAAAGGAAAATCATTTGCTCACTTTGTGGAACTGAGGGGATTTATTTTTCAGGCTTTTCGAAATACAAACATGACCTTCACAATACAGATACATGTACTCAGCTCTGTCTCTTTCCGTATTACATAAAATGAGGTTTATCTGTACACTTTCAAAAAATATTTTATGAGTTGCACTGAGAACTAGGCAAGAATCTGATGAGATCAATCAAGTACCTTTCTCCTAGCATGTTTAGGAAAAATGGCTCCCCATCTGTTTCCTCTGAACAGTGATCAATTTCACCCAAACAAGTCCTGATGGTTGCTTCTGTTGTGGAATCTTTAGGGACACCCCATCTAAGGTCACATTCAATCAAATGGATTGATTTTCCTTCACACCACTCTCGCAGCTCAGGGACAACCTGTCAAACCCATGCCAGCATAACATTAAGGATAACAACTGACCTTGTACCCATATGGCTCTGGTGGTGGGTCAAAATGAAAATAAAGAGCGACCTGGGGACAAAATTTGGTTGAGACTCTCTGTTACTCATCAAGCTCCAGGGGATGACTAGGGAGAGGTACTTGCATCTAAAAGTCACAGGGAGGTCTGAATGAAGTCATAATTTAATACCAAATACCCATGGGTGAAAACTAAACCTATCCCTCCCCCCCAAAAAAATATTGAAGGGCCAGTACTTAACACCAAAAATACCATGTCTTATTCATATCCAGAAAACTATAGACAAATATTAGTCTTCAACTTAACCCCCAAAATATTTGACAGAATCTTACTACCCAAATATATAATGGGAAGAATTTGATCTCAAAAAATACCAAAGTTGCAAATTTCAAGCCAAAAAATCCTTTGCACCTCCCACCACCAAACCGAGTACCCCCTGGGCTCCAAGCACCCTCCTTAGGGAGACTTTTTTTGCACTCTGGTGTTTAAATGTGATTCCATTTTCCCAAGTGTAGCTGTTGACCAGTCTTGATGACAACTGTGGTTTAATTCACAGCATTTTTTAAGGAGACCTTTCAGGATAAATTTCAACTAGCAACCCAGTTTGGAATAGCAACAAATGGAAAATGAACTGGTGATGAACGACAAGACCATCATCACCAGGAAATTGTGACAGAGACAAAGACAAGCAATTATAACACTGGCCAAAATTCTGACAGGGGTGTGCCAGCTGCCAAAAATGCATACTGGCCCTCTTGTTTATTTCCATGGCAACAATGATACCTACCCAAATGTAGCAAATTAAACTTCTCATACAGATTCACTATAAATTTTACAATACATAAAAGAGGGAACTTTTAAACTCAGTTGTACCCTTCCCAGAAACGAAGTCTAACTCAGTGGATTTTAGACAATTCTTTTGAAAACTATTGTAATTCTCTAGAAGGATAAACTTTCAAAATGTTCATGCATGACAAGCATATTTTGCATTATTAAACAACATACTTTTTTCACCAAAACTTCTCTCTCGGCATGATAGTCTGTAAAAGTGGATGAAACAAAAAGTCTGACGACTCTCCATCCTTTAGTTGAGTCAATGGATTGCGGAGGTTTCCTGTGGTGCCGACTTATACAAGTGTCTTTGATGTCCTTCCAACACTTGTCAACTACTGCTTGTATTTCTTCGTCGGAAGCTTGACTTAGCACATTCAACTGTTCGTCATTTCTAAGTGTTTTTGCGTGACCTGCAGTTTGTTCCTTCGGTGTATTTTCCTCTCGTGTGACATGACCGGGTTTAAAATCTTCATCAGCAACTAGCCGTTCTCGCTTGACGAGCTCGTTTGTTTGTGATTCCGAGGGACATGCAAGGGTTGAATTTTGGTTTAATTCTTCATCGTTTGCCGTGGTTCGTGATTTTTCCACGTCAAAATCAAGCACATGTGGGCTACCTGTGTTAAAAGTTACGTCGCACTGTGAATGGGAAACAATCTCCTTATTTGTGGAGCCAGGATTTTCACTCCTCTCCGATGTCTGCGTTACAAATGGCTGATCCTGTTTCAATTTCTCCTGTTCCAAAGTTCGAGTCGATACGTCCTCGCGAGCTGGTAGATTCCCGCCATTTGTTTGACTCCTTTGCACTTGCAAGTCATATGAGCTTTTCCCTACCACAGCTCCGCAGAACGAACAACCAGCTCCCATAGGGGTTGAAATGTGATCTTGGTTTAGTAGAAGTGTCGTGAAGATTTCATGTCAGTCACGCAAACCTTAGCACAAGTGGCCGCAAGAGACTAAGCCCTAGGTGGTCAGCGGCATGAATGAAAGAAAAAAACGAGAAGGAGAAAAAAACTTTTACGAGAAACTCAACGTTCTTGAAGGAAATTCTCTAGAAAATGCCAGTATTTACAGGTACAGAATGCGTTCAGTGTGTCCTGCTTAATCCTGGTTGGTGATCTGTTTAGTTTAGTTAACTTGCAATTGTTTTTTTGTCGTTTAAACAGTGAATGTGAAGTGGGGAAAGGAAAAATTCGAGAATGTAGAGTTGAACAGCGATGAATCCCCTGAAGTGTTCAAAGCTCAGCTTTTTGCTTTATCGGGGGTTGCTCCTGAGAGACAAAAAGTCATGTTCAAGGGATCTGTCTTGAAGGTACGTGGATCTGTCATTTATTAGAACAGTAGTGCTCCTTGGTTTCAAATTACGTACTTGGGTTTCTACAGAGGGTGGAAGCCGTGACAGCACTTTTGAACTACCACGTGATGTAAATGGCTTTGTATTGCGCTTGATTGCAATCAATAGTCCATGCATCGTATAGACTAAATTCATATGCATTTAACTGTTGCCCAATTTCTACTGTATTACTATTGCTATGGCAAAAGAATTTAAATTAGGCGCACACAGTGATAAAAATTTTTTTACAGCAGATGGTAGGCCCAGAGGTTCTGAGTCAGTGGTGGTGGTGGGGGAGGTGGTGGGGGAGGAGGTGGGGGCGTTGGAGATGGTTAGGGTCATCAGTACTGAAAAAGTCTATGGTCTATCTAAAAATTCACACTAAAATTGTAAAATATCTGGGAAAAACTGCTTTGCATACCATGTCTGTTAGAATGTCATTGAAAGAGGCTACAGGAGTATAGTTGATACAGAAGTCATTAAGTGTTTCTGCTTGCCGCAAATCAGAGGGTAAGCTGTTCCAAAGTACCGCACCACCATAGCTAAAACTGTTTTTCAGAAAGTTGGTGCGAAGTAACATAACTGCAAGTTTGTTTGCGAAGTCTTTCAGAACGTTCAGTTATTTCACAATGGTTGATAAAAAGAGCTCTTAGATACTCGGGTGTAAGACCATGTGAAGATTTAAAGACTGTTATAGCTTTTTGTGTCATTGAGTAGTTAGATTTCTCCACTTTCTCCACCCTATGAGAAAGAGCGGACTTAAGTATGAGAACCAAGCCAACTTTGATCTTTTTTTTTTCAGGATAATGACTGGGGAACATTCAAACTTAAAAATGTGAGTACCATCACATACATATTCTTGTAGTTGCATCACAGCATAACTGAAGAGAAATGGTGTTCTTCAAGTAGTTAACATGCCACAGCTACGTTCTAGAGGCTGGTGGTTAGCCTAGTGTCTGCTCTATGCAGACATAACATAACCTTTGGCATATCATAACCTTAATACAGAAAAAATGCAACACCAAATTTCCATATTCAATTGAAAATAATGTTATTAACAAAAGTTTTAACAAGAATAATAATAATGATGATGATGATGATGATGATGATGATCAGTGATGATAACGATGTTCAACTTTTGTTTTGTGCCCATTGCCCCAAAAGGTTCTATTGCTCTTTGCATAAAATTGATAAAACATGTAAAAATATTGAAAGGTTAAATTATTAGTTAAGTTTAAAAATAATTAATTAAAAATACTGGTCAAAACTAAGATAGCTGTTTGAAAGTCTGTTTAAAAGGCCAAGTTTCAAGTCTCATCTTGAAATTATTCATAGCAGTACTGTTCCTTAAGTCAATGGAAGCATACTTTGTGATGTTGGAGCAACAGCAAAGAATTATCACCCACTTCCCACCATGCACCTGTAGATACTAAAATGAAATTCTCTGAAATTCAGCGATGCAAAATTTCACCCCCCGCAAAACTGGGAAATTACAATGTTGTGAAAATTACTTGTCATGTAAGGTGCAGTGGAACCCCAAAGTAACGAATACATTTTGCCAGTCCCTTGGCACTTCATTATAACGGGAATCTTAATATTGGGGTTCTTTTTCATTCATTTTACTATTACTGGGCCGAAGAATATGGTTTGTTGTAAAGGGGTCTTTGCTATATAGGGGTTCGTTGTATCAGGGTTCCATTGTACTTATGTAGGTCAGAAAGAGGAGTACTCACCCTATGAACATCCTGTAAGGGTTTGCTTCTACTGCAGCTCAAGACTAATGTTAGCCAACTAGTCAACTAGGACTAGTAAAAACACAGGTTTTGCTAGTAGATTTTGCATTTCCACCAGCCATTTTGGCCACTGAATGCAATAACAACAGGAAGCTGAATGGTTACTTTTCCTCTTCTACTTTTCATGATGGGTGTACAGATATGCCAACAAACACTGCCAAACAGTCCAATAACATAAATAGCCTTAGGTAAGACAATTTTCAGACTTAACATTTGAAAGCTATTTCACATGCTCTTTTGTGGTTTTTCCAGGGCATAACACTGCTGATGATGGGATCTGTTGGTGAATTGCCACAAGCACCTACTCAAAAGACAATGTTTGTTGAAGACATGACAGAGGCACAGCTGGCATCTGCTGTGAGTGCAAATTTAAATTTGTGTGAAAGTAACTTAAAAATACATAGTTCCAATCATGTGTGATCAGCAATTATTTAACTCCTTTCTAGTATTCAGAATTTTTTCTTGGATTATTGTGTTCGCGACAACAACCTAAACACAGTTTACTTGTCCAATTTCTTCTTACCATGTGTATTGTCAACAGACAGCTAGGTTAGCATAGAAATAAGAATATCATCAACTTCAGCGTCAACAACACGAACTTTACACCAGTTACTGGTTTTGGATTGAAGTTTGACATGACCTAACATCTGATAGAATTTGTGACCACTGGTGACAAATAGATGAATACAGCATTCAACTTGGTAGTGTCAATCAGAAATTACTTGTCACTCGTAGCTCAAGCACCAGTTGTCTGGAGGGTAATCTATTAAAGTTATGTTGTTGGATAACATTGCATGAAAGTTTTACATTTTTGCATTGTTATGTTTCAGTATGATATGCCAACTGGACTCAACAACCTTGGTAACACCTGTTACATGAATGCCACTGTGCAGTGTCTTCGTAATGTACCTGAACTAAAGGATGCTTTGGCAAAGTGAGGAGGGGGTAGAGCTCAATAAAGTTTCATACAGGGAGGCTCTACCTCAAAGCTTTAAACCCTTACTTATTAATATAATAATTTATCAGAATGGTATCTCTTCATATACCTGGCACAAAGAGTGCCTTTTTAATACCTCAAAGACAACCCAAAACACAGTAGATCATCACAGGCGTTTAGTTAATCCAAGGCTCTAAGCATTTGTGTACGTTTGCATTGTGATGTCTCCAAAACTGTTTGCAACCTTTTTTGTGCTGAGACTTCAAGCTGCAATCCGTTTCAGTTAAAGGTGTAATTCAGTGCCCATCTAAGATACTAAAACAACACATCTTCAGGTACCCATTCAAATGCTGCAGCTGAAAAAATTGCACCATTTTTGGCAGATTCTTCCCATGTAGCTCACCCTAGGGATTACCCCCAGGATTACCTATTGGAGTTTAATTGCTTTCCAAATACGCATAATGTATGGCTCAGTAAGAAATTCTCCTGCTTTGTAGCTCAGATTGGCAGGAGGGGGAGTGGCAATAAGGGGAAGTAAGGGAGACACAAACGGTAAGAATATCCCAACTGGTGGGAAACAAGGCAGCATCAGCTAACAAAGGGATGGGAGGGATGAGTGAAGCAGACAGGATGCTGTACGGAGTTGGAGATAAGAATATGAAAAGTGGACACTTCTCGTCCTCCTTTCCCCTCATTCACCCCATTCAGAAGATAAACCTACTTTTTTCTCCTTAGGTTAATACTAGTACTGACAACAATCATGTTCACGAAGACAGATTGATAATTCTGTTTAACCCTTCAAGCCCCAATAGTGACAAACATCTAATTTCTCCTGACAATATCACTTCTTGCTCAAACAAACAGGTCACGAGAATAAAGGAAATGATCACCAAAGTTGATGTCCCTTGATGTTTAATCAAATTCTCATGTGTAGTATCATATAAGCAATAGACGGAAAAAAATGGGGAGAACATGCATGTTGATACTGGGGCTTAAAGGGTTAAACTGGGTTTGAAAGGTCCTTCTAAGGTTCTTCTTTTTCCTTGCCATGATGCACAGTTGTGATGGAAGTGAAGGGGGGGGGGGAATTGGAAGGGAAGGGAGGTACAGGTGTGGCTGGAATCTGGAAAGAAAAGGAGATGGAAGTTGGAACAAAGAAAAGGAGATGGAAGTTGGAACATTTAGACCCCCTTGCTCCCTCTGTTCTGTCCCTGATTAATATTATTAATATTTTCTCAAGTAATGGCATTTTGTGTGTGTTTGTGTTTTTGTCTTTTTTTTTCAGATACAATGCAGTTGGAAGCCCAGTAGACTCGGCACATTCAATCACAGTGGCACTCAGAGATCTCTACAAAATTATGGATAAGACACCAGAGTCTTTACCTCCCATTATTTTTCTGCAGGTCTGATAAACTGTTAGTTACATCAGTCTGGAATATCATCTTTAAGTGCCTGTGTTAGGCAGAAGGCCTGTTTTGTAATTGGAGAAGTGGATAGCTAGTTTATTGTTCAATAAGATTAGTGTGTCTATGTTGTACATTGTGCAAACAAGGTATAATAATATTTATTGTTGTGCCTCTTTTCTTAGATACTGCATAATGTGTTCCCACAGTTTGCAGAGAAGACAGAACAAGGGGTATTTGCACAACAGGTAATGATTTGTTTATTTTGTTAGATGGAAACAAAGAAGAATGATAGGTAGTGATAAGGGGTGATAAACATCTTCCTTGTGGCACTTTACAGGCAACAATAAGAATGAAATTTAACATCAGCTTGTTAAGGCTGATGTTCTATTCACATACTTCACATGTACTTCTTTATAAAACTAGACCATAAGGGAATTCTCAGCATGTTGCCAGGGTTGTTAGTGTTTATAATTCATTTAATATGAAGAAGCCCCTTGGAGCTATGTACACAACTTACGCAGTTGGTAAAAGAAAGCCTGAAAACTGCAGGCCTGAATTTTTTTAGGCTTACTTTTTGCAACTGTTTAATACGTGTACATAACTGCAAAGGTCTTCTTAATTGCTAGAACTTACCTATAGCAGTGACCATTGTCTTGTACTGGCAGTTAAAGAGCTTACTGTGTTAAGTAGCTTAATATTTAATTTACTGAGGATAAGCCTCAAAGGTTTGTCTTTGTCATTCTTATCATAGGATGCAAATGAATGTTGGACACAAATTGTTCGAATGCTGCAACAGAAGTTACCAGGCATAAAATCCATAGAAAGTGGCGAGCAAGCTGAAAGTGCTGCTGCTGCTGCTGCTGCTGCTGCTGCTGCTGCTGCTGCAACCCCTGCTGTTAAAGCATTCATTGATCAGTATTTTGGTGAGTGACAAGTTTGTTGTGTTGGTCAGATGTCATGCAGTATTGAGTCCTTCCCACTTGAAAAAAAAAGCCCATTATATTTCCAATTAATTATTTAGAAAAGTGGTATTGTATGACAGACTGTGAGGGAAGTAGGGATTGTCTACATCTCAACATCTCTTCCTTCAAGTAAGCCCAAATCTTGTGTCCTTCAAACATGACAAACTTATCAGATGTACAATGTTTTGCCTGGGTCATAATTCTTGGGCTTACTTGAAGTACTTCTCCCCCTTACCTCCATTAGTACTCCATTCTTTCAACTCTGCACTAAAAATGACATGAATCCAAGGAAAAAAAGTTTTAAAGTAAATTGTCACTTGTCACTTGTAGTAGATTTGCATTAATTCCGTCAATCTCACAAAATGAGTTTTGCTTTTGTGTGTGTGGCCACCTTGTTTACAAGTAGCTACACATTAAGTGAATTTATGTACCAGTAAAAGTTAACTTGAGTCCTTGTTGTTTGTCTTTCCTCACAGGAATTGAATCTGAGTCAATGTATCCTTTGGATTTTTATTATTATTATTATTATTATTATTATTGTTATTATTATCATTATTATTATTATTATTATTGTTATTATTATTATTATTTCCTTATGTTTCCAGTTTGAACACAGGGAGCCTTGAATTGACTGACTTGCACAGTATTTTTGTGTGTTCTCCTTCTTAACCTTGATTCAGTCTTAAGTGTGCAGAAGCTCCAGAGGAGCTAGAAACCAAGTCCAAGGAAACACTCTTTCAACTGAGTTGTTTTATTTCACAAGGTTAGCTGATTTCTCAAATGACTTTTATCATTAAAGTCTCTTATTTTGTTGGTACTATGATATACCCACCACAGGATATTGCAGTTTTCAGCAATCTAATTGGTTCCCTACTCAAGGCATATTTGATAATTATTCCATGGGCGCGCATATTTACACTCAAATTAAGAAAACCGTGAACACTGAAAATATTCCTGGAATGTGTGTTTTGCCCAATCACATGCGAGACCTTGTAACCGCAGAAAACAAATGGGTTCTCAGTCACGGAATCAAGTTGTTTCGAAAGACGACAAGGTTTAATTTTCACCAGTTTATCTTACAGAAATTGGAAGTGCTATTCCTTCAGTTCTATCTGAGAGCCCCACGCACTACGCAAGCGAAAATCGGTTTGAGCGCTTTTGTCTTATAAAATTTTTCGACAAACC
>Ga0126336_10002088_pt1 | contig 11149 bp, 7 predicted proteins | sample SidCmetagenome_FD_92530 | JGI IMG/M metagenome (GOLD analysis project Ga0126336, IMG submission 92530) | Coral microbial communities from El Islote,Puerto Morelos, Mexico - Siderastrea C C metagenome | ecosystem: Host-associated > Invertebrates > Cnidaria > Coral | place: El Islote,Puerto...
CATATTTATGGGGTGATCGTGGTGAGATAGTTAGATCTTGTAGAACTTCGTTGAGCTCATATCTCGTAACCAAATCTGAGTGGAGGTCAAGCGGAGATGATCGCTTCTTGTAGTTTCTGTTATGATTCTGCCTGCAGCGTATTGTGCTCCAGTTGTCAAGCTTGTCCAAATTGGATTTTGCTGCATGTACCCAAACTGGTACACCGTACTCAAGATGACGTCTCGGTCCCTATAGCTTGATATGTCGTTCTCAAACAGAACACTGATGCGCCCCTGCTCTCTACCAGCAATGCTTCGCATGACATTGAGCTTCATTGTGGACTTCGCCTCCGAGTCTGATATGTGCGATCTGTACCGAAGTTCACTAACAAGCTCCGTTATGCCAAGGTAAACAGGATTACTTTCTTTCCTTAGTTGTACACCATTGAGATCTCTCTTTGGAATGTTCTTGAAATTGTGCCGGTTTGTTGTGAAAAACGCTGTTTTTGTTTTTCCCGGGTTCAATTCGAGTTTTAGTTCCGAAGACCACTGATAAAGATCTTCATTTACAGCAATTTCGTCCCAGTGCAATGTCATCAGCATATTCATACACCAGTGCACGTGTTTCTTCTGCATGGAAGCACTTCTTATAGACCCATCATGTATAATGAAGAGTAGTAGACTAAGTACCGATCCCTGTGGTACTCCTGTGGTACTCCCCTTTTTGGACAGTGTGCCATTGTATATGACTGTGATGTATCTCCTTGATAGGAACTGATGAATCAAGACGAGCGCCCTGCTCCTATGCCTAGATGTCTAAGTTTTGTGATCAGCTTTTATCTCCATGCCTTGTCAATCGCTGCCGTCATATCTATAAACAGTCCTATTGTTGATTCCGGCGGCTTCCGTTGAAAGCGATCTACGATTGGATGTGTCTCAGGCTACCAATTGTTCTATGCCATTTGATATCTGTGCAGCAATTTTTCCCTCTGTAGTCACCAAATGAGCCTTGCGTGAATCACTCTCTCAGTTAGTTTGCATAGTTAAACTATTTTATTTAAGGTTCCATAACAATTGTTTACATGAACGTCTCCCATTGTCAAAGGTCTTCAAAGCCTTTCTCTTTTGCATTCAAAACCGATTCCTCTTCAGTGGATTTTTCTTCTTTTGTCGACCTCTCTCGAACCAAGGATATGAACATTACAGCAGAAAAGATCAGATCAAAAACCATCAGAACGATGAAGAGATTTCTCTCGATCTGATCAACAAGATACAGAACAATGTACACAGGGACATTGAATAAGATTTGGTAAAAAACGAAGGCGGTGCTTAAGCAGTGATTGACATTACTAGCACCGACCACGTGGTATAGGCCATGTAGGGAGATGCGAAAAAAGTAGGCAGCCAGAAATCCGACCGAGTAGCCTTGGAAAGAGTCCAAGTGGAACATTTTTTGAACGAAATCGGGCCTTACAGTCAAGACGAGCCAGAAAAAGAACTGGGGTATTCCAAGGTAGAATATGAATATGATAGACCCGCCTGTTTTGGGGTCGCGGCACTGCAAAAGAGGCGCAAAGATTTCACGGAAGAAAAAGCTCACAGAGGCTCCCTCTGTCTCTCGGCACCAAATCACCAGGGTGATAACAGCAAGGGACGTGTCGAGCACCATGAATAAAAGGGCAAAAGAGAGGGGCAGCATTTTTCGTAGGATCATCATCAGTGATATGGCGACAACTAAGAGGAAGCGGCTGAGTATGGAGGTTAAAATTTCCTCGTGACGGGATACCTTGTGGTTGGAGCGCGCTGCTATCATGAAGATGAGGCCAATATCAATCACTCCGAGCCCCACCAAGCGAAGGTACCCCTCAGAATGGCCTTCCAGATTAAACTGCATGATGATCTCCCACAGCTGAGGCGCGGAAAGGATACTACAGCCTCCCAGAATATAGGCGACTAGGCAGGACCACTGAGTAAACAGCTCTGTTTTGGTCATCGGCTCAGTGCGAGGGATGGACATCATAAACTTGAACCAATCACAAGGCGACACCATGGTGCACTGACGTTAATTGAACAATGCAATTGAGAATTCATAACAAAAAAGAAATATGAAGGTAACTTAGTCAACCCTTCTATGAGCAAATGCGCTTTCTGATTGGTCCCCTTTAATAGGTTATCACCTCTTAAATAATCCATAAAATATTTCTGCTTGCAGTGATTGTCAATACGCCTCAAATGATATTCAAACTGATATCAGCTATCAAATGATCTTCCCCAAAATGATATCTCCCAGTTTTTACTACTTGAGTTTGAAGACGTTTTTTCTTTTGAAAACCTCAAGATAAACGGGCGGTTTGACATCAGTTGGGTGGCTGTAGATAAAACGGTGCCAGAAAACGCTAAGAGCTCAATTCAATTCTACGCAGTGTTTCTCTTACGTGCGCGTGGCTTTCTAAGAAAATTCTTCAAGTTTAATTAGTACAATAGCATTTAGACTCGTATGTTTGCCCATTGGACATTATCCTTACTCGAACCTCTTCGTTTCCTTTCAGCTTTCCTCCCCTGAATACGAGCACCCCGGTGGCATGGTCACTTCAGTTTCCGGTCTTACTTTCCTCTATGCGAACGTGTTACGTGAACGTTGAAATTTACAAACTTCAAATGGTCACAAAATAATCGTTGAAGCTCCTGAAAGCCTTTCTGACTTACAGCTTGTACCAGCTTACCTAACAAGTTTAACAACGAAGAGTATCAGCGTTGATATCTGGACGTTAACTGAAAAACTCCGAAAAAAGGAATTCCGTCACGAAACGTTTTTAGATAAACACTATTTTGCGTGCCGAATGTGTAGCCTTTAATTTTTTAAGACTATAATAAGTTTCCTTGGTAATTCACGGTTAAATTACAATGAAATGTGTCAGCCCAATTGCCCCTAAGCATAGAGCTTTGCTTTAGAATTTTAATATTTTTGACAACTTGAACATTGCTTAGCCAATAGGAAACCTAATTAGTTGAGAGTAGATAGCTGTTTGACAGTTGCTTCAAAACGGTGAAAACTCGCTCAAAACGTGCATCTCGTTATTACGAATACGGTGTCAGTTTTGTTGGTTAGGCCCGTACATTTTTACCCTGTGTGCCAGAGGCTACTGTCGCGCGATCGAACGCGCGCGACCTTACTTTTATTTATGTGTTTATTTATTTATTACAATTTCATGGCACTTAATTAATGGACAAAAATAGGCCATAAAGACGATTTGTAAAAGAGTGGAAGCGACCCTATATAAAAACAAATCACCTTATTCAAATAGATTAGTATACAAACATATTAAAAATACTACCACTAACAGCTAACTATAAAATAACTTTAAAAATCTATTTACATTTCCTTTAAAAATGTCCAAAGAAGGGCCACCTTGGCGATATCAAAAGCGTCGCTTCGAAGGATATGACCAATCCACTACAATCTGCGTCTCAGAGGTGTGACGCTGATAACCTCCTACTTTGGCAGCTTGAAGAGGTCTGCAGTGGAAATGTTTTTGCGCAGAAGATGCGAGCGATTTTTTGCCGCAGGTTCTCTGGAAGGTTTGCAACTTCTTGAGATCAGCCACAGTCATCCTCCAGCACTCTGAGCCATAAAGTAGCACAGAGAGTAGACAGGACTGATAGATCTTAACCTTTCTGGCCCGACTATACTTTCCACTTCTCCACACAGGCCGTAACTGTATGAAGGCGCGCGGCCCTGGATTTGCTGATCCTTTGCCTAATATACAGATTTGCTCCCCCGTCGTGGCAAACCTAACTTTCCAGGAAGGATTGTTGTGGCAGTAAGTTGTTGTTGTCCAGCTGTAATTGGCACTGGCGCAGCGGTACTCACTGCCATCACCTTCGTCTTTTGAGTGTTGATGTTTAGACCAACCTGCCGAGCAAATAAGTTTGGCCTTTCACTTTTGTTTTACATATCACTGGAAAGATGTGACAATAAAACAATATCATCTGCATAATCCTGGTCTTCTAAAACAGATGTCAGTGTCCAACGGATTCCCCTTCCCTCTGTTGTTCTGCATAGAACCCAGTTGATGACGATGATAAACGGTAGGCCAGACATGACGCATCCCTGCCTAACCCCTGATTTGATAAGAAAGCTTACATCCGAACTTCCAAGTGAACAGGAAAAGTCAGGTCAGTCAGTGAAGAAATGCTTTATCACAGCTACAATGTGTGAGGGAATGCCATACATGCGCAGTATGCCGTCCACAAAGTATCCCCATGTACGCTGTCGAACGCCTTCTAGAAATCAACGAACCCGATAGCATATCTCCTTTTTAATGATCTAGTATCGAAGTGTGGAAGTGAGTATCGGTCTTCTTGACAATAAAAATCCAAAAATTGAGAGAACTCCACATCCATATAACCACTGAGGGCCTTAAACAAAAAAGTGACATCAAATAGAAAAAACGCCTCTGTTTGAGGGTTAACAGCTTAACTTACTTATATGAACATCGTATGGTTCTTCAGGTTTTAGAATAAACGTGGTTGCCCTACGTACCGTCTTAACGTTTTCTTTTAAAGGCGCGCTTGTGTGACAGTAGGTTTTTACACTCTAATCTAACGGGGAACACGTAACTGTAAATACGGCGACTACGGGACTTCTGAAACAGCTCATTGGGGGAATTAGACTCGCTTTGCGGGAAAGAGCTGTCACTCTGTTCCCCGGAGGGGGGTACTCCCTTACATAAGCTAGATAGGTATGTGCGGCGCCAAAGAGTATAGTTTCGAGCCGTTTTAGTCTGAAATAGGGTATAGATTTTAGCCATTTTGGTCTGAAATAGGGTTAGGTTTTTGCAATCCGGTCAGGAATTGCGTCTGGTTTTCACAAAAAGGTACTTTTTAAATTATTTTCTTTTCTTGAGAAGTGTGTTTTGAATAATATCGGAAATTTAAAGCCCTTCTCAAATGTATACGCAAATCGAAGCAGTTCCTTGCAGGTCTGAAAAAGGGTATAGAATTTTGGATCAGGTCTGAAATAGGGTAGGAAAAATCACATATTTCGGTCTGAAATAGGGTAAGGGTTCCCAGGAGTGGGCCGCACACTTCCACCCAAATTCTTAGGGAGCACCCCCCCTGGCTCTCTTGCAGGTACTCGGAGATCTAAACCACAAACTGGACTTGGAAATAACAGCGACAACTTGACTTTGATCCAACAGTACTTTATTCTTCTTAACTCCGTAATCCAGAAATGTACTCGCCACGAGAAATGTAAGCACAACAAGAAATGTAATGGAAGAAAGTTAATTAAGTGATTGCTTATATATGATTTGTATACAAGTCTATTGTTAACAGAGTATACTAGATGTACTAACAAGCAAGATGTAAAAAGTAATTACATTAAAGCGGAAAGTCCTTCGAAGAAAGCGAAGAATATTAAAAATTCTTCTTGAAAATGTTTGCTAGGGAGCCGGGAAATTGCCTCTGTCAAATTAAACTAATAAAAATTAAAACAGCTTCCGAGGTAAATTAAACTGAGTAGAGAACTAAAAAGTCCTTTAAAGGGGTGATGAGCGGCTCGTGCCGCTTGTCAACTGAACAAATAGGTATTTAAATATTCATAGTTGAAAAACTAATCCAAAATGGCGGAAAATACATTGTTCTTTTGTCTACATGTTAATTGGCCCTTGTTGCCTCGTTTGGATTCTGCAGATGGGATCGAGGCAACAAGGGCCAATTAACAATGAGACAAAAGAGAAATGTATTTTCCGCCATTTTGGAATTAGGTGTATTCAACTGGGAAACAGTCACACTTGGTCAGCAAAACGTATTCGTTGGAGATAATGAGTCAGCAAGATGACAAGTTCTAAATTAATCCCTATAGAATTGAAAAGAGAACGCAAACAAGTTGTTAACTTAAAATAACACTTCTAGAGCTCTACGTTGACTAGAACTATTCAAATACGGCTCAGCCAATTGGGTTGCTTTCCGAATAACTACTGTCGGCTTTTATAATTATTTTTGTCGATTTGCATTCTTGAAAACTGTGAAACGTTTGAAATAATAAATTTCTATTGTAAATCTGAGTTTTACCAAACGGCTCAATATGATTAGCTAAAAGCGAAACAATTGCTAATCGGTCTTCGGCCGACGACTTCTCCACGAAAGTCCGCGAGAGAAGCCTCTGGTGCTTAGGGTAATAGATGTTTCTCAAAATTAGCCCGATTAACACGGACATCCCGCTAGCACAGACACTTCCTCACGTGACCACAATGAACCTCTACATCTGTTCATAAGAAATGGTGCAAGCTTTGACACCTCGAGCGACTAAACTCAATCTTGCGACGACTGTAATGTTTTTGGACTATTTTGGGGGAGAAAGAGAAGTGCCGTTTTGTCCTAGGTGTTAGGAAATGGTACCATTTCCATAAAGATGAGCATATTTAAGGGTAATTTGCTAAATAAAAAGATGTACTGACTAGGATCGAGATCTGCTTACACCCTTTCAGAGAAATAAGTACTGAAGACAAAACTCTTGAAAAGAAAATCAAAGAAAAAAACCGTTTCACGACTTTTCACGTGTCTAAAAATAATACAAGTCCCCTAGAAGCTTTATGGGGGATTGGCAAGACTGGGTTATATTTGTGCTTTCTCGACGATGTCTTCAGAGCTGAAAGTTCATATTGTTAGGAAGTTTAATTTAAAAGGAATCATTTTTATTAGAACGTTTTTGCTAGTCTTAATTTAGGGTTTATGCTTAAAAGTATTTCTTGTTTACAGTTTGTTCGTAGTTTAAGGTCATGACCTTAGAATCAGTTGAGAAGTTCAGAAGCTCAAGTCGCTGTAATAAAGAAGCTTTCTCCTAGCAGAGTCTCGGTATCTCTACGCAATATCAAGCGAGTCGCTCCTCAACAATATCCTTCGTCTTATTTCAACATATACCTCCGAGTTCATTTCTTTTCACGCCCACTTCATTATGATGGCTAATGCGTTTTGCATTAGATATAACACTGAACCGTTTACTATTACAGGCATTTTGGATGAATTAAGCGCTGTTTTATTCTTTGGGTTTAGCACTATAGACACAATTTGTGTTTAAGCAAATATTTTGACTTAAAATAAAACCGTCCCAAAACCCCCGAAACGGTCAGTGTTGGGATAATGTCCGGACGGCAGGTTGCACACTAAACATGGCTGAGCAAGAAGCTAACATAATCGGTTTGAGCTCAAACAATCTCGTTAAACGGTCGCCATCAGAAGGTGGGCGCAAAAAAATAGCCTTCTCCTTCGGTAGTACCAATTCTGCGCCGTTTAACTCAAGAAATTACTAACGTTCACAGAACTATTGTTCGAACAAACGAGGGTTGTTTGCTCACCTGATATCGTCTCCTCCTTTCTTTCAGTAAGGGTTTCCGGCTGAAAAACATCTGGTACCAGCGGTATCTGTGATTATATCTGGACTTTTAGAAATAGTCGAGAATCGAATTCGCGTTTTGCGTAGACTCCTTTCCGGATAAATAGACGTTGCATGCCCAATACGTATCCTTTAATTTTTGAGGACCTGAGTTCCCTTGGTAATGATTAGCGGTTACAAACAAATGCAGCAGCCAATTGTAATTGCCCCTAAGCATGACTTTTTGGTTTAGAATTTGACATTTTTTAATACTTTCACTTTGCTTAGCCAATTGGAAACCTACATGTAATTGGTTTGAAAGCAATTAGCTGTTTGACGGCTGCTTTGTGATACTGTAGAAAATCCGCTTTGCGTACACTCGCTTCAGTGATCAGTACTGAGCCCCAGGGGTGCGCGGTACTCCCATATATTAGCTATATAGGCCAGGAGCCCATGTATAGGCACGTTCTACTGGGGTATGGTCTTCAAGTAGTTGAGTCTGGGATTAACAAATCGACTCTAGTTTTCATGGCTTACACTCTTACAGACCACAAACATGATTTCAAAAAGGTTCAAAACACAAGTGGAATAATGTACCAGTTCTTGTCTGAAATATCTTCGACATGCCCAAACTGTACTTGGATAACTCCTTATCTTTAAGAAATGGCAACAATTCAATCGCTGGTATCTACCAGACAATTCAAGCCGAAAAATACGATTACTTTTGATTCGTGTACTGGAAAAACTGAATCTCCTTGGCATAAATAGTAAACCGCAATGAAAGTTTGGTTTGAGACTGTCAGTGCAGTGACAATTACCCTAATGCCCTAAAAAGTGGTGGGTTTTAATATCGTTTTTTTCGCTCATCGTTAAACGAAAACTAAACCCGAGAAAGTTACTCTCATGACCACAAAAGGTAAAGGTGTCACTCTTGTTTGCCATGACACAAATTTAGGGTCTTAACCTATCTAACTCTTCACCCAACCCACGTCCGTTTCTGATGATTAAACTAGATTTCTTGTACTAAAAGCTTTGCATTTTCCTCAATTTTTTATGCGACCCGACAAAAAGTCCGAGAATTACCAAAACTCAACACGGCCATTTTTAACCCTTAAAATTCTTAAGGGAGCGTTTAGACTTGCCACAAGTCGACCTCACGAGTGTCACAGCAGAAAAGCCGTAAAGCGAGAGGAGCGAGCTTTCTAGGCCGCAAAGTGGCTTTGTAATTGTTTTGCATTATCGTTGACCATTCTAATCTGATCATTCTGACCATTCTGATCATGGGCCTGGATCACCCGTTACCCTCTCTAATCACCTTGGTGATATAGTTCCGTGAGGCGGAAGAAAACCCAAAGAGCCTGTTCATCCGGAAAGTCTTTGTGCAACCGTCGGATTATTTCATTGTCAGTTTCTGGCTTGTGTTCTTTATCAGGCCAGATAATGCACAGAATATTCTCCAACAAGATCAGTTTTAAGAGCGCTCTAATGGTATCTTCTAGTGGTGGGCGCATTTTCCACATTATCCATCAGTCCTGGTTAGTGTCAGATGATCAATACCAGCGCCATCAATCATCCGTTTGTTACTGAGCCACTCTGTGCCACTGTGAGTTTTAATTTGTTGAATGCACCAACGCTGGCTGTTCATTTTGGGTTTGGTTGATGGAATCGAAAGGAATCTTCATATTAGCTTTGCCGGGTATTGCAGTATGTTTCTCTGTTAGTATCTTGTTTTTTTTTTGTTTGTTTTTTTTGCAAGCTTCTCGAAAAAATTTTCTCACCTACAGTGAAACCTCAGTGATGCCGCCACATGCGCATGACACATGCAGACGCATGCGCATGAAAGGAGCAGTAGCCTGCGTAGTTGGCGGGATTGTTTGCGCAAGTTTGATTGGCGGAGCTGCGAAGGGAACTTACACCGCTCGTTGTCGCGGCTTACGCCTCTCATGGCGGCTCCACCGCCAAAACTTTACCTTCGCAGACAATACCGCCAGCTACGCAGGCTAAAGGAGCAGAGCATAGTGTCGGTATTAAATAAATCTCAGTATTACTCCAGCAATACTCATCAGTACTCATGACCCGTCCGGGCATTTTTACGCTGAAAACCCGGAGGTGGTGTCATTCGTGATTTGACTAGGAATGGGGTCCGAGCATTAGTCTTCCTCGGTTCTACCTCGTGAGTTTAACCTCGCAGACGGTGTGGCTTTGAGAGCTTACGATAAAGTTGTAGCCCGTGTACGGCCTCCCGCTCTCCTTAAGCAATATCGGAGAGGGGCATCTGTGTTCAAAGGCCACGTGATTTTTCCCTGAATCACGCACATAGGTAGCTTGCCAGCAGGCTCCTTTATTGGGTTATTTACACAGGAAAGGCTTAGCGGCGGAGCCACGACTCACGGACCGGCGAGTAGAATGGGGCGAGGGGAAAACTAAGTCAGATCTAATAGGGTGAATCCTCCACGCATTATCACAGCCAGAGACAAGCAATTTCATGTCGTACCCAGATCGACCACGGTCAATTGAGGGGAAGTTGCAAATGAGATCTGGGTACGAGATTTGAACAAAAGGTCAATGGCATCACACACAGGACGAGTCGATTTTATTTGTCACTCATTTTGATAATTTATGCAAATTTGAATAAGGAGCAGCAGGATACTGGAACACGATTATCAGCGGTATATTACAGACATACCTCTTCGATTTTTTTTCCTGAGGAGAGAGGAGGGCGAATGGCTGTACACAAGTTCTTGGAAATCATAATGAGAAGTCATATCCACTGAGAAGTAACACGTCGCGCTTTAGTTTTTCCTTGCTTTGGACCTGCCCTCGTTATTTGTTTGTTTGTTCCTGTACCGAGGCGCATTTGAACCACTCTTTTGTCCACACTGCAGAAAGAGGGAAAATACAGTCTAACCTCCGCTTGCGGACACCTTCCGCACGCCGTCAGCAAGCGGACACTTCTCCTAGGCGGACACCAAACCGCGGTCTCGGTGACTTCTTCACCAAAACTCCGCATTTATAACCTCCTGAAAGCGGACGTGCACCTCTCGTAAGCGGAACCGGACACCTTTTTTGAAGTTCCAGAAGATAGAACAACCTCGCCTTGAGCGGACAGTTTTCCTGAAACCCTAGTGATGTGGTTCTTATGCTTGTCTTTTACGCGTAAATGTTCAACGTGATTCGCCATCAGGCCAAACAGATCAGAAAACTGAACAAGGTACACAGGGTGCAACAGTCAATCGGCAAGGTGCGAAAGAAACCTTTAGTCACCAAAACACGAACAAGATTTTCTGAATTCTTTAATAGCTAAATTTCTATATCTCTTTTGCTTTGAATGAGACAGCAATTAAATGAAAATGGAATATTTCTTGCAGTTTATTTGTTTAGCCGTTGGAGGAATAATTATATCATTGGAGAAATAAAACATTAGCACTAACGAAACGCAAACCGTGGGTGATAAAAAGCGACAGAACGGTCGAGTATTTAGCCTGCGAATACAGCCGCCTCTCATTCACGTCCCGCAACGAAGAGCGAAACGGGAAGAGAGACGTCTGCGACTCGCCGCCAAAAATTCCATACTGATGACGTAAATCAATGGATCGCCGAAACGTGCTCATGCATCCACGTGTGTACGAGTGGCGCGAGTTGAAATATTAGCGACTTGCCTGATCCAGTCGACAGATTAACAAAAACCTCTTCACCGCAGATAAAACTATAAAGAGCCTGAAACTGACTTTCTTTTAACGATGAAACATTGAACTTCGGACAGATAGATTGTACGCAGAGGCGAAAACTTTCCAA
>Ga0126336_10002089_pt1 | contig 11145 bp, 9 predicted proteins | sample SidCmetagenome_FD_92530 | JGI IMG/M metagenome (GOLD analysis project Ga0126336, IMG submission 92530) | Coral microbial communities from El Islote,Puerto Morelos, Mexico - Siderastrea C C metagenome | ecosystem: Host-associated > Invertebrates > Cnidaria > Coral | place: El Islote,Puerto...
AGGTCGTCCGTTGTACACATGATCCGAAACTTCTGCTCGCGCAGGGTATCTACTTAAGTCAGAGCTTCTTATAATTTTTACAATAGGCACTACTTCTCTAACAGTTTAGCATTAGGTATAGCTAAATTATTTTGCGTTCCATTTTATTATTCCAGTGCAATGGAAACATCGGTTAACGCTACGGGGGATCAGGTATCCACGACTGGGCCAAGTGAAGCTATGGCATGGTGCGTCATCTTCAGCTTAGAAGCTCTGGTTGTCCTTGTCACTAACTTGGTAACAATCATTGTATTCCTGAGCGAGACACCTCTTCACAAGCACACGTCCATCTTGCTCACCAACTTGGCCTTTGCTGATCTGATGGTTGGTTTAGTGGCAGTCCCGGGATGGGTGTATATCCTCGGAGCACAGTCCAAATTTTGGGTCGATAAAAGCGGACCTACAACGCCATTCTCAATCGCCTACTCCTGTATAGATATGATTGCAGCCTTTGCTTCTGTGTCAAATCACGGCTGCATTGCTGTGGAGCGTCTTGTAGGCACCCTTTTACCTTTCAAATACAAGCGCAACAAACGCAAACTGAACGTGTTCCTCATTGTAGTCTCATGGGTGTGCGCGGTCCTAATGCCCTCCCTGACTCAAGTGGGTTTCTACGTTCTCGATTCAGACATGTTTGCGTTTTTCGTGTGGATGCCTTTCTTGACGGTGCTCCTTTTGGTGATAACCATTTCATACTCTATCCTCTTGTCCAGAATGCGGGCACTCAGACGCGATCTTCACCACCAACAAAGTGCTGGTAACCGTGGCCAGCGTCGCGGTCAGCGTTTCACTATCACGGCGTTCATTGTAACCGTCGTCTCCCTGACAGCTTGGCTTCCATTTATGATCATGAGCGCCATCAACCTCGTCGTTAATATTAATCACAGACCGGAACTCGTTAACTCTGTCAAGCTCCTTCATTTCTTCAATTCACTAACAAACCCATTCATCTATTGGCACCGAATTCCTCATTACAAGGAAGCGGTTTACGAGGTGGTGTGTCGACGCAAGAGGGCGAAGGACCGAGCTACCGTGACTTTTTCAGCTTCTGCATCCCATTCGACGCGGTCAAATTGCAATAACACACGTTTTTAGTCGCGCTGCACCGGCTCGGGTGGGTAAGAAACTCGAGATTCGCCGTTCTGATCTTAGGAAACGGCCAGGAGTGCCGGCTTATGAAATTTTGCCGATCCACCAACAGTACCACTTCAAAAAAGCCAGCGTAAAGTAGCTTTGATTTGTTTTGGACCTCACAAGTTGGCGAAGTGTGATGCCGGTAAGTGAAGTGTGGTGGCTTACGTTTCGACAACTTGAGGTCGAAAGCAAAACGATGCCTCTTACTGTCGTTTCGTTTTTAGCTCCCATGCGCTTTATTTCATCGACTCTCATCAGCACGTGCCGTATGTACTCTCGGAGAGTCTAAACTCTTCTTTATTCTCGGTTCATTTCAACCAAGCTTTAAACGATCGATAGGTCAAAAAAACTTGGTTAGTAAAATGTAAGTTTCCAAAATATAAGCCCAGACGTTAAGCTTAGACCTTAATAAGCAGACGATTGTTTCACTGTTTCAGAATGAGGCAGTGAAAAAAGCCAAGAATCGCCTCGAAGGCCCCCCTTGTTCTTCCTCATAGTGTAGCTGCAGATCGGAGAAATTAGACGTTAATAATTTCCAACTTGTCCATTTTAAAGTCCATTAAAGGCCTTGTTCAAACGGATTCCACATCATCCCACACTGTTGAATACAACTTTGTTGTACGGATATTTGATGGCAGTCAAGCTGCGTGCAACACCACCTTCAACATCATTCCACTCCATCCAGCATTCTGAAGGGTGGCCAAACGCACTGAACATGGCGAATTCAACAGAGTTGAACCGCGGTGTTGAATGGAAATGTCGAATCCGTTTGGCCGGGACCCTGGGCATAAAAATCTGTATTATGTAAATATAGTGTTTCGATTTAACTTAAAAAATCGTATAGTTTAGTTGGTTGCACGAGAGTCTTAAACGAGTTTTCTATTACAGAAAATGATCGATAGATTGATGGATTGACTGATCAATCCATGGGTTAAGAGAGTGGTTGATTGCTGCAAACATAACGTGGGTTTTAGAGAATTATCGAGTAAAATGCCAGTCAGTGCTTTATTTTTGTAGCTCTCACAAGGATAGACAAATCGGCGCCACGCCCAAAACTGGACCAGTTTATTTTGGATTTTGGTTTTGAAAATTCTTGACGAGCGCCCCCGTCTCTTTCATATTGAGAGTCCACTGTCGCCAGGACTGTCGGAACAATATGGTGAACTTTGGCAAAGCCTTATGAACACTGAACATTGTTGTTTTTTGTTGCTGTACCGTGTGGGAACTGGCGCGAGTTTAAGTTGCAGGGGTTTGGAAACCCTCCGTTGAATAAACCATATGTTTCTCACAACGTCCATATTGTGTTGCTGTTTCTAGTTCATTTCCACTGCAAATATATCTCCCTTTCGTTTTCTTCCTTAACATCGCATCCCTCTCTATGCGGAAAGGAGCTTCCCTCCTTCGGTTTAATACCGCCAATCCATTCTTTTTCCGCTTCACGCGCCAGCTTCTCCCATTGTTTCCCGCATATTACAATTTTTAGACTACTGTGAAAAATAATGAAGGTTAGCTGTCGTAAAGGGGCTATGTCGCGAGTTGTTTGCTGTTTTAAGGAGAAAACTGTGCTAAAATCTATATTCAAGTAAGTTCTCCACTATGAGCAAAACGTGATTAGTTTTAGGCGATTTTTTTTCTGACACAAGGGCAGAGCGTGAAAACGCTGGCGCAGTGTTTTCGGCTTGCAAACCATTTCTACCACGGCCATCTGCAGCAAATACATTTGCTGACCTTCAATAGCTTCGGTGCACTCATATAGTTATTTTTACAACCGACTGGATCACCATTATTTTGTTTATATTAGTTCAACCTCTTTTTATGGCTTTTCAAAATTTAACTCAAGTTCTTCGAAAAACCATCCTTGGGAGGGTCGGGGAAAGAGAAGGAACGCAGAAAGAAGAAATGGGAGAGTTCTCTTTACCGTATGTTTTTGAGAATATTTCGACTTTCCCTCTCCCAGACTACCTGCTCCGGGGTCTCCAAGGATACGAAACATCGTGAGAATCGAACAGCCGTTTTACACTTACAACATGGCAGCTGAATTGACAATTAAACTCAATGCCAATTTCAAATGTTAACGCCAATCTGATCAATCCCTAACGGCTTGAACATCCTCTTGTCTCCCTCAGTGACCAGAATCGAATTTCTCATCAAAATATCGACACACATACAGAAAACGAGAACTAAGTAGGTTAAGTTAACGCCAGTAAACAGAATTTAACTTTCTCGACTGTAAACGCAAGGGCTTCCGTCGTTCACTTGGTACATTTGCCTGAGTGGAATTCGGAAAACTACTAAATGATGTTTCTGCCGTTTCCTTTCACGCATGGCGTCGTTGGACTAAACGCGTTGCTTCAAGTTGCACTTATAATCACAGCTGCGGTAAGTAAGCTATTTTCGATAATTTCCAAACGGAAAATTCCGTGCTGTGTATCACGTTCAAGACACATTGATCTCTATAATTTAGCTATATTTGGGGATTGTGTACCCAGCAGCTCATAGTTGTTGTGGACTGGCGAAAGTCTTCAGGGGTTGACTATCACGAGTTATAAGGCGTCGTTTTTGATCGTTTAGAGGAGAAAACGTTAAGGGAAGAAGTGCAGAATGTTTTTACATAAAAGTGGGTGATTGTGTATAAGATATTCTCCGGTTAAGGCATCACTTTAAAAAACGCATTTACTTCACTTCTCCTAGCAGAATTAATAAATTGAACAAACAGACAACTTTTTCGAAGGCAGACAAAGCGAACGAAGCCACATGAAATACAAGTCATCTTTATCAAGCATTACTGCTTCCCCAACATGAGGCGCTAATCCAAAGCAGAGATAACATATGAAGCTGCATTTCCCTGGTGTTAACATCTGTCCTATTGGATATCCTTTCAGAGGTTTAGAAATTTGTAGGTAACCCTTCAAGAAGCTAACTCTACTATAATTTTTTCACTTCCTTCCATCCACGCAGGGGCAGCTTCTTCCAAACGATTCGTTCTGTATCCCAGTCCAACAACCAGAACGTTTTGGCAGCGAGGTAATGTATTGTATGGGGGCCCAAGAACAGCCATTCTAACCTGAATGTCTTTCTTCATGCTCAATTCAAGATGGTGGCCGCGTAAGCCATGAGCTAGCTTGATCAGGTTAATTAATGTGGTTTGTACTGTATTACCCTGCGAGCAGAGGCCCTTCGATCTTCCTAGATAAGTAGGAAGATCGAAGGGCCTCTGCTCGCAGGGTAGTACCGTATATTGTTTTAGTTCACTACTGCGGCTAGAATATGGGTTTAGGCAGAAATCTGTGAAGTAAATTGGAAAACGGTCTAAGGTCAATAACGAGTAGCTGGAGAAGCCAAGTGCTCGTATATACTGTATACGTATACATAACCAACATAGCGTCGGTTATGAGATCATATACGATGAGATTGATTGGAATAATTGATTTTTATTAAATTCTCAGCATTGGTAATGAATTTCTCGCGTTCAGATTGGTTAAGCGGAAATTAGAGGCCATGTTGAGTGACGCGGCCCTTCAGTCAAAAGTTTTCGCCGCAAAGTGAAAGTTCTATCCAAAAATATGGCCAAAAACTTCAGCAACAATTACCGAAGATCAGAATTTTTATGCAATTGTCCACTCACGCTTGTTGCCTGTATATCTAATGCATCATTCTGAACGCAGGCAAGTGGAATAAGAAGGAAGTCTATCAGAAAACGGCAATATCAACTATTATCAGGATAGTACTGATACCGTAGCACCGTCCTTGGGGGGAGGGGGGAGGGGACAGTTTACTAGTAGCTGTATATAAAATTTCGAACATCAATTCCGATCCACACAATTTGATGTGAATATTTTGCTTGTAGGGACTCGTCAAGGTTTTCCACATGACGCCTCTATGGCTTGAGACGCATGCGTCCCACATCAACTGCCAACACACTGCATCCGCTGCTCAACTGACTTTCAACGCCGGCTCAGTAATGCAAGTTCTCCTCATCAAAGTTCCACTGGTTGCCGCTGGAGTCTTGCGAGAATCAACTCGGCTTAACGTACAAATAACCGCTACCCATGATGTGACTATCGGGAACACTTTCGATAGCGACATCAGATATGGTATTTCAGATGGAAGTCGATTTGTGGGGTTTGAAGCATGTGATAAGGGAAATTACCCGGATCATGCTCCTTGTTACGGAGTGGAGGGTACCCCAGGGATATCCCTATCATCCATACGACATATCGATTACAAGTCGCCAAGGACAAATGACGATCGCTACCCCGGTCAGTTTGTTTTCGATCTGCAGTTGGATGAGCGATGGGGCTCATGCTACACTGCACATGACGGCGGTTTTAGCAAAACGACTGCGTACACCAACCGACTTAAGTTCAGCAAGGGGCTTTTTTTAGAGGTTTACAAAGGGGACAGTGGAGAGAGGGTTGGGATCAAGTACACTAAAGTGGTTATCATGGAAACCTCTTAGCTGACGACTTCGTTGTTCTTGAGCTGCGGAAGGGAAACCGCTGGTTAAGGAAAACGTTGGATCTTGGTACGACTTTGATCCAACGCTCTCCCTCTATGTGTCTTTAAACATTTCTTCGTCTGGAAATTTAAGTTAAATGAAGGGTTATTACGTTCCTTGGGATTGGAGCTCTGGTGCTTTTTCACTTTTACAGTTTTTATCTAAGTTGTCGCAAGACTCAGCGAAAAACTCGGCTCAGATGTCCTACCAAATCCATTAAATTTACAACCACTCAGATGTTGCATATTTTATTGCCAGATAAAAAAGTCCTAATAGGAAAACAGTTCCTACATAATACTACAATCCGAAAAAATACAGTACTGAAACTTCCAAAAGGAGAAATGCCTCGGAAACGTTTTCAGTGTAGATAATTTATGGTACATATGAAGTTGAGCTATTTTAATTAAAATGTACGGCTATTGATCACCAGGCTGGCGTTTAACATCTGATGGTTAATTAAGTCACAACCTTGTCTTCTCCGGCCCACTGTCCAACGGCCATATTGGATTGTGGATTTACAACTGTAAACGTTTTGCTAAGGTACGGTTAGAAAAATTAGCTTCAGTTGGTTCTCAGTGAGCTAGCGAGAATGTCGACTAAACTTAATGGGGATTTATTTACTAAATTTCCTCTAAATGTACTACTCGATACTCCTTATTTTTATGGTCACTTTCGACGATTTTATCCACAAAGTCAAACAGAATTACCTTGTACAGCATGAATAAACAAAATCACAGATAAGAACTGCTCATAGCTTTCAGTTGATTAGTCACGCCTAAGATTTCGCCGACGCCAGTCAAACCGTAGAGTTTTCATTTTTTCTTTAAAAGGTAGATCTAGCTTTTTAAAAAGCCAGATCTACCTCGTAAAGAAAAACCGAATTCTAGCTTTGTAAAAAATTCTAGTTTTAAAAAGAAAAAAACGAATTCTAGCTTTTTAAACAGCTAGAATTCCTTCTGTAGAATAACAAACGGCCAAAGGAACGTACCAGGCTTTGCACAGCATAATACCACTGGAACGTGCTGCCCAATAGCTTTCATTTGGATGGTTACACTTTAGGATTTCAGTCACAAACTCGATCTTAAGGTTTAATGTTCTTCCGCGTTATTTTCAGCGAGAAGAACAGACACCTCGTTATTTTCTGAACTTTTCTTCCACGTTACCGTGGTCTTTTTAAAGTTTTTGCCATCGTTTTCCTGTCCCTGGTTTGTTCCCCGATTACATCGGAAGGTATCTTGTCCAACTTCAGTACCGGAACAAACGTTAGAGAGCTGATGTAGTGGCAGGCGACGCCTGTCGCTCGAGCGGAGGCTAAACATCCTGACAACCGACTGGCGGAACTCCGGCATTCTCAAGCTATACACAATGGGGTTAACAAACGAATTACCATAATGAAGAACCTTGGTAAAATAGACGAAGCTGAAGCTCATATGGACAGATGAAAACACAAAAAGGACGTTCACGATAACGAAAGGAAGCCACGCAGCTAGAGAAGTAACTGTGACGATGAACAGAGTTAACGCCAGTTTATTTTCATATTCACTCGACTTCTTTCGCATGCTTTTTCTTTTGGACTTGATTCTTTGCCATATGGTAATGTAGGATACGCTTATTACAGAACAGAGCACGCTCAGTAATGACATAGAAACATAAGTGGCAATTTCCAAAGATTTTAGCACAAAATTGGCCGTCAGGCAAACAGCTGCAGTGGTCGTAGCCACAAACCAGATAACACAGATAGAAAACCAATAATTTCGCGGTTTAAGACCACGATAACCGACAGGGACCACTGCTGCGTAAACTCGCTCTAGAGATATTACCATTAATGTCGCTACTGAAGCAAATCCGAGCAGAACATCCACACCAAACAGGACTATCTCCAGAGATTGTCCCCAGTTAATATCCCAGTACGAGAGCTCTCCACCGAGATAGGCCAAGTACAGAGGAAGGGGAATAGCGCCTACTAACAGATCAGCGGTAGCCAGGTTGATGAGGAGTAGAAATTTGCTTTTTTTGGTGGACTTTCTTGTGGCAAAAGCAAAAATCGTTATAAGGTTTCCACCAAATATAACAAACGCTTCCACGGCGAATGCGATGAACCACGGGAGAAGACTCATTCTTAAGACAAATGGCGAAGAAACAGTGGCGTTGGTCGACTGATTCATCTTTGAGCTTCCTTGAATTGGTAGAATCCCTTCTCTAAGAGAGAGAGAGAGGAAAAAAGTCAAAATGATAGTGTTGGATTATCAGCAACACTGATTTCTCTGTCGCCCGTCAAAGACAGCTAGCAGTGATATTTAACGAAATAATTACAAAATGGGAATGATTCTTCTCATCATACGCGCTGGGAAACGAAAGCGTTGATCACATCCTCCGAAAACAAAAAGGAAATTTTTTTGCGGATTGGCCGATTTTCGAGTTCTTTCCATGTCTGAAGTGGCTAATATTGGGGTGAAAAGAATTCTAAAAACGTGCTAATTTCTTACTTTGGAGTGTAGCGGAGACAATATCTGACTTCTCTTGACAATTAGACTCTCGAATTACTCATTTAATTACATAAAATTCAAGCATGGAACGTATATAAGCTCGCCTTTATGATTCAATAATAGCTATTTTGCCTGTGGAGAGCCTCGTGTGGGCAAAATTAAAAACTTCGGATGAATTTGGCAGCACGTAATTTATTTCGATTCAAATAGAGTAGAGTTTCAGTGAAATTTTAAAATGACAAGAAAAAAAATTAAATAACTTTTAAAATCCTGTTTTGTATAAAGAAAATGAAATAAAGTACCTTAAATTTTGATTTTTCCCCCAAACAGCAGTCGCTTGTGTGGTTTAAGAAATGACTAGGAATATAATTGTGTTCTATGTAGGTGGTAGTTTTCTGAAGATTACAGCCGCCCTCCGACCTTTTGTAATTAATAAAAGTATGAAGCATTAAGCAACATCCTTTTTCCATTATTTAGTTTTCCCTTTTTAAAGCCGACAGGAACACATTGGTCGCTGAAAAGGAAGGTTTGGATGTATTAAATTGACGTAGAAATGAAATACATAGAACATTGCGAAAGCTGTGCTAACAATTAATGTATACCTGATATCAAGTGGAAAATTTAGCTTGACTTCAACGATTCGTTGTTTTGAGTGTTGTTTTGATTTCATCTTTTATTTTAATGGCATTTGGAGGTTTTTTTCGTACAAAACTCAATACTCTACACTTCCTGTCAAGAGAAATTGTTCTCTAATTACGATTTTCATGATATTTCAGCTCGCAGCAAACGTTCAATAGAAGACAGACAGATTTAGATTACAATGGTTGACGTCTGAATTACTAAGTTCAACCACCAAACAAAATAGGTTATTGAATGCCGACAGAAAAGTTGTTCAGCTAATAAGCGAAGCTGTACGTACTTAAAAGAGCTAATTTCGCCAGCCACGGAAGCTACTGACAGAATGAGGTCTCTAAGACTTTGTGAAAAGAATTGATTCTCTTCAGTGTGGAAAGCCATTAATTCAGAGAATGGTTTAAAAGATTTCGGCAAAATCTCACCGACTCCAGCCGACTGCTCTGTGGAACGGTTCGAGGAACTTGACTTGTTTTGAAGAAAAACCTTCACCAAGAAAACTGAAATTAAGAGTTAAGAAAAAACATTTTCATTAGGAACTAAGAAATGTATTCGACGAAAGAAATCCAGCCTGTTTGTTTATGGACCAACTAGCCCTCCTTTTAGTTTACCAATGAAATTATTTCATTGCTTATGATAAATACAATCAATAACGTACCCTGTTTGCTTCAGTTTAGTATACCACTGTAGTCTGGGACAATTTTCTACAAGGTTACAACGTAAACACGACATAGAGGAGTGATGATGTTAAACCAACAATAGACTTCTGATCACTTTTCAGCTTTGCTGTTTAACTTGTTACATTTTCCCAGGTATTAAAGCTGCAAACAATGGGAGTTAATCCTATATTTTATAAAGTAGCTCTTAATTATCGGTGAACTATGTGAGTTCAGTACAAAAGTTTGAAATTAAAATTTTCATTAACGAGAATGTTTGTAGTAAATTGCTCTTTTGATGTAGACAACTTGCAAATACAACTGCAGCCAAAGTGAAAACAGAACCACGCGGAAAGGAAAGCTTACAGCTTCGTATTAAAGTCTACAGTCAGGCCAAAATAGGTCAAATAATAGGGAAATAAAACAATGGGGTTTAAAATTAAATTGATTGTAAACGTTTGCTATGACACCATTGTTGGCGCACAACGATTTACTTGTTGCTGAGTTACGTAATACCTTAGTTTTCACGTCGTCTTTGCATAGTAAACTAATGTTTGCAAACTCTCTTGCTTCCAAAATCCTAAAACCTCCACAAACATGGGCTTTTTACTTATTTATATATCCTAGTTTGAAGGCAACTTTTTCCACATGACGACCGTCACTTAGGCTTTCTTGAGTCATTTTTGTAACATTCTATTCCTGTAAAGAAATAAAACGTAACGAAATATGAAAGCTGACCTTTCGAGTGTACTGAGCCCTTCGTTGGGACGAATGAAGGGCTCACGCTCGAAGCTTTACCTTTCATATTTAAGATATTGCTTTGCCGTGGCCAGTTTACCTTATCAAATCAGTCAATAAATCCAAATTTTTGCATTTCAGTTGCGGTGTTAGTTTCCACATATATTTGTCTGAAAAGTCTGCAGGAAAATTTAGATGCGAATGTATGGAAAACTAAAGTCTACCTAAAAAATCCAATCGGTAATTTTTTCTGTTGCGTCTTAAGTTTATAATTCACAAATATTGCAGAATTCACATTCGACAGCAGATATTCGACAGTGCAACCAATAGGCCTAGCTACAAAAATCCCGAAAAATGGCCTAAAAAATCTTTCCAGAATTTCTCCAAAAATTTTCTAAAAATCTTCGGTTTCACCTCTAAAAATCCCACAAAACTCCTAGAAATCTCTAAAAATCCCATAATATTAAAAAAAACTGGGTGGCCTGTGGTGAAAATTCTATGGCTTTGGCTTGGTTTTCAAATCAACGCCCGCCATTTTGAACTCACTGAGAGCAAGGAATGCTGGATTATGGGTAAAAACCACTGACCGATACTGTGAGGGAGCATCAATAATTGCAAACAAGGCTTCACGATCGCTTGTGACGAAACGTTTCCAAGTTTCAAGCTTTTTTTTTTTGTGATAAAAAACAAAAAACCTTGAAAATATTCACCAAAAACTCTAAGAATCCCTCCATGCAAATCTCTAAAAACCCTGTAGTTTCAAAAAATCTCGTGAAGCTCTAAAAATCCCGAAAAAATTCCGGACGTTTGTAGCTAGCCCTAGCAACCAACAAACATTGTCTAACTTGCCATGTTTGCACCTGAAATAGTTGCGCTGGCAAAAGCCTGGAGTGCGTCTAAGGAAGCTAGAGTGCGTGAGAAGTGCTTTCACACCATATTCATAAAAAATATCTACATCTAC
>Ga0126336_10002090_pt1 | contig 11141 bp, 13 predicted proteins | sample SidCmetagenome_FD_92530 | JGI IMG/M metagenome (GOLD analysis project Ga0126336, IMG submission 92530) | Coral microbial communities from El Islote,Puerto Morelos, Mexico - Siderastrea C C metagenome | ecosystem: Host-associated > Invertebrates > Cnidaria > Coral | place: El Islote,Puerto...
GTTTTTAATGCCAAACAGTGGCGGACTTTGTATTCACCGCTAGTTACCAACAAGCAGGGCGATCTAAACTGGAAAATTGCGCATCGAGTTCTACCTACGGCCCTTTCCTTGAACAGAATGACTATGTATGATTCCCCTGATTGTCATCGTTGCAGAGAGACGGATACTATTGAGCATGCTCTACTCGAATGCCCCACTGTTGTTACATTCTGGAGGAAGAAACAAAAGACCTAGAAACAAAAGCGAGTTGAATAGCGTGAGCGCGCGGCAAGGTTGAAATTTGGACTGTGACATCAAATAATTAACGCTTGTGACATCAAATTATTCGAAGCAACAACAATCGAGGCGACAATTAGTCGCTGTTCGCCCAAAATACCTTTAAAAAACACACAACGGAATGTAAAATGATAAACTACAATATTCTGAGTAGAATGTTTTGAACCTCGTAAACTGCCACGAATTACAGGCAAGTGAATAGCGCGAGGACAAAAAGAAAGCGTTGAACACGATGCAAAACGTCAACGCTAAAAGTTTCTTCTACAATTGAACAAGCACTAAAGAAATCACGGAAAGCAACTCACGGTTCACATGAACGGATGTTTGCAAACGAAGGCAAGCTCCGCCATCGATCGATACTGTCAAGTAAAAGTCCAAGTCGATTTCAAGCTGCAAAGTGAGTGTTACAAAAGACAAAGTCACTTTTCTGTAGACGTTTTCATGCACGGAACGCGGCAAAGAAAAGCAAACGTACCGTTACGTCCACGATATCTGCTCTCTGTGCTTCGTCTCAACGGTGAACGGTGATTTGCCGCCTGCCCGCCATTCGTTCAAACTGCAACAACAGACACTTGGTTAGTGGAATATTAACTAATATGTGCCCACGACACTTCATCGCAAACAAACACGCTAAGACCAGAGATCGGGGACTAGTGCGAACGCAGGTCCCCACTACCAGAAATTATACGCCTCACCTTGAGAGGACTGCCTCCTTGATCACGGTACCTCCCGCGTCAGGTAAGTTTTTTATGTTTAAGGTGAATGGCTGGCCCCCCAGTAGGGTGAGTGCAATGGCCGCCAGACAGACAGACTCATCCCAAAACGGGTTCACCTTAAACGGGAGGTGCACCAGCACGTCCAACGTCACCGGGGGATTGAACCTCGCTCCCTACACACAGTACAAAACAAGCATATACAGAGCAAAACAGGACTAACCACAAGTGAAAAACGCGGGAGGAGCCGACCTAACTACCTAACACTAAACTAACTAACATGAAACAGCGCCCCCGGAAGCTCATCCACGGCCAGGCTGTCACGATAGTCACAAGACATAAAACATCGCCCCGGGAAGCTCATCCCAGCCAAGCATTCACGACAAACACGCACAAACATGAAACAGTGCCCCGGGAAACAAGACCCAGCCAGACATTCACAACAAACACACACAAACATGAAACAGCGCCCCAGGAAACAAACCCCCAGCCAGGCATTCACGACAAACACACACAAACATGAAACAGTGCCCCGGAAGCAGAACCTCAGGCAGGCATTCACAACAAACACGCACAAACATAAAAACAACACGCACAAACATGTAACAGATGAAACAAATTTAATAGAGAACCACCCAACCCATCAAAACAGTAGCAAACAAAACACAAGACAAGACCGTCAAAACCAGTTGCAAACAGAACACAGAACACAAGGTGAATGGCGAGCCTGAAAGGCTACCAGACAACAGTCTCATCCCAGTCACGGAAAGGGTTCACCTATATAGTGCCAGGTTCCGAAAGGGGACTCAAAAGATGAATAGTGAGACGGGCACCAACAAAGGAGGCAATGGTACCACGTGCACCCCACTGACGAACGAAGAAACGACGGCGACAAGCTGACTGAAAACGACGAAAAAACAAAGGCAGATGAAAAGCGGGACTTAGCACTCTCAATCACATCAACAGCAGAGGGATGCACATCGCGGAAACGGAAGTCGTTGCGTGCAACCCAGATGATGAACTTGCAAACGTTGATGAGGTACACAAAGATACGGGGAACACAACTAAGCTCATCCTCTGAAAAGCCAAACAGCACATGACACGGCAAGATAGGAGAAGCAAGGGGAGAAGCAGACAGCATAAGGGATTGAACCCATGCGAAGACACTAGTATCGAGGGGACAGTCGTAAAACAGATGCTGCAAGGACTCCATAGGACTACCGTAAAAACAAGCTGTAGGGAGGTCATAGCCGAATGATGACAAACGCTCAGCCATATACAGTACATCATGGGCAACTTTCCAGGACAAGTCAATGACAGGACGGTCAAGATCAAAGAAGAAAAGCTGACGCCAAGCTGAGGGCCAATACAATGGACCAAACAATGGAAGAAACTTATCAACGCAATGAGCAACAGGAGAACGTTCAGACAACAAGTAAAGATAAACAGATTTAGTCGAGAAGGCAAACACAGGTCTGAAATCAATACCAGAACCAACACCTAAGGAAGACGAGTAAAAGGACCCATTACATGAGCGCCAGGCAACAAGTAAGGAGGAGTAAAATGGAGGCAGAGAGCCAGAAGACAAGGAACCAGGACAAGAAAAGACTTGGTGAGGGGAGACCCCAAAACAGCGAGAAAACCAAAAAACCATAAAGGAAACCCACGATGAAGGAGACAAGACAGAAAAACTTATAAATGAGGGTATTAACCTCTTTCAGCACCCAAGGTGCAATATGAATTAAAGAGGCAACATACCAAATACAGGACAGGGCAAGGGCATTGATGACAAGAGCTTTGCCCCAGTATGACAGAGAACGCTGACGCCAAGAATTAAGGACATTTTCCAAAGCGGTAATACGAGGCCGCCAGTTGACTTCTTCAAGGTTTCCGGGGCCAACAAAGACACCTAGGTCCTTTACTTCGACGGAAGACCATAAAATGTCAATCGGGGGGTCAGAACGACCATTCCAAGAGCCGAGCCACAAGCCTTCACATTTCGACATATTAAGTTTAGCAGCAGAACCTTTCTCAAAACGATTGTAAGTATCAAAACGGCAACAATGGCGGGATCCGAGACAACAACCAGCGAGGTATCGTCCGCATACTGGGAAATACACGGGAGTGGGTCATGAAAACCAGGGATGGAAAGCCCAGAGATAAGGGGATTGCAACGAATGTTACAAGCCAGAACCTCCGCAACCAGGACATACAGTAAGGGAGACAAGGGGCAGCCCTGACGGACGCCACGAGAAAGGGAGAAAAAAGGAGAAACATAGCCATTAACATTGACCGCGTTCTGCACCCCAGTATAAAACAGGCCCACCCGCACAAAAGAGGGGCCGAAGTTCATCGAGACCAGAGTAGAACGCATAAAACTCCAATCTACCAGGTCGAAAGCTTTTTCTTGATCAAGACAGAGAATGGCAGCCGGAACACCAGTGAAAGAAGTAAAATCCACAACATCACGAAGAAAAGCAACGTTCTCGCCAATCAAACGACCAGGAACCCCACAAGTTTGGTCCTTTTCTACCACAAAACTAATTACATTAAGTAGACGGCCCGCAATGGCTCTAGAAGCAATCTTACAGTCCACATTGAGAAGGGTAATCGGTCTCCAGTTATGAGAGTCGAGACGATCACCCTTCTTGTAGGAGAGAGAGATAACACCACGACGTTGGGATGGTGACAACAAACCAGAGCAAAAGCAAGAATCCAAGACCATAACTAAGTCAGAGCCTAAGACATGCCAGAAGGCTAGATAGAACTCCACAGGGAGGCCATCACACCCAGGAGCCTTATTCCGGGCCATGCCCTTAAGGGCAGCAAAGCACTCCTCTAAAGTAAGATGGCCTTCACACTGACAACGGCAACTCGAAGACAAAGAATACGAAACCTTAGATAAGAACTGATTTTGAGTCACAACGTCACAAGACTCAGCAGAAAAAAGATCGACATAAAAACAGAAAGAACGACAAAGTTCATCCTTACAAGAAACGATAGTGCCATCACTATTCCGCAAAGCCGAGATGTGGCGATCCGCCGCACGCTTTTTCTCCAAACGAAAAAAAAAGAGAGGAGGACGATTCACCTTCCTCAACCCATTTAACTCGACTACGAACTTGGGCCCCACGAGCAGCTTGTAGGTCAAAATCTTTCAATCCAGATAACACAGAGCGATAAACGCTCATCAGAGAAACCAAGCCCGAGTCAATTTGAGACTTTAAGTGTTCAGCCAGACGAGTAAGAATGTCACGTTCAAGGTTTTTTGGTCTTGTTCCGCCGAGCAGAATTTAATAGTCAGATTTTTAATTTTGGCTTTGCCAACTTTCCACCACTTAGATAAGGACTCAAAAGAATTTTGCTTACGACGCCAAGAATTCCAGAAATCAGTTACAGATTGAACATAGTCAGAATCCTCCAGAACAGACACATTGAATTTCCACATACCAGGACCAGGGTGGATGACATCAGGAACCGATACAGACAACAACACAGCACAATGATCAGAAAAAGGAAAAGATACAATATCACAAGAAGACACAGAGGCAACCCAAGAGTAAGGACAACCAAAAAGATCAATTCGGGACGAAACAAGACCATTCCATTTAGACCAGGTGAAGCTATGCGATTGAGGATGAAGATATCGCCAGATATCCAGAACACAACAAGAGTCTAAAAGACGACTCAGAGCAACAGAGCTTTCACGGGAGTTATCACCAACGATAGAGCCAATTCTATCTTTAGATCGGTCAAAAAAGGTGTTGAAATCCCCACAGAGAACAGTAGGAATTAAAGGGTCAATTTTCAGAGAAACATCTTCAAAAAAGGAGTCACATGCAGGGTTACGATTAGGGGCATAAATACAAGCAACACGAAAGGACTTATCACGATACGAAAACTCACAGAGACGAAAACGACCATCGGCATCACAATAAGAACTAACCAAAGACAAGACAGGACGGAACAAAATGACAACCACAGGAGCGCACAGAACCAGGGGAAACAGCAGAAAGAAAACCAGAAGAGGCAAACCAAGAATTACACTCACTGCGCGACGAGCAGCGAGTTTCCTGAAGGCAAACTACATCCACAGCAGACGGCAAAGACCTTAACCAGTTAGACACCACTCCTTTTTGTGTCATCACGAAGACCATCGACACTGATAGAACAGAAAAGAAGAGCCATAAAAAACAGAAGGGAAGAAAAGGACCACATCATGATAAGAAAAACATTCGATGATAATGCCGTCCGCGGTCCGGGTCTATGGAAATTTAATTATTCCCTTTTGTCTGACAATACCTTTTGTGATTTTATATCTGATTTGATTGATGATTTTGCTAATCGCCTTGACTACTTTTCGTCTGTGACAGATTGGTGGGAGTTTTTCAAAGCGTCCCTCCAATCCGAAATCATTGCCTTTTCTAGAGAAGCGTCCGCTTTTGAATTTTGAGCGCGTTCAAATAACCGCTTAATTAGCTGTAAACAGCGTCTTGTTTTGGGAGACAATTCTGTTTCCTCAGAGATTGCCACCCTTGAAAGCCGTCTCAAAGCATTGATTCTGAAGGTTTGGAGGGCGCGAAAACCCGTAGTCGGGGTACAATGGCTAGAAGAAGGTGAGAAACCCACGCTTTTCTTTTTCAAGCTCGAACGTGAACGCGCCAAACAAAAATTTTGTTTCTTCTATTCTTGATGACTCAGGCCGCAAAGTTTTTTCACGCCAGGATGTTGAACGCGTTCATGTTCATTTTATACTGATCTTTTTTCGCCCGAAGTTATAGATGATTCGTGTACGCGCGAGTTATTAGATTCTATTTCGCGGACTCTTTCTCCGGCTGACCGCGAGCTCTGCGAGGAGAACATTTCCCTCGCTGAGCTTGCCGATGCCGTCAACAGCCTTAGTCTTAACAAGTCTCCTGGTCCCGACAGCCTTTCCGTTGAATTTACCGACATTTTTGGGATAAACTCGGTCCCTTTTTGTTGTGTGTAGCCCAGGAGTGTTTCATCGAAAACTCCTTATGTGAATCTATGAAGGGAAGCGCTATGCGTTTGATCTACAAGAAGGGTGGGGATATTAAAGACCTTAAGAACTGGCGTCCCATTAGTCTGCTCAATGTTGATTAAAAGATTATTTCTAAGTAATTCTTGCCTTTCTCGTGTGCTAGATTCTATTGTTGACCCGGACCAGACTTGTTCTGTTTGCGGGAGAGCCATTACTTCTAATGTTACTCTATTACGGGATATTTTAGATTACATTGAGCGGACTAATGAGACTGCTATTTTAGTAAGTTTGGATCAGGAGAAGGCTTTTGATAGAGTCGACCGTACCTTTTTAATGCAACTTCTGAATCGTTATGGCTTTGGACCAAATTTTTGCCGTTGGGTTTCCACCGTCTATAACGGAGCTTTTATGCGCATTATTTATTTTAAACGGTAATCTCACTCGTGAGATTCCTCTACGCCGGGGTGTGTGGCAGGGTGATCCTCTGTCTCCCTTGCTGTACATCCTCTGCGTGGAGGTTTTATAACCAGATCCGCAGCTCTAACGAGGGTATGGGATTTCTCTTACCCAGCGCCCATGGTAAACAGGCCAAGGTGCAGCAGTATGCGGATGACCTTACAACTGTCCTCAAGGATTTTCGATCTCTAGTTTCTCTCTTTGATCTAATTTCGGTCTACGAGAGAGGCTCTGGTGCCAAGTTAAACCGTTCCAAAACGGAAGCTATGTGGTTAGGTGCTTGGAAAGATCGCTCTGGTCAGCCCCTTGGCCTTACCTGGGTGCGTAAAACGAAGATCTTGGGTGTCGTCTTTGGTACTATTTCCACTGAGATGGAAAATTGGCAGCCAAAGATTGATAAGTTAGAGAAGGCCCTTAATCTCTGGAAATCGCGTTCTCTTTCTTATGTTGGTAAATGTCTTATTGTGAACGTCTTGGGGCTTAGCAAACTGCTTTATTTGCAAGGGTTTTAATATTGCCTGGGTGGGTTGTTGCACGCGTGAATAGCTTACTTTGGCCCTTTATATGGGGTTCTCGAATTGAAACCGTTAGTCGGAAGACTTGTTGTTTGCCGTCCAAAGCCGGTGGCCTGAATCTTGTCCATCTTGGCTGGAAATTAGAATCGCTTCGACTAGCGTCTGTTTTGTCGACTTTTAATTCCGCTGACAACAGTTGTTTTTTCATGTGCAAGTACTTTATTAGCGGACAATTAAGTACCTTACTCGAACGTTGGTCTAAGTTGCACGATCTTTCAGCTCCATGTGCAGCTACCCCTACCCTGTTTCATCTTTCATGCCTTGCGATTTTAGATAAGATTATCGGGCGTTGCGATGAATTTTCTTCAAAGGAAATTTATAGGGCTTTGATGTCCGCTGATGTCTCCCTTCCCGTGCTCCTGTATCAGTGGAGCATGTTTGTGGGCTCTACCTTTTCTCTTCAACGCCACTGGTCTCTTGTCTGGGAGGGCTTCACCGAGAATTTTAAGAGCGATCTTTTGTGGTTGATTACACTGCGCGGAGTTATGGTTTGCGACTCCTTACGCAGATGGCCCTACATCGACTCGGGGACGTGTGCCTCTTGTCCTAGGCAAGAGACCATCAATCATTGTTTTCTTCATTGTTCACGCGTCAAGGACGTGTGGGCTTATTTCATGCCCATTTTATCTATTGTTTTAGGCATTCCCTTCACCGCTAATTTGCTTTTTGTTTTCTTTATCGCATGGCCACCTGGCGACATAAAGAGGACGCGCATTTCCATTTATCTGGTTAAATCCGTTCTCTACAGTATCTGGACCTTTAGGAACAGAGCTACTTTTCGGAACGTGCATGACGATTGCCAGGCTATCATCCACTACATTCGAAACAGTGTCAAGCAACGGATTTTCCTCGATTTTGCTCGTTTTTCTGAGGATCAGTTTCGGGATATCTGGCCCTTACCGGGGTTCTGTACTGTAGAGAACGGGTTTCCAAATACAATTATTTAGATGTGTTTCTTTCGAACAGATATAGTTTCCGTCATTGTTTACGGTCTAGGCTACATTATGGACCTTTAGTCGAGGAATTTGCTTGGCCATCGAGCCTCAACGACTTCATTAGAGGACCCTAGTTTGGGCTAATGGACTGTTTACTCCGGCTGTATCGTTTCAAGTGGATGTCTCAATATCGTTCGTTCTGGATCTGTTGTCAATCTTAAGTACATTAAGGATCTTTACTCAGGAATTTGCTTGGCTTCTGGCCTCAGGGACGTCTTTAGAGAACTTTATTTTGTACTGACGATTACTTTTTATACCATATTTGTAAGATTTTTGTCTGTGAATAAACCTTTTTACAATTGAAAAAATTCTGTTCCTATCAGCTTAATATCTGATACGCTGCTCATTGAGCAGCTCGTATATTAAACTGATTTTTGGAACTGGGCTGTGGAAAAGAGGCTTGCCTTGCCCCAGCCACGGGTTGCCTCGGTATAGCACTACTTCCGAGCGCGGCCCACTTCCCTTCGGGGAAGAAATATTCAACTTAAAACAGAAGCAAAACATTGAACCTTCTCTCTGTCTCTCTCTCGCAGGGTAGAGTGTGGACAGACAGCGGAAGCACAGAGAACTCTGGGGAGCCGGACCTGCGCACTCCACCACAAGGGAACTAAGAGAAAGCGAGTTCATCCGTCGCAGAGGGCCGAAAAATGGCATACTTACCTGACTTGGGCTTGTATGGCCGAAGGCCCTATCATTTTGGTAGGAAATTCGGTGTCCGTGTTTGATGAGCGTCGCCTTCTCTAGTTTTCTGCTAGAAGGGTTTTTTGCGATTTGTTTTGCTACATTTTGGGCGCCATCTTGGTAACCCATCCGTTTCTTGGTCGTGGGAGCGGGGCTTAACTTTTTAAGTCCCCGCGTTTTTCTCGCTTTTTCCTCTTTCCACGATGCCGGATGCGATCCAGTGCCCCAACAGTCTGGTGGCCTTCTTTCCAGCTAGTATCTACCGTTCCTGTGCTACGTCGACCGTTTTGGCTGGGCTTTTGCACACCATGCATCGGGACAAGCTGTCTGCTGTCCAGTTCCTGCGGAATGGTGCGGTCCGTTTAACGTACAAGTCTTCGGATGATTGCGAGTCGGCTGTCTCCAATGGCATCCAGTACGGTGACGTTCCTCTCCGTGTTGTGGCTATGGAGCCAAAGTCTTGTTTGATTTATCTGCGTGACTGCCCTGTTGAAGTGCCAGATAGTGCTGTGAGTGGCTTTTTCTCCTCTTATGAGGAAATCCACTCTATTACTCACAGTGAGTACCAGGGTATGCCGGGGTTGCGTGATGGGACCCGCGTTGTGAAGATGACGCTGACCAAAGACATCCCCGGTTCTGTGTGTGGCTGGGTTTGACTGTCGCATGTGGTATCGCTGTCAGCCTCCATCCTGTACATGTGCGATTTGGAAGAAGTTAGGCCACTGCAGTAAGGCTTGTCATCTCAACGGTATTTGTCGTCACTGTTTCTGTTCTGGTCATGTGGCTAGGGAGTGTCAGAATGCCTGGGGCCGTCCCGCCGCACTGCCTGCTTCAGGGGCTGTGCCAGCGGCTTCCGCTGCCGCTCCTGCTGCTACTCCGTCTGCGTTTGCTGACACGCCTCCCGATGATGATCCTGCTGATGCTGACTTCAATCCTGATGCAGAGTTTGAGTCCGAGGACTCTAGCGAAATGGAAGCTGAGTTTCTTTCTGGGGATGAGCAGGTGGTTGTCACTGCTCCGAACCCGTCGAAAGTGTCGTCGTGCTGGTCCTGATATGGATGTCAATGAAGAGTATGCAGAAATCCGTTTTTTCCGTACTTTTCGTGAGGTGTGGGGGGATGAGCTTACCTGGGAGGAGATTCGGGCGAACAAGTTCCGTCCTTGGGGCCCACGTGAATCCACCTCTCAGGTTCTTTCTCAGTCTACGCCAGTTCCTGTGTCTCGTCTTCTCTTTCCTCTTCGGACGAGTCCGTCGTTGCCACTGTGGTTGTGTCACCTGCCTCTCGAGGTTTCTCAGCCCCTGTTCTCGCAGTCTCCATCTGAGTCAGTGTCTCCACCTGAGCAGTCTCCGCCTGTGCAGTCTCCATCTGAGTCTCCACCTGAGCCCACGGTTCCGCTTGAAGCGTCTCCTCCTGTGAAGTGTTCCAAAGTAGCGCAGGGTTATATGGACTTTGGTTCCCTTAGTTGTGACATTTGTCGTGAAAAGGTTACCTTTGAACTTAACCGTTTTGTTGAGTACCACCATCGAGGCTGCCAACATCCTGCAAAGACTCCATCTCCTTTTGACGCTCTTCGTGGTGAGACTGTAGTTATTCAAGGTAGGCACAGCATTCTTCCAGCCACCTTTGTTCCCCCGCAGTGTTTGTGTGTGACTTTTCGAGGAAGTGGCTGGGTAGGAGCTTCCTTGATCTGTCACCACTTGTCTTTGTCTATGTTTTATTGTTTTTTTGTATGTGTTGCGAACGCCTGTCTTCCGGCACTGTAACGTCTCTTGTGTGTAGTCAATACCTGTTTATCTGTGTGTGTCCATTATGTGTGCCCTCGTGGCACAATTTTTGGAGGACTTTTTTGTTTTTTGTTTGTTTTAGTTTTTGGGGAGGTGGGGTTCGACTCCCCAGCGAAGTTGGCGGCCAGTGTCCCTCCGTTTAAGTGTGAACCCACTTCTCTGGCACTGCACTTCCTCCGCCTAGAGTGGGATTAGACGTTACGTCCGGGAGCCATTGCACTCTCCCTACTGGGGGGGGCTGCTCGTTCACCTTAAACATAAAAACTTACCTGACTTGGCTTGTTTGGCCGAAGGTCCTACCCTTTTCGGTGGAAATTCGGTGTCCGTGTTCGGCAAGCGTCGCCTTCTCTAGTTTTTTGCTAGAAGGGTTTTTTGGCCACTTATTTCGCTGCTTTTTGGGCGGCCATTTTGGTCACCCAGCCGTTTCTTGGCCGCGAGTGCGGGCCTTAACTTTTTAAGTCCTTGCTTTTTCGGGCTTTTTCGCTTTCTACAATGCCGGGGGAAGCAATCCAGTGTCCCAATAGCCTGGTGGCCTTCTTCCAGGCTAGCATCTATCGCAACGTTGGTTCGGCCCTTGTCCTTCCGGAGCTGTTGAAGTCTGTGGATCAGGACAAATTATCTGCTGTCCAGTTCTTCCGTAATGATGCTGTCCGTCTA
>Ga0126336_10002091_pt1 | contig 11141 bp, 14 predicted proteins | sample SidCmetagenome_FD_92530 | JGI IMG/M metagenome (GOLD analysis project Ga0126336, IMG submission 92530) | Coral microbial communities from El Islote,Puerto Morelos, Mexico - Siderastrea C C metagenome | ecosystem: Host-associated > Invertebrates > Cnidaria > Coral | place: El Islote,Puerto...
TATATTTGCCCAAAAGTGACTAACATGGGGTCTATAATTGGTTACAGAATAGACTATAATGGGGTAGGGGTCTGGAGAGGCCAGTGGCACATACCCAGCAAAAATTGACCCAAGTACCCCCCCGGGGTCTTACCTCGTTTCGTCGCTTTCATTTGCGAGTTGATGATCAAGAAAGCTCTCGTAATGGCTAGAAATTTCTTCATTTTCACTGCCTGCTTCGTCTAGCATTTCTAAAACCCTCAAAGTGTCATCAGTGATGAATCCTGATCGCTTCCCGGAGGACGCCATATTTTCAACACTCCAAAATATGATAAACACGTTTTTGAAGCATCCTAGCTCAAACTTGCCAGGAGACTGGGATACTTTATAGGCACGCAATTGTCCAAATCGCACAGCGATTGAACAAAACGCGAATTTTTGCAGGTTTTTTAGTCCACGTTTCTGTGGGAACGTGTTTTAAAGGGCCTTATAGAGAAGAGCTAATGTTACTAGACTATTAACCAACCTTGACTGGAAGAGCTCAGGGGGGGAGTCATGTAGAATTACGGAACATGGATATGGCTAAATAAATAAGCTGGAGTTAAGAGATATTTTCCTAACTAAAGGAATTGAACGTTTCTTTCGCACCATGGTTAACTACCTGTGACAATTATTTCATTTTCAATACCTCGGAGGAATAAAACAAGTCTTACCCGTTACCTTTCTGATCGGGGCCATCAATTTGGTCTCTTTGTGATCTAGCCATCTAAAGTAAAAAGGTGAACACGCATTGTTTTTTATTTTTTATTTTTATTTTTTTGTTGAATACGTTCAGTATACTGAGGTCGCAAGGTCAGAAGACTAAGCAGCATATCTTATAAAAACACAATATTTTACCGATTCACTTGACATGATTAGCGATCAGGGACATGCAACTTTTCGCGGCCATGCTGTCATTGATGTAAAGTAGCACCGAAAAGCTGATTGCTTCTAAAACGAAAGTCAGTGTAAGCCAAATCAATACGAAACATCTCAGACCGCCAAAGATGTCCTTTCTGGAAGAAATCAAATCCGACGCCAGGCAATCAATCACAAAAACAACCTTTCCCCTTTATTCTGCATTCATGTGATGAAAAATTGAACACTGGACGTAGTTCATTATCACCTTTTTCTTTCTAGGAATGGAAACCCAGTCACACGTGATAAGGATCAGCATTTCTCTGCTCTCGCTACTTATTCTGCAAAGCAGTGTGGAAAGCTCAAGTACCGGAGGCAATATTACCGTCCATACAAACCTAACACTGGATGGTTCACCATATGTTGTATCTCAGGACGTTGTTGTAGCTGAGAACGCCACTCTTACCATACAACCAGGCGTGGAATTGCAATTTCATCCCGGGGTGGTTTTGAACGTGAAAGGTTCTTTAAAGGCGAAAGGAAGCTTTCGCGAGAGGATCGTGCTCAGAAAAATTCCAACTAACATTTCGGTGTCTGTGGATGACGTGAATATTACAAGGCCTTACAATGAAGGAATTCGCCTCAGCGGCGGTCAAAACTACAAAACTGGCAGGCTTGAGATTTTCCTCAACAATCAGTGGGGTACCGTATGCGACGATGTTTGGGATTTGAGAGATACTCAGGTAGGTTTGTTGTAGAAAAGTATAAAGTTAGCACATTTATCACAAACGCTAGCATATATTAAAAGTGGTAGTATACTTGAATGTGAAGTAGTAGGGAGTAATAAAGGTAACACGAGAATTAAAGATAAGTAACATTAAAGTGCTAAGCTGAAGTGTTTGACGTGCTTGGAGAATCAGGGTTGGTCCTTGACGGATTGATTTGAAGTTAAACCAATTTCAATCTTTCATCGCTGCTTTAAAGCGACATTTCAATTCCAAAATAAAATCCCTTTCTTATCTGGCATCAGTAACAGTACTGCAGAGGGCAGATGATATTAGATTGAAAGGTCCATAATATCCTTAGTGGTGCAGTATTAGACATGAGTGGTCACGTCTCACGATTATGACATGTTTGGAAAATTTAAAGTCTTTGGATCCCCTCACGAGAAAAGTCTCCATCCATTTGACTGCATGTTATTAAAAAAACATTTTGTTTTTAAACAGGTTGCTTGCAGACAGTTGGGGTTTTTGGAAGCTAAAAGGTACTACACACACGGCGGGGGAACTGGGCCTATTTGGTTGGACGATTTGAGGTGCCTAGGAACTGAGGCGAGTTTATTGGAATGCAGTCATCGAGGAATTGGAAGCCACAACTGCGGTGAGTCAAACATGTGCCTCAGTGGTCCCATATATGGAGAACTAAATAACCACACATGAAAGAAGGCACAATGCAACGGTGCGAATTCCTTAAGCAAATAAACCCCTTTCAGGTGTCAGACATGCTTGCTACACCGGGAAATAAAGCAGGCGGCTGTGCAAAAATAAAATAAAAAAATGTAAATCTCTCAGCATTAGCATTATTGTCTTGTGACGTCCTATTATCTGTTCTTTCAAAAAACAAACAAGCAAAAACAATACATCACTTTTGTTAAGTACAAAATAAAACAAGACATAAATTAAACTCAGTCTTAAATATAAACTGATTTGCCTTTCAAACGAATTTCATTTATCACACCTGCCAGGTCACAGGGAGGATATTGGAATAGAATGCGACAGCCTACCAAAAGTAGTGGCAAACAAATTTTACTGGAAAGGCGTGCAATTTTCGACCTCAAGCAAGCCTCCATCTCTTCAACATGTGAGCATATCAGAAGCTTATGACGCGATAAAAGGCAGTGCATTTCTTCCGAACCTTTACCACGTGACCGTTGACAGCTCTGTTTTTGGAGTCATATCGGATGAATTAACCTCTCCCCTGACCATCAGCAACAGCAGCATTAGGAAGAGCGTAGCTGCAGGAATTCGTATTAAAAGTGGACTGGTCCCAATTACAATTGAGAATACGCAAGTGGATTATACAACCAGTGGGGACGGCTTGAGCTATAGCGGAATCCTTCACCGAGAAGTCGACTTTTGCTCTGCGGATGCCAGTAATATCACATTTCCAATCACATTTCAAGCGTTGGGTAACTCGAGTACAAAAGTTGACTGTGGAAAGGTGAGGAAGCTTATTTGCTATTTTTCATGCCCTTGTCCCCTCTATAGTATGCAAAACATGTCGAACAATGTTGGACATGGAGGCACAATAGACAAATGATTAAGACTGCAACGTAACAACAATGGTCGTATTGTTTTAGAGACTTTCTATGAGAGAAACATGTTAGTTTGTACTTACCTTCGTTTAGTTTAAACGTTGCGTTAAAGTTGCATCGTGATTGCATGATACAAAACTTCCGTTACCTTTATAGTGTGGTAAATATTAAGACCTCAGGGGACGCAATCGCCACGGTCTTAACCCCGACTGCTGACGCGCCTTAAGTAATCAAACAGTTGACTCTTTGTTGGCGCCGAGATTAGATCACCTCTAACCCAATTCCCATCGTTGTTTGGAGAAATACCCAAACAACGATGGGAATTGGGTAAGAGGTGATCCAGCCCAATTCCCATCGTTGTTTGGAAACATACCCAAAAATTTGCACCTGCCAAAATTCGTTGGAATAAGTATACACTACATTTTTGGCTAATTTTTTGCTGTGTCCACGGACTTTTCACTTGGTACGAAGCGCAAGCATGCCGAAGTTCTAAATTTAGCTTCGAAGCTAATTTTCGCAACCTGCGGCCGCCATATTTATTGTTAAACATGGTTCATCATGATCCTTCGATTCCGGTAGCCTACTTAGTTCAGATACCGATTGAAAAAAATGTTAATTTCTATCACCTAAAAGGCCTAAAGTCCTGCACAGCATTGCGTTCATTTAATCTGATGTATCTCTTCCCCTGTTTGATCCCTCTGTCTGGGATGGTTGCGGAAAAACTAACCGCGACTACTTAGGCAAACTTCAAAGGCATGCGGTTAGTATCATTGAGTGTCGCAAAATCCAGCAGCATGAAGTTAATGTCACCCGGCCCTTAGTTGGCAGTAATTAGAATTGTGCAGGACATATAAAATTTGCTGTCAGATCTTTAAGTGTCTAGATGGCGTTGCGTCACTTACCTCTCGCATGATTTCCACCTTGACACTTCCTCAATTTCCACACTTGTAACAGTCGCAAAAGACATTTTCTCCGTCTTCCCCTTTCAAAGACTGATATATATAAATATCTTTACACTACAGCGGGGATAAAACGTGGCTTGTATTGCCCAGCAAACAGAGCTACAATTAATTACAAAACTACTCATTAAATTATTAGTTGGCACCTAACAAATGCAAAAGTTTAAGATAACAGTGAGAACAAAGACAGTTTTAAATAAGTAAACATCTATTTCCCGAAACTATTACACATAAAGAAGGGAACTTTATGAAACTTTCTATCTTCAGAAAATACCTTCAATTGGTCTCGTGAGTTGATTTTTGTTTTGGAGCAAAAATTTGGCAAAGAGGAAACATAAGTTCAATTCCTTCAGTTTCCTGTCTTTGTTGGTCACCATTCCGAGGCTAACTTCTTGTGTATTTAATTTGAGAGTGGTGTTGTTTGTTTGATTGAACCAACACTGCACCTTCTGGAAAAATTCGACCGCTATCCGACAACCTTGAAAAGAGTGTAGCAAAGAATCATCTTCCACGAAGTATTTGCAGATTTTGTTGTCTACGATCCCATACATATGAAGTTCCTTTTCTAGCAGGGGGCAGACGAGCGGAACTCTACAGGTGAGAGCGAACCCCCAGACCACCAAATAGCTCGCCACAGCGGAGGCAGCGAGAAGATAAGTGACGAGGAGAATATGGCTATCGTTTTCTTGTGAATGAACTTCGGACATCAAGGAGATTAATGACATTATTGTTCTTCCAAATAGCGTTTCCCCTTAAATTTGTCTTTCCTTTCCTTCCAAATGAATTTAAAGATCATGGTTTGAATTCTTACTGTATTCTCTAGCATGGCTGCTAAGTAGTCAATTTGTGGTATTCCAAGGCTCTTAACAATTAAAGAACGCCCGAAAATGGAAAGCTGGCGGCACTTCCAAGGACCAAGTTTTGCACCAAAAATTTTAAATTTTCTTGGTAACATTTTTCCTATCGCTACCCACAGCATCATATGAAATAAAAATCTCCAGTAAATTTTATCAGTGGCGTCAAGAATAACATTCCAGTACCCTCAGCTTTTGACACTGGAAATTGATTGACAGAAGACAGCAGTTGAAGGTTGTACGGAGCATAAATATTACAGATGGACATTTAGTCAAGGTTGATGCTGATATTTGCTAAATATGATTCGTCCTTCGGCATCATTGCAATAATATTCAGTTTGGAAGTCTTTAATCAATGGGTTGATCCGAGTACAGACGCCTTTTCCCTGATTAGCGCCAGTCAAAAAATAATAACACCTCCCCACTCGCTCTTCCAGATATTTTCATCTTGTTCCGGGAATAAGTGTCGTGAAGAAAATAACATATAGAGATAGGCTGGCCTAACAGCGGCTCTCCCAAGGAATAAGCTGATGTTCGTTTCTAATATAACTCTTGAGGCCACAAAGTTTTTGAGTCCACATGCATTTTTTCGGTGCTTTTTCTGCGGGCGCGTTTCATTTCGAAAAATGTTTCTCAAAATGTCCGAAAATGCTCCAAACTGTCGTCCATTATTTTGGGGATCTTTTAAGTGAGTCCGAGCTCAAAAAGTCATTCTAGAGCACAGTATTGTTTTTTCGGGCTTCATCTTCAACAATATTTTTCTCATTCACAATCCATCTTGCTTGATTTTGCAATGTTTCCCCTTGTCATTTAAGTGCATGTGTCTCAAAAAACCGACCACCTATGAAAGGGGCTATGAAAATCAAATTCTTCGACGGATTCTGGTGATTCTTTGTGTAATGATAGCATTATGTGTGCTGATAACACACAGCATGAAAGTCTAGTCAACAGCTCTTTCTTTGTCGTAAAACTGAGGCTGGTCTGGTTCTGTGTGCAAGGGACAAATTTGGTGAATAAAGATAATGAAAAAAAGTGCAGATTTTGTATTCGATTCTTCAGTAATGCGATGGAGTTACGATGTTTTCTTGGAAATTTATCAAAGGGGTTTTTGTATAGGTTCACTAAAAATTTTATTAACATCTTCTCATCTGAAAGGCAAGAGAATCTACAGTTGACATAAGATACTTGACTTCAGTATTCAAAATAAACAAATAATTTTACTGATTTAAAAACTACTGCTACTCTTTCTTCCAGCAAGGGAGCCCTTTTGGCTAGGTACGGATTCAAAGAATATAGTTCCAGCTACAAAAATCCATCAAAAGATCAATGGGCAATTTTAAAGTCGGCAGCTCAAAAGCGGCTACTTTTGCCCTACTTTTAAACTAACACAACTCGAAAAAGGGACTAGGTACGAGTTTGTTAGTTTAATTAAATGGGTGAAAATAGACCTCATCAAAGGAAATATCACATTTAAGCAGTAACCGTGACATGTTTCGTGATGCCATTACAACTGAAATGTCGGATTGCATGAGTTTTCTTTCAGTTTATTTCGAAGTTACTTAATTTTTTTGTTATTTGTTGTGGTGGATTTCTTTTTTAAAGACTATGACATTAGAACACCATGTTGCAATCTCTTTTAAAGCACTGGAAAAGCCAATCCTTTTTAACGTATACAGAGTGGGATATAACAGCACTTGCCGGAGCATCAGGGGGATCATCAACACCCAAACATCCACGACTGCACAATCTGACAATGACCCCTTTGCCTAGTTAACGTTGGTAAAACAAGTGCAATTATTCAGCACATTATGGAGCTTAATTTCCTACACTTAAAGTTATCAGTGTCAATGTCCAGAGAGGCACATTTTGGCAATTTTCATTTTGGCAGTGCTGAATTTCATTGCTAGTTTTCTTGTCTGCCGCTAACTTGCACAAGTTGTGTGTCTTGTATGTGACTGGATGCCTTAGTTGGAGGTTGCTGAATACGAATTCCTTCTTACGTGAAATGTCATGTTCGTTCTCCTCTGCCTACTCTTCGTCCATAAATTGTTCTACCTCCTCCCAGTTGACGACAGTTGTGGTTAAAGAGCCGTGTTTCCTCTTTGTTGCTGCTAAACGAGAGAAATACTCTTCGACTTGTTGAGAGCTGATACAGTCCGCTCCAACAAACAGGCGATCGCCGTTATCATCTCTTTCTCTGTGCATTTCACGCGTAACTTGACTCCTTGTTGCCTGTTTTCTCGTCGATAACGAATTTGTCATTCAGATATACCTTGACATTTTCGGGGAAAACGCGATGAAGATTTTGCTTTCTTTAACGCTCATCCCATGGCAACATTACTAACGTTTCTTTAATTTTTTTTCCACACGTTTGGACTCAGCACTAAAAAGTGTCTGACAATTCGTCGGTTACGATATCAGCGTATTTGCGCTTGATGTGGTCAACCTGTGGCTCCCGGTGCAAGCGACGAACGCGATTGCTCACAACAAGATGCCTCTGAAGCCCTGCATCTGAATTGTAAGCGCAAATAACCTGTCAAAAGGGCATTCAAACGGCCCTCCCCCTTCATCATTTTTTTCCACAGCTCCTTCAGCATTCTTTCCCTCAGTGCATTTTTAAGTCGTTGCCATTTCTCCGGTGTCATGACATTCACTTGAAAAGGGCTCTAATACTTGCAGTATTGGAATGTGGACTGACTGTGTTTGGTCACTTGCCAACCAGCCCCCTTTGCAAACACCATACGCCTTCCAAAAACGCATTCCATCTTCTTCGTAACGAATATTGTAAATTTGACTTATTCTGGGAATTTTGATGTTTGTTTCAGCCTGACTGAGACTCTGTGGCATTTCTACGTCACTCACTCGGCATCCCTTTACTCCTCTGTTACTTTCCAAGGTTTTCTTCAGGAGCGACGCCTTGCATGCTGCTTCATTGTTGCAGTCTTACGGTCGCATATATCTTTCCCATGTTTTGCCTCACTAAAGTCATAACAGGTGACTTTAATACCACTGTTGCTTCCAACACTTGGAAGGCCAGTCAGAAGATAGCCTCCATGGTAACACCCAGTATTGTCAGATCTAAGATATGCCTTGGTTAGCTCTGGATACCACTTTTCCTGGGTGATGGAAGCCACTGTGACCTGGTTGTGAATACAGTTGTTGAAGATGTGGACAAAAACTTCTACGGATAGTACAGACGCCTCAGTTTTTCTAATCACAGGTGTAACATCCCAGTTGATACCACGTTTTCCATAAAACTCGCATGATTTTCCCTGAAATGTAAAGGCAAACATTTCATTGCCCAGTCCTCTACCAGAAAAATTTCATTTGGACCCAGCCCTTCCAGGACGTCCATCTTTCCCTTGTCTTGATTTACGCTTTTTAAAATGTTTCATTTTCACTGCTCTATCTTGTCCTTGCTGTCATTTAACAGGAATTGAAGATCATTTCTTTCGTCCCTGACCGTAGCGCGTTTTAAAACACTTTTCATGGTCTCATCTAGGAAGTCGAACAGAATACGTACCTCTTCTAATCTATCACACTCGATTGAGTGACTATGTTCACAGCACTGTTTAATCACTGGGATCAGTTAGTGCAAAATACCAACAATGGTCTGGTGAAACAGATGTACTCTCTTTTGATGAATCATTTACGACATGTGTACTGTAATCCTGCTTCAAGTAACGCTTGCACAACAAAATCATCAAACGCAACCTTTGAGCCTCGCTATCGGACAACCCTCAGATCCATCTGCAGTGTAATTATCCAAACCCTGAAGACTGTTTCTTGTAGACGCTGGGCAGACTTCAAGGATTCTTAATAGAGTTCTTGGACTGGCAGGTTTGAAATCTATTTCTTCACAGATCTTTAAGTACTGGGCGATAATTCGGGCTGGTATCAGCTTCCGTATCTGTTTTGGGACGAGCAGCTCACCTCCCTGACTATCCATCTTAATTCTAGAGGTGCCATATGCCGCGTCTTGTGAGATCACATCGTTTGTGATGAATCTTAAGAAGTGCTCAACTTTCATTTCACTAAAAAAGAAAGAACCTGTGGATTGCAGCTGCTGGTGCTGCAATACCGGGACCGTGCTCAATGCAATGCTTCCTTGCTTCCTCGACACGAAAATCCGTTAATCCAGGAATAAATTCTTTCAGCTGATGTCCCTTAAAATTTTGGGCAAACCGCATTACACTACATTCTTATATGAAGCAATTTTCGCTCAGCTTCTAGCCAATGGCGTGCGAGGAATCGCGTAAGTCTTTTGACGTGGCAAACTGGACGTTGGCGTAATCAGCTTTGCACTTTTTCTGGACTTTTTATGCTAACTGAGTTCAGTCCATTTATACTGATATAAAATGGAAAGAAAAAATTCAAAAAAATACTTAGTTGTCCTTGTGGTGAAGGGCGAAAAGTTCAAGTTACGAAAATTGCTTCCGTGGTCTTCACCTTTGTTTTCTTCACAGCGGAAAGATTGTCCGGCCTGTTCTGAAACACACCGAGTAAGTAAAGTTTTTAAAGGGTTTAATGTAAGCTTACATGATCTTGAGCATTACCGTCAAAGAAATTACGATTTGTAATGCGAATTTATGAAATTAGATCTGTCATTTACTTTTTATTTATGTTAACTTTGAAAAAACTGTAACGAAATGCGCTCAGATTTGAGGCAGATGTAGTCTTGAATATTTTGTGCTTATAATTAGCAAATTCTAATTGCGTGGACCGACCCACGATGAAGAAAGTGTAACGCAAGCATCGTTTTAATAAGTATAAATTGATGGGTTTTCGGATAAAGTTTTTCAAAACTGATTTTTCTGGCCATTATTTTGTCTTTGTTTACTCAAGGGACTGTCATAAGACAACAGCACTTATCTAATTGCACAAGCATCACTTCAGTGATTTCGGCGAAAAATTGTTTTGAATTTTGACTGTCAGGTTCATCTCAGTCTTTGGGTAATTGTCGATTTTAATTTCCTAGTAGTTTCTAATAGTAACAATATTTTAAGCGGCGCAGTTGTCTTTAATTGAGCGACTTTACAGGTTTGTAGTAACTTTCTTGAAATGTTTGAAAAAACTCCACTCGATTTAGGGGCAAATTAATTGAGTGCTTTTTGCTTTTCTAGGCAAAAAAAGTGCTTATCTGAATGAAATTTCATGTCTTTGAAGGTTTCTAGTCCCTTCTTCTGTGTATATTCATTCAACGAATTTTCATTAATGAACAATCTGATAAGAAAAAAATATGTTTTGATATGTCCGCCTTTTGAAGTTAAGTGCATGATCTTCATATTTTTCTTTAAGCAATTCTTTTTTCGCATCTGGTCTATTTTGTTTCATTTGTAAAATATTTTATCTTCGTTATATTGTTACATTTTTTTATTTTCTTTATTAAAAGTGAGTGACATTTCTGTCCTAATTTAGCGACTAACCTTAGAATCGCTGATCCAGTGAGTGAATTCACTGTAGCGCGTTCTCGTGTTCGTTTCGTTTTTAACCTCTCGAGCCATTTCAGCGTGTCTTTAGTTACAGATTGGAATGAAAAAAATTCTTAAGTAACTATAAGCGAAGCATTTTTCGGTTTAAATCTATTTTGTCTAAAGAGAAGCTCTAAAAACTTCCCAAAATTAATTCAGGGTGTTTTCTTGAAAGCGCCCTAATAATACTTCGCGGGCGAAAAAAATTGTGCAATTTTCTTCTTATCATTTTACGTATGCTTTGAAAGTTTTGAGAAACATTTTTGCGTAATTTTTGTCAGTAAACTGGTTGATGCCGGAGCAATATTATTTAATCTAGTTTGGCGAAATGTTTCATGGTTGAGAGAATTAAACAGCCAGAGGGATGCACAGGAATCAGTAAGAAAAGCGTGTCTAGTCACCACTGGGAGAAGCTTAAGGAGGCTCGAAATAGTTTTGTTGGGCGCGCGCAGACTGGGTTCCAATTTACCCGTGAGACTCAAAAGTTAAAACGAACAAACAAAAATGGCGTCGCGCTCTCGTCTGGATTTAATATTTTGCGCCCGTCTTTTAAAAGCTGCGTGTAGGCAAGGTTGAAAACGACTGGAACTTAGGTGACAATTCACTTGAATCATGTCCTTTTCAATGTTATCAACGCGATCGTCAACTCAGCCGCATATGAAGCGCA
>Ga0126336_10002092_pt1 | contig 11133 bp, 5 predicted proteins | sample SidCmetagenome_FD_92530 | JGI IMG/M metagenome (GOLD analysis project Ga0126336, IMG submission 92530) | Coral microbial communities from El Islote,Puerto Morelos, Mexico - Siderastrea C C metagenome | ecosystem: Host-associated > Invertebrates > Cnidaria > Coral | place: El Islote,Puerto...
CTTCATCCTCGTGCAGCGGTCCTGATTGAATTGGAGAGGTGGATTGCTTGGATTTTTTGGTTTCTGGTGAGCTAACAGTTTCGTCAGAAGAGGCCGATGGCCTAGGTCTTCTCTTGTTCAAAAGGCTATTTTTATAATATTAAAGCTTTCTGTGCTTTCTTGTCTGTAATGGTGTAAGTGGTTCTGTTTTTGCGGAATCAGTCGATGAAAATGGTCGCACTTTAGAGTTTCGCTTTAGGTCGCTCTTTATTTGAATTCTAATATGCAAATGAAAGTATGCCCGGCTTACGAGGTGGTTCTACCTGTTGAGTCTGTGGACGAAATCCTAAAGTGTGACCCTTCAAGTGAAAGCTACTGAGCGGTACTTTCCGGCCTTAGGTGCTGTTTATTATGCTGTACAAGGTGGCTCTAACGTTTGAGTCTGTGGATGAAATCCTAAAGTGTGACCATTCAAATGGAAGCTATTGCGCAACAATATCTCGTCGTACTGTTTGAAATTTCTCTGATGAAGGCATTATCGGTTTGAAGTCAAGGACGTAGGTCAGTATAGAACTGAACGCATATTTGGTAAAGCAGCTCACCTTTTCTAGGAGGTCAGTTTCTCTCAATCGCTTGAGCAAAAACCCTACAGCATCCTTATCCACCCTTTCCACTACATTCTTGTACTGTTGCGAGAAAGGTCCATACGAGTGGCCTGTCATATCTGGTTCTTCGAAGTACAGAGAGATAAACTGCGGCGGCTTGTCCGACATGAGCCATTGAATTGTCTTATTAACACGGTCGGACCACGGACGTCTTAAATCAAAAACGCAATGAATATAAGGTGGAAATCCTCGCAGTGTCCTGTTTCTATACTTTGGAAGATCCTTGGAGTTAATTGCACTGCAGTTAACTAAGCAAGTTTCTTTCACGTAATAAGTGGGCTTCGTGACATAGCTGGTAGTTGCAGGCCAGAAATATGATGCGCTTCGTCCTCCTTGTTTCTGAAGACTTAGCCATATCGGCTCAGCGTCATTGTAGAACTTTGGATCAAAGTTTGAGCAGTCGTAACCGAAAGTGAACATTTCTTCGTAGAGCGGATCCCAGAATCTGTTCGCTACAATGCCGTGGCTCTCGGAGTAGAGACCTGTTAGGAAGCTGTGGTGATTTGGCCATGTTGAAGATGGTACAACATTTTTTATGTATTCAGCTTTAGCCCCCGTTCGTGCGATGAAGTTGAAATTGGGGGTATTAGATGCGTGGCTTTTCAGAACTCTCCAATCCATTCCATCTACAGAAACTATTATCACGGGAGCTTTTCCGTCATTGCTCTCTGCCTCTGCATATGCTAACTGCAAAGAAAAACTTAAGAGAAAAATCGAAAACATTGCTTGCACGACGCAACAAATCCAACTCCGAAGCTTTGTCAACTGCTGAAACGCATTTCAACGTATCTGAGCAACCCAATATAAACAAGAACGTCACGCACTTCCAATCATGTCGCTAACGTCCCTTATTAACGTGCCAACCAAAGATCTATGGACTGTTGAAACAAAGAGTTTTTTTGCTTTTGTACATGGAACATTAGAATGACAAAGAGAGTGTTTGTAAATAGCTATCTTCCCCACAGGGATCTTAATATGATAATAGGGAACGAGACAGCTCACGTCTTGGACATCACCAAGGTGAACGGAAAGTCAAGTTACCTTTTCGCGTGTTGTGACGTTAGCGTATCAAGCCACAAAGGTCAAAAAAGAGCTTTACTTATTCCCTGTTGGGTGAAGTCAACTTCATTTAATGCTTCCCCGTTAGCTCGCGATCGAAACATTTGTTTCGGAAACAGTTTTTATCAAAAAATGTCTCTGATTTTCTTCAGAAACGTTTTGTTTCCCCGTTTTGTTTCGCAACAAATGTTTCCCCGTTTGCGCGCCGAGGAAACAACGTTGACTAGATTCTGTGGTTAGGTTGCGTAGCCCTCCATTTGCTAAATTGACCATCCGCCAACGTCTGTTTCCAGCGAAATGTTTCTTGGGTAACACTGTTTCCTCGTTTGCGGAAACATTGTTTCCCATAATGCTTCTTGGGCGCCCAAACGACTGGGAAACAATGTTTCCTTGCCGGTTTACCCAAGAAACATTTCACTGGAAACAAAGTCTGCGCATGCTCAATTTAGCAAAAAGAACTTACTATAGAATTAAGTCAACACTGTTTCCTCGGCACGCAACCGGGGAATCATTTGTTGCGGAAACAAAATGTTTCTGAAAAAAATGTTTCGCTCGTGCGCTAACGGGGAAACTTTTTTCGGAAATACGTTTCCTCAACAATGTTTCCACAGCAATGTTTCCTCGTTTGCGGGGGACTTGAGGACCACAACAGCCCTGCGGTCACGGAGATGACGTCATCCACTAGGGTTCGTGAATCTATATGCTGCACCGCATGTGGTATTCTTCAAACGCAACTCGTGCATGAAAGCGTTGTCCTTTGGTAGAATTATCTAATGCCCTTAATTTAAGAAGGATTAGAATTTCTCAATATCGATCAAACATTGGCCGACAAAATTTGGTTGGTTAGATTTTTTGCCATATTCTCTGAGTCACAACAACAGAGGCAATCAACACAATGAGCCAATTAGAGCACGAGGAAATACAATAGGATTGCGAATTTTTCTCTCCCAAATTTTCCTGTTAGAGTATTTTTAATTATCAAAAACGTCCTAACTTTTTTCCAATCCAAAAGCCATCTATTATTCTCAATTATTCCTTCTCCAGGGACGCCGACAAATAGCAGTAAAAGAAAAAGAATGAAGACATATTAGTAGTCTCATTTGCCTTTTTAACGGTGAGCGAACAGTTTTTAGACACTTGAAACTAATCGGCATAATGTCAATATTTAAATCATTTTTTTTTTTGGTGTAATACTACCACCCCGTTCCTAATTCTCGAAATCAGCTCTAGAAACAGTGATTGCTAAACCCCATTTCCTCACTGTCATAGTGATAATCACTTCTGTATTTTTTTAAATATTCAACCTATAATTTCCAGAATGTACGAAATTGGATTCTATTATTGCTTAATTCTTTTCTCAGGAGAAACTTTGCTCTTATTACTCGCAAATAATTTGCGCGTAATTTCCGTAAGCCTAAATTAAAATGCAAGCACTGGAAAATGCGTGCGACAGTCACAGTCGGTTTTGCTGTCAATTCTTATCGGCTGAAAGGGTGGGGTTAGTCTTTTTAACAGTCACAAAGAGTACACAAAAAACAAACAAACAAAGCTTACTTGAATTACTTTCAACGCTCAAATGAGAACCGCTCTAATCGACCAAATAATTTTGCAATTATCTTATATCTTTTTCAGCCATGTAAATAATGTTATAATGATTCTTTTATTTTTTTTAGCTAATTTTGTATGTTTTTATTTTATTTTATTTATTTTATTTTATTTTCCAAAACTCGACGCATTAGCTACTTAAGCTGGGGGCCTAGCAAGCCCCAGGTTTCAAGTATAAATAAAGTATGATGATATGATGATGATGATGATGATGATGATGATGATGATGATGATGAGCTAAGAATAATAAAACGATGTTGCACTTTTTTGTTTATCTCCGTTTTGCGTGGTTGATTCGATTTACACTGAAGTATAAAGCCAAACTTTAAAATTGCAAAACACTCTCTCGAGCTGGTAAATCTTTGCTTAGATAAGTAATTAAAAATATTTTGGGAGAAAATGTGCCTCAAACAACGTTTCCTAGTTAGCGCAGGCTTAGAAATGTGCTCCGGCAATTTTTATCCACAACAATAGATTACGGCTATAAAGAATCGCTGTAAATCTTACCTGCATTCGGTGAACATTCAAAAAGTTCTCTACAGCATAGATCGTGTCTTCGTCCGGCACAGAACTGTTCATCCAAATGAGACTTTTCATTGCGTACATTTGCCGGTTGGTGCAACCACTTTTTTCGCGCCGACCTCTTGCTTATCTGTTTTTCTTTGGCCAACAACCTCGAGCTTGCAGCTTGAAAATTCTTGGGAAACTCCCTCCTGTCCCTCCGCCTGCCACTAGCCAAGGAATGCAGCAATATGACTCTGGAGCCAGTTGGTGTGCTTGGAAACCCGTGCGAGCTTTTCAAACCTTCTAGTTGATGATAGCTGACCTCGCTCAGTGGCTGTGAAAAATTCACGTGCTTTTCAGTTACATTTTCGAAAATCCTTCTTTTTTCCTCTAGCATTCTTAGCCGTCTTAGGGAGCCTAGTGTAGACATAGTGGATAACTTGTCCGACAATGTTTGTTGTGAAAGCCATAGATTCGTGGTAAATGATTCAGCTACTTCCAGCAGCTTACTCGTTTGCAGATACCACAAATCGCGTTTTTCTATGACATCATTTAGCGCGCGCAGTAAATGGCTTTCGAAAGAAATTACGTGTACATGACGTCGGTTCCGCAAATTTCCCTTTCTTATTCGCTTTTGTATACGATCCTTGCCATTTTTAAGACACTAAGAACATTTTTGAACTGTTATTGAAAGTTTTTTTACTAAAAAGTGAGACATGTACAGCCCAGAATCGAACCCGGTCCTTTCGTACGTTAGTCTCTCTCCCTTACCAGAACACTACCACGCCAATTCCGCCACAATTCTGACAAATTAAAGTAAATATTTTAATTAACTGTCTTTCATAACTGATACATCTGTAATAAGTGACCCTAGCCCTTTCCCGAATTTTGCACGAAAATTCAACTTGGGCATCGACCGTCAAAAATGGCAACGACCATTTACGAAAGGGAAATAGGCGTCGGCTCCAGTAGGCTGGCCACAAACCTTCGCTTTCGAGTTCATACGAGCGATTAAGTAAGGGATGTTTGCGAAAGACCAGTCAGTTCCACGCGCCTTAGTTTTTCATTTGCCGATCTTTGTAAAAAAGAAACACAAAAAAGAAACATTTCTCAAAAAGTCATAAAACACGCTGTAACTGGACCTGGTTACAGAGCGTGGTTAAAAAGTTGAAGTATCTTTGAAGCTGAAGTTAAAGAACAATTCTGCATTTGTTTTCCATCAATACGGGTAAGACTACTGCCGGAATCGTAAGTTTGCTGACTTTGCAGCGCTTGGCTCTGGTTGCATGTTTTTTACTTCTACTTCTCCAATTTTGTCTCCAAGGTCGATGGTTGGTGGGATGGAGCAGTGGTCTGAAACTCCTCCTTCCCATACCCTTCACTTCTGATTCCCTCAGTCTTCCTTGAAAGCTCCGCCTCTGTGCCTTTTTGTTAATACGCAGCATTATTGTAGTTGCAGGACCAACCTTGTTCCTAGGGCTGTTTCATCTCCTCACCCCAGAGGGGAGATGAAACGGCTCCAGGAACGAGGTTGGTTGCGGGGCAAGTCCAAATCCAAGTTATTTCCATAAACTCATATCACGGAATGTTTATTTACTTGTACTGAACGCTGACCCAACCAATAATTGGCTCATGAGTGAGAGGGTGGCCATTCTTTTCATCGAAATAATAGTAAATGTTCCTCGTTTTTGCTACAAATTCCTTTTGCCTCTCGATGACATTAAGTCAGTAAGTGACACAAAAATTTATTTCGCTCGAAAATGAGGGAAGGGAAGAGCTCTGCGCATAGGGCATTTTGCTCTTTAACCTTGACAAAAATGCTTCAATTCGTGTGAGTAAGATCGTGCCCCTACTGTATTGTATGAAACAAATGATGGTTACTGTTACCCTTTTTAGGCCAAAAATGACAAAAAATAAACATACCCTTATAAGTGCTCTGTCCCTCCCCTCTTCCCTCAAAAAGGAAAAAAAAAAGAGAATAGAGTTTTGACTTATTGCTGAAATGAAACCTTAAAGGAGTGTTGTTTAACAGAAAGATATCAAATTTGTACAACTGGCAGCTGAGACTGAGGCTGAATATGTCACTGAAAGCTGAGAAATGACCAAAATGTTGTAAGTGACAAAAACGAACTGAAATTCAGCCCTAGTATCACAATATTATCTGCCCAGCTGATCAAACGTTTCTACAAAAGTGGATGTTTTGTCAACATCCAGTTTGGTAAAGACGCTTTCTCAGTGTTTTGGTCTTTTAATAATGTCAATACAGTCAATGAATTTAATTGTACTTAGCTTTCTCCCTTCTTGTGCTCAGTGATTATTATTTTTATCAGCTCTTTTGAGGGTGAAATTAGCATTGAATTGACACCTGATGGTAAATGAAAGCTTTACAGGTATGATGCGAAAGATATTTGGTCATTAAAATTGCATGGCATGAAGGCTGTGTGGTCTTGAGCAAAAGCAAGCATCGGGAAAATTAAGCGACTGCAACTTGTTTGGAAAGTCCTGTGCGCTATTATTAGTTGGTCTCTGAAGTAAATCAGAAATACGACATGTTCGATACGCTCGCACGATGTTTCGGTTTTTTAACAAAGCGGTATAATACTTTTTGTTTTAATAGAATCAACTGGATTGTATAAGAAAAGAAAATAGAAATCACAGCAAACAACTAAGAGCTGGGTTATTCAAAGCACGATCCGGGAAAAATCACATTTCTTCCCACATAGACTCCTTTTTAGCTTCTTCGTGTTCATTATTCGACTAAGTAAACAATTCCTACTAGTGTCTCGGCAGGGTCATTTAATGCACAAAATTTGGCCATTTTTGAGGAGACATGCCTCTTAAATTGGGAATTGGGTTATCTTAATAAAATAAGCTTTGTTATGAATTGTCTTAATTTTTCAAATTGGCTTTCAATTTTATTTTCTCGCTGTTGCATTAACTTGCGCTCGAGCCAACTTTACCTATTGTGTAATATGAAGTAAAGTAATATTACGTCATTCAATGACAGCCATTTTTTTAGTTTTAATGTCCCTTTATTTGCGTCATTCCTTTATTTCTGTTTCTACGACAATAAAGCCCCCTAAACTAACTGCACTACTGTTAAACAGAAACAAGCTAAAGCTCGTTGTTTTTCTCTGCTCACACCTTACCTGCAACATAAAAAGAAAATAAGAAAATTTCAATGTTTTTCAGAATAGTGAATACAAGATCTCCGTTCATCTGCTGCTACGGTGATTAGCGGTTGTCATACACACGCACTTAAGCAACCGGATGATTGAGGAAAAAATCGTGTATTTACAGCCCGCTATGGTTTTCACTATGCAACCTTGTCCAAGGTGTTATAACTTGCTCACGGTGTGCAGTGTTTAGCTAATAATTATCTTGCGTTAAAATAAGACTGCGTTATTTTGCACTACTTGGTATTCGGTTGAATCGTGCAATTACTATCCAGTTTTGGACGATTAACCCTTTAAGGCGCAAAAGTGATCAGCATAAATTTCTCCTTATCATGTCTGTGCACTATAGCACATACAGGTTATGGGAATTTAGAAAATGATCACCATAGGTGAATTGTCTTATGTTTGAACAAGTTCTCCCAATTAGTAGTCAGTGAAATGTATAGAGACTAGTAAGGAGAATTTGTATAAGGATGCTGGAGCTTAAAGGGTAAAATAAAATTCACAATTTAGGGTCTTTGTGCATCTTTATTGATCGGATAGGCATTCAACTGTTTTCCTTATACCAGGGCAAATTTTAAGTTTGAGCTTCTGGATTGTGTTCCTTATATTCAGTTATATTGGGGATTTCGTTGTACCGGGGTTCGTTATATCAGGCAAGGGTTCTGCCCCATACATTTTACTATAACTCTGGCCCCGTTGTAGAGGGAACTTTGCTTTGGTTCGCTATAACGGGATACACTCGATTGAAAAAACGTTGTCGTATGATTAGTATAAACCATAAAATGTGAGACCCAAGGGCTTTCTGGGAAGTGCTCCTACAATAACTATATCTGCATAATCAGCGAGTGATTGGTTTCATAAAGTACTAGAGCAACACAGTATTTTCTTATTTCCGAATAGTTTTCCAGCCAAAATTTTTTTGGTTCGTGAACACATGCAAACTTTTGGAAATTTCGCACTGTACTTTTCTGTATAGCGCTCAAATTGGCCACGTTCAGAAAGCTTGCACCGCTTCAATTACCACGTCCGACCACAGGTAGCCAAAGTTTGAGTTATGACTGAAAATTAATAAAATTTTATGAAATAAACAGTGTTTCTTTGTTTATATCTTACGTACTTGCTATCTAGGGCAAAAATTCGCTCTTCGAGTGAGAATAAGCGTCTTTCCAATTTTTGCTCCAATTAGTACTATTTTTTTTATAATATTATGCAAAGGTTGCACACTGATCTGCCATTTCACCCGCACAAAAGCATACCTCTTTTCCCTAAATGAGCTATATTTCTTGAAATGCGCCATTTCCACCCACAATTTCCTCAAACCTGAATGAATCCATAGTCGAAAAACAATTATACGCCGGAAAAGTTCCATCTTTCCCAGTATTTTGTCACCATAAACGGCAATATTTTGAGCTTCTTGTATAAGAAATCAAATGTCGGTATTCGACCGCCGACCCCTGCGCACAAATATATGCAAATATGCTAATTTCATCTCGCTGTTCTCTTCTCACCGGACAATTCGCACAATGGCGTGGACATGACAAAACTACTGTGTCGGGGAGGTGTGAACGGTAAGCAAATGGTCACGCCTCACGCATGAAATGTCACACTTACAAATGGAGCATCTCTTAGCACACCAGTACGCGGCTCTGTCTGGGTATTGCGTGCACTGAGAGGAAGGCACACGATTGCAATTGAGACTACCCCACCTGTCACGACACGTTCCTGTATAATTGAGAGAAATATAAAAAAAGTGATGATAATAAATAAAATAATAACCGAATAAACAGATATATGGGTTTACCTCCCACAACTCGAACGTTTAAGGACTGCGCCTCCTTTTGCTCCTGCGCATTCGTTCTGCGCATCTCGCATCTTGGTACCTACTAATACCAAGATAATTTTGTGAGGGTTATGACGGTGCAGAAAAAGCAGATCTTAGCAAGGGCTGTTAGAATCCACAAGGAAAATTGGGGTATGGTGACCATGCTTTTTTGAGAGATAGTTAGGCTTAAATTTTGGGGGGAAAACTGTAATGCATGTTAAAGCCTTACTGAAGTATAGTTGCTTGATAAACTCCGGGAAAAAAGAATAGTTACCCACAATTTTCTTTCCGGATTTTAACAGCCCGTGCTACTGGATGCACTTTTCCTGCATGGTCATAAACTGTGCAAACATATCTCTGTATTAAGCGCACTTTAGCTGATCGTACGATTGTAATACACTTTTCTCTGTTTTCTTTCTGATGTGAGCTCTGTTGTCAACTGAAAACAACAGCGCGCCCAACTGGTTGACGAGAGTCGAAATAGGAACGATAAGGGACAATTCCTGCTGTTTGTTTGTTTGTTTCTGTCCGTATTCTCACCATACAAGGCTTGAATCCCTGCGATATCATCAGAATGAAGCTTCAAGTTTGGTTGGTATCCTGTGTAGTAGGGGTACATGATAGCGTCATATTCGCCTGTATGTGACAGGCCTAAGGCATGTCCAAACTCATGCACGGCTATCCACATAAGATTGTATCCAGAGCTTGTTTTATCGGTAAAATAGAAGCCTTCGTTAAAGTGGATTCGACCATCCTCAGGGAAATACGCATGCGCCAGGGTTCTATAGCTAAATCGAGATCCGCAAGTTCGCTCCGCGCTGGTACCCTTGTGTGTCCGACCCCCAAAGCTACAAAGAACAGAATTTCTATTTGTTAGAAAAGATTGAAGATTGTATCGAATGTACACTTTTATAATACCAAGTCATGCAAGTCCAAGTCGTAGACTTGGAGCGAGCAATAGATTTAAGAATGCCATTACTTTCTCTTCTAGAATGTAGCAAGTAAATCTGTATATAGTCAACTTATTGCTTCCTTCTGCTATTCTGCAGATCATCGGCCTCGATTAGTTGCTTTTCTGCTCGCAGGTAAACAAAAATAGTGGTAAGGAACCCGTCACTTCTGTAGTGGTTCCTGTAGTTGTATATTTAAATGGTGTGTTGAATACCAAGTAGACATTGATTTTTAAATCCTGGCACATTACTTTAAAAACTCCCAATGCCGGCAGTAACTCATGCCCTTTTCCAGGAAAATGCATATCTCATTATTTAATTAAATTCTAAAATCTTCAGGCCCGACCAGGGGTTTTGGGTATACAGTATCTAGGGTGTTTTATGATAGGATATTCTGTATTACAATAATTTTAGGTATTTTTTATCAAAGTTTTTGCATTTTTAAGGTATATTGGTATCCCAGGGGAAAGAAATGAGGTATATTGGTATCCCACTACCCCACTGGCCCGGCATGAATCTTATTCCAATATGTTAACCTTATCAGACTAGGGATCGTGGGGGTAAATTTCCACGGATGTTGGAAGTTGATAGCCTTTTATTATGCAGGCTAAAGCCACCAAACCTGGTGACTCTTCCAAAAATTTATCTGGGAAAAATCTAGTATGGCAAATCCTTTTTCATCAAATTTTTGCGTTTCCTTGGTAACCACATTGTTGCGGGCAGGGTTTTTTTTCAGAATTTTGCATTTTCCTCTTTTTTGAGGTGAATTTAACGTTTTTAGATCATTTGAGTGTTTTTTTATTGATTTTGATACTTTTTGTTTGAATTTTGTGATTTTCGGAGGTTTTGAAGAAATAATAAAATTCAAGATGTCGTCTCCAAGATGGCCGCCTTTTGAGAACATAATTCTTACGTCATATGACGTCATTAGCTCATGTTTCGGACCTCAAAGGAAGCATTCTTGAATTCGCTTCTTGTTGGAATCCGACCGCGCGCCCCTCGCCCCCTGAGACTTGATTCACAAGAGAAACGTTTAACCCCGGTCGTTTAGCTTGAGATTAACTTTCGACGAGTAGTCACGCAAATATACAGGTAACGCAACTTAATAAACCGCATGCCATTCATTACTGTATTGCAAAACACTGAAAATGCAAGGGCTGGGGTAGAAATCAAAGGTTTAATACTAGCATCTACGGTTTGGTATGAAATTTTTGCTGCGGGTTTTCATTTTTGCGATATTAGGTTACCTTGTCTTTATAGAAACCATAAATGAGAGATTTGACTTGCCTGATTTTGAGGTCAGCACTACTTGGACTGTTGGCCTCAATGAAAGTGAGGTCTGTCACATCAGACCACATCTTCAACGCTGC
>Ga0126336_10002093_pt1 | contig 11132 bp, 9 predicted proteins | sample SidCmetagenome_FD_92530 | JGI IMG/M metagenome (GOLD analysis project Ga0126336, IMG submission 92530) | Coral microbial communities from El Islote,Puerto Morelos, Mexico - Siderastrea C C metagenome | ecosystem: Host-associated > Invertebrates > Cnidaria > Coral | place: El Islote,Puerto...
ATTTTGTCATTTGTCATTTTAGGGAATGGGAAAGTAAACTAATGTTGACACAAGAAATCATTGATGAATGGCTGAAGGTGCAGGCTACATGGCTGTACTTGGAGCCAATCTTCAGCTCTCCTGATATCATGGCTCAGATGCCTGAGGAGGGAAGGTCAGTACTCACATCAACCTTTATTATTTTAAATCGTCCCAAAAGTCAAGTGGAGAAAATAAAATTCCAAATAATTTGAAGCCCACATAATTACAGTAAAAGCATAACCACTTTTGTGGTAGAATTTGTGTACTTCCTTGGAGTCTGACCGTCCAATCAGACTTGAAGAACAGCCTGGCTCCCAGGAAAACAACTTAACGTCCTTTGCTGCCTTCTGTTGGTTTCCTGGTAAGTCTCCTAGGTTGGTAAGACCAACAGCATGTGCATGACTTGATATACATGTTGCCCTTGTTCTACTTACAGACGTTTCAGTACTGTTGATAAGAACTGGAGAGAGATCATGAAGGTGGCAGTATTGGTAAGTAGCAGCCAATCTGTCTTCATTGCCATCATCATTCCCATCTTAGTTCACCTTCAGGCCACGGATGTCCCATCGATGTCTAATAACTATCTGTTCATGTCCCAGCTGTTTTTATTTAGACTCCTTTTTTGCCCCTCAGAATTTTAACAAATAGATAAATGTTTGATATTTCCACAGAGCTGGTTAACACATCGAATGACTCAGTTTGATTTTAAACCTTTTTTCTTTCTTAGGACCGCCATGTTCTCACTGTTGTGGCCATTGAAAAGATGTTGGATCGCTTGAAAAAGTCAAATGAGCTGCTTGAGCTCATCTTAAAGGTGTCTTTTGTTTGTTGTAACGTTACATAACCATTTTGGCTTTGTTATAACTGCTGTACTCTCCAATAGGGACTGAATGAGTACCTGGAAAAGAAGAGACTGTACTTTCCTCGCTTCTTCTTTCTGTCAAATGATGAACTGTTGGAAATTCTCTCTGAAACCAAAGACCCAAAGAGGTTTGTGTTGCAGTTATTTCGCTTTGGGCCAAAGTGTACAGACAACTCATTAGTGTTCATTTATTATGATGTTTCTTGGTATTTGTGCTCTGATCAGTTGCTGTTAGTGTGATAATAACACCCAGAATTAAGATACTTTGAAACAAGGCTTTTGTGTCAATATTGGAACTGCACCAATTAAGTGAAAGTTATAATCAAAGTGATTTCGATTATTTAATATCTAGTTGTTAACTCAATGTTTATTCAGTTAACAATGTGTGATATGAAGGTAAGGCCTATACTGTGCTGTAAAGCTGTGTTCAGGGTTTAGCTTACAAAGTTTAGAGTATTAAGTACAAACCCTGTGTGCATTTGAAGCTACTTGTGGGCAGTGAGATAGTTAAAATATGGAGAATGTTTTTCATGATTTCAGAGTTCAACCTCATCTCAAGAAGTGTTTTGAAGGAATTGCATCTTTAGAGTTTACAGACACACTAGACATCACCCACATGAAAAGCTCAGAAGGTGAAGTTGTTCCATTAAAGGACACAATTTCTACAGCTAAGGCCAGAGGACAAGTAGAAAAGTGGCTGCTGGAACTACAGGAGGACATGATTGCTAGTATTAGAAAGGTTTGTGATGCCATGCAGAGAGTAAATATGGTAAAGGCTCACACTGGCTTTGTCATCCTTATTTGACTTAATTAATTAAATGATTTACTTGGTATTTATCAGGGAATTTTGATTGATGCTCTAGAACAAGAACTTGTATTCAACTTGTTGTTGGTGGTTAGGGAAACAACTTGAAATATCTGTTTTGCTTTGGTCATCCAGAACACTAGGGCAGCAATTGTACTTGTTTAGGCTAAAAAGATGTCTGTTTTATTAATCAATTGAATTTTTGTTCAGGTCATCTTTGAGGCAATAGAAGCCTATGATAAGACTGAACGAGTGAAGTGGGTGCGAGATTGGCCAGGACAGACGATTCTTTGTGTGTCACAGCTGTTTTGGACACTGGAGATACATAAAGCAATCAAAGGAGGAGCCAAAGTGAGTCAAATGCACAGGTCCCTATCATGGTGGTGTTGTTTGACGTTATTGGTGAAATCATCGGTCCTTGGGCTTCCTGTTGGCTTTCAGGAAATTTTGTCATTCCGCTTCCAGTCTAATAGTCATTTGCCGACACCACTATGTAAACAATAGTAAGAGTTCTTCTCTCGAAGGCCATTATCGTGTGATAGGTTGCCTGAGGAAATTTTATGTTCACAACAAATATTAGCCTCAGAACGTAGTTCGAGGGCTTATATGAAGTTTGAACATCAAATTTCCGAAGGAACCTATCACACATAGGGCCTGAGACAAAAGGACTCTATTGTTTTTATTGTACAATGCTAAATTTTGAGCGGAAAAATGCTGACAATTACAATGCGATTATTATGTCACGAAAAATGGAATGGGAACGCCCAAGGTGATTGAAATGTACACGGAAGCCATTTTAATGCCAATTCTTCATTTCTAATAATTTCCAAGTTGGAAATACAATGGTTAAAAAGGTAGCAATGTTTTCACCGAAAATTGCCAAAAACAGGCACTATACGTTGATAGGTGCCCACTGAGGAGAGACACTATCGCGTCACGTGATCGATTTCGACCAATGGGAGCATGCCAAAATTTAGCGTTGTACTATAAATGAGTGTAGTTGTTATTTCTAAGCTTGTTGCCTATGTAATCAAGGTCAGGTGTTAAGTACCACACCCAAACCCAACCTGGAGGGCCAGGGGCCCGTTTCTCGAAACTCCCGATAACTTTCGGGGCCCGGTAAGTATTTTTTCGAGCTCATTTATTTATCAGCTAATGATAATTATTGGCGCAAACTTAGCTATTTGCTTCACGAAATAATTAAGATTAAAATTTAGCTTTCAAAATCAATAGAAATTGTATAGCTATTGGAGAATATTGTGCACCTAAAATAGTTTTCGGGCCCGGAAAGTTATCGGGAGTCTCGAGAAACGGGCCCCTGGGACACTCCTTTGTTGAGCCTCTTTCTTACAATCAATCTAGTGTCAGCCAGGGTTGCTGTTTAGATCACTGGCAGGGTTGCTGTTTGGATCATTAACCCTTTCCCGTCACCCATTTTTTCTTAAGAAACGCATTTTTTACCGTTAAAACGGTTTTTTAAGTGCTATCTTGCCAAATGCCACTAAAGTTTGCTATAAAGGCGTTTTCTTACAATTTAGCTAGATTTTGAGCCAGCTTCTGTCGTAAATTGTACAATATTTTGCTCTTTCACGCATGCGTGCGTATAAGGCAAAATTTGGACGTTTTTTTTTCTGATTCATTTCCAATTTCTTTCTCGCTTCTTTTGCTTTGTAGTCCATGTTGTAGGTTTAAGTGTAAACGTCGTAGCCGCAACGAACCAAATCGACCTAGTGTCTTCTGCTGCTAAGCAGAAACACTTTGTAAATAAATTGTAATGTGTAGTCACAAAAGAAAAATCGGAAGTACCGTAATTTCCGGCCAATGGCAAAACCTTCTCCCTGTTGCAAGTATCGATCAAAGATATTTCAATTGCGGGATTTCATAATATTTAATGGAATTAACGTCACTCTCTAATTAAAACAACAACAGTAAAAAAAAATATATTTAAAGCCTAAGTTTATAACGGCAGTGAAAAGACTGGAGTGAAACAGCATAAAATACTTCGGGGTTATCTCTAGCTAACAGCAAATCTAAAATTTTCAGTGTCATTTTTGCGTGCGTAAAGAAGAAGCCATTTCAAAGTGAAATCGGAATTTGCGAGGGCTTGTTCCTAAAACTGAAAAACTTGCATGAAACTAATATTAAAACTCCAAGTTACAGTGGTGATTAACGAATAAGAGTAAAATCTTCAAGACACCAAACTTTACTTCGGGGTTATTCGTAGTTCAAAGGTTAGCCCTTTCCCGTCAGCCATTTTTCCTTTAAAAACGCATTTTTTACCGTTAAAGCGCTTTTTTTTATACTTTATTTAACAATGCACCAAGTGTTACAACTGTTTAAGCGGTTTTTTAAGTGCTATGTTGCCAAATGCCACTAAACTTTCCTGCAAAAGCGTTTTCTTACAATTTAGCTAGATTTTGAGCCAGCTTCTGTTGTAAATTGTACAATATTTTGCTTTCACACATGCGCATAAGCCAAAGTTTGGACTTTTTTGCTGATTCATTTCCAATTTCTTTCTCGCTTCTTTTGCTTTCCTTTTTCTCTCCCTTTCTATTTTCTTTATCTTCTACCCTTTATCCCCTTTCTATCCACTGGAAAAGTTTTGGCCTCAGCCCTTCAAAAAACCTGGAAATGGAACATTGATCGACTAGGTTACTTGGCCTATTCCACCACCCATTTTGCACCCAAAATTGGACACGTTTTTTCTGGTATAGCTCTGCCAGAATTTGGTCGATATTCAAAATGGACACACGTATGGATGGATCTGTCCTTGCTGTGTTAGTTGCTTATCGAAACAATCTAGTGTCGTCAGAAAATGATGACGTCACAAGTGGTTCAATGTCTCCCAACTCAAACGTCGGGAAAATACGAGTTAACACAAGCAAACTTTATCACCATGACAAGGTGACATACCCAGGGTGAGGTTGTTTAATAAGTTCTTAAGCATCCTTTTTGATCAGACTTACGGACCAGTTCAGCCACACTTGATACTGAATGTTTTCTTTATCAATTGGTTTCAGGCCTTAAACGATTATCTTGAACTGAACAACAGACAGATCGATGATATTGTAGCTCTTGTACGTGGTAAACTATCAAAACAAAACAGAGCAACATTAGGAGCCTTGGTGGTATTGGATGTGCATGCAAGAGATGTATTGGCTAAACTCTGTCAACTCGGTAAGTAACTTACACTTAATGGCTCCTACTAATTGGAATATCCTACTGACCTTCAGCAAAGAAATAGTAGGAATGCTTTGAAAGCCATTGCACTTTACCTTTACCTAATCCTACTAACCAGGAGTGTTGGCCAGCTGTAACAGAAACTTTCAATTTGACCAATTGATGGCTATTTTGATGGCTTCCAATCAAAGTAAGATGAAGTTGCCCGTGTTCACAGTCATTACTCCACCTCCCACCCAGCATGGATTTGTTTGCCTAGCAGAAACACAATCCACTGGAAAGTGTTCAAAAGATTCTTAAAAACTCAGTAACAAACGTTTTCAATTGACAATGCTCAGCACAGAAAAGTTAAATCAATGGCTGCAATGTGGCCTGTGACTAACAGCATCACATATTTAACTGGTTTTCTTTTTATTAACCATAATTAATGAACCTGTAGGAGCGATTTTCTCAAAGAGTTTTTGCTACTGCTGTCTTTCTATTACAGGTGTTCAAAGTGAAGATGATTTTGAGTGGTTGGCACAGTTGAGATATTACATAGAGGTACAATCTGTACGCAAACTGTTAGGGCTCTAAATCGATGCTGCTGTGATATGCTGAGATAATTGAGATAATTATTCATTCTGTTTTACAGATTAACAACAACAACGTTATGAATACTTGAATTTCTACGCTTCACAGAATATTATTTCATGTATGTTAATTAAATTAAGACTAACAGTGTTCTAATGTGATGTGTTTAGGAGGAAAACATGATGACTAGAATGATCAGTGCCCAGCTAGCTTATGGCTATGAGTATCTTGGTAACTCAGGACGTCTGGTTATTACTCCTCTAACTGACAGATGTTACAGGTAAGCAGTTTATGATTAGTAGTATTTTGAGTTGAAGTGTAATCTCATTGTGATTCTCATGTTGTGCTTCTATATAGAGGCATAACAAAATTGCATAATTATAACATTTATTACACAACCTGTATGTACTGTTAACACCGTATAGAATTAGAAGCCTTTTCCAAGTTCTCTGGATTGAACTAGATACTAGCTTGTAATGAAGGCCGAGGACTATCATAAAATAAATCATCTTTGCATGGACTGGATCCAACTAAATAAACCTCCAGTGCCAATTCATTCAAGTTCAACCATAAGAATAGAAAAGAAGACCTGAAATGGCACCTTTTGCAGTGGTGGTCAGTTGGTATGCCATGTAACCTTAGATGACTTGGAAAGCTAGGCGGTGTTTTAGCTTTATCAAAATCGGAGAGGGCACAAAATTTGCATGTTGGAAATGAATTCTTGCTGAATTTTGGAAACAGTTTTATTAAATAACTTACAGAGCTTCTAAACGTGACACAACAGATTTTGACTTGAGAAGTATATTTTCAGCATTTCAGCATTTCAGCTTGATCAAAAACTGAGAGAGTATAAAGTTTAAATGTTGAAAGTCAATTGGTGTTAAAAGTACTTAATATGTAAAAAACTTACAGAGCTTGTACTGGCAGAATTGCCTTAGGCTGAAGCTTAGCTGTTGTCGTTTATTGATTTTAACTTTTACTTGAATACTTCAACTACTTGATAAGTATTGATGGACAATAAGGAATTTGTGAATGTCACACAGGACTCTGTTTGGAGCTCTACAGCTACACTTGGGAGGTGCACCAGAAGGTCCTGCTGGCACAGGAAAGACTGAAACCACTAAGGATCTGGCCAAGGCTGTGGCTAAACAGTGTGTAGTGTTCAACTGTTCTGATGGATTGGACTATATTGCACTGGGAAAGTTCTTCAAGGTAACAGACCCTGAATGATAATCAAGTAAACCCACACCCTATTATGGTTTTTGGGTTTTGATTAGAACTTCAGAATTTTAGAGCACAGTACAAGTCAGAAAAGTGTGAATAATAGAATTATTCCTAGATTATTTATCTTGCTAATCAGATGGTCAGTAAATAAATCCCAAGCTGTAATGGGTATAATCCTTGTAGCATTGGTGTTGTTGTTGTTGTTGGATTTTTTCCTATGAGGTTTTATCTCTCATCTGACTGTTTGTTGCACAACTAACATTTTATGGTCAAATAAAAGTGAAATGTGTAAGGGAAAAACACAACACTCTTGATTTTTGAAAGCATGTTGATGTCATGTAAGGGTGTGATTGGTGTGTTGTCTTATTCATTGCAGGGTTTGGCATCATGTGGGGCATGGTCCTGCTTTGATGAATTTAACCGCATTGACCTGGAAGTGTTATCTGTGGTTGCACAGCAGATTCTTACAATTCAAATGGGTATGACTCTCATAATTATAAAATTTTATTTACTAAATTATGGAGCACATATGTAATGCTGACTAAGCTGATGAACGGTTGTTGTTTCAGGTATCAACTCTGGGTCAGACACTCTTTTGTTTGAAGGAACAGAACTCAAGTTAGACCCCACATGTGCTGTATTTATCACCATGAACCCAGGTTATGCTGGCAGGTCTGAGTTACCTGACAATCTCAAGGTAATGATCACTGTGTTGTTCACATGAAGCCTGCAGTGCACTAAATGTTTTTGCTTCATTTTGTTGAAATACTGTTAACACTACAGTGTTGTTGTTGTTTTTTTTTCCACAGGCCTTGTTCAGAACTGTGGCTATGATGGTACCAGATTATGCATTGATTGCTGAAATATCACTGTACTCTTATGGCTTTGTTAATGTAAGTTGAAGGTGGCCTTTAACATTGCCATGTATAATCTTACCTGTTGACATATTTGTGTTGTTTGGTAATATTATTGTTTTCTTTTTTCTTTTTTTATCTAGGCTCGTCCTCTGGCTGTGAAGATTGTCACCACTTACACACTGTGTTCAGAGCAGCTATCGTCTCAGCATCACTATGACTACGGCATGAGAGCTGTCAAGTCTGTGCTTACTGCTGCAGGAAACTTAAAGGTATGTTACAAGTTAACCACCTGTTCTTAGTATTCTTTAAGACCCATTTGTTTCTTCTAACTTGTTGTTATTTGCATAATTCTTCATTTGCTTTTAGTTGAAATACCCAGAGGAAAGTGAAGATATATTGATGTTACGCTCCATCAATGATGTGAATTTGCCCAAGTTCTTGTCTCATGATTTACCACTGTTTGAAGTACGTACCTTTACAACTGGAACTGGTTATTTCAAATTTGGCAAGGAAATTAAGAAATGATACTCAATATGTACTGCATTTACTGTTCTTAAGGGAATCACTTCAGACTTGTTCCCTGGTGTCAAGCTGCCTAAACCTGATTACACCATTTTAACAAATGCTGTTCAAGAGAACTGTAAAGCTATGAACCTTCAGATGACAGACCAGTTCCTCACCAAGATAATACAGGTCAGTTACATAAATGTGTTTTTCATAGCTAGTACAGTTTAAGGTGTAAAAAAGGATTGAGTTATGTTGAAAATGTAATCTGAAAAAAGGTCGTTTTTTTTTTTTTCTAAGTGCTGTAATAAAATGTGTGGTGGAGAGATCAGAGGAGCTGGGGATGGGGAGGGAACTGAGAAGGGGACAGGGGAAGGAAGAAGGGAGTTAGATGGTAGAAACAACAAGGAAGGGGATGAAGGAGGGAACAGGGAAGGGAATGGGGAAGGGAACAGGAGAGGGGATGGGCGGAAGACCGGGGGAGAGGAAGGGGAGGATGGAGGAAGGGGGAGACAACAGGGGAGGGGATGAAGGAAGGAACAGGGAAGGGACTGGGGAAGGGAACAGGAGAGGGGATGGGGGGAAGACCAGGGGAGAGGAAGGGGAGGATGGAGGAAGGGGGAGACAACAGGGGAGGGGATGAAGGAAGGAACAGGGAAGGGAATGGGGAAGGGAACAGGAGAGGGAATGGGGGGAAGACCAGGGGAGAGGAAGGGGAGGATGGAGGAAGGGGGAGACAACAGGGGAGGGGATGAAGGAAGGAACAGGGAAGGGAATGGGGAAGGGAACAGGAGAGGGGATGGGGGAAGACCAGGGGAGAGGAAGGGGAGGATGAAGGAAGGGGGAGTCAACAGGGGAGGGGATGAAGGAAGGAACAGGAAGGGAACAGGTGAGGGGATGGGAGAGGAAAGTGTTTCTGCAGGGCAACATCAACTCTGAACTCCCTTATGGCGTGTCCCAAAGCAGGGATTCAACTGTATTTGTTTATTTCACATTGTAAAATATTTGTTTCCATGAACATGGTAGATCTATGAGATGATGATTGTGCGCCATGGCTTTATGATTGTTGGGGAGCCATTTGGTGGCAAGACGTGTGCTTACCGTGTGCTGGCACGTGCTCTCAGTGATGTGGCAGAGAAGGGTCTGATGGAAGAAAACAAAGTGCAGACTGTGGTCCTTAACCCTAAAGCCATCACCATGGGACAGCTGTATGGACAGTTTGACCCAGTGTCTCATGAGTGGTCAGATGGCGTGCTTGCTGTCAATTACAGGGCATTTGCTACCTCAACAGTAAGTACAACCACTAATCTTCCCCTCCTACTAATTTTCCCCTCTGAGAATCGAACTCCGATCCAGCACTTTGCAGGTATCTGCAATGACCACTAGGCTACGCCAACTGCATGTAAAAAAAAAGGTATGTTAATTTTAATACTTAACTGCATGTTTATTGATCGAGATAAACACGTGAGTGTTTTTCCTGGGAAAATTTGTTCGGACCGGTGCAAAAACGTGGTTGTGGACAGAAAAAAACAGAAAGCACTAGGACTGCAAACTCAAGCAATGTGCTGACCGATTTCGCAGCCGAACACAACAAAGATGAAGTCCTCGAAGACAAATTTCGTAACTTGAACTTTTCCCCTTCCAGCAAAAAGACAACTGGGTATTCTTTTGAACTTTTTCTTTTAATTTAGCGATATTATATACTTTTTCTCAAGTATAAAACAGGTAAACAATCGTTTTGCTTAATACGCTTAAGCTTTAAAAGAAACCTCTTTTTCACAAGTGGCAATGGTCATTCGATTTCCCGCCAAGAAAAGATGGCATTCTCCTTCCCCAGTCGGGTTGCCTTGGGACTCCCCTCCCCCTCCCCCAGAGTCTGTACGGACGTACGGGCGTACGCTGATGTGAGAACCAAAATTGCTTGGATCGATAGGCTACCAAATTTTCTTACTCATGGTGCTCTGCTCTGCGGTCTTCGGCCGTGAAAGAGCTCCGCTAATAACTGTAAGTCCTGCTGTGTATGCCTCATCTAACAAGGTTGCCATGGTCAAGGAAAAGTCAGGGAAAAACTTGAGAGTCCGGGAATTTTGAAACAAGTCATGGAAATTCTTAGAACTTCCTCAGAGTCTGAAAAGTCAAGAAATTTTATTTTTTACTTGCCACTACGTTTGATAATGATTTTTAATGGTTGGTAAGGTAATGGTGTTTCAAAAAATACTGTTGAATTAACTGGTTTTTGTAGATTGGCCGCCAAAGCATTCATCATGCATGATCATGGAAAATTAGTTTTTGGTCAGTAAAAAGTCAGGGAATTTGTTTTACCCTGATGGGTGGCAACCCTTTCTAAACGCACCTCAGCTGTACGTCTTGTGTGTGACATCTTAGCTGAAAACTGTTCTGAGCACACCACCCTCATCAGTTAGTGTTGTTCTTGTCTTGACAGACTCCAGACCGTAAGTGGCTTATCTTTGATGGACCTGTTGATGCTGTGTGGATTGAAAACATGAACACTGTACTGGATGACAACAAAAAGGTACATTGTAGGAGACAAATGTTCAGTTATTTTTCATCTATCCGTTGTGTTTCTTAGCTGATCTGTGTAATGTTATGAATGTTTGTTCCCTAGTTTTTAAAACATACGGTTAATGCATCGTTCAGGTAACACAGGGGATCTGTTTTACTTTTTCAGCTTTGCTTGAACAGTGGAGAGATTATTCAGCTTGCCCCAACCACTAACTTGATATTTGAGCCCATGGACTTGGAAGTTGCCTCCCCAGCCACTGTGAGTTTAAAGCATTTTATGCCGGGGGTGTACAAATAGCCCATCAGACTTTCTACCCAAAGGTGGTGGGCTTGCCTTGCTTGCCGTGTTAGTCTCCCACACAGACATTCTTTTAGCTCGCAGACATTCTTTTGACTTGCAGACATTCTTTAGGCTCGCAGACATTCTTTTGACTCGCAGACATTCTTTTGGCTCGCAGACATCCATTTGGCTCGCAGACATTCGTTTGACTCGCAGACATTCTTTTGACTCGCAGACATTCTTTTGACTCGCAGACATTCTTTTGACTCGCAGACATTCTTTTGACTCGCAGACATTCTTTTG
>Ga0126336_10002094_pt1 | contig 11127 bp, 10 predicted proteins | sample SidCmetagenome_FD_92530 | JGI IMG/M metagenome (GOLD analysis project Ga0126336, IMG submission 92530) | Coral microbial communities from El Islote,Puerto Morelos, Mexico - Siderastrea C C metagenome | ecosystem: Host-associated > Invertebrates > Cnidaria > Coral | place: El Islote,Puerto...
ACATAAGCTAAACAAAACCTACAAAGACAAAGTCTTGAAAGTTTATACGCACAAATTTTCTCGCCAAGATTAACTGTAATAAATGCAACTGCAATATCAGATCGCTTATTTTAATAAGAAATTCCATGAAAATACAAACAGAGAAAAAGGGAAAACAAGCCTTCAGATATGAAAAAAGTATTCAGAATAGCAATTGCTGTCCTGGGAAAGCAAAATGTCTCGAGTACAATTCCACTTAACTTGACACTGTTTTGTACCAAATTTCTGCAAGTTTTTTAAACATTTCAAGCAAGCTATTGTAAATGTGGATTCGCTCAGTTAAAAAATTCTTACGAAGTCAATCCACAGTCAAATATGTAATTTAGCAGCGTTTGAAGTGGAAGAAATACTAAATCTATCGTTGTCCTTGGAAATAAAAATGACACTGACAATACAGTCTGTTCTCGAACAAGGATTTCCTTGCTCTAAAACCTCTCCAATTTCTTCTATAACCGCCGTGGGTGGGGTAAAAACAGGTTTGTCGCTTATGTCACTTGAGGTCCTCTCAATTATGCACATTATAGACGTGATGTGGTCGACCAACTCGGCCGCCATTGCATTGCATGTGTTTCTGTGGATTATTTTGAATTTTCCCGCGATTGAGCGACCCCGGGCACAATCTTTACTACAACTACCAGAAACCTTTGCGTGCGTGACGTCATAATGAAAATGGTCCATTCCTTTCGCTGTCAGCCAGAAGATGATCCAGAGGAAATCTCAGTCACCAGTGATATCCGTGATACTCTTCTCAAACTGGTTGACAGGGAGGAACAGGAGGTGGAGGTAACAGTTTTAATTGAATAGTTCAGCAAACCAGTATTCAAGTCGTAAAAAAGTTAATAGCCAATCAACTGGAGCGTGGATCAGTGGATTGCACAATATGGCTTATCGTGGTGCACACTTTAAGGTTTTCCAAATTACTTTCAACCAGTATAATTGCATTTGTAGTTTTTTTTAGTATTTTGGGAGAGTTTTATAGAGGGATAAAGTCAAAGCTTCCTCTCAAGACAGTCATTTTGTGATTTTTAAAAATTTTTATTGTAAAACTTTCCATGTCTTGAATAATAATGGGCGTATGTATACAAAGAACTAACACCTTATTGGCTATAGAAAGTTTACCGTGGCCGTGTGACACCTCCTTACTTTTCACACACAATACTAGTGAAATACCAAACAAGACAAAAGAGAACAAACGATTTAGAGAGTAATAGGGAGTATTACTCAAAGTCTATTTTACGAGTGAAGTAATATCCTTCTTAGTCTCAATGTAAAAAAGCTTTTTAAATATTACCACAGTTTTCAGTTATTCATAGATACTTTCAAGGATATTATTTATTCCATTCACATCGCATAGAGGTACATGCTGGGTCTGTGAACTAGTTAGATACAGTACATTGTAACTTGAAGAGTGTTGCAATCACATAATTGCAACAATCACTGGTCCCAGCAATGCATTAGCACCAAGCTGTGCAAATGTTCATAGTCACTTTGTCAGTTGCCACCCACAAGTCTCTTTCATCTCTAACAGTTTGAGAAGGTGAGACTTTGCAGAACAGGAACAAAGATTGGTGCTAACGTCTTTACCATAAAAGTACCAAATAGAGTCTACAAAGCCACTTTGGTAACAGGAATATCCTTTTTGATCTTTGTACTTTCCGATGTATTCAGCGTCAAACTCCTTGAGCTTTAACATGTAACTAAAAATCTTTCCAAGATCCACTGAAGGCCATTTTGTCATATCATCTACAAGGCAGTCATTGTCACAGACAGGGGATCCTTTTCAATGTTTTGTTTTTTGAGCTTTTCAGCATACTCCCTTTTTCAGATTTGTGCTTATCTCCTTTTCTGTTTAAATTATTGGCAGGGCAGCAAGGTTCATCTACAGCTTTCCCAGGGATGTGTTATCGGCAGAAGTACTTGCTCGCGAAGTTATCGATTCTAAAGCTCATCTATAAGATGTTCCATAATGTCTCGCCCTCCTGCATGTCAATACATATCTCAAAGTTTCACCCATCGTACAATTTGAGAAGAAGCCATCTGATAGTTATTCCATCTTTTAGAACAAATGTCATGAAATCTTCAATATCCTACAGAGGGGCAATTCTCTGGAACCATTTACCAGGAGAGTGCCACAAAGCAGTATCCCTAGGTAGTTTTGTTAAAAGTATTCATGAGCAGAATGCAATTAAAGACATTGATTTTAGTAACCTGTACAGTAAGACGTTTTAGATGTTTTTAATCGTTTCATTGTCGAAACATCCGTGAACTTGTTAGAAAGAGTTAATTTAAAAGTATTTTAAGATTTTTTGGTGTTTTACTCTAGCGTCTTTTAAACTTATTTTAGTCGAAGGTTTGTGCAATTATATATCCTATACACGACCCCTCAAGCTACTAAGCTTTAAATGTCATCGTGTATAAATAAAGGTTTTGGTTGATTGATTGATCTGACGAATATGATGGGGCTAAGTCATTTAAACATTTAAATGCCATTAAGAGAATCGTAAAAACTATACGCTCTTCTGTATGAAACCAATGTAGATCGTACAATACTGATGATATGTGATTACGCTTAGATGTAAGCATAACGATTCTGCCTACTACATTTTGAACATGCCATTGTGGCAGTCGGTAAGGGTACATATGTCCATTTATTATTTGAGTTGCTGCAACAAAAGTGCACTGCGAAAGGAGAAAGCCATTAGGAGTAGTCGATGGCACGTTCTCTGCACAGTTTTGAAGTCCCTGGCCTCTACTTTGCCGTTCCCAAAGTCCATCGTAGTAGTGCAAAGTACCATTGATGATAACCGTAGTGACCTCCAAATAAGTGGTACCTGTTGTAGAAACATGGAGTATGGGTGGGTGCCATAGATAGAAACATTCCTATGATAAAAACATTTGACCCTGTTCTCACTTCTAAAACTCACCTTCTACTTGAGATTTCAATAACTTTTGGTAGCGGACTTGCATCTGTTATAATGGCCTGACAGGCAAAGACGTCAAGTGATATCAACAGGAATGGTGGACAACTGTTACAAAAAGCCCTCCTTGTACAGAAAAAAAGAGATGAAGCAGAAGACTTTAAACTAACTTACAAAAATCTAGTGGGCAAGCTTATTTGTCATGCGAACTAGTAAAAACTATGTCAACTTTCCGAGTCATGTATGTAATTTACATGTATATACTCTAAACTCACCCGCCCTGACACGCATAATCCTGAAAATATGCTTCCATCTTGTTTCATAACCAGCCAGCCACTGTACACTTTTTGCCCATCCTGAGTCTTTGGTTTTGCAGTTGGTTTGACACCAAACTTGACAAATGAATAACTTTTCCCCTGTATTGGATGAAAGGAAAGCTATTCTACGTGGCCATCCACATACAAACGATAGCTCTGCAAGCTCTCAAAGCTCGCTGTGTCTCTTTATCGTAGTCTTTCTGTTCCACTGAATAAACAAACAAGTCCGCAAAAGTGAATGTGAGAGCTTCTGGAAAGTTATTCGTCCATTTTGTCAAGTCGCCCGGTTTTGGGAGATCACCTTCATCAGGGTTTTCAGCTTGTCTTGGAGAGCGATTCCCAAAGCTTCATCCAGTCTAGCTGCTGCTGCATTTAGCAGTTTCGCATTATAGCAAAGTTCAACCAGTTCTTGTTTTCATTTGTTGGAATGCTGAATTCCTCCCTGGGACAAAAACTGTTGCAATTCATTCACTTTCTTCTTCATGAAATCCTCCGATTCCGCCACGTTTGCAACACACTGTACCAGAAAGCCTCGACTTCATGTACTTGAACCAGTTTCCTTGGCTTGCATCCAAACATATCGAAGGACTGTTCATGAAAAACTTTAGGCTACATCTTGGACCACTGATGCCATGTTATGTTGCCGAAGGATTGAATATTTAACACAACCAGACGAAATGGTGTCCTTCCATGTATGTTGAATCAACTAGATTACAAACGTCAAGTGGCAAGACTTGAGTAGAACTTCCTAAAAAACGTTCTTAAAATATCTTAAATGGATTGCATTACATAACTACTTCAACAGAGTTAGTTGGCAATCACCTTTCCACAAGACTGGAAAAGGTGATGCACATGACACTTACTTGCTTGCTTATAATTCTATAAAATGCATAATATATTTGATATTGACAACATGAGAGCTGAGAGCGATGTTTATTCAGTCAGTGACACAGGCGACTGGGAAAAAAATCCGAGTTGTCCTGACAGGAGTCGAACCTTCTGGTTACTTATCCAGATGCTCTACCACTGAGCTACAAGAGACTCGTGGGAGCTGAGGCCATTAAACTAGGTTCATGTGACAAACGTCCTGAAATGTCGATAGTTGGCATACTCGAAATGATACAAATGTGATGGTGAATTTTAAGCCTGATGAATATATGAGAGCTGTAGGAGAATTCAGAGGTTTAATTCTAGTGGCTCACAAATTAACCTCAGCGTGTAAGGGCCGTCTTTGCTAAACCACAGGTTTTCTTGTTTTGTTACTTTTTTTGCTCATTTCATTGGTCCTTACGTTGGCTTAATCCGTTACCTGCCTTTGCTTACACTCATATTCATATTCACTCTACTTTGGGAGGAGTGACAGGAAATTGTGGGGGGAGGGTATGCTTCTGAAACCTTAAGGAAGGATCAGGGAAACTTTGCCAAAGAAAAATAGTCCCTTACAACTGCAAACTCAATAAAGTGTTCATAATAGTAACATAACAGTTTTCCTTCCAGCTCATACCAGTACTGGGGATCAAATGGAATTCTTTTTGTAGACATTTTCATATTAGTATAAACTACAGCATTGCACCACTCTGCACCAGCTATCCCCAATTGACCTTGGACTTTTGTTAATAGGGATGGGTAACTTTCAGTTTGCTTTTTCCATAGATGAACCGTTATTACTACTCTCGCAAAGTACAACAGACATGTTTGTATTCCTTCCTCGACTATCCGTAAATTTCTATCCTATAACGCCTTGATTCCATGGTTGGCCGCTCGCCCTGGAAAGGCTGCCATTTGTGAATATGGCGTCTACTTTTATTTTATTTTTAAATTATGTTTCTTTTTATGTTCGGAGGTGCATGTAGAGCAATCAGTGATTTTAATAGATCGCTTGGGCCGTGTTATTTTGGCTGCACTGCGAATGAAAGGGCAAGTGTCACGTCGTTTGCGTGCGCACTAAAAAGTTCCGGGTTGATCGTTCGATTTAAGCCCACTTCTTACTAGGAAGGTCCCCCTGTTTCCGTCGCGTTTGACAGAAGTCACTAGAGGCTGTGGAAAGATTTTATCTGTGTTGTCGTCACTGTGGAGTAAGTTAAATTTTCTTTAAAATGATGTTTTTGATCTTTTCACAGCCTCCACTGAAGTTAACGTACTTCACCCTTTTAGCCTATTGTTTTCTTTTTCTATTTTGACTGTGTAGTCTTCCCTGCCGTAATATATCCTGGTATTGCCTTCTGTAGCTTCAGTGCTCATCAGTGAAGAGAAGGATCTGCAACCGTATGTATCGGATTTAAGGTGGCTCGCGGCTATTTATTACCACGGAGGCTCAATTTTATAATTCGAATTTTCGGTAAGCAAGCGTTAACAGATTTCAGTGATTTTTGGTATTCTAAACAAGGAATTTTCGAGTTTTACAAAACTCAAATTCAACGATTAAGAGATACAAGCGCTATTTGAAGACCAGCCTTTTCAGGAAAACGCGAATATTTCCATTGAACAAAGATAGATTTTTTTCTAATGAATTCCAATAAGTTCTAAGACTTTAAGGTTTGCTGAGAGGAAGTTTCTACAAAATCGGCTGGGTAGAAATTTCTGCACAGTTGAATATTAATTTTTGGTTTCAAAACATTATGTTTATGTAATTGCCTCAGCTGTTGCAAGAACACTGACGTAATGCTGTGATGGCAAATATTTTTTGACAGCTTGATACCACCTAAAACACTGTTGAAAAATCAGTAAGATCGGAAGTTCCCAGTAAAACCTACAAGCAAATGAAGAAGAGCATGTTAATAGTACGTGACCTTTGAATCTGAAGATATTCAAGTTTATTCGACTTGTGAAAAAACTACCGATTTGTTTTCCCTTATTTCTAAGTATGATAAAATCCAGCATCTCTCAATCGTCGAACTTGTTTGCCCTAAAAATAAAAGTTTTTTAAAAATCGAACATTCTTTGTTCAGAGCACCAAAAATCACCGAAATCGGTTAACGCTCACTTGCCGAAAATTTATAAAATGGAGCCTCTGCGCTAATAAATAGCAGCGAGCCACCTTTATGGTTGGAGTACAAAGCAACGGACATGAACTGGATCATAGAGATCGTTCGTTCATAGAGTTCCAAGTACTTGGCAGACTGACCATGAAGGTTCTTGAAGGTAATTAAGTAATTTTAAGTAGTTAGCTCTTTCTGTCACAAATACACAAAATAATTTTCATGTTGCTCTCTAGTCCCTCTCATCTAGTTTGCAGTTAATAGCTGCTCACCGCTGCTGCTTGCTCAGTCGTTCATTTCTCATTTTCAGCCTTAATAAACTTGGCTCCTATTAACTGACTGAGTAACCTGGCTACGCCGTGCTGATGAGGCCCAAATAGGCCGAAACAGCTGTGTCACCAGTCTACTGCAGTATCCGTATGCTCTTGTTTCTCCCATTAGAGTAAATCAAGAGTGCAAAGACCGGATGCTGTCGCGGGCAAGGCCTGCTACTGACTTTCAATTTGCAGTGCTGATCTGAAGGCGCTGTCACACGAGGAAATTTTTCTGCAACTCGAAACGCAACGGTGTTGCGAAACAAGTTGCGGACGAAATTGCGTGTGTAACATCACCTCTTGGCATCATGTCTTGCAACCAAAACATTCAGTTGCGCCTTACAGGAAAGGTACACTGGGCTCCTAGTTTTCGCAACGTTGCGAGATAAATTGCAGCGTGTAACATGTATCCTGCAACTTGCCTCGCAATGCTCTCGTCAACTTTTGCGTTGCAAGTTGCAGGAAAAATTGCTTCGTGTAACAGCATCTTTTACTTTAGTCCTTGTGTAAGTATATACAGCGTTCTTTAATGCTACAGAAAATTGCTCCCACGTAGTTTTGTGTTATGCTTAGTTCGATTTACATAATTGTACACCCGTTGGCCCCCAGTAAGGATCAAAAAGGTGGTATAGTTCTCAGTGCAGAAATATCAGATTGCCATGAGGCGGGTAGACTTCGAGCAGTCCCATCTTCTGCTCTTCTGCTTTGTTGTTCGCATTACAGAAATACCTGTATCATACCAAGATAAGCGAACCGCTTGCCCCCCCCCCCGGCCCCCGGCCCCCGGCCAATGCAGGAATGACTTTGTCAAAATTGTATTGACGTGCTATGTTTTTTCATGAGTTAAGGGCAGATTTTTGTAAAATTCTGGTACTAAAAAGGTTAATTTGTGATGATGTTTCTTATTTAATTTATTTATTTGTATCAAAGAAATATCACAACGAGTTTAACAAACCGCTTGCCTCCAGGCCTTTCTTTGTAACAACTGAATTTCCGCGAGTTTAGTCCAGATTTATACAAAATTTCGATTCGATAAAGCTAACTGTGAAGACATTTTCGTCTTTTAAGGCAACGTATTGACAATTGAAACTTTGCGTGACATTGATAATAGGTCTAATCCAACAGAACCACCCCCCCCCTCAAAAAAAGAAAGATAAACGACAGAGCGGAACATTTTTTTAGCTATTTATTGAGAACTCACAATATTTACAGCTCACAATTTTCAAAACTAGTAATTACACTAACAAACAGCAACAGAAACAAAAAACTCACAAAAAGCTTACAAATTGATACTAAAATACTAACGTCACAATGTTTTCATTATTAATGTAGATACATATTATTTAAGAAAAGAAAAAGGAAAAAAAAGCTGAAGACCTGTCAGCCGTAACGCGTGTTGTCCCTTCACAACATGCCACAATTTTCAATACGATACTGTTCTAATAGCTTAGATACGAATTTTACTAAATCAGGTTGCTTCGTCAATTTCTTAGAGGTATATAGATATTTCTTTTGCAATGAAATTAATAGCCGTAATCTGCTTTTATGGGGATTCGATAATAGTGAAAAAAGAGGAGCCTTCAAAAGAGTTGGATAGAATTTGTCTGTTGGAAAGTTGTAACTTTGTGTTGTGAAAATCATTAAACCACCGCATGGTGTGAGTAAAAAGGTTAGCCGATTCATTACAGTGTATAAAAGTATGTTCTATTGAATCCAAATTTGGACATAAGAAGCATGTGTCGTCATTGTTCAGATTATATTTCTTCAATTCTTTCTTAGACGGAATTATCCTGTGCAGGACTTTAAAAGAAAATTGCCTAAGTTTGTTATCCTTAGACGATTTATGTATTTCAACGAAACACTTATTCCAATCAGTAAGTTCCAGGAAACATCTCTTCCAAGACTTAAATGCAGTTGGTTCTACAGCAAGTGTTTCAATAAACAGCTTATAATAGTTTTTGCAACGTAATTTCGGAAGTACTAATGTTCTATCCTCCAGCTGATGGTATTCCAACGATGTACTAAACAAATCTGGTGTTGGAGAGTCAAAAGCTTTTCTCTTCACAACTAAAGGAATCGCCGCTAGTAGTTGAAAATAATGCAAAAGGTTGACTTTAAGGTCATACTTCTCTTGAAATTCATCGAGTGACAGAAACCTTCCATTGGAATTTAATAGATCACTTACAAAGTAGATGCCCCGTTCAAACCAACGCTTCCAGAAAACACTGTTTTTCTCTACAGTTATTTTCTTGTTATTCCAAAGAATGAGGTTGCTGTTATTGTCTTTCGAATTGTTATTTAGTTCTTGAAAGTAGTCTAGTAATTCGCGATAAAATAAAGGTAAGTTTTTGTCAAGATTAGCGGTATTATAGTTACATTTTAGAAGAAAAAGCAGGCCCCCATATTTTTCAAAATAGAAGTTCGGTATGGCCTTCCAGTTGTCGTTTGAATTGCTTAGCAATCTACCAATCCAAGCTAATCGGAGGGATTTCACCATAACTCTAAAGTTTACAAAATTAAGGCCACCTTCTGACAGGGGCTGAAACGCAACATTTCTTTTAATTTTATCCTTTTTGTTTTTCCACAAAAAGGAAAAGAGATGGCTTTGAACTGTGTTTATTGCCGTGTCAGGCACGCTAATCATTGACGCAGTATAGATTAATTGAGAGGCACCCAACGTTTTGGCTAGAAGAGATTTTCCATAAAGTGTTAGGTCACGTGTCTGCCACAGATTCAATTTTGTCTTCATGTTACAAATTCTGACAAAAAAAAAAGCATCATTGTTTTTATCTACATCTTACGACAAATATGCTCCAAGTATTTTAATTGGGACTTTGGTGCTGCGAAATTCCAAGATTTTAGTATTTTTCGTTTTAGAGGAGCCAATCCACATTGCTTTCGTTTTTTTCTTGTTCAGTTTTAATCCAGATATGCTTCCAAATTGCTCAACAATTTGCAAGGGACATCTGAGAGATTCTGTGTCACTTGACGTGAGAGTAGTGTCATCGACAAATTGTGAAATTTTTGCCTCCTGATGGTTGGGGAGACTTACACCCCTTCAGTTTGGTTCCCGCCGAATTTTCGAGGCCAACAATTCGACAGGAGTGGGCTCAACGGACAACCCCGACGAACTCCCCTTGGAACTTGGAAGTAATTCGTCACATAACCGGCGTTCATCACTGCTGTCTCAACGTTATTATAAAGAATAGAGAACCATTTTCTGATAAATGGCCCAAAATTAAACAATTCTAAACTATTCATGATAAATTTCCACTCTACAGAATCGAATGCCTTTTCAAAGTCAATAAAGAAAAGGATTCCAGAGATCTTTTTGACATCTGTATATTCCATCAGATCACTTAGAAGTCGTATGTTCTCACCAATGTATCTATCTTTGACAAATCCTGTTTGGTCAGAATGAATTAGTTTTGGCAAAAAAGGTTCTATTCGTTTGGCAATAGTCTTCGCAAGAATCTTATAATCAACATTTAGCAGCGTAATAGGACGCCAGCCAGATAGTTCCGACCGGTCATTATCCGCTTTAGAAATTAAGGATTTTACTCCTCTTCTCTGGGAAACTGAAAGGCTTCCTTTCTGAAAAGCATCGTTGTAAAAGTTAATTAAGTAGATCTTTTTGCAAAAGATCGAAAAATGTTTCATAAAACTCTTTGTTAAACCCGTCTTCCCCTGGCGTTTTATTTTTCTCAAACGAATGTAAAACATTTTTAATTTCTCCAAGTGACAAGTCATGTTCAAGAAGCTCTTGGTTCTCGTTTGTCAGCTTTGATAATTCCAAATTCTCGGTGAAGTTAATTAAGCTTTTTTCCTGCTCAGATAGCGGACTACTTGCGAGCTTTGTCGTGTATATTTCACTAAAAAAGTTTCTATTCGCTTATTTACCTTTGCCCGATCAGACGTTATCTCACCGTTGTCTAGTTTAACTTGAGAGAGGGTTTTCCTCGTATAATTTCTTTTTTCTAAGTTTAAAAAATATTTTGTTGGCTTTTTACCTTGTTTAATCTACTAAGTTTTAGATCCAAAGATGGCCTCGTTTCCTCTTAAATAGTACAGTTTTTTAGTTCTGTTTTGGCCGACTCGTATTTATCCAAGATCTGTGAATCCAGATCCATATTGGCACTATTACATATTTTAAAATCAAGTTCTTCTAGTTCATTTTGGATAGCAACTTCACGCTTTCTTGATGAGTTCCCACAAAAGTTGCTGGTTTTCCACATCTTTATACTTTTCTAGTATTTGGGGATAAAGGAACCTCATAAGGTCTACATAGTTCTTGTCGTCTAATAGTGTATTGTTGAATTTCCATGTGCCTGGTCCCCTTTTAAGGTCTTTTTTTAACTCTATGCCCAGGAATATTGATTTGTGATCCGGTGCTACCGAACAGCGAATCTCTGCTCTCTAAACATTTACCGACACTGCGCGGGATACAAGAAAAAAATCAATTCTAGATTTTATCTAAGTTTTTTGTTTCATAGGTGAATGTTTTAGTATTTGCGTTAAGTTCCCGGTATATATCGAGTAGATCAAGTTCTTCCATGAGACC
>Ga0126336_10002095_pt1 | contig 11127 bp, 1 predicted proteins | sample SidCmetagenome_FD_92530 | JGI IMG/M metagenome (GOLD analysis project Ga0126336, IMG submission 92530) | Coral microbial communities from El Islote,Puerto Morelos, Mexico - Siderastrea C C metagenome | ecosystem: Host-associated > Invertebrates > Cnidaria > Coral | place: El Islote,Puerto...
ACACCACCACCCAGAATATCACACCCGAGCACCCCCCCCCCGGGCTTTTTTGTTCCAGGGTATGGGTGGGGGTTTTTTTGTGGGGGGGGGGGGGGGGGGGGCGGAGCCTGCACAGTTAAGCCTGAAGGCTCTATAGTCGAAAATGCCTTAGGCCTAAACGCGGTCAAACGTTCCATTTTAACGCAATTTCCGTTCGTACAAAGTACTGAATGCCTGAAGCTGTTCGAAAACACTACAAGAAATAGTTACACGACGAGATTGAAGACGACAAAAAGTGGTCTGTACACACAGTTGATACCTTTTGTACGGATACTCAATGGCATTTATCTGAACTTTGTTTACAGTCCCGAATAATATTTTATTGGCGGTAACTGCGCGTGCGGCACACGTTCGACCGCTGTGTAACAGGCAAGCTAAACCCTTGAGCAAAACGAATTATGTGCGACATACCTTGCAAGATGTTTTGGTGTGTAGTAATACAAGTTGTGCTGTATTTTGATGAGCTCACAGGGCAAGTAAAGATACAAACAACGGCTGTGATACTAGGCATCAAAACATATAATATTAGGCCACTTTTTCTTCTGTGTTGTGTAAAAATGAAAATTGTGATAAAAAGTTTAACGGGATCTTTCCGTTGTGGTTATTCACAACAAAGAATTTATTTACTCCAGCGTAGATGGATAAAGATATTCACTTCTATTCTAATGAACATTAGAAAAGATGAAACAGAGTGAATGTTAAAAAGAGTAACTTAATCAGGATCCAACCCAGCTAAGCGCGTCTCGGCACTAGATTGGACCGCTACCAGTTAGAAAAACCAACATAGGATTACGATCCTGCAAACTTGGCCTCCACGGCAACTCTCTCGTCCACCAAATCCAACAATACTTCCAAGAGCGGCACGGCGAACGCTCCTTGACGCTTCAACGCAGATTCCACTTCCGCCATCCACGCCTTCTCTTGTTCAGTCCTCAATCTCACTTCCTCCTCCCTCTGACCAACGCTTTCTTCCATAATATCTTCAAGATCCACAGACGATATATTGAGTATCGAGCATGCTTTGCTTTGAGCTTCCTTCACTGCTGTCCTTGATGTTTCTTTCCACTGTTTCTCGTGCATTTCCTCCAGCTTCCGCCGCACCGTTCGTGTGCGCATGAGAAGTTCTTCTACTAACGTTCTAACGAACGCTTGAAACTCTTCTATTCGTTCTAGGGCCTTGTCAAGTTTGCGCTGAAGCGATGCTATCGTTGCTTCGCTCTGATTAGCCAATCCTTGAAGCTGTTTTGTCGCCGCTGCCTCCATCTCATTGACAACTAATTTAGCTTGGTTCCGTAGAGTCTGGGACCTGCAAACAGACAATCACACTTGTTGCGCAAATCGATGGAGGGATTACGTTACGGTGTCTGGTCATAACTGCACTTAAACTATGATAAGTACCTTAGCTCTCACACTATATGCTCCGGGCACACCAAGGGGAAGATAACATGCGAACTTTCGAAAGGATAGCAAACTGTATAAGTTTTTTTTAGCGATTTTGCATGACGCATTAGCCGTGGTTACACGAGACAAGGATAGCGTTTCCCTGAAGAAAGTGGAATTTTCCCATGTAAAGGATTCCACCTCAGGAAACTCTACCCAGGTAAGTTTTTATGGTGAATTGATCGAGAACAATAGAATATGCTCCAAGCAAAACCCTATGTGGATGGAAGGGTCGCTCGGTTTTCCCAAAGTAAACCTACCAATGAGAAACCGCGTTTGACGGACACCGTACGTACAGCGGTCAGCTAGTTAACCTAATTTGAATGTGGTGTCCTTGTGCAAAGGATTGAAGATGGTTTCTTCTCGAACAATGCGGCGAGTACTAAATTTTAACGAAACGTACATGAGGTTTACAGAACGGTTTTTTTTTGTGATTGGAAAATTGTTACTTATCAGGAATGTTACTGACAAAGGATTTGATAGCGTAGCCGGTTCACAAAGAAAAAATAACGTATGAGAGAACTAAGCGTCCCCGCAAGATTAAACAATGACGGAGCAATACACAAGGTACATGTAACCTTTATGACCAGCTAAATAAAAACCCCAGCCCTTTTACCAAGGGAAAATTATTCTGGGGAAATCATGTTTACCTACTGTGGTGTACTCACAGCTATCGTGTCTTGATCGAAAACTAGACCATTAATGTAAATGCGACTTTTGATTTTCAAAATGTTACTAAAATAGCTGACATTGTCCTTTTAAAGCATGGCTAAACCAAGGACAGATGAGAACCTTACTCTTCGTTAACCATTTTAAGCCCTAACAGTGACGAAAATGAAATTTCTCTTCATATTATTACTACTTGTTCAAACATTCAAGTGTTGAGAATAAAGGAAATGATCGCCAAGGATAAGATGTCTTGATATTTAGACAAATTCTCCTTACCAGTTCCAGAAGAAATGTATGGAGAACAGTAAGGAGAATATGCATTTTATATCAGGGCTTGAAGGGATAAAGGGAGTACTTCATGGTGATCTCTTTGTTTTTGGGTCAAATTGTACTAAAATTACAACTGCGCACTTTTTCTCGTACATGACCGCTCCTAGGAAACACACAGAGCAAGATATCGAGTGATTTTCTCAAACAGACAACAAATCAAAATACGTTATAGTGATTATTTTCAAGATACGAGGGAAAAAACTTGGAATAATTGGTCCAATTTCTTGACTTGTAGTCCTTCTCCATCAGTCCTGGCCAACCGCAGCAAACGACACTTATTTAAGGTTTCAGAATGCCAGTTGTGTAGGGGATAATTTAATTTTAAACAAAACTGAACCATTATGCATGGATATCTTTTGATTTCAATATGTCTTCAAGATTTTTCAAAGTAACACTTGAAAATAGATGACATAGCCCATTTAGAGACATTCAATATCTTTACACCATGTTACCCCTTCATGGTGTATTTTCACCCCCTTGGTGATCCCAACTATCAAAATCCTTTACGAAGGTGACTTGAGACAACGCGACGTCTTCAGAAACAGCAGAAAAGCGCAACACTTCTACTCTTAGTCTCTACATACCTGGTGAGTTGCTGAGTCTTCTTCTTCAGCTCCCCTTGGCAGCTAATCAGCTGTTGATAATATTTCTGTTTTTCTCTTGTTTCACCATCCAGTCGGTGTTCCAAGGTCTCAATTCTAACTTTACTAGCCTTATCTCTTTCTTTCAGCTGCGAAAACCTAAGATTAGGATGAAGCGAGATAAACTGAGATACGATGATATGAGATTAAAAAACAAGACTGGCGAGACGATGGGAGACCAGAAAAAGAGAAGAAAGTGAGAACAGAAAAAGAGAAAAGGGTTATGAAAAGATGGGATGAGAAAAGGAGAAGGCAAATGAAATGAGAAGAGACGAAATTGAGTTAGCCGAGATAAGACCTCTTTTTATACGTCGAAACTCTATTACCCTAGAGTAACCACTCTAAAGTGAGAATTACGAAACAAAATAATAACCTCTCTTCCAAATTCTTGGCCGCATCTACGTCTTTCTTGGCCTTTTCCTCCACTTCTTTTATCTTAGATTTCATTTCGTCCAACAGCGTTTTCTTCTGTGTGACGGCGTGTTCAACCCTTGCATTTTTCCCTTGCAACTCCTTAACCTTCGCTCTCAGCTGCTCATTTTCGCCTCCTAACGTTCTAACAGCGCTTGCTAGCCGAATGCACTCCGTAGTTGCCAGTCGAAGTTCTTCTTCTAAACGCTTCCACTCTGCAATTGACAAAGCATTTGGTCTAGCATCTTCTTCTTTTCGCTCTTTTAACTCCGCTACCAAACGATCGTTCTTCCGCTCGCTCATCTTCAAGCTATCCGTCAAATGTTGCACGGAATTCCTGCTAAGTTGTAATTTAGACAACAAGCCATTGTACTCAGCCTGCAAGTTTTCGTAGTCGCTTTTCTGCAGATTCAATGCTTTCACCGCTTTATCTTTAGACTGGCGTAACGCGGAAACTTCTTGCGTTAGACTTAAAATCCGCTGCTTCATACTTGCCCACTCGTTTCGTCGCGGGGTCTTCTTCACCACCCTTCTAACCTGAGGAGTTTCGGGTCGGCGTTCAGCTCCCTTACTTTTCTTCGCACCGTGTTTGACTTCAAAAGCTTCTTCTTCGTCCACAGATGAGACATCCTCGGCGTCTAAGTTCACATTAATGCTGGAATCAACAAAGCGAGGGAAGTCATCTGTCTGTGTGCCTTGCGTGACACCAACACCATGTGTGACACCAGCACCTTGAGTGATGTGTGACTCTCCCACTTCTTTTGGAGGGCTAGATAAAATCCTTTCTGCAATGCGCCTCACTTGTTCATCATAGCTACTCAAAGATTCAACCTGTTGCTTTGCAAGTTCTTCGTCTGCTTGATTAGTTCTGCTTTGAGTTTTACTTTGAGTAGCCGCTTCTCTTTGGTTAACATTTTCTTGCTCAAGCGTGGTTCTGTTAAACTCTTTGTTTACCTGGTCATCGTAAAGCCTTTTAAGATTCTCAAACTCATCCGCTAGGCCCTTGAATTCCTCAGTGAGTGTTTTGTTTTGTCCTTGTAATGCTTTAATCTCGTGCCTTAGGAGCTGGTTTGCTTCTTCAAGATCGCTAGTCATCGACTGCCCTTGGAGAGCCTTTTCCTGCCAACTTTGCAACTGGTCTTCGAGTTTCTCAACTTCAAGACGGAGAGCATCAAAAGCTTCTTCCCTCTCTGCCATCTTACTAAGAAGTGTGGAGTTCTCTTCTTTTTCTTCGCTAACTTGAACTCGTAGTTCTTGAATGTTTGCGAGATTATTAGCGTGCTGGACTCGAAGCACATCAACCTCTTCCAGAACATCATGCCTCTCTTTCGCCAGAGCCTCGTACTCGTGTTTAAAGTGAGCCAACTCTTTCCACATTTGATCACTATTCAAGTGCCGAAGTTCTCGTTCTTCCGGTCTTTCCGGAAGTGGATTTTCACTTCCGGTTCCCATAGCGGTTGAAGCCTCGTAAGTCTTTATCTGTTCCAGAACAAGTTGATAGTTCTCCTTGAGCATTCTGTAGCGCTGTTGCCGTTGCAAATGTGCGCGTCTGGTTTCTACAAGTTCCGCCTCTTTGAGCTCCAAAAGTTTCTTCAGTTCATCAACCATGTTACGGCTTTCACTTAACTTGTTTTCGAGCTCGCTTAGAGCGGTGATTTTCTCCAGCCTTCTTTCCATCGATTCCTGATTTGCAACGGCGACTTTTGATCCCCCGTCTTCAGTACTTTCATACGAGCCGTCTATGAGTTCTCCAGTTTGCCGTTGCTCCAATCGCTCCGATTCTTGGTTCCTACGAGATTGGACACCCTGTGCCCCTTTTGTCCTTAATTCGTTTTTAGGTTGCCTGTGATCACTCTTTCCGGATTCATCAATTCTTCCCTCACGTCTCGAAACTTCCCCAGATCGAATACCATCTCTCACAGCTTCCTTTAATTCTTCAATAATCATCTCTTTGACACTAAGGTTATCTTTAAGCTTGGCTGAACTTTCTTTGAGTCCCTCAATTTCACGCAGCAATTTAGTCTCTTTTTGTTGATAACCAGAACACCGCGCTTGAAGATCAGCCAAAGATTTCTGCAGAGAAGCGAGTTCTTTACGATATTCTTGCTCACGATCTACAGCAGCAGTACGATTGTTATTCTGAAGTTCTTCTAGTTGTTGAATAACTCTCGCTTGCTCTGAAATCTGGGCTGCAGCTTGCTTGTAACTCTCTCGTGTTTGTCCAAGTTCGCTATTCACTGCTATCAAATTACTTTCTAGCTCCGCGATTTTCTCAGTCTGTTCTTGCAATGATTCTAATTGCTCTTTCACCAGGTTTTCCTTATCCCTTAACTTTAATTCAGCCTCATCAAAATTCTTTGCAACTTCTGTGCTTTTCAGTGTCAGCTCACTTACTTCATTTTCTAAGGATTTTATTTTCTCCTCTAGTGCTGCATTCGCTTTAATTGCCGAAGCCATGTTTAACTTTTCTTCACTGAAATCACTAACCTGTTTCTCCAAATCTACAATTCGAATTTTGAGCTGATTTTTCTCCTCTGTAATCTGATCCAAGTTTTCCTTAACAGTCTGATCATCTACCTCCTTTTGTGCCTGATGAGCTTTCAGAAGACTGGATAAATAATTATTTTCATCTTGCAATTCTTTCTCTCTTGCCGAAAACTCGTGTTGTGTGGCGTCCAACTTTTGCTTAAGTTCTTCATTCTCGATGAGCAAGTCATGATACCTTGCTTTGCTGTAGTGAGACTCATCTTCCGCAGATAATATCCTCTCTTTTAATTGCTTGATCTTTTCATCTTTCATCTGCAAGATTTCCAAAATCTTTCTGTCTTTCTGTTCACTTTTTTCTTTCTCTCGAGCGATCACCATACTAATGACGGATGTGACTTCAGGTTGCGAAGATTGCAATCTCCGCCACAGATTCCACACGAAATCCTTATCAGCTTTACACTGGGCTAGCTCTTCTAGGATGGAACGATTTTCGGCCATTAAATCTTCCAAAACTTTCTGATCTTTAAGCTTATCTCCTTCCATTGCGAGGCCGACGTTTGTTCAGTCATCGATCGAACATCGTAGATTCATTTCTCGATTCCAGGCGACTGATCCAATTCTTTCTCCCCCTACTAAGCGTAGAGATACCATCTTTGTTTTTAAATCATTTCAAGGGATTAAGTTGATCTTAGAATGCTGAAAAACTACGCAATATCCCAAAAGTTACCGAACGATTCTTTAACCGCCTCTGCCGCCATTTTTGTTTTGAGTTTCACTCTCTCTCGGTCGCAAGGGGACTTGGAGAACTGGGTCCAGACTAGTTCCCAGAGTCCCGGGTGAGAGCTCGGGCCAGAGGCTGGAGTCTTTGAATGGGGTCTTCCGATGTTTACTGAGAGGAGATTACCCCCAAAATATGCTTCTTGGAAACTTCTTGGTCAGGACTTTCGTTAAAATATTGAAACGCCCTAAATTTGTTATCAGCTGGTTTTCCAATCAGAAACAGTTACTCGAAAGAGAAGGAGAGAAGAGGGAGAGAGGGTGAAGGGGGTTAAAACATCCCTGTCTGCCACTTTCTGAATTTCTATAACTGGTTTCTCTGTTCAAAGTCTTCCCAACTACTATTGACGGTGGATGTTCTCAAATGGTTTGTGGTTTTTTTTTGTCCTTTTTTCTCTTTTTGTTTTCCCTTCCATCTTCTCTTATTTTTTTCCTTTTCTTGTCTTGAGTCAACCGTGCGCTGAAATGCAATAAACAAGCGTGTTGTTCAAGGGGAGGACAATTTTGACCCCCCCAAAAAATTCTTTGTGACAAAGGGATGCCGCACATATCTTTGCGATGATTCTGGCGGAAATTATGTCACGTGCAGAGCGGGCCAATCATGTGTATTTGTTTCCGGTGAAGTTGCTCGTCCAAGTCGCCTGTGCCAATTGTCACTCAACTAAATTATAATCTGTCAAAAAGTACAAAATTTTCCCGAGATTGACCTGGGACTTGAGGTGGATTGACACATATTTGTCGTATTTGTACGTGCGAATTGGTCTGTGAATAGAAAACAAAATAACAAAATAGGCGTTTCGCACGATTACATGTTCGCGTACCTTGAACATAACACTCCCTTCGCATGATGAACCATGTTGTGAGAGGTTACGTAACTCATGCATGATAAATACATTTGTTTGTGTGAGTTGGAGGGGAACGGCAATGCGAAACAGTATTTGGGCTTGAATTTCGCAATTTTTGTTAATATTGGCACATTATTTTGTTGGTTAGTAATGTTGTTGCCGGTATTTTTTGGTTTAAGATATGAGATAAAGTATTGACTCACTTTTTTTTGGTTGGACATTCACTGAACATTGTTTCTTTGTTTGTTTAGTTACGAATTAGATGGCACACTTAATTTACGATTTACACATTTATCTATATTTTTAATCATGACCCATTGCAACTAAAGCTTTAACCTCTGCTTTAACATGTCTTTGCAGTGCAAACCACGTGAAATGACGAAATCCATGTTATGTACGTCATCGCACAAAACAAGGAGAGGCATTTATAGTCCATAATTAATTAATTTATTTATTTATTCATTTTTTTTGGCTTTCTACTGCTTATTTTTGTTATTTTTCTCTTCTTTTCTTCAATTGCAAGTTTTTCCAACTTTCACGTTTGCAGAACAGGAAATGGCGTATATGAATCATACTGAACTGTTATGAAAACATTTCGTTGGCACTCTAAATATTATGCCACTTTGTTTTGCCTTTAGTTTTGCAACTTTTCGCCCCATTGAAATCAAATGGATTTCCATCTAATTACAGGTATTTACGCACTTATAGTTTGCATCTCACGTGTCTTAAAAACGTGAAAATTCCTCTGGGTGCCCTCCCCCATTTTCTCTTTAAAAACGAGACACTGGTTAAAGCAATCTTCCAAGGTCTTCTTATGTTTTGTTTTCTCATTTAATCAGTTTGTTTTCGTTAATGTTTTTCTTCTAGTGTAAATTTGTGTAAACAGAATTTATGAAAACGAAAATTGAGCGAAACCGCTTTCTACTAACGCCCTCTCCCAGAGAAGAAATTTGGCACCTAGCACCTGCGCTGTTAAAGCTATGAGTTGCTAACGAGCATTTCAGTTTAATAGGAAATTTCGGGCTACTGATTTGGAATATATAATCCGATCGAAAACTCTGCGGAAAAGAAACAAAATGGGCGATCCTTCGTCACCAGATGGTCAATCAGAAAAGCAGAATTGCCAATGCTTGAAAAAAATCAGCAATTTTATCACTGGCTCGATGGAAAAAGGCTTTTACAGGTTTGTAAGCTCATAAAAAATTTGACAGTCCGAAGGTTTGTGACTGTCAAGGAAGCAACGAAACACAAAACAACTGAAGACGAATCTTAATTGTAGTGGACCAATTCGATTTTTTAACTGTCGTTACGTGGTTCACCACAGAAGGTTTATAAAAGCATACATCGATGGGTGTAATTCTTTCGCAGAGATTTTTTAATGTTTTCTTATTACGTAATCATCACGGGTTAGCTGAGCTTTTATATCCTTCTCTTTTGGTGAAATAAAAACACAGAGAAACAATTTTTATAAAGCCTCATACTAAAGAACATGTTGGCATTCAGTCATAGAAAATCTCGAGGATCGATTGCATGGTTTTGGGTGAACAAATAAGCTTACTAGTAAATGAGGTCAATGAGAGCTAAAAGATGCTTCAAACACCTGGTCAATATTGCAGAGACAGTCCTACATATCTGTTTACATGAGGTGTAAAACTTATCAACACTTTAAATGGTAGTTTGGATATCGAATATCGGGTAGCTAAATATTAACCATCCACTCTTGAACCCGCAAAACTTGACGGAAGCTTTCGAACCAAATACTGCGGCCCGAAGTTACGTGTCAATTTCGATCTATTTATTTGACCATTTATTACGCTCGCTTTGCCTACATACAAATGATGATATTTTGCTGTTGATAAATCTAAGATCGCAGCTTTGTACAATTTCGTTTGTAAACATTCAAAATGGTGGTTGAATGTCGACGCTAATATTTCGTGATTTCAAGCGTTCCCAACTTGCAATATGGCGGCCAATTTTGAGCGAGGTACAATCATTTCGCATACCGCCAGCCGTTTACTTCTTTCATATCCTGTTGTGCAAGGTAGGGGAAACATCAATTCAAATTGTCACTTTTGAGGTACTGGTCGTAAAGTGTGAATAAGAATCAATTTAAGTGTCAATATTAAAAACGTTTGTCACAAGCTAATAAATTCTCTTTTTTTTAAAATTAAAACTAATTGGGTACCCTAGTTGTTTAGAGTGTCATTGAGTAGTATTTAATCTTTCACAGAGTCTTTGATTACTGTTGTTTAGGTTGGAGAATTGTAGTTACCATTAAAATTAAGTTGAATTTACATAATGTGACCAACATTTCAGCCTAAGATCACCTGTGCATTTTAAAATCCTTGTAATCTTACACGTAATAAAAATTTTAATCATAACTATGACAAAATTCTCAAGTCTGATTGGCTATCACCAGCCATGTTTTGAGCATTAATGGGGCAGTGTAATTGGACAGTGTACACATCATGCCTAAGTATTAAAATTAATAATGGACAGTACACGTCAGTACGCAGTACGCGTCAGTACGCGCTCTAATGGAACAGTTATACTTGAATAATTAAAACTGTTGTCTATTCCTCTACAGTAGGTTTTCTCCTTATTCTTTTTTGAATAAATTTTTTTAGAGATATGATGAATTGGCAACAGGACTTTGTGTCATCCAAATCGATCTATAATCATACTTGTGATTAAACAAATTGGACTCCTGTTACATGGTCATCTGATTTTGTTAATCACTCGTATGATTACAGACCAAATTGGACTCCACTTAATCCTATTACTTTTATTAATGATTAGGTGTCCCCGATTAGTAAACAACAATTTTGTAGCCAGCTAGAAGACGTGACACGTTAATAAAGTTGTTCGGTTCAGTTCAGTTCAAAATAATGGCACTCAGCTCAACGTCAACTTCAACATTTGTTGCTCAACAAATTTGAACAAATTATGCTGTCTTGTTGGCACCAGTATAAATAATATATAATTTAATTGCTAAATGTTTCCTTTTGCAGTTTAACACACTGAGTGTTGTTGCTGGTTCAGCTTTTCCATGCAATGTTTAACATGTTGAATTTTTGACATTACGTGATTTAAAACTGCTTAAAAACATTGAACAGCTGTCGTGGCAATTTTTGTAGTTAAACGCATGTTGAACTGAAAGTTTCGCTGGTTTTATATTTAAAAATGGTTATAAGATGGTGTGATAAACATATATTGATTTAACAGTAAAAAGATCCTAAATGATATTAAAGGAGCCACGTCACGGATAACGCAACTTGAAAAAACTGGCAAGTTTTTTCAAGTTTGTCATTCGTAATCCGTCTTAATCTCCCTCAGTCGTAACCATCCTTGTTTAGTTTTGGTTATAATTATTACTTCTTTGGTGTTTTTCTAACTTAGGAAACTATTATTTTGAGGTTTCCGTTAATGAGAAAATAATTTTGTCAGATCAGAAAAATGAATGAAAACGCCGTGACATAGTTCCTTTA
>Ga0126336_10002096_pt1 | contig 11126 bp, 6 predicted proteins | sample SidCmetagenome_FD_92530 | JGI IMG/M metagenome (GOLD analysis project Ga0126336, IMG submission 92530) | Coral microbial communities from El Islote,Puerto Morelos, Mexico - Siderastrea C C metagenome | ecosystem: Host-associated > Invertebrates > Cnidaria > Coral | place: El Islote,Puerto...
GGGAAATGCTCTAATGTACAGAGCCACCTTAACTTTCAACTGCCAGATGTCAACTGGCAATTTCCATATTGCCCATTCCAATGGCTATCAGGGCACGTTATCTGCTTTTGAATTGATGGAAGCCTGTTCTTGCAGTGAGCTAAAACATATTTTTTGCCATAGTCACGTGAATAATGACGTCATCACCCTAACGTTAATATGAGGGATAACTTTCACGAAGTTGTAAATAACATATGGTACGGCATTCTCTTCGACCACAAATTAACTAAGTTATTTTGCATTGAAATTTTTCTGGTGCAAAGCATTCTGGGAAGGTTCTTATTATAATTATAATATTGTTTTTAATTATTATTCAAGTGGTACCTGACAGCAATATTATGTTTTAGTTATTTAGTAGTAAATACACCTCTCATCAAATTAGAACCTGCATACCTGCCAATATAAAATCAGAAATCTCCTTGGATTATTGGCTGTTCGCTTGAATGAACTTGAAACGGTGCTCATTTACAACAACAAAATAACTTATTCTGAAGTAAATGGGTTATCTTCATCGCGTTCGGATGTTCAGTTAACAAATAATATGAACTACCACTAGCAGTCTGGTCAAAAATTTATACCATCAAGATTGAAAAGAAACAAACACCAAACATGCTTTAAATTATGGCATAAGTTTTGCGGATGCGAAGTAAGCTTGTATAAAGTTAGGCGCTTTGAGGAACGCACAAAACTTTCTTCGGAAGCTTTTCGGATAAAATAGCCTTAAGCCGACAACTGCTTCGTTTAAAAGATTATTACTATTGAAAACTTCTAGGGCAAAAAATCGACAATCAAAATTGAAAGCAATTATTCGCCGTAATCTCATTGAAGTGATGCTTGTGCAGTTGCCTTGCGACTGTGCTTTGACCTACTGTTATGAATAAACTAACACAAAGTAATAAACAGAGAAATCAAATTTGAATAAGTTTATTAGAAAACCAGTAAGTTTATACTAAATGCAATTCGCGTTAATTCGCGCTACACCTCCAGCATCGTGGGTCTGTCCACGCGAGTGAAATTGGCTGTGCATGGCAAAATATTCAAGACTACATCTGTCACAAATCTGAGCGCGTTTTCTAATAATTTTTTAAAGTCAAAAGTAAATGACACATTTCTAATGACAAAAATTAAATTTCAATTTCAAAATGTAATTTCTTTGACCGTAATACTCAAAATCATGCACCTTAAACCTTTTAAAAACTTCACTTACTCGGTTGTGTTTCAGAACAGGGCAAGCTCTCCGTCGTGAAGAAAACAAAGCGATGAAGTCCTTTGAAGGCAGCTTTCGTAACTTGAACTTTTCGCCTTTTACCAGTATTCTTTTGAACTTCCTCTTTCCATTTACAGATATTAGATGTTTTTTTCTGAAGTTTAAAACTACAGTACTGTCGAACAATCGTTTTGCTAAATAAAATTAAGCTTTTTAAAGAAACCCTTTTTTTCAAAAGCGACAATGGTCATGCGATTTCCCGCCAAGAAAAACGCCGGTTGCCCAAAAGCACCGCGCGATTTCCCGCCAAGAAAAGATGGCAGTAGCCACCCCCCTCGGGTTGTCTTGGGACTCCCCTCCCCCTCCCCCAGAGTCTGTAGGGGCGGGCGTATGCTGACGTCACAACCAAAATTTCTCGGATCGATAGGTTACCAAATTTGCTTAGGAATGGAGCTCCGCTTGCTCCGCTATTAAAATCAATCTCTTTAAGTACCCATCAGTCATCAATTGCAATCAACCACTCAACCACTTAGTTGATAAATCAGTCAATTAAAAATCAATCAATCAATTAACCAATCTGTGACTAACAGTGTTGCCAATGTGAATAACAAATGGTCCAGTGATCACTGGTGACTTTATTTGATGCACAGATTGACTCACTCTGTTACTACCCCTAACAGTGATGGTAGTAAATCTTGTGGTTTAATTTGTTTTTGGTTTGATCATTAGCCTTACACTGTATCTAATGTCACCAATGAGCAATGTTACTGATTGTCATAATCTGGTAGCAAAGAAAAACAAAAAGAAAAGCCTCTTCATAAATCATTTCAGAATAGTCAGAAGTTTACCTATCAGGTAATGAACTGACAAGAGGGGATCAGACTGTGGTGAATCAATCATTTGAAATAATTTTCCCATCGCCAGAAATCGCGGACATTTCGAGCCCGCTAACAACTGTCAGCGGTATCTTGTATTAACACAAAGAAACAAAAGAATCCCGGGGTAGCGGATTCAAATCCGACCGGGGCTCAATTTTTTTTTGTCTTTTTTGTTTTTCTTTTCCCAAGATATTTTTTTCTGAAGGTGAGTAGATCGGAAAAAAAGAGGGTTCGGGGATGTCAGACATTTTGGAAATGTAGCTAGCTCCCACTCGCATTACAAAAATATGGCGTATTAAATCCATGCCAAATGCTCGTCGATTTGAGGAACAACCCTTCAAGTGGTCTCTCTCTCTCATTTTGACCCAAGTTTCTGGCAATGCCTGGCAAGTGAATTCAATCAAATAAGGCTGAATCCTCATTCCTGGGAAGTTAGTTGTTTGTGTGTGGGTAAGGGGGGGGGGGGAATAGGGTTACTCCCAAATAAATGTTACTGGTGCATGGATGTGTTACTGAGGAAACATAAAGCGTATGTGGATACAGTCAAACTATTCACCAAACATCAAAATACTTCGCAGAAAAAGACAAAAATATAAAACCTTATTTCAAAACTGCTCTTCAAGTTTTTTATTTCAATTGACAATGTCTGCCTGGGAACATACATGTAGCTAAGAGTACAAATTTATTAACTAAAGCCTTACAATAAACTGCCATATTTTTCTGACATCATGTTGATGGAATAAAAACCTGTATGGAAAACAAAGCAGATTTTAATTATCTCAATGCCAAAAGTAAGACCATGGCTTTAGGGAGGTTCTAAGGACATTTGCGCTATTTTTCCCTCCGCCGTTCCATACTGCGAACACAATTCACATGGCAATATCATGCCACGTCATGCACTGAGCACACACGCTCACATGAAAAACTACCCCAATTTTTTAAAGATATTTGTTTCGCGCATGTGCATTTAATTAAGTGGCATTAAAGCATTCCAAGCTGGTGGATAAAAGGTAAACTGTATTTTTAGAGATGGTTGGTCTCATGTAAATACTTATGCCAGTCTGACTTTCAGACCGGTCTCATGTAAACAAATTGTACCAGTCTGAGTTTCCACCACTTTAATGAAATCAGGGTTTTACTACCCCTGGGTATCTGAGGATGTTGTTAAATATTCTTGAGAGCTGCTTAACTTTAGTCTGAAGGGCTGTTTACATGACACCAGTACATTGTATGGTTTTCATTCTGATACAAGCTCACCCCAGTTCCCTCTTGCTTCTCTGTATTTATTACATGATTACAGCACAAAATCTCGTAACAGTGGGAGTCATACCTGGGTGAGTTCATACCGGTATCATGTAAACATGGTATAGCTGTTTGATTCATTCTGCGTTAAGGTTATTAACCATATAGTTATCCAGAATAAACCTCACATCACCGTGAAAAAAGGATTTTGTAACTTGCGGGAGGGAGATTCTTAACTACAGATCTCGTATTGTTGCTAAGGGATTTTTGTGGATGGTATTTTGTCTTACGCTGTTTTGCAGCATTTCGTGCCGCTATATTGGTGAAATAATGAGGATGAACATCTGAATTCCACAACTCGACATTGCGCGTGCATAACTAAGAGGAAACTAGTAAAGTTCCGATTTTTTTGCAAATCGCCCCACCCTTCTTTAATCCGAAGCAGGCAATTTTTACAAAGAATCGAAGAACTACAGCAAAAAAATTTACAAAGATACGTGCTTGTGCCATCATAACTTTTATATTACAGGGCATCTGACAGGATGCGGTGGTGCAGATCCGCATAATTCTTTAACGTCCGCATCTTCCGCATTTTCAGAGCATTTTCCGCATAAAACAGAAAAAATTGCCTAATATTGGTGATAAAGCAGCTGCTTTTCATCCTCACAAACATAAAATCCGAAGATATTGATTATTTTGAAGCAGTTTTCCTCCTAAACATCGACAAAAACAGGCCGCTTTGTTTGTGAGCAATTTTTAACCTCCAGGCGTTCCATGCGTTTAATGGCGATGAGCCTGGGTACTAGTTTTGTTCTTACACTGATTTCTATTGGTCGAAAAGCATGGGCATTTCAGCGAATAATAGTAATTGATAAGAAACTGCATTTGAAAAAACAACACACTGGTATCCTTTAAAGCGCTGCCAGGAATTTGAGATAACCGAAGTGGGTTATCGTCGTAAAAGTAAATAACTGGAAATATTATATTTATGTCCAAAGCGAAGACAAATTTATCTTTGTTTGAGATGCGGTCGCCTATATGGCGACGGCCGGTTAATAAACATTTCCCTACAACCTATATATCAAATTAAAGCTTACAAATTCCCTTTCTTACCATGCTAATGTAAAAATGCTTTCTGGATATATTTTCAAAACTCATCTTCCAAAATATCGTCTTTTCGAAAAAAACTGAGTCAAAATTACATATCGACAAAAATACAAGTTAAACATTTCTGTCCAAATATATATATCCATGCCAGGGATGATGATTAGAGTTCCCCAATTCCACCATTCTAATGAAACGATAATTTTTATTAGATTTAGGACCTTTTGTGACTCAAGATCAAATTTTACTAATGGCAGAAAGAGGCTGCTTATAAAATGACACAGGTACAGTGTCGGGCATAGCTAAATTAGGGGAATACAAGGTAAACATTGTTTATCTTTGAAGTAGTTCAATACAGGTGTAGACTACAACAGTAATCTATTACTGTAACAAAATTCTTCAAAAAGAAACAACAGGCAGCAGAATATATATCACAAAATTATTATTGCGGTTGAAAAGTAAATTAATCATCATCATCATTATTTGCGTCGTGTCTTCGAACATAGGCAGAAACATAGTCCTGAACACTATGGTAGAGCTGGGAACAGTCTTGAATGCAAAATGCCACTTTGCAGACACTGCATTGAAAACTGGACTCCTGTTCTTGCTAAAATCTTCTTTTGGGCAGGAAAAAAAAAACAAAGCGAGCTCTAGTAAGGTTCGACTTCTTCCCAGTGCCCTGAATTTTCTCTGGGAAATGGTTCCCGGCTTGGAGACCTCCCTGCTGACCTCCTTGGATACCCTATTGGAGTAAGAGAGGTAGAAATACCAGAGCTACTGACAAGCTCCTTCACAAGCTCCCTTCTAAATACCCTCTGTAGTAGTCGTGACCTTATTCTCTCCTTGTACAAGGTGTAACTGTTTAGGACGGATAATGAGAAAAGGTGGAAAAAAACTTTTTTCCACCGGTACCATTTCATGGTGCGTCTCCTAAAACATGAATAAGCAACCATTTGGTCAAACCGGTCAACAGCCCCTATATACTTATTGTACTCGTGGACAATCTCATGTTTTGTAAGTGGTCGTCCAGTTGCATGATGGTTACGTCCAATTTCCACCTCATTAACTGAGTGCACGGACGAGAACATCTGGAACACCTTCCTGTCTTTGATCTTTACGGCTAGTAAAGTTCCATTGTTCATAACAAACTTGTCACCCTTGTTTTTCACTTGAGCCATTCGAAACGGATGGGGAATACCTTTCCTGTAACGGGCCGTTCCACAGGCTCCAATGTTTAACTGATACAAATCAGTGAATAAAGTGGGCGAGGTATAGTAATTATCAACATACAGACATCGCCCCTGCATTTAAAGATGAATGTATAAGCCTCATCACAAGGTCACAAGTTTTACCCTTAGCACTGGTCGGAGCGGAGCTGTGTTTACAGCAGTGTACGTAGATCTCACATTTGCAGCAAAACCGGATTGCTCGAGTCACACAACTGGTAACTTTTCACACCATACTTGTCAGGCTAGTCTGGATTGTACACTTTGAAATGTACCCTTCCTCCGAGGGGAATCATGCCTTCATCAATACAAATATCTTTGCCTGCCTTCCAAACGCTTGAAAACTTTTCAGTGACAACACTGTCAATAATACTGAGTTTGTAGACTGGGTTGTAGCTTGCCTGTCTTCGGGGAACATAATTGTGGTTATCACACAAGTGAAAAATGACAAGATGTTCATAAATTTATCCCGTGACATTGTTTGCGGGAAAAAGGGGGTTGATAAAACCTCATCAGTGGACCAGTAAGCCTGAATATTCTCTTGATTCACCAGGCCCATTGCGAAGATCATAGCTACAAATGCGTTCATCTCACCTGGTGTCACGCCATCCTGAGGCCAACTTCTGAATTGCGAGTTTGCGGCAAACGATCCCTTTCCCGTGGAGAAGCAATAGTTTCCCTGGCATATTTGTTTGTTTGTCGAGCCATCTCTTCAGACAGGTTTTCAGGGAAAAGCAAATGGAAGTAATCTAAAACGATGGATCGTCTGGCAGCTCCGCGTTCAGATATTATGAATTTTAAATTTTAAATTTTGTAAATTTGTATCATAGAATGTAGAATACGCAATTCAGCTCTATGAGCTGCAAAGTATTTTAATAAAGTACCTACCTACCTACTTGTTTGCCGAGCCATCTCTTCAGACAGGTTTTCAGGGAAAAGCAAATGGTAGTAATCTAAAACGATGGATCGTCTGGCAGCTCCGCGTTCAAGCCTTGATCAGCTGTGAAGTCGAGTCTTGCTGGCTCGCGGGAACCAAGAACCCAGTTGTCTTCTTCTTCTTCGCTTTCGTCTTCAACATCGCTTTCCTTTTCACTCACATCGCCTTCCTCCTCCCCGCTTTCAGAATCGCTCGTGTTTAGATCTCTGTCGCTATCCTCTCCGCCATAAACCTCGTCAATTGTTTGCTCGTCCACTATAACAATTCTAGCCGCCATCTTGCCGTTAAACCCACGTGGTCCACGAGATATTTTTAAGCTAATCATGTCTATTTTTACCTTCGGGTCTTCGGATCTCTGTCGGAAACTTTGTTTATGTTCCCTGTTTATGGCCCTAAGTTAGTTCCGAATCTACCGCAAAGTCAGCTGAGCTTATACGTCCGAAAAACGTCGGGGTTCGGAAATCCGGAATATTCCAGGATCCGTTCACGCGGGCATACACCCGCGTAAGGAGTATTCCGGGAGCTGGGCAAGGAGAAATTTTCCAAAAAACAAGTTATGGCAACTTATTTCGGAAGCTTTTATTCAAATTACGGTTCATTTACATCTATTTAATATTTATTTACATCTATACTGTTTAACTGTGTGCAAATTATGACAATACCTTCTTGCATAGTTCCATTTTCTTAAATATTTGCTGAACTGACAGACAGAAGGACAAGGAGTCATTTCAACCCTATTCAGACCGGAGATTTTCGTAATACTGGGTGGGACAGGGAGAGATTCTCTCCCCCCCTCCCCCTGAACTCCGAGAATATTGAAGGTAGACAACAAAACTTCGAAGGCAGATAGTACGCCTAAAAGCGTTTCCTTTGAGGTGTACCAAATGAGCTGATAACGTCATATGACGTAAGAATCACGTCATGTTCTAAAAAGGTGGCCATCTTGGATCCACCATCTTGGATTTCGTGAGTTTTCCAGAACCTCCGAAAAGCACCAAAATTGACCAAAAACTAATCAAAATCAATTAAAGGACACTAAAATGATCTAAAATGTAAAATTTACTTCATGAGAGCTGAAATTTTTCATTAAAAAACAGGAAAATACAGAATTCTGAAAAAATCTACCTGACAAAACGTGGTTGCCAAGGCAAGTCAAATTTAATGCACAAGAACGTTTTATATTTTGTTCACAGCAAGGTCGGTGGCCTTAGCTTGCGTACTGAAAAGTTTTTAACGTTGAAAGTCCTTGCAGGCAGATTCCACCCCGCCTAAATAGGGTTAAATTAAAATCAGAATAACCAATTTAAAGGCAAGAAATATTCAAGAAAGAACCTGTTAGAGAAAGTTAAAGGTATGCTCTGACGAGCAGTTTTTACAATAAATACGTGGAAAAGCTACAAAGCTGTAAAGATTACGTACATAGTTTGGGGTCGAACAGTTATGTTTAGTTTTGATTGTGACAGAACACAAGTCTAAACTGATGACTATAACATAATGCCCTTCCCAATGGACCCAAGTTGCCCAGTAACATGTAATAGAGAGCACCGAATAAACTAATTCAAATTTGACGGTCGTGTTTATATCACTCACTTATTTACTAGGGGATGCTTAAGCCTAAGCTCGGTGCTGTGTTTTCAAATTTTGACAAGGTCTACCCTACATCGTCTTGTCCCGTTAGGACGCTTAACAGTTGAGATAACCTGGGATGGACTAGCATCCTATTATTCGGGGTAATTAGTTTCATGCCATAAAAACTAGTGTTAGAAGTGGCTGTATTGCCCACTTCCGACCGTGTTACACTTCTCTGGTCATACGTATATTGTGTCCGGCATTAGTAAGTTAGTCGTCGAGATAACTAGATACTAAGGTTTGGAGACACCGCGCCTACATATGACTTTAGATTGTTGGTATATTTGCGTGATACCCATCAAACATTAAAAAAACGTGTAAAACAATGTTACAATCGTTTGAGTACCTAGTGGCACATGTATGCTAAGACTACCAAATTTTTGCGATGTCCATTTACCTGAACACGCGAATTATATCTGCACAAACGCTGAAACTGGTAGTTCCTCTGGAGCAATTGTAACGCAATGGACATTATCCAAGAAACCCTTGAGCCAGTATGTTGACATGAATCCTTTACCCTGAAATAGAACACTTGTTTGAGCCTATGTATCCTCATATCACACAGGCTAGGAGAACTTAAATCCCAGCTAAACTATGTGGTTGAGACAAATACTGAAAATTTACTAGTCATTCTGTATTTCACCGAATGAAAAAACAAAATATTTCACCAATGCCCTTCCTCACTCAGTATCAGTTTTTGTGATAATCAGTGGTTAAGGTTCATCTTCCTTTTTTCTTTAATTTCTTACGTCACCGCTGGGTTTTAGCCGTAATTAACTGCGAGGAAAAGCGCTGAAAGAAAGCTCACCTACTGGACTCTCACCATTTAATTAAAAAAGTTAATGGAAGGCACTGTAGATGCGCTGGTGAAAAAAAAAAAAACACCGTACCTTCACCTCCATGCTGCATCTAAAGACGATGTTGTAAACTCCGATCTTGTCTAACGCTTCTTTGGTGCTTTCTGTAATGTGAATTTTCTGGGCTACAGAGGAAAAGAAGGAATTATTTAATAGTGCAGCTCCTTTGCGGACCAAAGGTCCGCAGAGCGGAGCACCATACTGATGGAGAATATACATACCCATGCAAGTCAGTTTTCATGGTCACGACGTCACGTGACCGTACGACGTACCGTGTACCATATTTCATGCATGTAAGATGTTCAAAGTGACTGAAAACTCGCGCGTTTACGTATTGGTAAAAAATGGCGGACTGCGCTCGAACTAACGCTTTAACCTAAACCATCTTTTTAAGGCGTAAGTAAAAAGGATGTACTCCCATGGATATTTTACTACAGTTACGATGTTTTCTTGGAAATGACTTCTCCCCACAAGTTATTACAGAATGGATACTCACTTCTCAACACGCTCTATTTTCATGACGGTAACTTGACATACCAGGAATGAAAACGTTCCTTATAATAGCTCTACATAAAAAGGAAAAGACCTGAAGGATTGCTTTTAAACTCGACAGCGGATATAGAAGAAATCGGAGAGCTTGAAGGGAAGAAATCCTTGTTGGAGGACATACTCCTTGTTTCAGAGGAGATCTGAACCTTCTTACGCCCCCGTATGTAAAACATGAATTGTGTCAGGTAAGCTTATATTTTTGTCGTAGCAGTGCTAGCTTTCGCCCTTTCCAAAGGTAAATAATTTAGCCAAAAAAACCTGTTGTTTGAGGATTACAACTTGGGATAAGTCCGTCTGCAAGGGAAAGATAATTGCAAAAGCCGGTATTCAAAATTGAAGTCACAGAAAACTCGCCTGAAATGCAGACTATAAAGCGAATTAGCAACATGCGGACCGCTGAGGACCGCTTCGTGCTTGGGCCATAAATTTGGAGGAAGAAAACAAGGTTCCGTAACTTACAGTACGGACCAAGAATTCTAGGCTAATAAGATGTTTATTTTATGTCTTTAATCAGAGGAAAAGGAAAACATTTCAAGTAAAAAAAGTTGAACAGGTTCACTGATTTGACGGACGTGTGTCAAAGGAAAAAAGCGCGCGAATTTCATTGGCTTTTGAAAATCGCTGCCCGTCTTCAGCGTGAACCGCGGTCGCTGAATGAAAACTTCATGGCTTTATTTTTATTGTTTTGTTTTTTGCCCGTAACATATTCACAAAGCAAGATTAACATAGTTAAAAGACTTCTTCGTCACTGAGAGGACAGCAAAAACAAAGAAATCTCGTCGAGATAAAATTGTACTGAGAAAATTGAAGTCGCGTTTTGTCGACGTCAAGATTGGCGGCATTCAGTCAACAAGTCAGAATGAAGAAGGCCGGTGAAGGAAATTTTAAATGACAAAGAATATATTGGAAGAGATTTCTACAAAACCTAATTTCGTCTGCCTTTGGATCTCAATTCTGCTCAAGTCGTGTTTTTCGAGCAAAATATATGCTGGACACTGAACATGTCAAGGAGTTGCCTTGCAAATTATGTGTTTTTAAGTCGGGTAATTACAAACACCCGAGCGCAAGCCGACTTTTAAAAAAAGTTATTTCCATGAATCTCCACTGCAAGAACAAACATGTCGCTTAGAAAACAACGTACTTAAGGTTAACGTATATAACAACACTTTTTGTTTCTGTGATGTAGCGTTTGCGAATCAAACCAGGACACGTTTTTTAACAACACAACGATTTTAATCCTGCATTCAAGATGGCGTCTCTTCACCAAAAGCACATGGTCATTCCAAATAAGGAAATACCATATATGGACATACACTACATCCCTCTCGAACTTAATAAAGATTTTCATAAAGTCTAATAAAATCAGATGAACTAATCTGCGCTCTAACAGTCCAATGTCTCAAAACGATTGAATAAAATGTAAACAGTTAATACACGATAAACAGTCTAAAAAGTTCA